>JACXTT010003680.1_pt1 | contig 23365 bp, 16 predicted proteins | sample 9270951 | NCBI WGS metagenome assembly JACXTT01 (sample SAMN15532306, study PRJNA645909) | rock metagenome | isolation source: weathered quartz diorite | place: Puerto Rico | collected 2017-06-21
CGGCTCATGGTGACGGACAGCGGCACCCGCTTCTGGGACGCAGTCTCCCCCGTACCCTTCTCCCAGATCAAGGGAACGCCGGACGCGCTCGCCTTCATGCACGACTTGATGTTTTTCAAGCCCGTCCCGTACGTCAAGCGGGCCGTCTTCATCGCGACACCGCATCACGGAAGCTTCCGCGTCTCGTCGCTGGTGCTGGATCTGGTGCGCCGCATCGTCACGCTTCCGGTGACCACCGTCCGGACCATCGACGTCCTGGCCGCAGCGAACCCCGAGATCGCCTCCGCGCAAAACGCGGTCAGGGAGATGCCGACGGCCGTCGAGAACATGCGGCCCGGCAATCACTTCGTGCGGACCTACTCGGCGAGCCCGATCGCGCCCGGCGTGGCCGTCAACTCGATCATCGCCGTGCTCGGCGAAGGCCCGGTGATAGGGAAGACCGACGGCATCGTCGCCTACGAGAGTGCCCACCTCGAGGGCGTCGAGTCGGAGAAGATCGTGCGGTCGTCGCACTCGTGCCAGGCCGAGCCCGACACGATCCTCGAGGTCCGGCGGATCCTCCGCGAGCACGTCGGCACCCGGTGAGCCGAGTCTTCCAGACCATCAGCTACATCGTTCTGGCCGCCGCCATCGCCTGGAGCGTCGCGGCGGTCTGGATCGACGGGCCGAAGGATCGCGTGTGGGCCGCCGCGCTCTGCGCGCTGATCGCGGCCGGCGCGCTCATCGTGCTGGTCCTGGTGCGTCCGTGGTGGCGGGCGGCTGCCGCGGCGGGCGTCCCGTTCGTAATCGTCGTGGCTTGGTGGCTGACCCTCACGCCCAGCAACTCGGGCAACTGGCAGCCGGACGTCTCCCGGCTACCGACCGCGGACATCGACGGCAAACTCGTGGTGATCCGTAACCTCCGGAACTTCTCGTATCCGGCCGTGACGACGGTCGTCGAACGCTGGGAGAAGCGCACCTACGATCTCGACCAGGTCGTGGGCTTCGACCTGTTTCTCTCGACGTGGGGCGCGCCCGGGATCGCCCACACGATCTCGAGCTGGGAGTTCGCCGACGGCCAGCACCTGGCGATCTCGATCGAGACGCGCAAGGTAAAGGGCCAGGACTACTCGGCGCTGCTCGGCTTCTTCCGCCAGTACGCCCTCTACTACGTCGTGGCCGACGAGCGCGACGTCATCGGCGTCCGCGCGGGCCCGCGCGGGGAAGAAGTGCGCCTCTATCGCCTCCGCGGCGGGCCCGCGTTCGCCCGCGCCCTCGTGCTCGACTATCTGGCCGAGGTCAACCAGCTCGCGCGCGCGCCCCGGTGGTACAACGCGCTGACGCACAACTGCACGACCGAGATTCGGCACCACGTCCAGCAGGTCGCGAGAGGCAATCCGTTCGATTGGCGGATCCTGGCCAACGGCCGCCTCGACGAGCTCGGCTACCAGCGGCGCCAGATCAACACGGACATGCCCTTCGCCGAGCTTCGGCGGCGGAGCAACATCACGGCGAAGGCGAAAGCCGCCGGCGACCGGGATGATTTCTCGGCGCTGATCCGCGAAGGATTACCCGAGCGACCGGTCGCATCCCGCTGAACCGCGATGTGCCGCGCGGCGTCGTCGGCAACGCCTCTCCAGCAAGGTCAGGCGCGCTCGCGCTCATACCACTGAGGCGAGGACGGGCACAACGCGGATCAGCGTGCGGGGCTGTAACGCCCCTCCAGGGCGTGGACCTTTTGCAGCCTTCGCCGGTGACGCTCCTCGCCGGTGAACCGGGCTCCGAGATAGGCCCTGACCAGCTCGCGAGCCAGCTCCGGACCGATGACCCGCCCACCCAGGACGAGAACGTTCATATCGTCGTGCTCGACCCCCTGGTGCGCCGAGTAGGTATCGTGGCAGAGCCCGGCGCGAATGCCTGGCAGCTTGTTGGCGGCCACCGACGCACCGACACCGCTGCCGCAGATCAGCACGCCTCGCTCCGCCGAGCCATCGAGGAGAGTCCTGCTCAGGGTTTCGGCATAATCCGGATAGTCCACCGGATCGGCGCCGTGCGTGCCGACATCGATGATCTGGTGGCCGAGCTCGCGCACGTAGCCGACGAGGTCTTCCTTCAGCGGAAATCCTGCGTGGTCAGAGGCCATCACGATGCGCATCACCGCGCCCGGGCAACTTGTGCCTTGACCGCCGCGACAACGGCCTCCGGGGTGAAGCCAAATTTTCGCTGCAATTCCTTGAGCGGTGCCGACGCTCCGAAGGTCTCCATGCCGATGGTGTGGCCCGTCGCGCCGACGTATCGCGCCCACCCGAACGTCGACGCCTGCTCGACCGAGACTCGAGCGGTGACGGCCGGCGGTAGCACGTGCTCGCGATACTCGGGATGCTCGCGACAGTGACGCTCGAAGATCTCCCACGACGGCATGCTGACCACGCGGGCCTTGATGCCCTCGGCCATGAGCCGCTCGTAGGCGTCGATGCAGAGAGCGACCTCACTGCCCGTAGCCAGGAGCAGCACGTCGGGCTTGCCGTCCTTGGCATCGGCGAGAATGTACGCTCCCCGCTGGACACCTTCGGCGGAGGCATACTTGGTGCGGTCCAGGGTCGGCAAGGCCTGCCGTGTCAGGACGAGAGCCACCGGCTCGTGCCGCAAGGGCATGATCACTCGCCAGGCCTCGACCACTTCGTTGGCATCCGCCGGTCGCAGTGTGATCAGCCCCGGGATCGCGCGAAGCGACGCCAGCTGCTCCACCGGCTGGTGGGTTGGTCCATCCTCGCCAACGCCGATGGAGTCATGCGTGAAGATGTGGATCACCGGGATCTCCATCAGCGCGCTCAGGCGAACCGCCGCCCGTGCGTAGTCGCTGAAGATCAGGAAGCCCGAGCCGAACGGTCGGATCTTCGACAGTGACAGGCCGTTGAGCATCGCGCCCATGGCGTGCTCCCGGATGCCGAAGTGCAGATTGCGCCCGGCGGGATTCTCGGCGCCGAAGTCGCCGGCGCGGTCGAATGTCAGGCGCGTTTTGCAGGAGGGTGCGAGGTCCGCTGACCCGCCGAGGAGCCAGGGGGTGTTCGTGGCGAGGACGTTCAGCACCTGGCTCGAGGCATCCCGCGTGGCCATCCCCTTGGCATCGGCGGAGAACGCCGGCAAGCCGCGGTCCCATCCATCCGGCAGCTGGCGGCGCAGCATGCAGTAGCCGTGCTCGGCGAGCTCGGGATACTGACGACGGTACTCCTCGAATTTGGCCCACCAGGCCGCCCGGAGCGCCCGTCCGCGCGCGCCCATGCCGGCTCGGAAATGCTCGCGCACGCCGTCGGGCACGAGGAACTTGGCCTCCTCCGGCCAGCGATACCGGCGCTTGGTCAGGCGAATTTCCTCTTCGCCCAGCGGTTCGCCGTGCGCTGCGCTCGTGTCCTGTTTATTGGGCGCGCCATACGCGATGTGGCTGTCGACAATGATTAGCGTCGGGCGGTCCGGCGTGCGCTTGAAGGTCGCGAACGCGCGCTCGAGCATCTCGAGGTCGTTGGCGTCGCCGACCCGGGTGACGCTCCAGCCGTAGCCGAGAAACCGCGTCGCCACGTCGTCGCTGTAGGTCAACGCGGTGTTGCCCTCGATGGTGATGTTGTTGTTGTCGTAGATCCAGCACAGGTTGGCGAGCTTGAGGTGGCCGGCCAGCGAGGCCGCCTCGCTGGAGATTCCTTCCATCATGCAGCCGTCACCACACAGGGCATAGACGTCGTAATCGAACAGATCGAAGTCCGGCCGGTTGAAATGGGCGGCTCCCCACCGAGCGGCGACCGCCATGCCGACGCTGGTAGCGACACCCTGCCCCAGAGGCCCGGTGGTCGTCTCGACGCCCGAGGTCCAGCGGTATTCGGGATGGCCGGGGCATTTGCTGTCGAGCTGGCGGAAGCGTTTGATGTCGTCCAGCGACACCGACAGCTCACCCGGCGTCTCGTACCTGGAGTTCACGGCCTTGACGCCGGTCAGATGGAGCATGGCGTAGAGCAGCATCGAGGCGTGGCCGGCCGACAGCACGAAGCGATCGCGGTTGGGCCAGATCGGGTGGTCGGGGTCGAAGCGCAGGAATCGCTGCCAGAGACAGTAGACGACCGGCGCCAGCGCCATCGGCGTTCCGGGATGACCGGAATGGGCCTGCTGCACGGCGTCCATGGCCAGCGTCCGGACCGTGTTGATGCAGACCTGGTCGATGGTCTCCTGGGCCTGGATCATCTCGCGGTCTTCCACCGGGCGTGATGCTCGTGAATCAGGGCGATCGCCTCGTCTCCAGAGGGCACGCACCGCGGGATCGCCATGTCCGCCGCGCCGGCGAGCGGCGGGTCCGTCGAGAGCATGGAGGCGCGTGCCCACTCGACCAGGCCGGGCCACATCCGTCCCACCAGGATCAGGGGCGTGTCGCGGCGGACGTGACCGACCTGGAGGAGCTGCCAGATCATCATCATCTCCAGCACGGTACCGATGCCGCCCGGGGCGACGAGAAAGGCATCCGAGACCAGCACGAACTGGTGCAGCCGCGTGAAGAAAGTCCGGTGCTCGAAGGCCATGCCGACGAACGCGTTGACATCCTGCTCGAAGGGCAGATCGACGCGAATCCCGACGGACCGGACGCGTTCCGGTGAGCTGGCCGCCCCCTCGTTCGCCGCTTCCATCAGCCCAGGGCCGCCGCCCGTGACGATGTCGCAGCCCAGCTCCGCCAGAACGCCCGCCACGCGCTTGGTTTCCTCGTAGGCGAACGATCCCTTCCCCGCGCGCGCCGATCCGAAGATGCTCACCCGATAGCGCTCGCTCCGCGATGGCCGGAGCCTCGTGAGGTCGTTGATCAGATCCCACAGCCCGAGGACGGACTTCCAGACGACCTCCTTGACCGCGTCCTCGTCGCCCAGGCTGACGACATCCGGCCGCGGCCCGGAAGACTCAGTTGTGCTCAATGTCGGCGCCCCCTGTCATCGAGCTCGAAGCACGGCGGCGATGGTGTCGAGGAGCGATTCTTCCTCGCCCGAGACGCCCGTGCCCAGGCCGAGCAGCTTGGAGAGACCACCCGATGCCGCCGCCACCTGCCGGCCGCCCTCGATGATCCGCTTCACACGATCCGCGCGCTCACCCGGTGGGAGAACCGCAAGCCCGGCCTTGATGGCCTCGACGGCGGTGTCGAAGAACTCGTCGGCCGGGCGCACGCGCAGCCATTCCAGGAGCTGTGCATGGGCGCGCGACGTCGTCTCGATGCCTCGCTCGCCGGCGATGCGCAGGACGGTCTCCCGCTCGTGATCGGTCACACGGCCCTCGGCCCAGGCGATCTGTACCAGCGGCGCCAGCAGGAACGCCGCGCCCGTGTCGAGGGTCACGCCGAGAGCCATGATCCGCCGCAGCAGTCCGGGATCGTCGATCTGCAGCTTCACCGCCAGCGCTTCGGCGATCTCCTCGAGCCGGCCGCGCTCCCGCAGCTTCTCGATGAGCTTGGCATCCTGCTTGCGGATGTATTCTTCCTCGAGCGAGCGTTCCCGTTCCTTGAAGATGTCCTTGTCCGTCATGCTCAGACCTCGACGACCTCACCGAGACCGGGACAGCGTGCCTGGATCCCGTGCTCGGACTCGATGCGCTGCGCGAGGGCCCGCCGGGCGCGATCCTCACCGTGCGCGAGGATCAGCGTCGGCCGCGCGGCCTTCATGCTGGCGAACCACTGCACCAGCTCGTCCTGTCCTGCGTGGGCGCTGAAGCCGCCCAGCGTGTGGATCGAGCCGCGGACGTCGACCTTTTCGCCGAATATGGAGACGCGCCGCTCGCCGTCCACGAGACGCCGCCCCAGCGAGCCAGGGGACTGGTAGCCGACGATGAGCACGGCCGTCTCCGGACGGTCGAGACTGTAGCGGAGGTGATGCATGATCCGCCCGCCGGAGCACATCCCGCTGCCGGCCATGATCATGCACGGTCCCGCAACCGTATTGAGCGCGCGCGACTCAGCGGCGCTGACGCATGGGCGTACGGTCGAGAGACCGCGGCGGAGCTCTCCGGAATCCAGCATGGCCTTCGCCTCGGCGTCGAAGATCTCCGTGTTGCGCCCGTAGATCTTGGTGGCCTCGATCGCCATCGGGCTGTCGATGTAGATCGGGAACCGCGGCAGCGTCTTCTTCTGGAAGGCGCCGGCCAGCAAATAAAGTAGGAGCTGGGTCCGGCCGATCGCGAAGACCGGCACGAGGATCTTTGCCCTGGCCTCGATGGCCTTCCGAATGATCTCGCGGGCTTCCAGCGCTGTCTCGTGCAGCGATCGGTGGTTGCGGTCGCCGTACGTCGACTCCATGACCACGACGTCCGCGTGCTTGAAGGGCACGGGATCAGCCAGGAGCGGAGCGCCGCGGGTCCCGAGGTCGCCGGAGAAGACCACGGTTCGCGTGCCGCCGTTTTCCTCGACGGCCAGCTCGACGCTGGCGGAGCCGAGAATGTGCCCGGCATCGACGAAGCGGGCCGAGACGCCCGGGGCGACCTGGACCGGGACATCGTAGCGAACCGGGCGGAGCAAGCGCCCCAGGTGCTTGATGTCCTCCTCGCTGTACAAGGGCTCGAGGAGCGGCTGGCGGGCGCGCTTCCGCCTCTTGTTCTCGCGCTCGAGATCGCCGAGCTGGAGACGGGAGGCGTCGCGCATGATGACCCGTCCCAGGTCGAAGGTCTGGGCGGTGCCGAAGATCGGGCCGGTGTAGCCGTGCTTGGTGAGGAACGGCAGCCGGCCGATGTGGTCGAGATGGGCGTGGGTGACCAGCACGGCATCAACGTGCCGGCGCGCCAGCCTGGGAATCTTGCGGTTCAAGGCCGTCGTTCGACGGCCGCCCTGGTAGAGGCCACAGTCGACGAGCATGCTGGCGCGCTCGGTGGTGAGCTGGAATGCGGCACCCGTCACGTCGCCGGCGGCGCCGTGGAAATGGATCTTCATGGATGGCCATCGTAGGCGTGGCCGCGAGATCGACAAGGCAGACTATAGGCCGATCCAAGCTGGCCTCTGGTCCCAATTGCCAGGTGTTCGAAGTGGCGGACTCTGTGGAGTCACGCGGTCACGACATGTCACCGAGTGATACGAAGTCGATGCGCGGCCACAGCGCGCCCCTGGGAGCGACGCCGACCCCCCACGGCGTGAACTTCAGCCTCTTCTCGAGGCACGCCACCGGGGTCGAACTGCTGCTCTTCGATCGAGCTGATGCCCCGCGTCCTGTGCGCACCATTCGCCTCGATCCGGTGGTCAACCGCACGTACCACTACTGGCACGTCGCCCTGCCCCGCGTTCGAGCCGGGCAGATCTATGCCTATCGGGTCGAGGGGCCGCGTGACGTCGCGGCCGGCATGTGCTTCGATCCGGCCAAGGTCCTTCTCGATCCGTATGGCCGCGCCGTGGTGGTCCCGAGCCGATACGACCGCGACGCCGCGCGCAACGACGGCGACACCGTCGCGACCGCGATGAAGAGCGTGGTCGTGGACCCGTCGACATACGACTGGGAAGGCGACGCGCCTCTGCGTCGGCCGTCCGCACGGACGATCGTCTACGAGATGCACGTGCGAGGCTTCACGCGCCACTCGAGCTCCGGCGTGTCCGAGAAGACGCGCGGCACGTTCGCGGGCGTGATCGAGAAGATTCCGTATCTCCAGCGCCTCGGCATCACCGCCGTGGAGCTCATGCCGGTGTTCCAGTTCGATGCTCAAGACTGTCCGCCGGGCCTGGTCAACTACTGGGGCTACGCCCCGGTGTCGTTCTTCGCGCCGCACGAGGCCTACAGCTCGCGTCGAGATCCCCTCGGCCCGGTCGACGAGTTCCGCGATCTGGTGAAGGCGCTGCACCGGGCGGGACTCGAGGTCATCCTCGACGTCGTGTTCAATCACACGGCCGAGGGCAACCACGGCGGACCGACGCTCAGCTTCCGCGGGCTCGACAACACGACGTACTACATCCTCGCGCCGGACCGCGCGCGCTACGCCAACTACACCGGAACCGGCAACACGCTCAATGCGAATCACCCGATCGTGCGCCGGATGATCGTGGACAGCCTCCGGTACTGGGTCGAGACGATGCACGTGGACGGATTCCGATTCGACCTGGCATCGATCCTGGCTCGCGACGAGGACGGCACGCCGATCGCTAATCCGCCAGTGCTGTGGGACATCGAGTCGGATCCCGTGCTGGCCGACACGAAGATGATCGCCGAGGCGTGGGACGCCGCGGGGCTCTATCAGCTCGGCACCTTCGTCGGTGACAGCTGGAAGGAATGGAACGGACGGTTCCGCGACGACGCCAGAAGCTTCTTCCGGGCCGACAACGGCACGGCAGCCCGCTTCGCCGACCGGCTGATCGGAAGCCCCGAGATCTTCCGCCGCGAGGAGCGAGAGCCCGAGCAAAGTGTCAACTTCGTGACGTGCCACGACGGCTTCACCCTGAACGATCTGGTCTCCTACGAGCGCAAGCACAACGAGGCAAACGGCGAGGACAATCGTGACGGCGCGGACGATAACCACAGCTGGAATTGTGGCGTCGAAGGCCCGACCGACGATCCGGCCGTCGAGAAGATCCGGAATCGACACGTGAAGAACCTTCTGGTCGTCACGCTCCTGTCCCTGGGCGTGCCGATGCTCCTGATGGGCGACGAGATGCGGCGCACCCAGCGCGGCAACAACAACGCCTACTGTCAGGACAACGAGACGAGCTGGCTCGACTGGTCGCTGCTCGAAAAGCACAGCGACGTGCATCGATTCGTCACCTTGCTCAACGCGCGGCGGCTTCTCAGGGACTCGGAGCACGAGCGCCGGCGGGTCACCCTGCACGAGCTGATCGAGGGAGCGATCAAGGCGTGGCACGGCGTAGAACTTCATAGACCGGACTGGCGAGATTTCTCCCACACCATCGCCCTGACCGCCGAGGTGCGGAGAGAGCGGCTCGTGATGCACCTGATCCTGAATGCGTACTGGGAACCGCTCGATTTCGAGCTGCCGCCGGTGGACACTGGGGCTGGTTGGTGCCGATGGATCGATACGTCGCTCGATTCTCCGGACGATATCGCTCCTTGGAGGACCGCGCCGGCGGTCCCCGATCGTGTCTATCGGGCCGGCGCGCATTCGGTGGTCGTGCTTTACGCAGGCGGATCAGAGACTGCCTCCGTGCAATGAGCACGAAGGAGGCACTCGAGCGCGAAGTTGGGGCAGGCTCGCCTCACGACACCGCACGACGCCCCGTCCGAGCTCGAGGACGTCGTGGGCAACTTCCTGAGTTTCGGCTGCTTGGCCAGCGCATCCGTGTGGCATTCGCCATGCAGCAAGAGATCGACCGCGACAACGGGTGGAGGGATGCACGATGACGGCAAACACCCCCGAGACGGCTGGAGCGCTCGCGCTCGCTTCGAAGCTGTTCGACACCGGAACCGTGGACACCGTGTATCGCGACCTCTACCTGCGCCGGGCTCGGACGGTGCTGACCGGAGTCTTCTCGCTCGAGGAATTTCGCGGAATCGAGCAGCAAAAGGCCGACCTTGCGATGTTGCCGCTCATGATAGGCCGCGCGTTGGACAAGGGCGACTGGGCCCAGGTCAAGACGCTCAGTGACCGCGCGACTACGCTCCGGCGGGGGGCAGATGGCAAGCATCGACAGATCGAGATCGCTCAGAAGATCTACGGCGACGCCGACGTCAAGCTTGACCCGTTCTCGCCGGGGATGCAGCCGTTCACCCGGCTGGCCACGAAGGATCTGCTGGCGCTCCGGAGCCGGGCGGTCGAGAACCTCGGCGCGCTCGAGAGGGACGATTCGTCGTGGAAGAGTTTCTACGCGGGGCGGCGGTCCGCGCTGCAGGCCCTCGTGCTCGTCACCGACGAGCGGTCACCCAGCGCCGGAGCCTCCATCGACCCGCGCGAGGCGGCCAAGCGGGCGCTGCAGGTCGGCGACATGCGAGGGCTGGCTCAGCTCGCGGCGACGTTGATGACCGCGGCGGTGCCGAAGACCTCGGAGGAGCAGACGGCCCGAGCGACGGGAGCCATGGAACAGCCCTCCGCAGATCTCCTCGTGTCGTTTTCCGACAACACGCTGCGCGGAGCGCGCCGGCTGGGGCTGGCTGCCCGTCGCCTCGAGCCGAAGCCCGAGCTCGCGGCGCTGCGCCAGTATGCGTGGAATCCTCTCCTCACCGACGAGGCGGGGATGGGACAGGTCAGACCGGTGTCGCTTCCGGCCGGCACCCCCGAAGGCTTCCGGGAGCGGCTGGAGATGTTCATGATTCGCCCGCTCGTGAACTCGGGCGGGGCTCGGCACCTGCCCAGACTCCTCGCCGAGGACGTTTTGATAGAGGACTTCCCTGATCCCAAGGAAGGCGAGGAGCCCGCGTCGTCAGAGCTGCTGACGGCGCTCGGATTCGCGCGCCGCTGCGGCCTCACGCGCCTCGCGATCGAGCAGGCACTGCTCGCCCAAGGCGCCACGGTCCTCGAGTCACTCGGCCTCGATCCTCAGGTTTTCCGCCTCGTCTGCATCCCCCCGGACGTCCACATTCGCCTGGGCGAGGCGGAAAAGTGGGGACAGCAGCCTCGGTGGACCCACTTCGACGGCTATCTCATCATGACCAACGGCCGGCTGCGCGCGCTCGCCGGCGGGGACGTACGGTACGGCGGTCTACATCACCTCCTCGGCATCGGCCGGGACTACGACTCCGACCTCGTGATGGCCCGCTTTGCAGTGGTGCGCCGCGAACGGATGATTGCTTGGTGACCCGTCTGAAGCTCCAGAACCTCGCGAAGCAAGGAGTATGACGATGGCGAAAGCGACGAGCCACGGCGACGTGAAACCGAAAACCGTCCTCTCCGCGGACGAGCTCAAGAGGATCGATGCCTACTGGCGCGCGTCGAACTACCTCTCGGTGGGGCAGATCTACCTCTACGACAATCCACTCTTGAGGACGCCGCTGACCAAAGAGCACGTCAAGCCGCGCCTGCTCGGACACTGGGGCACCACGCCCGGCCTCAATTTCATCTACGTCCACCTCAACCGCGTCATCAAGAAATACGACCTCGACGCGCTCTACGTGGCCGGGCCCGGCCACGGGGGCCCCGGCATCGTCGCCAACACCTACCTCGAGGGCACCTACAGCGAGTTCTATCCGAACATCTCCCAGGACGAGGACGGGATGAAGCGGCTCTTCACTCAGTTCTCGTTCCCGGGCGGCGTCCCGAGCCACGTCGCCCCCGAGACCCCGGGCTCGATCCACGAGGGCGGCGAGCTCGGCTACGCGATCTCGCACGCGTACGGCGCCGCGTTCGACAATCCCGATCTACTCGTGGCCTGCGTCGTGGGCGACGGCGAAGCCGAGACGGGGCCGCTGGCCACGAGCTGGCACTCCAACAAGTTTCTGTGCCCGGCGACCGACGGCGCCGTGCTGCCGATCCTGCACCTGAACGGCTACAAGATCGCCAACCCGTGCGTGCTGGCCCGGATCAGCCACGAGGAGCTGGATCACCTCTTCCGCGGCTACGGCTACACGCCCCATTTCGTCGAGGGTGACGATCCGGAGACGATGCACCAGCTGATGGCCGCCACCATGGACGCGGTGGTCGAAGAGATTCGCGGCATCCAGAGCACGGCCCGGCGCGGCGGCCGCGCCGAGCGACCCCGCTGGCCCATGATCGTGCTCCGCACGCCCAAGGGCTGGACGGGCCCGAAGGAGGTCGACGGCAAGAAGACCGAGGGATTCTGGCGCTCTCATCAAGTGCCGATGGGCGAGATGCACGAGAACCCCAAGCACGTGAAGCTCCTCGAGGACTGGATGAAGAGCTACCGGCCTCAGGAGCTCTTCGACGCCAACGGCCGCCTCAAGTCGGAGCTGGCCGAGCTGGCGCCCAAGGGCGCGCGCCGCATGGGCGCCAATCCCCACGGCAACGGGGGTCTCCTGCTGAAGGACCTCAAGCTGCCGGACTTCCGGGAGTACGCGGTCGAGGTGAAGCACCCGGGCGAGACGACGGCCGAGGCCACCCGCATCATGGGCAAGTTCCTCCGCGACGTCATGAAGCAGAACTTGGCCAGCAAGAACTTTCGCCTGTTCAGCCCGGACGAGAACAACTCGAACCGCTGGCAGGACGTGCTCGACGTCACCAACCGCGCCTGGGGCGCCGAGATCCTGCCCTACGACGATCACCTGGCGCCGGACGGCCGCGTGATGGAGATGCTGTCGGAGCACCAGTGCCAGGGCTGGCTCGAGGGATATCTATTGACGGGCCGGCACGGCTTCTTCTCCTGTTACGAGGCGTTCATCCACCTGATCGACTCGATGTTCAATCAGCACGCGAAGTGGCTCAAGATCTGCAACCACATCCCGTGGCGGCGGCCGATCGCGTCGCTGAACTATCTCCTGTCGAGCCACGTCTGGCGGCAGGACCACAACGGCTTCAGCCATCAGGACCCTGGCTTCATCGATCACGTCGTCAACAAGAAGGCGGAGGTGATCCGCGTCTACTTGCCGCCCGACGCCAATTGCCTCCTGAGCGTCACGGACCACTGCCTGCGCAGCCGCAACTACGTCAACGTCGTCGTGGCCGGCAAGCAGCCGTCGCCGCAGTGGCTCACGATGGATCAGGCCGTGAAGCACTGCACCGCCGGCCTCGGCATCTGGGACTGGGCCAGCAACGATCACGGCGGAGAGCCCGACGTGGTCATGGCCTGTTGCGGCGACGTGCCGACCCTGGAGACCCTCGCGGCCGTGCAGCTGCTGCACCAGTACGTGCCGGAGCTGAAGATTCGCGTGATCAACGTCGTAAATCTCATGACGCTCCAGCCGAAGAACGAGCATCCGCACGGCCTGACCGATCGCGAGTTCGACGTCCTGTTCACCGCGGACAAGCCGGTCATCTTCGCCTTCCACGGATACCCGTGGCTCATCCATCGGCTCACGTATCGGCGCACCAATCACGAGAACCTGCACGTGCGGGGCTACAAGGAAGAGGGGACGACCACGACGCCCTTCGACATGGTGGTGCTCAACGACATGGACCGCTTCCACCTCGTGGCGGACGTGATCGACCGGGTACCGCAGCTGCGCGCCAAGGCCGCCTACGCCAAGCAGGCCATCCGCGACAAGCTGATCGAGCACAAGCAGTACATCGCGCGCAACGGCGAGGACATGCCCGAGATCCGCGAGTGGCGCTGGGGCACCGGCCACAAGAAGGCCGCCGGCGCGCGCCGCGACACCGCCGCGGACTTCTGAGCGGCGGCGCTCGAGTCATGGCCGAGCGCACGCAACGCGTCTACGTGGTCCGCCACGGCGAGACCGAATGGAGCCTGAGCGGGCAGCATACCGGCGTGACCGATATTCCCCTCACCGAGAACGGCCGAGCGGTGGCGAGGCGTCTCAAGCCGATTCTCGCGGAGCAGACATTCACCCTCGTGCTGAGCAGCCCGCTCAGCCGGGCGCGCGAGACCTGCGAGCTGGCGGGCCTCGGCGCCCGTGCGGTGCTCGAGCCGGACCTCAAGGAATGGAACTACGGCGAGTACGAGGGGCTCACGTCCAAGGAGATCCACGCGAAGGCGCCGGGCTGGATGGTCTTCCGTGACGGCTGTCCAGGCGGCGAGACTCCGGCACAGATCGGCGCGCGGGTCGACCGGGTGCTGGCGCGCGTCCGCTCGGTGCCGGGCGACGTCGCGCTGTTCGCTCACGGCCACGTCTTTCGCGTGCTGGTCGCCCGCTGGATCGGTCTGGCGCCCGACGCCGGCCAGCACTTCTTGCTCGACACCGCGACCTTGAACGTCCTCGGCTCCTATCGCGACGCGCCCGCGGTGGAGATCTGGAACGCTCCGCTCACGCGTTGAACAGGAGGGTGACGTGACGAAACACAATCTCGAAGAAACCGCACGGGCCCTTGTCGCGGCCGGTAAAGGCATTCTGGCGGCCGACGAGTCGGTGTCGACGATCACCAAACGATTCGACACGCTGCACATTCCTTCCACGGCCGAGACCCGGCGCGCTTACCGCGAGATGCTCTTCACCACGCAGGATCTGGGGCGATTCATCAGCGGCGTCATCATGTACGACGAGACGATCCGGCAGACGACCCAGCGCGGCGAGAAGCTCGGCGAGACGCTGACTCGCGCCGGGATCATGCCCGGCATCAAGGTCGACACGGGCGCGAAGCCCCTGGCGGCCTGCCCCGGCGAGACGGTGACGGAAGGGCTCGACGGGCTCCGCGACCGGCTGCAGGAGTATCAGGGAATCGGCGCACGCTTCGCGAAGTGGCGCGGCGTGATCCGCGTGAGCGACTCACTCCCGAGCGACACCTGCGTCGACGTGAACGCCCACGCCCTGGGCCGCTACGCGGCGCTCTGTCAGGAGGCGGGGCTCGTCCCGATCGTCGAGCCCGAGGTCCTCATGGACGGGACGCACTCGCTGGCGCGCGCCGAGGAGGTGACCGGCCGGGTGCTCGAGCGCATCTTCCGGGCGCTCCGTACGCAGCGCGTGTCGCTCGAGGGGATGCTCCTCAAGCCCAACATGGTCGTGCCGGGCAAGGAATCTCCGGAGCAGGCGTCGGTGGCCGCGGTGGCGACGGCGACCCTGCGCGTGCTGCGGCGGCACGTGCCCGCCGTGGTGCCCGGCATCGTCTTCCTCTCCGGCGGACAGGACGAGCGGAGCGCGAGCGCGCACCTCAACGCCATGAACACGGGGCCCGAGACACAGCCTTGGCGCGTCAGCTTCTCGTACGGACGGGCGCTGCAAGACGCGGCGCTCGAGGCCTGGAGCGGTCGCGCGTCGGGAGTCGAGGCCGGCCAGCAGGCGCTGCATCATCGGGCGCGCTGCAACAGCGCGGCGAGCCTGGGGCAGTACGATGAAGCGATGGAGCGGGACACCGCGGACGTCGCGGTGGCGTCGCACCGGGCTCACTGGTCCGACGACTGAATCACGGAGTGCGAGATGAGCACGACGAGACGGGCGGGCAGCGTGAAGGACACGGCGGCGCTTCTCAAGCAGTACGGGTGTGGCCCCATCGAGCTCACGGGGACGGACAACGCGCTGTACGAGCGGCATCTGCTGTTCGACAACATCATTCACCCGGCGGCGGCCGGCGCGCGGGAGCGCTACGAGGCGTTCGCGCGCTCGGTGCGTGACATCCTCTCGCAGCGGTGGGTGCACACCGAGAGCACCTACGAGCGCGCGAATCCCAAGCGGGTCTACTACCTGTCAATGGAGTTCCTCATCGGCCGCTCGCTGACCAACAACATCACGAACCTCCTGCTCGATCCGCTCGCGAAGCAAGCGGTCAAGCAGAAGGACCTCGACTGGCTCGGCCTCGTCGAGGAAGAGCCCGACGCCGGACTGGGCAACGGCGGACTCGGGCGCCTGGCGGCGTGCTTCCTCGACTCGATGGCGACCCTGCAGCTGCCGGCGATGGGCTACGGCCTGCGCTACGAGTACGGCATCTTCAAGCAGGCGATCCAGGACGGCTGGCAGGTCGAGCGGCCGGACAACTGGCTTCGCCGTCCGGACCCGTGGGAGGTCGCGCGACCTCAAGATAAGGTCGAGGTCAAGCTCAACTGCTCCTTCGAGGTGCGCGGGGGGAGCCTGAGCGCGGTCGTCGGCCAACCCGCCACATTGATCGGCATCCCCTTCGATCGTCCGGTAGTCGGCTACGGCGGCAAGACGATCAACACGCTGCGGCTGTGGGCGGCGGCCGCGCCGGATGCGTTCGACTTCAAGGTGTTCAGCCACGGTGAGTTCGTCGGCGCCGTGGCCGAGCGGCTCGCCGCCGAGTCCCTCACGCGTGTCCTCTACCCCGACGACTCCACGAGCATGGGCCAGGCGCTACGATTCATCCAGGAATACTTCCTCGTCGCCTGCTCGCTCGCCGATCTCGTGCGCCGCTTCCGCCGTGGCAATGCCGACTGGGCCGCGCTCCCGGAGAAGGTCGCGGTCCAGCTCAACGACACCCACCCTTCCCTGGCCGTGCCTGAGTTGATGCGGATCTTGCTCGACGACGCGCATCTGCCCTGGGACCAGGCCTGGGAGCTCACCGGGCGAGCGCTCGCGTACACGAATCACACGCTCCTGCCGGAGGCGCTGGAAAAATGGCCCGTGGAATGGTTCGAGCTCCTGCTGCCGCGCCAGCTGGAGATCATCTACGAGATGAACCGCCGGCTCCTCGACGACGTCCGGACGCGCTTTCCGGGTGATGGCGGGCGCGTCGCGCGCGTGAGCCTGATCGAGGAGGGCCCGTCGCGGCACGTTCGCATGGCCAACCTCGCCATCGTCGGCTCGCACAGCACCAACGGCGTCGCCGCGATCCACTCCGGTCTCTTGCGCACGGTGACGGTCAGGGACCTGGCCGAGATGTTTCCCGACCGCTTCAACAACAAGACCAACGGCGTCACCCCGCGGCGCTGGCTCTTGCTGTGCAACCCCGCGCTCGCCCGTGCGATCAGCGGGGCCATCGGCGACGGGTGGATCACCGACCTCGGCCGGCTGAAGAAGCTCGCCCCGCTGGCCGACGACAAGGGCTTCCGCGACGCCTTCCGCCGCGCCAAGCGCGAGGCCAAGTCACGGTTCGCCGAGTGGATCGCGGCGACGTGCGGGACGACGATCGATCCGGACACGATCTTCGACAGCCAGATCAAGCGCATCCACGAGTACAAGCGCCAGCTCCTCAACGCGCTGCGGATCGTCGTGCTCTACAACCGGCTGCGTGCGAATCCACAGCTCGAGATGACGCCGCGAACGTTCTTCTTCGCCGGCAAGGCGGCGCCGGCATATCAGCTGGCCAAGCTCGTCATCAAGCTCGTCAACAACCTGGCAGGGACGATCGACGGCGATCCGGCCGTGCGTGGTCGGCTCAAGGTCATGTTCGTGCCAGACTACTGCGTGTCGCAGGCCGAGCGGCTCATCCCCGCCACCGACGTCTCGAACCAGATCTCGACCGCGGGCTACGAAGCCAGCGGCACCAGCAACATGAAGTTCATGATGAACGGCGCCCTGACCATCGGCACCCGCGACGGCGCGACGATCGAGATGGCCGAGGAAGGCGGCGAGGAAAACTTCTTCCTGTTCGGCCTCACGGCGGAGCAGGTCGCCGGAAGCCGCGGCTGGTACGATCCGCACTGGCACTACGACCACGAGCCGGAGACGCGCGCCGCCCTGGACCTGATCTTTTCCGATCACTTCAGCCGAAACGAGCCGGGCGTGTTCGCGCCGCTGCGCGACACGTTGCTGACTCCCGACCACTACATGCACCTGGCCGACCTCACCGCATATCTGGAGGCCGATCGGCGGCTGTGCGCGCTGTACGCCGATTCGGATGCGTGGGCGCGCAAGGCCATCCTGAACATCTCCGGGTCCGGGAAGTTCTCGAGCGACCGCACCATCGCCGAGTACGCGGCCGAGATCTGGAAGGCGAAGCCGTGCCCCGTGGAGTAGCCAAGGCGCCCACACGCCCGACGATCTCTCCGCTGGCCGGCAAGCCGGCGCCGAAGACGCTCCTGGTCGATCCGGCCCGGCTCGAGCGCGAGTATCACGCCCGCACGCCCGACCCGGGCGATCCGCGACAGCTCGTGAGCTTCGGAACCAGCGGCCATCGCGGCTCGCCGCTCGACGGCTCGTTCAACGAAGCCCACATCGTGGCCATCACCCAGGCCATCTGCGAGTACCGCCGCCGCCAGGGAATCGACGGCCCGCTCTTCATGGGCAAGGACACTCACGGCGTCTCGGGCCCCGCCCAGCGCACGGCGCTCGAAGTCCTCGCGGGCAACGACGTCGAGACGATCATCCAGAAGGACGACGGCGTGACCCCGACGCCCGTCATCTCGCGCGCGATCCTCGCGCACAACCGCGGTCGCACGACAGGTCTGGCCGACGGCATCGTCGTCACGCCGTCGCACAATCCGCCCGAGGACGGCGGCTTCAAGTACAACCCACCGCACGGCGGCCCCGCCGACACGGACGCGACCGGATGGATCCAGAACCGAGCGAACGAGCTGCTGCGCTCCGGGCACGCGCGCGTGACGCGGCGGCCGTTCGCCGCGGCCATCAAGGCGTCGACGACGCACCAGGTAGACCTGGTCCTTCCCTACGTCGAGGATCTTCGCAACGTCGTCGACATGGAGGCGATCCGCGGCGCGGGCCTGAAGCTCGGCGTCGATCCGCTCGGCGGCGCGGCCCGGCCCTACTGGGAGCCCATCAGCGCCGTCTACCGGACCGAGATCGTCGTGGTCAACCCGGTGATCGATCCGACGTTCTCGTTCATGACCGTCGACCACGACGGCAAGATCCGGATGGACTGCTCGAGCCCGTACGCCATGGCGCGGCTCGTCGAGATCAAGGACAGGTTCCGCGTCGCGTTCGCCAACGACGCCGACGCCGACCGCCACGGCATCGTCACGCCGTCCGCGGGATTGCTGAATCCGAACCACTACCTGGCCGTCGCCGTCCATTATCTGCTCGGGCATCGCGACCGCTGGCCGTCCGATCTCGTCGTCGGCAAGACGCTCGTCAGCAGCGGCATGATCGACCGGGTGGTGGGAAAGCTCGGCCGCCGGCTCTACGAGGTTCCCGTCGGCTTCAAGTGGTTCGTACCGGGCCTGCTCGACGGCTCCTGCTGCTTCGGCGGCGAGGAGAGCGCCGGGGCGAGCTTTCTGCGGATGGACGGTACGGTGTGGACGACCGACAAGGACGGCCTGATCATGGACCTCCTGGCCGCCGAGATCGCCGCGCGAACGGGCAAGGACCCGGGCGAGCACTACCGCGATCTGACGGCGGAACTGGGCGCGGTGTACTACACACGGATCGATGCGCCGGCCACGCCGGAGCAGAAGGCGCGGCTGCAGAAGCTATCGCCCGACTCGATCACGGAGTCGGTCATCGCGGGCGAGCCGATCACGGCCAAGCTCACACGGGCGCCGGGCAACGATGCACCCATCGGAGGGCTGAAGGTGGCGGCGGCCGGCGGCTGGTTCGCGGCTCGGCCTTCTGGCACCGAGAACGTCTACAAGCTCTACGCCGAGAGCTTCAAGGGGCCGGCTCACCTCGAGGCGCTGGTCGGCGAGGCTCAGGAGATCGTGGACAGGGCGCTGGGCGCTTCATGACCGCGCCACTTCTGTTCCCCGTCGACTACCGCGCCTCCGGGGTGCTGCTCCACGTGACATCGTTGCCGTCGCGCTACGGCATCGGCGATCTCGGCCCAGGTGCTACGACGTGGATCGACCGCCTCCACGATGCTGGGCAAAGCTGGTGGCAGGCACTGCCGGTCGGCCCGACGGGATACGGCGACTCTCCGTATCAAGCTCTATCGTCCTTCGCCGGCAATGGACTGCTCATGAGCCTCGACTGGCTCATCGAGGACGGGTTGTTGCAGGCGGCCGAGTGCGAGGGCCAGTCGTTTTCGGCGACGGCCGTGGACTACGGCGCCGTGATCCGATTCAAGCACGCGCTGCTCGAAACGGTCCGGGCCCGCTTCGGCTCCGGGATCCGCCCCGACTTGACGATCGCCTTCGAGCAGTTCTGCCACGATCAGTCCTACTGGCTGGACGACTACGCACTGTTCCAGGCCCTGAAGGCCGCGCACGACGGCGCCGGCTATCTCGAGTGGCCGGTCGAGCTGATCCAGCGCACACCGTCAGCGCTCGCGAGGGCCCGGCGAGACCTGGCCGATCCGATCGACGCGATTCGGCTGGCGCAATTCCTCTTGTTCCGCCAGGGCCGACGCCTCAAGGAATACGCGCACACCAAGGGCGTGCGTCTGATCGGCGACCTGCCGTTCTTCGTCTCGCCCGACTCGAGCGACGTGTGGGCCAACCCGGAGCTCTTTCTGCTCGACGAGCAGCGCCGGCCACGTTTTGTTGCTGGCGTTCCGCCCGACTACTTCAGCTCCGAGGGCCAGCTGTGGGGCAACCCCGTCTATGACTGGGACAGGCTGCGGCAGACCGGATATCGCTGGTGCATCGACCGTCTGCGCGCCATCTTGGCTCACGTCGACGTCGTGCGGCTGGATCATTTTCGGGCATTCGCCGCTGCGTGGCACGTACCGGCTCAAGCGCCGACCGCCAAGATCGGCCAGTGGGTCCCCGGTCCGGGCGCCGACTTCTTCCAGGCGGTACAGAAGGAGCTGAACGCCCTGCCGTTCATCGCCGAGGACCTGGGCTCGATCACACCCGACGTCACCGCTCTGCTCGATCAGTTCCAGTTCCCCGGGAACCGCGTTCTCCAGTTCGCCTTCGACGGGGATCTGGACAACTCCCATCTGCCTCACAACTACGTCTCGAACACGGTCGTGTACACCGGCACGCACGACAATTCGACGACTCGAGGCTGGTTCGACGAGCTGCCCGATCGTCAGCGCCAGGAGGTGTGGAGCTACCTGAAGCGGCCCGCCGGCGAGAACGGCGAGATCGCCTGGGAGCTCGTTCGGCTCGCGTGGTCGTCCCGGGCCGCGCTGGCCATCGCTCCGCTGCAGGATATTCTCAATCTCGGGGCGGAGGCCCGGATGAACCAGCCCGGCCGGGCCGAGGGGAACTGGCGGTGGCGCTGCACCGAAGACATGCTGTCCGCGTCGGTCTTCCACGATTTGCGGAGCTTGACGCAGACCTTTGACCGGCTGGGTGTTCCGCTCAACGCCAGGTCGACGGCCCCTGCCTGAATCGATCGAGCTCGAGCACGTGCACTCGACCGCTCTCGGTCGCCGCGGTCCGGGCCCTCCCCGTGTTGTACCCCCAGGCGGCGAGGAACAGCTGCACATCCGCGAGATCGGGATGCGTCGTGACGTGCTGGAGTGTCTCCAGCCTGTCCTCGACAAACCAGAGGGTCGGCCGTCGTCCCCGAGCCGTCTCGAAGTCGGCGATGAGCGTCTGGAGATTCTCGCACTTGTGAGTGCCGGCCTCCTTGCCGTGAATGCCGGCGAGCCGCACGCTCCATGAGTCGAGGATCAGGCGTGCGAACTCGCCTTCCTTCGTCGTGACGACCAGCGCGCGTCCCGGCTCGCCTACCACGCGGCGCAGCTCATCGAGCCGGCAATAGGGGACGTTCCGGCTCAGCCAATCGTCGCGATCGGCGACGATCCACTCGCGGCGGACGTCGTCCAGCGTACGCTGCAGGACCCGGACGAGATCCACACCCGGGTGCGCTTCGGAGCGCACGAGGTCGTCGCGCACCGCGTCCCAGCTCTGAAGAATGGCGGACTGGGAGCTGCCCTGCGCGATGGCTCTGAGTAGAAGGGGCATCTCCCAGCCGCTCATGATCACCGGCCTGAGCGCGCGAAACGCCGGGAAGAGGTCTCCGTCCAGCGGCCGCTCGTTCGGCCAGACCCGAAGATGAGTTCGCCGACTGGCCTCGAAGTACTCGTGCATACCATCGCAGAGGACGCCGTCGAAATCCAGGGCCAGGACATCGGGCGCCATCATGTGCTCGCTCCGTGATCCTCAGGGAGAGCGGCCAAACCGGCCTGCGGACTCGGGAGGAATCAGGTAGAACATCGTCGCCAGGACGAGATAGAACGCGACGAGCTGGACGCCTTTGTACCAGTTGGAGCGGCCATCGCCGGCGATGTGCCCGCCGATCAGGACACCGAGGAACAGCGCGCCAATCTCGAGTCGGCTGAACCCGAGGGTCAAGCGCTCGGGCGCCACCAGCAGGCTCGACAGCACCAGCATCGGGGTGACGAAGAGCGCGATCTGGATGCAGCTGCCCATCGCGATACCGACCGCCAGGTCCATCTGGTTCTTGCGCGCCATCGCGATGGCGGCCCCGCTCTCGGCCGCGCCGCCGACCACGGCGAGTAGCACGATGCCGATGAACAGCGGCGACATGCCGAGCTGGTGGCCGGTGGCTTCGGCGGCGCCCACCAAGATCTCGCTCATCCACGCGGCGCCGAGCGAGGCTAGCACCAGCGTCCCGACCGCCCGCCTCAGGCTCCACGCGGGCCCGTGCACAGCCTGGGCTTCCTGCGTGGCGGCGAAGACCTCCGGGTTGGTGCGCAGCATGAACAGCAGATAGAGCGCATAGGCCGCGAGCATCACGACCGCCACGCCCATGTCGAGCGCCATCGCGTGCCGGGGAGCCTCTTCGCCGAGGAATCGGTGAAACGTGCCCGGAACGACCATGCTCAGCGCGGCCAGCAGCATCGTGGAGGCGTAGCTTCTCGCGACCACGGGGTTGTACTCCTGAACACGATGGCGCAGGCCGCCGAGCAGGAACGCGATGCCGAGCGCCAGCAAGAGATTGGCGAGAAGGGCGCCGATGAGCGAGGCCCTCACCATGTCGAGTAGGCCCGCGCGCAGCGCGACCATCGAGATGATGAGTTCCGGCAGGTTGCCGAAGGTCGCGTTGAGCAGTCCCCCGACGGCCGGACCGGTGCGCGCGGCGAGGTGCTCTGTGCTGTGGACGATGAGCACCGCGAGCGGTACGATCGCGAGCGCGGCGCAGAAGAAGAGGAGCGGCGCGGCGGCGCCCATCGGCTTGAGCACGGCGGCGATCGGCATGGCGATCAGGAACCAGTGGATCGACCATCGCATCGAGCTAGGTCCCGATCGGGCTCAGGACGGCGGGGCGGCCGCCTGCTCCTGCATCCAGCCCCCGCCGAGCGCGCGGTAGAGCCGCACCACGGCGAGCAGCTCGTCGCGCTGGGATTGCACCAGCAGGAGCTCGGCGTCGAAGAGCTGACGCTCGGTGTCCAGGACCTCGAGGTAGCTCGAGACGCCTCCGCGATAGCGGACGTCGGCGAGCCGCGCCGCGTCGCGCAGCGAGGTGACGAGCGCCTCCTGCTGCACGCGGAACTCGCCGCGCTTGCGGTGCTCGACGAGCGCGTCGGAGACGTCGCGGAACGCCCCCTGCACCGTTTGCTGGTAGCGGACCAGCGCCTCCTGCGCCTGGGCCGAGGCCGAGTCGACGCCGGCGCCCACCCGCCCCGAGTTGAAGATCGGCAGGGTGACCTGCGGCATGACCGCCAGCAGGCCCTGGGGACCGAACCAGTTGCCGTTGATGTTGATACCGCCCGCGCCGGCGGCACCGGTGAGGATGACACGCGGAAAATAATCCGACTTGGCGACGCCGATCCGGGCCGTGGCGGCCGCCAGCTGGCTCTCGGCCTGCTGGACGTCCGGCCGGCGCTCCAGCAGGCTCGAGGGCAATCCCGCGGGAATGGCCGGGAGCGTGATCTGCTGCAGCAGCGGGCGGCCCCGCGGCACGGCGTCGGGGTTGTGCCCGAGCAGGACCGAGATCAGGTTCTCCGTCTGCTCGATGCGCCGCTCGATGTCGGGGACCGTCTCGGCCGCCGTGTACAGGAGGACCTCGGCCTGCCGCACGTCCATCATTCCGGCGACGCCGCCCTGCTGGCGAAGCTGCACGAGCCGCAGCGAGTTCTGCCGGCTCGCGAGGGTACGCCGGGCGATCTCGAGCTCCAGGTC
>JACXTT010003681.1_pt1 | contig 23360 bp, 18 predicted proteins | sample 9270951 | NCBI WGS metagenome assembly JACXTT01 (sample SAMN15532306, study PRJNA645909) | rock metagenome | isolation source: weathered quartz diorite | place: Puerto Rico | collected 2017-06-21
AGGGATAACCCCTGTTCGGTGCGCCCATGAGCGTAGTAACGGCCCTCGAAGCAAAGGTGCCAACGAAGTCTTCCGTGTGCACGCGGGACCTTGTCCTGACGGCCATGGCGGCGCTCATCTTGCTGGTTGTCGGGCTCATGAGCCCATATCGCAACTGGGATATGGTCGGCTATGTCGCCGCGGCATTGCGCGCCGACGGTTATCACGGGGCCGATCTCAATGCGGCAACCTACGACACCCTGAGGAACGATGTTAGCCCTCGTACATTCGATCAAATGATCGAGGGAGAGTATCGGGAAACCGTTTACCGCGACCCGGCATCGCTGGCGCAGCAACTGCCCTTCTATCGCATACGAGTGTTGTATGTCGCGTTGATCCGAACAGCCCACGCGATGGGATTCAGCTACCCAACATCGATCTATGCCGTGAGCGCAACGTTTGCGGCCCTCTCGGTCGTTCTTATCCTCTTTCTCGTCCTTGAGGTTGGCGCACCTGCCGCCTCCGTTCCGTTGATCGTCGCCTTTTCGGGATTGATCGACATTGCAAGGCTATCCACGCCCGACGCGCTGGCCACCTTTTTCTCGCTGCTGACGCTCTACTGTCTGATCAGGCGGAGCAGGCTGGCTTACGTGGTCGCCATGTTGTTGCCACTCATCAGAACGGAATTCTTGCTGCTCTCAATGCTTGTATTTGTTCACGGCTACTTCTTCGACCGAGGCAAGTACGTGGTCGCGCCGATGATCATCGCCTGCCTGCTGTATTGGCTGGTCATGAGGATCAATGGTGCCTATGGATGGTTGACATTGTTCAACACATCGCTGATTCACAGGACACCCTATCCAGTCACGCTGGTTCCGTCGCACGCCCTGGGTGACTACCTGCGACCGTACGGGCTCATGCTTTACGACTTCACCATGCATCCGCATTTTGTGATCTACGGTCTAGCCGTGATTCTCTTACTGAAGCGCGGAATGGGGACAGTACAAGCAGACAGGCAACAGGTGTCCGCCACCTTCCTCGTTCCCATGGCGTTCGTTGCTTGCCACCTCCTGCTCTTTCCTGAGAATACCCATCGGTATTTTGTATTCGCAGCGGCAACGGTAGCGGCCGGGCTGATCGGCCAGATGCAGATGACGGGCGCTCCGGGCCTGAAGATCCCGGATGCGCCAACCGGCTGACTTTAATCACCAACCGGGTGGGCGGCTCAGGCGGGGAAGTAATGGATCGACTCCTAATGCGACGAGGAGTCAGAGCGCCTTCCCTAAAAAAGCAACCTGACCCCTTTTCCATTCTCGCGCTTGGCTACGTTGGATTCGATAAGCTCGACGCAACGCTCTGTCGGTCGCGCCGAACTAGGCCATAGAGAGAAACGTCTGCCACTTCTCCATTTCCCGTCACCCAGCGCTCTCGCAAATATCCTTCCAGGTGGAAGCCCAGGCGTTCAACCAACCTGACAGAGGATAGGTTGCGCGAAGGGATTCTAGCTTCAATGCGCAGAAGGCCAGCTCCCTTGAAACCGTAGTCGATGAGGGCCTCAAGTGCTTCGGTCATGTATCCCTTCCCCCAATGCCGGCGCGCCAAGCAATAGCCTATCTCGGCTTGTCGACGACGCGGATCTGCATGGTGTAATCCACAATCGCCCAGCACTTCACCGCCATTTCTTGAATGGATCACAAAAATGAGGCCCCCTCCTTCTGAAGAAGCTTGCAGCTTTTCAGCGACACGGGCGCGCGCCTGGTCAATGCCCTGCATCGGCGGAAAGGAAAAATAGCGAACTACTTCAGGATCGGACCACGCTTCAAAGAGATATGGCGCGTCAGCGTCATGGAGGGGGCGAAGGCGGCAATGTTTTGTCTCGATGATGATGGGGTCAAATGTATTCATGTCTTAACCATTGCCTGTGAAGGGCTCGACGGGCCGCAGGCGGATGACGCTATTGGTGATGGTCTGTGGTTAGGCGCGCTCGATGTAGCTTGCGATAGATGGCCTAGTGGCCCGAGGCGGCAACAACAACGCGGTGCTCCAGGAATGGCTGCCGCTAAAGGCACAGGCTCGCCACCCCCGAGTTGATGTCAGTGGTGGCCAGCCCCATCGCGGCCAGGACGATGGCCGTATGGAAGTGCGTACGCATAAAAGCCTCCTCCGTTCGTCTAGGCGCTGCGCAGCACCGGCCGGGTATATGCTCTACCTCTGGGGGCGCGGAGTCTTGATGAACCCATGAGGGAACATCGAGGTACGGCTCGGCACGGATTGCCATAGCCAAGTCCGAAAAGGTGTGTTTGGACATGGGGAGCGCTAACCATCCGGCAAGCTCGAGGAACACTGCCGCGTTCGCGTTTGCGGACGTGGTGGTCGACGTGTGGGCTCACAGGCTGATGCGTGGTGGATGTGAAATTAACGTGGAGCCAAAAGCCTTTGCGGTGCTGCTGGAGCTACTGGCACATTCCGGTCAATTGCTCAGTCACGATGATCTGTTGGATGCTGTCTGGGGACACAGTTGCGTCACGCCCTCTACACTTAGTCGCGTCATCGCTCAATTGCGGCGCGCCATGGCGGACGACAGCAGCTGTCCGCGGTACATCCAAACTGTGCACAAGCTGGGCTACCGTTTCATCGCCCCCCTGCAAGACCAGGCATCCGAACCGGCGCCGACGCTCTACTTCGCTCCTCCATCTCGAGCTCGTATCCCGGAGCGCGTAAGCCCGTTGATCGGGCGCGATACAGACCTTCACCAACTTAAGCAACTTCTTCGCGCTGATCGACTGGTGACGATCGCCGGCTCGGGAGGCATCGGCAAGACGCAGGTCGCGCTGGAAGTGGCGCGACAGAGTGCTGATGATTTCGCCGACGGAGTGTGGTTGTTTGATTGCACCACGCAGACCGACAGCGATGGACTCGCGAGCTGGATTGCAGGCTTGTTTGATATACAGTTGGCGGTAGATGTCGACGACATGATAGGGAGACTGGGTGACTTGCTCCGCAGTCGGCATGCGCTGCTCGTGTTTGACAACTGCGAACGGATTGCCCGACCGCTCGGCGCTACGATCGCGACCCTCCTGGCATCGAGCGCGACGCTGCGGGTGCTGGTTACCAGTCAGCATCGCCTAAACTGCCTGGGTGAGACCGTATACTGGTTGCCGCCATTGGCTGTGCCAGCTGCAGGTAAATGGTCCTCGAACGACGATATTGGGCGCTTATCTGAAGTGCCCGCCGTCAAACTTCTGCTAGCGCGCTCACGCGCATCCGCATCTAAGTTTACCTTGACGCCTGCTAATGGCTCCTCGGTTGCCCGGATATGCCGCCAACTGGATGGCGTACCTCTCGCTCTAGAGATCGCGGCGGCTCGCCTACGCTTGCTCAGTCCGGAGCAGTTGACTAGTCGATTGGACATTCATCTTCTCGATCTGGCCGAGGCCTGCCAGAACCGCCCTCCTCATCACCAGACCGTCCACGCCTTGATTGAGTGGAGTTTTGCGCTGCTATCGGCTCGCGAACGCGCACTGCTATGCGGCCTAGCGGTCTTCGTCGGCACCTGTACGCTGGGAGGTGCCAACGCGGTCGGTGCGGCGCTTAAGCTAGATGATGAGCAAGTGATGGACGTGCTCGGTGGACTGGTCGACAAGTCACTGCTTGTAGTAGACCCAACAACCCATCCTCCAAGCTATCGCCTGCTGGACAGCGTAAGGCTATTCGCCCTGGAGAAGCTTGCGGAGAGCGGCACAGAAGCAAGCGTGCGAAGCGCACATCTGGCGTACTTCGTCCGTCTCTCTCGTCGCGCCGAGGCAGAGATGAGAAGCGATTTCGAGCAACAATGGTGCGATCGAATCAGGCGCGACTGGGCGAATTTTCATGCAGCACTGGACTACGCCCGATCGAGACCGGAACACGCCATGCAGGCACTAGGCTTGAGCGGCAACTTGTGCTGGTACTTCAGGATGTCTGCCAACTTCGGTGAATCCGCGCGCTGGCTCGACCAAGTGCTGCGCGCGGATGACGCTCCTACCCGGGAGCGCGCTCAGGCGCTTTTTGCCTGCGGCATCATGTACCACCAATCACAGCTGCACGACCGTGCCCAGTCGTTGCTTCGCGAAGGTATCGGGCTGGCACAACAGTTCGGAGATGCGCATTTGGCGGCAGCGGGCAAAGCCGTCTTGGCCATTGAACTTGCGACCTTCGGCGACCTCGATGGGGCGAGAATCTGCGCAGACTCAGCTCTGGCGATGGCGGATGCGGAAGGCGATCAGTGGCTGCGATCCATGGCTCTGCTAGGTCGCGGCGTGGCGTTGGCATTGAATGAGCGCCACAGTGAAGCAGAGGCCTGCCTCAGTGAGGCGTTTGAGGCGGCATCCGGTCCTGGCCGTGGCAAGCATCAGTCGGTGTATGTGTTGATCAATCGTGCCCTCCAGCGCCACTACTTAGGCCAACGGCGGGGAGCAGCCGAAGACTGGCTGACTTGCATCGACGCCTTCGCTACCCTGGAACACTGGCGCGGGGTGGCCGGTTGTGTCGAGGGTGCTGCCTACCTATTGAGTGAAAGTGGTGAGGTGCGCCAAGCTGCACGCTTCCTAAGCGCAGCCCGTCGCGTGCGCACATTGACTGCTGGTCCGCTAATGCCGCATTGGCGCAAAGCGCAAATTGCGTCTGAGCGCGCGGTGCGTGATGCGCTCGGATCGTCCCTAGGTTCGCTGGAGAAGGACGGCGCCTGCACACGCTTCGAGCAGATTGCGGCCGAGGCACGCCACGCACTAGCCGCGCTGGCGTCCGATTAGAAGGGAACGAAAAGGGGTCAGAGCGCTTTTCGTTTAGGAAAAAGCAACCTGACCTCCTTTATCCTCTTGCCTCAACCGACATTGCTTCAATGAATAACAGCCACTGCTGACATTCCTTGGATCAAAAAAGGCCTGCTTTGGGTCGAAGCTTGACCTTGCGGCCTAGTCAGACTCCTTAGCCGCCTGGGCCTTTGCTGGCGAGCGCCAGTGCATACGAATCCCGCGAAGGACCAAAAGCCAGATCAACACGACGACATACAGCCCAACGCCCCACACGCACGCTGCAAAAACTGACGCTTGATAGGTCAGCAAGATTGGTTTGTCGTGATACACCCAGCCAGCCTTCCAAATGAAGGGCTGCAAGGGAATCGCAAGAGCGGTAAAGAGCGTGAACCGAAGAATCAACGGGTCACAAACAGCAAGAAATACAAGGAGCGCTGGCGATATTGCCGCTTTGACAAAGACGTTTGAAAGTCGCGATGCCATTGAAGTCCCTTCGACGTGGAGTCGCTGGAATGTCTGGTACGGGTTGCGGTTTCAGCCGGTCATTGCAACGAATTGATGAAATCGTTCGGCCGGTGCTTCAAAGTTTAAAGTCTTTTGCGGCCTTCCGTTCAAGCGCCTTGCCACGGCATTGAGTTGCGCTTGCGTCACCCCGGAGAGACCCATGCCCTTGGGGAAATACTGCCGCAGAAGACCGTTGGTGTTCTCGTTCGACCCACGTTGCCATGGGTTGTAGGGATCGCAGAAATAGACCGTGATGTCGGTGACCAACGTGAAGCGCTGGTGCTGGGCCATCTCCGACCCTCGATCCCAGGTCAGCGATCGAAACAGCTCCTGCGGAAGTTTGCGTGCGAGTTTGATCAACTTGTCGGTCACCGTTTGGCTATCCCGACTACCAGGTCGCTCCACCAGAACCTAAAACGTCACCAATAGGGGTGATTTCGTTTTTGACGGAGAGATGGGGAGTCTTGGGTGCATCCATGCACCCAACCCTTCCGCGCTACGCGCTCCAGGGCCAGCCTGCGGCTGTCCAAATTTGTTCCAGACAAATTTGTCGAGCCGATGAGTTCTCATCCCCGTCTGTCCATCAGATACGCAAACGCCCCCAGGCGGGGGCGTTTGCGTATCTGGCGGAGAGAGTGGGATTCGAACCCACGGTAGGCTTACACCTACGGCAGTTTTCAAGACTGCTGCCTTAAACCGCTCGGCCATCTCTCCGATTTGTCTCCGCGGCAGGCGCGCTTTGCGCACCGCTACGGCAGTTTGATTCCGGGCATCCTGCCCTCCACCCCTTCGGGGCCATCGACTTCGTCGATGTTCGCTTCGGCTTCCTGCCTTCGCGTCAAGACTGCTGCCTTAAACCGCTCGGCCATCTCTCCGGGTTTGGTTGTGTCCAGTGCAAGGCACTGGATGACTCGCTGCGCTCGCCCGTACGGGGCCGCCCTCCGGGCGTTCTGCGCTTCGCTTGTCCAGCTTTCGCGGGAATGACGGGCGTTATTGCCGCGCTCCACCCGTCTCGCAGGGCCGCCATCCTATCAGGAATGAGCTCTACCCTGCCCCTTTTTCGACAACGCCACCATCGCCCACAGCATGATGCCCACCGGCACGGCGGCGCCGATCAGGGGCAGCAGCAACACCGGTTGGCGGATGACCATCGGCACCAGCTGGGTGGCTGAGGCGAAGGCGATCACGGCGAAGCGCAATTTGCGGCTGTGGCGGGCGAACCAGAAGGCGCCGAGGACCAGCACGGTGGCGATGATGCTCAGTACCAGGTCCACCGTGGGGATCTCGAACATGCTGACCAGCCCGAGGCGGGTCAGCAGTTCGGTCGCCAGGATGGTCAGCAGCGTGTAGCTGGCTGCGAGTTCCACCTTGTCCCAGCGCTGGTTGCTCACGGCGCCGGGCTCAGGCGATCTGCTCGAGGTTGCGCAGGTAGGGGCGCAGCACCTCGGGCACGGTGATCGAGCCGTCGGCGTTCTGGTAGTTCTCCATCACGGCGACCAGGGTGCGGCCCACGGCCAGGCCGGAGCCGTTGAGGGTGTGCACCAGCTCCGGCTTGCCGGTGGCGGGGTTGCGCCAGCGGGCCTGCATGCGGCGGGACTGGAAGTCGCCGCAGTTGGAGCACGAGGAGATCTCGCGGTAGGTGTTCTGGCTGGGCAGCCACACTTCAAGGTCGTAGGTCTTGATGGCGGCGAAGCCCATGTCGCCGGTACACAGCATCACCTTGCGGTACGGCAGCTGCAATAGCTGAAGCACCTTCTCGGCGTGGCCCACCATTTCCTCGAGCTGGACATGCGACTGCTCGGCCGTGGCGATCTGCACCATCTCGACCTTCTCGAACTGGTGCTGGCGGATCATGCCGCGCGTGTCGCGGCCGTAGCTGCCGGCCTCGGCGCGGAAGCACATGGAGTGCGCGGTGAGGCGCATCGGCAGTGCGTCGGCTTCGACGATGCTGTCGGCGACCAGGTTGGTCAGCGCGACTTCGGCGGTGGGAATCAGGTAGCGCTTGCTGTCGCCCACCTGGGTGGAGAACAGGTCTTCCTCGAACTTCGGCAGCTGGCCGGTGCCCTGCATGGTTTCGGCGTTGACGATCAGCGGGACGTTGCACTCGAGGTAGGCATGCTCGCCCGTGTGCAGGTTGAGCATGAACTGCGCGAGCGCACGATGCAGGTGCGCGAGCTGGCCGCGCAGCACGGTGAAGCGGGCGCCGGAAAGCCTGGCGCCGGCGTCGGCGTCGAGCCAGCCGTGGCGGGCGCCGAGGTCAACATGGTCCTTCACCTCGAAGTCGAACGTGCGCGGGGTGCCCCAGCGCAGCTGCTCGGCGTTCTCGGTCTCGTCCTTGCCCAGCGGCACGGACTCGTGCGGGATGTTGGGAATGCCCAGCGAGATGTCGGCAAGCTTCGCCTGCACGTCGGCGAGCGCGGCTTCGTTGGCCTTGAGCTTGTCGCCGATGCCGGCGACTTCGGCCATCAGCGGGGCGACGTCCTCGCCCTTGGCCTTGGCCTGGCCGATCGCCTTGGATCGCGTGTTGCGCAGGTTCTGCAGCTCCTGGGTCTCGGTGGCCAATTGCTTGCGCTGGGTTTCCAGCGACTCGATGGCAGGCACGTCGAGCTCGTAGCCACGGGTTTCCTTGAGGCGCGCGGCAGTCTCGGCCAGGCGCGAACGCAGCAGTGCGGGGTCCAGCATGATGGGTCCAGGTCAGGGCATCGGAACCCGGGATTATCGCCGCCGGGCGCCGGGGGTCGCAATGTCGGGGCCGAAACGGACCGGAATGGCCCGTTTGGCGCCTGCCCCGCCCCGTCGGGCCGGGACTTACCTGGCTGGCCGGTAGACGTGCGCGGCGGTGCCGGAGCGGAACACCGTGATCCCCTGCAGCTCCAGGTCCAGCGGCTTGGGCAGCTGGCTGAAAAGCGGCAGGCCCTTGCCCAGGATCACCGGGTGCACCACCAGCCGGTATTCGTCGATCAGGCCGGTTGCCACCAGGCTTTGCGCGAACTGGGCGCCACCGTGGGCCAGGATGAACTTCCCGGGCTGCTGCTTGAGGCGCTGCATTTCGGTTGCCAGGTCGCCATTGGCCACTTCGGCCTCGGCCCAGCTCTTCAGGTTTTCTGCGTGCGCGGGGGCTGTGGCGACGGCCTCCTGTGCGCGGGCGTCGCGCAGGGCGGCAGTCGTGTGGCCCGCGCCGAGATCCAGGGACTTCTGGCGGGTGAAGACGACCTTGGGGATCGCGTTCATGGGCGCCGCCATGGGCATGTCCGAGGTGGGCCAGAAGCTCGCCATGTCGAAATAGGTCCGGCTGCCCATCGCATGCAGTCCGGCCTGCCAGAGCATTTCTTCCACCCAGCGGCGGCCGCCTTCGTCACTGGTGCGGAACAGCCAGTCGAGCTCACCGTTCGGGCCGGCCACGAAGCCGTCGATCGAGATGGACATCTTCAGGATGAGGGGGCGCATCTGCTGGGTTCCTTGGTTGGGTTGCCTTCTCTATGGCGACGATTGGGTGGCGGGGATTTCGACAGGTGGATGGCGGGTTGTGGCGGGTGGTTCGATGTCGAGGGAGGCGGGTTAGTTTGGGGGCGCCGTGGCGGTCTTGTCCTGTCTTCGCGGGAAAGGCGTGCGGACTGGGGCGAAAGGCCTCGCGCACAGGGTGCGCTCCTACAAGGAGCAGCATGCTCTTCAGTGCGATGTGCCGCGCAGCGGCACGAGCATTCGTGGGGCCCCTGTGTGGCGGTGAGGGGTGGACGATCAGGCCCCGCAGGGGTGCCCGACAGGGATGTCGGGCACTTTTCGTCCGGGCAGGAGCCCGGTCGAAAAGCCCGGCCGCCCCTCACGGACTGGCTGGGCAAAGCCCGCCCAGCGCCGCGCGGGGTGCCCTTCTCTTTGGTTACTTTCTCTTGGGCAAGCAAGAGAAAGTGACCCGGGCCGCGGCAGCGGTCCGGAAGCCCGCCGCAGGCGAGCCCGTTCGCCGTAACGCCAATGGGAAGGTCAACCTTCTTCGACCCGACAACGAATGTGGCGACCGAGGCGAAAGGCCATCGCGCACAGGGTGCGCTCCTACAGGGGAGCGCTACGCGATGAGAAAGTGGACTGGGCCGCGGCAGCGGTCCGGAAGCCCGCGGCAGGCGAGCCCGGTCGCCGTAGCGTCAATGGGAAGGTCAACCTTCTTCGACCCGACAACGAACGTGGCGACTGAGGCGAAAGGCCATCGCGCACAGGGTGCGCTCCTACAAGGGAACGCCACGCGATGAGAAAGTGGGCTGGGCCGCGGCAGCGGCACGGAAGCCCGCGGCAGGCGAGCCCGGTCGCTGTAGCGCCAATGGGAAGGCCCAGCTTCTTCGACCCGACAACGAACGTGGCGACCGAGGCGAAAGGCGATCGCGCACAGGGTGCGCTCCTACAGGGGGGCGCTACGCGATGAGAAAGTGACCCGGGCCGCGGCAGGCGAGCCCGATCGCCTTACCGTCAAATGGAAGACCACAGTCTGCGATCGAACAACGAGCGTGCTGACCTGGGCGAAAGGCGGTCGCGCACAGGGTGCCCTCCTGCAACGAGGAGGGAGGCGCACCGTGAGGATGACGGGCGTGGGGAGCCGCTGGCAGCTCAGGCTGTTCGACTGTGGTTGCGCCCCAGCCACCAGGCCATCACGGCGCCGGCCAGCAGCCAGCCCACCACCTGTTCGATCAACGCGGCCAGGGTGAAATTGGTGGGGAATCGGTACCAGTTCCAGTACGGCACCAGGGTGCTGAGCCAGGCGAATACCGCCGCGGCCAGCGCGATGCTGAGCCGGGTGCCGAAGCTGAAGGCCGCCAGGCCCATCACGAAGGCCAGGGCCAGGGCCGACAGCGTGTCCGAGGCCCACTGGCGCGGCAGCTGGGCGCTCATGTCGGAGAGGTCTTCGCCTTGCGGCAGGTACACCATGAAGGCGTAGGGCGAGCCCTTGGACTTGGCCGAATAGGCGTCCATGGTGGCCTTGTCGTGCATCCTGGCCGGGTCGATCGACGGCAGGATGTAGACGCCGGGGTTGTTGCCCAGCCCCGGCTGCAAGGCAGCGATCACCGTGTCCTCGCTGACCGGCTGCCGCATGCCGACATTGCCCAGGCCCAGCGCCATGTGCGCGATGGCGCCCCACAGGAACATCACGATACCGCCCATCAGAGCTGCTACGAGTACCCGCATGACGGTGCTCCCCGCGTGACTGTTGGCGTGGCCAATCTAGGACCGGCGGGACGACGGCCGCAAGTCCAGGCCCCGGATCAGGCCTGGCGCGCCTTGCCGATGGGCAGCGTGGCGACACGCTGCATCTCCGGATCGTTCCACAACGAGGGATCGCGCAGGCAGGCCAGCGCGAAATCGTGCGCGTCGTCGCCCCAGAACAGGCGACCGTCGATCGACAGCGTCGGCACGCCGAACACGCCCTCCGCCGCCGCGGCATCGAAGTTCTCGCGCAACTGGGCCTTCACCGCGGGATCGGCAATCGCCCTGGCGGCGTCATCGATGCCCAGCGCGAAGGCCACCGGCGCCAGCGCCTCGATGCTGTCGCCGGCCCGGCCATGGCCCCAGATCCAGTCGAAGATGGCCTCGGTGGCGGCGCCGGTGCTGCCGGCCGCGATGCACAGGCGCAAGGCGGCCAGCGGATTGAACGGATGCGAGGGCGGGAAGTTCAGCCGCACGCCGGCCTGCTGCGCGCGCCACAGCGTGTAGCGATAGGTGAACTCGCGCTTCGAAGGAATCTCGGCGGGCCCCTTCTGGCCGCAGAGGTCGAGGATGCCCGCGAACAGGATCGGGCGCAGCGTGACCGGATGTTCGGCGGCCAGCGCCTTGATCTTGGGCCATTGCAGCCAGGCGAACGGGGAAATGAAATCGTAGTACCAGACGATCGACATGGCGGATCCTCAGTCCTCGGGCGGCGGGACTTACTTCTTGCGGGCCTGCTGGCGGGATTCGCGCAGGCTGAGCAGCTTCTCGCGCAGCTTCAGCTCCAGGCCGCGCTCGACCGGCTCGTAGAACACGGTGCCTTCGAGCGCATCGGGCAGGCATTGCTGGTCCAGCGCGATGCCGCCTTGGGCGTCGTGGTCGTACTGGTAGCCCTTGCCGTAGCCCAGGCCCTTCATCAGCTTGGTCGGCGCGTTGCGCAGGTGCATGGGCACTTCCAGCGTGCCGGTTTCGCGCACCACGGCGCGCGCCTGGTTGTAGGCCATGTAGGCGGCATTGCTCTTGGGTGCGATGGCGAGCCAGATGGCGAGCTGCGCCAGACCCAGCTCGCCCTCGGGGCTGCCGAGCCGCTCGTAGGTGTCCCAGGCGTCCAGCGCCATGCGCCACGCGCGCGGCTCGGCGAGACCCACGTCTTCCACCGCCATGCGTGTCATGCGGCGCGCCAGGTACAGCGGATCGACGCCGCCATCGAGCATGCGGGTCAGCCAGTACACCGCGGCATCGGGATCGGAGGAGCGTACCGACTTGTGCAGCGCCGAGATTTGGTCGTAGAACTGCTCGCCACCCTTGTCGAAGCGGCGCGTGCGATCGGCCAGCACCTGGGTCAGCGTGGCCTCGTCGATGCGATGGTCTTCGGCGAGCTCCGAGGCGATCTCCAGCAGGGTCAGGCCGCGGCGCACGTCGCCGTCGGCCGCCTGGGCAATCAGGCGCAGCGAGTCGTCGGACACGTCAAGCTGCAACGTGCCGATGCCGCGCTCGTTGTCTTCCAGCGCGCGCCGAAGCGCCACCACGACATCATCGGGCGTCACCGCTTCCAGCACGTGCACGCGGCAGCGCGACAGCAAGGCGGAATTGAGTTCGAACGACGGGTTCTCGGTGGTGGCGCCCACGAAGATGATCACGCCGCGCTCGATATGCGGCAGGAAGGCATCCTGCTGGGCCTTGTTGAAGCGATGCACCTCGTCCACGAACAGCACGGTGCGCCGCCCCTGCGCGAAGTTCGCCTCGGCCTCGGCCAGCGCCTTGCGCACTTCGGGCAGGCCGGAAAGCACGGCCGAGATCGCGCGGAAATCGGCGTCGGCGTAGCGCGCCACCAGCAGGGCCAGCGTGGTCTTGCCGCAGCCCGGCGGCCCCCACAGGATCATGGAGTGCACGCGCCCCGCTTCCAGGGCGCGGCGCAGCGCCTTGCCGGGCGCCAGCACGCGGTGCTGGCCCACGATTTCATCGAGCGTGCGCGGCCGCATGCGTTCGGCCAGGGGCTTGAGATCGTCGGGCTCGGCAAACAGGCCCGGCGCGTCGTACATATCGCTGCGTGACATGCCCCGCATGATAGGGCATCGGCACGGCGCGGGCGCCGAACGGCGCCCATACCCGCCCGGGACGGCGATCAGCGCCGGGTCAGGAACCTGTCTCGTCCCGCTTCGCCTGGCGCAGCAGGCTCAGGGCCATGCCTGCGACGGCGAGCGCGCCCACCACCAGCACGCCCCACAACAAGGGGCGCGTCCAGTCGTAAGGCACCTTGGGTGCGCTCAGCGCCACGGCACCCACTTCATCCACGCGGGCCCCGAGCGTCGCTGCCGGCGGCGTCCACGACTCGCCGTACTTCGCGCGCAGCCGGTCCCAGGCTTCGACCACCGGGTATTCGCCCCGGCGCGATGCATAGCTGCCCGCGAGCAGGCGGTAAGGACCGGCACCCTCCGCCATGAAAAAGTACTGCGGCGGCAGCCAGCCAATCGCCAGCACCGGCGCATCGGCCAGCGGTGTTTCGCTGTGCAGGCGCAGGTGCTGCACCCGGCGCGGCGCGAATTGCGCACTCGCCTCACCCACCTTGCCGGCGGCGCGCACCAGATCTAGCGTGGCGAGATCAAACCACGACGATGCGCCCTCGCCTTGCGGCAGCTGCAGGTGCACGCGGGCAACGGTGTTCGGCGCAGGCAACAGGACCTTCACCGCTTCCAGCGGCAGCGACGCGGGCAGCGTGTAGTCGTAATCGTTGCCGTTGCTGCCGGTGTTCGCGGCCCGCAACCATTGCAGTTGGGACAGGCGATCGGCGACGGCATCGGCATAGCTGCCCACGAGCTGGACTGAGGGCACGTGGTCGTCGCTCCAGTCCACGTCGCCGTCGACCAGGCGGATGCGGTAGTAACGACCGGCCACGGAACCGCTCAAGGGCAAGGACAGTTGCTCGACCTGGTCCCTTTCGCCATGCACGCGCGTCGCGTCGGCACTGCCGGCCAGCACGGCCCATTCGCGCAGGTCGTTGCTTACATCGACCGCCAGGCGCACCTGGAAATCCTGCTGCAGCGTGGACGCCTCGAACGCGACATGATCGAGGCTGACCGTGCGTCCCGCATCGACCAGCCACAGCCGCGGGCGCTGTGGCGACGGGTTGTTCGGCGGCTGGCTGATCACGATGCCGCCGCTGGTGCTGCGTTCGATCTGCACGCCTTCGTGCGTGGCGGCGTTGGCCGGCACCGGGAGCAGCCGCGCCTCGAGCGTAAAGCCATGCCTGGGCGGCGGGGGCGAGGGCAGTTCACCGAACGGCACCGGCCGGTTCAGCGCATTGACCACCACCAGGTCGCGCAGGCCGGCGGACGGATTGACCGACGCATACACCTCGGGGCTGAGCGCGATGCGATAGGCCTCGGCCGTTTCCCTGGTATCGAGCGGAAATGCGTAGGCGTAATCGGTGTCCGTGCCCGCGCGGGCCACGGCCAGCGGCAGGCACAGGGCCAGCGCCACCCAGCGAACATCAAGACGCATGCCTGGTCTCCTCCACAGACGACGAACGGCGCGGCGGCGCCGGCGCCAGATAACCGATGACGCTGCACAGCAGGCCGAACGCGATGAACGAGCCGATGCCGAACAGGTTACCGAGATGGCGTCGATCGACCACGATCAACTTGACCAGCACCACGCCCAGGATGACCGCGCCCGCCAGCCAGGCGAGGCGCCGCCCATGCCGCGAGCCCCACACCCACGCAAACAGGCCGAGCACGCTCCACACCACGGTGAGCGACATCTGCGCGAGGCTGGAGCTGGCCAGGGCATCGTTCCAGGGAACACCGGCCAGCTGGTGCACGGCGCGCAGGGTGAAGTCCGTCGCCAGCACCAGCACGATGCCGCCGAGCACCGGGCCTCGCCATGCCTTCCACATGGACGGCAGCGCGGGATCGGTGAGCCAGGCCGCGTAGCTGCCGGCGATCAGCAGCATCAACAGTTCCACCGGATTGAGCAGCGGCATGTAGCGCAGCGGCGAGGCATCGCCTCCCTCGAACAACGCCATCAGTCCGAGCAGGCCCAGCACCGCCAGCAGCGAATAGCGCAGCGGCGGGAGCCATAGCGGCATGCGTTCGACCAGCGGCGGCGCCAGCAGGCGCGGCCGCCACTGCGCGCCGGCAAAGGCGAGCAGCAGCGGCGCCACGCTCAGCAGCATCACCCAGTTGCCGGACAGCCAGCGCGTGCGATCCAGCGACACGTCGATGGCGACGGCGGCGACCAGCACCCAGCGCCACAGCCATGCCAGCTGCGCCAGCGCCGCCGGCATGCCGAAGTCGCGCAGGCACACCAGGCTGCGCCAGCCGAGCATGCCGGCCACGACCACGACGAGCAGGTTCCAGCTGGTCAATGGCTGCTGGGCAGCGAAGCCGGCGCCCAGCAACAGCGGCAACATCACGGCCATCCATGCGAACGGGCTCCAGGACAGCACCGTGCCAAGCTCGTGCGGCGGCTTGCGTCGCGCGGCTTCCGCGGCGCCCCATGCCGTCAGTGCCAGCCAGCCGAGCCATGCCGCGAACTGCCAGGTGGTGGGCACGAAGCGATCGATCTCCTGCGCGCACGCGGCCAGCCACCACAGCAAACCCCACCCGTAGAGCAGCACGGCCAGCAGGCGAGGCGTCGCGCCGTCGCCGCCCAGGCGTGCGTAGACGCGACTGCTCGCGAACCCGGCCGCCACCAGCAGCAAGGCGCTGATGAAGGCGCGATTGAGCAAGGGCAGCCAGTCGCCGCTGCCATGGTGGTAACGATCCAGCAGCAATGCGCCGGCCGCCAGCACCTGCAGCGCGAGACCGCTCCAGCAGGCCAGGCGACGCTGCTGGCGCAGGCCCAGCCAGACCAGTCCCGCCCCCTCCAGCGCGAAGATGCTGCCGGTGACGTCGGCACGCAGGGCCAGCGGCACCGCCAGCGTGGCGAAGGCCACCGCCAGTACGGCCCAGGTATCGCGCAGCAGGCGCATGGCGGGATGTCGCCGCACCCCATAGGCGATCGCCACGTAGATGATCGCGGCAACCAGGGTGGAGACGGCCAGGCCGGTGCCATCCCAGTGCAGCAGCGCACCCTGCAGCAGCAAGCTGACCAGCGGATTGCCGAACATCAGGCAGCCGTCGATCACCAGCTTGCGATCCACCGGCGCGCGCAGCACGTGCAGCCACGGAATCACGAGGTAGAACAGGAAATTGAGGATCAGGAACGGCTCGGTGCTGGCGAACAGCGCAGGCTCGTAGCGCAGCACGCCCCAGGCGGAACCGATGGCGAAGGTGGCGATGAAGCCCAGCAGGTTCAGCACGCGCCAGGCGCGCTTCCAGGCGATGCCGAGAATGGCGAAATTCAGCACCGCGTAGTAACTGAACAGCGCGACGTGACTGCCCTGCCCGGTCGACACCAGGATCGGCGCGGCAAAACCGGCCAGCAGGCCGAGCACCGCCAGGGCGAGCGCGTCCTGCATCACCGCCAGCACGCCGATGCCGGCCACCAGCACGATCAGCAGCGCAAAGGCGGGACCGGCCGGCAGCAGGTTGTACAGGCGGAAGGCGGCGAACACGGTGATGATCAGTACGCCGATGGCCCCACCCTGCAAGGACAAGGCGAACACCCGCTGCTCATGGCGTCGGCGCCATCCGAACGCGAGGCCGGCGATGGCCGCGAGGGCGATCAGCGAGACGCGCAGCGCCGGCGGCGTGTGCAGCAGGCCCGCATCGGAGGCGTACTTCAGCAAGGCCGCCACGCCGGCGAACAGCACGAGCATGCCGATCTTCACCGGCACGTTGCCCTCGGTGAACCAGTGCCACACGCGTTGCAGCAGGCGATCCAGTCCGGACGGCTGGCCCGGCGTCGCCGGCGAGGGCCGCGGAGGCATCGCCGCCGGGCGCGTTACCGGCACGGGGCGTTCGCCGTGCGGCGGCACCGGTGGCGCCGCGGACGGGATAGCGGGCGGCTCAGGCTCGCGCGTCGTTTCGTGCCCCTCGGCGGCGCCCATCCACGGGCGCTCGTCGGCACCCGTGGCGCGTGTGCGTGCAGCGGTCGACAAGGAAGCCAGCCGCGTGCGGACCTCCTTCAGTTCACGTGACAGCTCACCCTGCCGACCCCACAGCAGGCCGATCGCCGCACCGAACACGAAGCCGTAGACGTTGCCCGTCGAAACGAGACCGCCCAGCACCGCGCCGATGACCATCCATAGAAAGATCATGACGTGTCCGCCCCCACCCACCTGGGTAGTCATGGGGCCAGTGTGCCATGGCGGGCGCGGCGAAAGCCGGGACCTCGATCATCCCCCGAGGTCGGGCAATGCCGGCAACCCCGAAGCGGCGGGCGGGTCATCGTCGCCGTCGTGGCGGTGCCAGATCGCATGGGCATCCACCTGTACGCGTGTCACCGCCTCCAGCGCGTCGATGGCGGCCTGGCGCTCGGCCAGCGTCGCTTCCTGCTCGGTGCGTCGCGCGGCGAGCAGTTCGGCAATGCCTGCCTCGCCCAGCGCGTAGGCGCGGGCGGCCTTGGCCGCGCTGGCCGTCGCGGCCTGCAACGCCTCGCGCTGGCTGGTCCAGATGTCGTGACTGGCCCGTGCCGAGGTCACCACCGTGCGCGCATCCCGCTCGATGTCGCGACGCACCGCCGCCAGGTCCGCTTCCGCCGCCAGCGCGTCGGCGCCCGCCTTGGCCGCCTCCGCCTGCCGATAGCTGCCGCCGAGCGGAATACCCAGCACCACGCCATAGGCACGCTCGCGTCCGCCCAGGTCGTTGAGCACGCGGATGCCCACGGTGGGGTCCGGCACACGATCGGCACGCGCGCGACGAGCTTCGGCATCCTTCTGGCGTGCCAGCGCCTCGCTCGCACCCACTTCATGGCTGCGTGCCACGATCAGCTTCACCCACCCATCGTCATCGCCACCGAGGGCGGGCGGCGCATAGGTGTTGCCCGCTTCGCGCTCCGGCAATGGCAAGGAAGGAAACACGCTGCGCCAGTCCAGCTCGGCACGCGCCAGGGTGGACTGCGCGCGCAGCAGTGCAGCCTGCGACTGCGCCAGCGCGGATTCGGTGGCGAGCCGTTCGCGTTCGGCGGCATCGCCCAGGGCGACGCGACGCACCACCGCGTCGCGGTCGCGCCGGGCGAGTTCGACCAGCTGCTGCAACTGCTCCCGCTCCACCCGCGCCCGCTGCCAGTCGGACCAGGCGGCCAGCAGGCGCCGGGCCGCGGCGTGATGTGCATCTTCCAGCGACAACCGGGCGACCTGCTGGCCGCCGGCGCCGATTTCGCGGTCGAGCCGCGCCTTGCCCGGCAGCCGGATCGGGCGCGTCACATCCAGTTCCCATTCGTTGTAGTCGCGATCGCCTTCGACACGGCGACGCTGGGGAATCACCGTCACCTGCCCTTCGTAACTGCCGGACGCACGCATGCGCGCCTGGGCGTCTGCCGTCGCCACGACGGCTTCGGCGCGACGCACTTCCGGCGTGCTGCTGATGGCGCGCAACACCAGGTCCGCCGGCGGCAGCATCGGATCCTCGGCATCGGCGGCGCGCGCCAGCGTGCAGGCCGCGAGCAGCCACCCTCCCATCCATCGCTTCATGCCAGGCGCCCCATCGCGTCCACCGGCTCGACCCACCACACCACCTCGCTTTGCGGCAGGGCCTCGCACAGTCGGGACAACACCCGCTCCAGCGTCTCCGAGGGCAGCACCAGCCACAGCAGCACGCGCTCGATGCGCCCCTGCACCCGCTCGGCCACGCGGGCCCGCGCGAAGCCTTCGCCATGACCGGCGACGTGCGCGGTGGTAAAGCCGGGCAAGGCCGGCTGCATCTCCAGCAGCAGGGACACCAGGTCTTCCTCGAGCGCGCGCGGCGCCACCAGGGTCAATCGTTTCAGTTCGTGCGGCATGGCTTATCTCGTGGCGCAGAAGCGTCGGAACAACACGGGCAGCAACAGCAGGGTCAGCGCGGTGGAGGTGACCAGGCCACCGATCACCACCACGGCCAGCGGCCGCTGCACCTCGGAGCCAGGGCCGCTGGCAAACAACAGGGGCACCAGCCCGAGCGCCGTGATCGAGGCCGTCATCAGCACCGGACGCAACCTGCGCAGTGCGCCTTCGCGTACCACCTGGGCCAGCGGCATGCCGGACTCGCGCAGCTGGTTGAAGAACGACACCAGCACCAGGCCGTTGAGCACGGCGATGCCCAGCAAGGCGATGAAGCCCACCGAGGCCGGCACCGACAGGTACTGGCCCGACAGCCACAGCGCGACCACGCCGCCGACCAGGGCGAACGGGATATTGCAGAGGATCAGCAGCGCTTCGCGCACGGCGCCGAAAGTGAAGAACAGCACCAGGAAGATCATGCCCAGCGCCGCCGGCACCACCAGGCCCAGCCGCGCCGCGGCGCGCTGCTGGTTCTCGAACTGGCCGCCCCAGCTGACGTGGTAGCCGGCCGGCAGGTGCACGTCGCGATCCACCGTGGCGCGCGCCTCGTCGACGAAGCCGACCAGGTCGCGTCCGCTGACGTTCGCCTGCACCAGCGCATAGCGCGATGCGTTCTCGCGGCGCACCTGCACCGGGCCGCTGGTGGACTCCAGTGTCGCAAGCTGCTCCAACGGCACCTCGCCGCCGTCGCCACGCGCCACGCTGATCTGGCCGAAGCGCTCGGGCGCGTTGGCGATGCGTTCGTCGCCGCGCACCAGGATCGGCGTGCGGCGTTGCTGTTCGATCACGACGCCGGCCTGGCTGCCCTCGAGCTGGGCGCGCAGTTCGTCCTGCACGGCGCTGACGTCCAGCCCGTAGCGCCCCGCCGCCTGGCGGTCGACCTGCACGCCCAGGTAGCGCATGCCTTCCTGCGTCTGCGCGAGTACGTCCTGGCTGCCCCTGGTGCGCTCCAGGATCGCGGCGATGCGGTTGGCCAGGTCGTTCAGCACCTGCAGGTCGGGACCGAACACCTTGATCGCCACGTCGCCGCGACTGCCGGTGAGCATCTCCGATACGCGCATCTGGATGGGCTGGGTGAAACCGAATTCCACCTCGGGGAACGCACCCATCACTTCGCGCAGCTGCTGTTCCAGCCAAGCGGTATCCGGCCCGCGCCACTGCTTGCGCGGCTTCAGCTGCAGGAACATGTCGGTCTCGTTGAGCCCCATCGGATCCAGGCCGAGTTCGTCCGACCCCAGGCGCGCGACCACGTGCTCCACCTCCGGCAGCCTCGCCTTGATGGCGCGCTCGATCTTCAGGTCCAGGTCGCGCGAGGCCTCCAGCGAGACCGAGGCCGGCTTTACCAGCTGCACCAGCAGGTCGCCTTCGTCCATGGTGGGCAAGAACGTCTTGCCGGTGCCCACGTACGCCACGACGCCCACGCCGAGGCCGACAAAGGCGATCGCCACCATCGCCCGGCCATGTGCCAGCGACCAGTCGAGCAGCGGGCGGTAGCCGCGTTCGAGCTGCCGCATCAGCCAGGGCTCGCGATGCGCGCCCTCGCGCAGGATCAGCGAGCACAGCACCGGTATCACGGTGAGGGACAGCAGCAGGGACGCCGCCAGCGCGAACACGATGGTCAGCGCCACCGGGGCAAACAGCTTGCCCTCCAGGCCCTGCAGGCTCAGCAGCGGGGCGAACACCAGCGCGATGATCACGATGCCGGCGGTCACCGGCACCGCCACCTCGCGCGCGGCGCGATAGACGCGGTGCAGGCGCGGCAGCGGCGCCGCCTCGCCCTGTTCCGGCGGCGCGAGCCGGCTCACCGTGTTTTCCACCACCACGACGGCCGCGTCGACCAGCATGCCGATCGCAATGGCCAGGCCACCGAGGCTCATCAGGTTCGCGCTCATGCCCACGAAGTGCATCAGCAGGAAGGTGCCGAGCACGGCCAGCGGCAGGGTCACCGAGACCACCAGCGCCGCACGCACGTCACCGAGGAACAGCAACAGCAGGATCACCACCAGCACGCTGGCCTCGACCAGGGCGCTCTGCACCGTGCCGACCGCACGCTTGATCAGGCCGCTGCGGTCGTAGAACGTCTCGATGCGCACGCCGGCCGGCAGGCTGCGCTGCAGGCCGGCCAATCGCTCGCGCACCGCAGCCACGGTCTGCGAGGCATCGGCGCCGCGCAGGCCGACCACCAGGCCCTCGACCGCTTCGCCTTCGCCGTCGCGGGTGACGGCGCCGTAGCGGGTCAGCGCGCCGTAGCCGACCCGGGCGACATCGCCCACGCGGATCGGCACGTCACCGCGCGTGGTGACCACCACCTGGCGCAGGTCGTCAAGCGTGCCGATGGCGCCCGCCGTGCGCACGATCAGGGCATCGCCGCCGTCACGCAAACGGCCGGAACCGTCGTTGCGGTTGTTGCGTCCGATGGCATCGACGACGTCACGGAAATGCAGGCCGGCCGCGGACAGGCGCGCACGATCGGGCGTCACGAGAAAGCTGCGGACTTCGCCACCCAGCGCATTGAGATCCGCCACGCCAGGAATGGTGCGCAGTGCGGGGCGGATGGTCCAGTCGAGCAGGTTGCGGCGTTCCGCCAGGGACAGCTGGCCACCTTCGATGGTAAACATGAACATGTCGGACAACGGCGTGGACATCGGCGCCAGTCCGCCGCTGACTCCGGAGGGGAGCTGGTCCGACGCGCCGGCGTAACGCTCGGCCACCTGCTGCCGCGCCCAGTAGATGTCCGTGCCTTCCTGGAAATCGAGGGTGATGTCCGCGATGGCGTACTTGGCGGTCGAGCGCAGCATCACCGCGCTGGGCACGCCCAGCAGCTCCATTTCCAGCGGCACCACCACGCGGCTTTCCACCTCTTCGGGCGTCATGCCGGGCGCCTTGAGGATCAGCTTGACCTGGGTGGGCGCGATGTTCGGATAGGCATCGATCGGCAGGCGCAGGAAGGCCCATGCGCCGGCCGCCACCAGGCCGAGGGCCACCACGAGTACGAGCAGGCGCTGCGCCAGCGAGAAGGCGATGAGTCGCTGCAGCATCTCACTGCCCTTCCGTGGTCGTGCGGGCCTGCAGCGTATCGAGCGCAGCGGTGGCGACTTCGTCGCCATGCTTCAGCCCGCCGTGCACGATGCGTCGCGCATCGCCGTCGCGGGCCAGCACGGTCACGTCCACGGCGTGAAAGCCGTTCGCCCCGCGCACGAACACCTGCCAGGTATCGCCCTCGCCCCGCAGCGCACCGCTCGGCAACGACACCGCGTCCGCCGGCGCGGGCAGCCACAGCGTGGCGCTGGTCTGCATGCCGGGCAGCAGCGCGCCCGCCTCGCCTTCGGCGCGCACCAGCACCGTCTGGCTGGCGGCATCGAGCGCGCCACCGGTTTCGCTCACCTTCGCGATGGCGCCTTCGCTGGTGCGCACCTCCTGGCCGCGACGCACCCGGGCCGCCAGCGACGCCGGCACCCGCAGCTCGAGCATCACGTGCTGGCCGGCCACCACCACGAAGGCCTTGGCCAGCGCGTCGTAGGTGCCGCCGGGCTGCACGGCGCGCTCGATCACGCGACCGTCCATCGGTGCGCGCAATTCGTAGACGCCCATGCCCGCTCCCGCGGCGGCAGGTGCCCAGGCACGCGCCGCCTGCAGTTCACTGACGCGTGCCGCCGCGGCATCACGCGCGGCGACACTGGCCTGCACCCGCGCCTGCGGCACGATGCCTTCCTTCAACAACTGTTCGTCGCGCCCGGCCTGGGCGGCGGCGACGCGATATGCGCCCTGCGCCGCGGCAAGGTCCGCGCCCAGCGTCATCGCCTCCCGGCTTTGCAGCCGGGCCAGCGGCTGGCCGCGCTTCACCGTGTCGCCTTCGCGCACCAGCACGTCGAGCGCAATGCCGCTCAACGGCGTAACCACGACGGCCGTGTCTTCCAGCGGGAGCTTCACGGTGGCCGGCAACTGCTCCAGCGGCATGCGCTCGACCCGCGCGACGCGCGCCGTCGGTATGGCGACCACCGGCTCGGCCGCCCAGGCGCTCGTACCCAACAGGGACGCCAGCCCCAGGCCGGCAAACCAACGACGCATGCAAGAACTCCCGTAGCAAGGCTGCGGCGAGTATCGGAAGCGGGAGCTTTGAAGCTGCTTAAGAAGACCGGGGCAATGCCGTGGCAGCACGTCGCAGCCCACTGCGACGTGCTGCCTGCCCGGAGCGATCAGCGGAAGCGGTTGCGCTCGCCGGGAAGCATGCGCAGCAACGTGTCGTCGCGCTGTACGAGGTGATGGAACACGGCGGCGGCCGCGTGGGCGATGGCGAGCCACATCAGCACGTTGCCGACGGTCTCGTGGATGTCCTCGATGGCGTGGGCCAGATCGGGATCGGGTGTCGCCAGCACGGGCAACGGCAAGCCGAGCAGGTTCCACGGCTTGCCGGCGACGAACATCATCGCCATGCCGAGCAGGGGCACGGCAAAGGCGAGCAGGTAAAGCGCCAGGTGCACCAGCTTGCCCAGCATGGCCTGCCAGCGCGGCGGCTCGGGCGTGATCGGCGGCACGCTGCAGCGCAGGCGGACGAGCAGGCGGGGCAGCATCAGCAAGAGCACGGCGATGCCGAACTGCATGTGTCCCCACTTCACGGCGGTGCGCGCCGTCGAACCGCGCGGGAACCAGCCCTTGATCTCGATCAACACCAGGGCGAACACGATGAGCCAGGCAATCGCCCAATGCAGGCGGCGCATCCAAGGGGTGTAGCGGGCGGCAGACATGAGGACCTCTCTCTGATGGCGACAAGGCCGGGCCATCGGGGTATGCATCCGACGCCCGGCCGGCGCCAGCTTGGGGCACCAGGCTTTGGTTCTGCTTAAACCCGGGGTCACATCAAGCCGCTGCGGTGCCGTGGCGGCAACCGGCGGCTACGCGGTGATCGAGTCGATGTCCGGCAAGGGGCCCAGGGTGACCCACAGCACGCCCTCGCGCAGCTCGTAGCGCAGGCCGGT
>JACXTT010003682.1_pt1 | contig 23359 bp, 24 predicted proteins | sample 9270951 | NCBI WGS metagenome assembly JACXTT01 (sample SAMN15532306, study PRJNA645909) | rock metagenome | isolation source: weathered quartz diorite | place: Puerto Rico | collected 2017-06-21
AATACGGGCCCGACGCCTGCCGTTTTTTTCGTCGTGACGACGCCCCGGTGGGACGAGCAGGACCGCTTTATGGTGAAGGACTGAGGTTCTCGCTCACGGCAGCGCGTATGCGCTGTCGATCTTGTCCTTCCAGCGGTCCATGTAGGGCGGGAAAGTTAGCGACTCCTGGCCTGCCCGGCCCGCTCGTTGGACCCGCACGAGCGCATACGTTTCAGCGGGCAGCACCCCATCCTTCTTGAGACGATCCACGAGGGAGGGCCCTGCGGTTTCAAGCATCCCGGGGTCGAGATTGAACGCGCCGTTTCGCAGCTTTTTCGCGATTTCTTCTTGCGTCGCGTTTCCGACCAGCAGCATGAGGTATATCGAGTACCAGGCTGCCAGGTGCTCGCGGCGCGTGTCCTTCGTGATCTCTCGATCCGGCCAGTAGTGTGACGCGTTCAGATACCGGTGGACGATGTCTTCGAAGAACGCCGGCACTTTCTCGATGTTGAGGTATTCTCCGTCCTCTTCTTCGGCCAGGATGGAATCAGAGATAATCCCCAGCGCCCAGAGGGAATCCTTGGCCTTCGGGGCGAGTGGAGAGTTGGGACGTTCGAGGATACCTTCGTTAAACAAGACTTGCGCAGTCAACGACTCATAGAGGTAGAGCGCGTATTGGTCCGAGAGCTGCCTGGCGACCACCGCGAGCGCGGCCTCGGGCGATCGCCCCGGCGCGGGCTTGGCCTGCTCCTGCGCCCACCCCGGCGCGGCGAACAGGAGAAACGGGACGATGACCTTTGCGAGACAGTGCTTGATTGTCACTGGTCGCTCTCCTTAATAGCCTGTTCAGGCGTCTGAACTGTATGCGCCGGACGATCCCAGTGCATACTGCCGAATGTGTAGGCGTCCTCGGTCACGGTGTGCAGCTCGGTCTGGAGGACCGCGTCGGTGAGCTCGTGGATGACATGGTCCACGACCAGGTCGAGATCCGAAACGCCCTGCACTTCATACCGCCACATGGGCGTCTCCCTGGCGTCGTCATAGGTCTGCTCCCTGAGCGTCCAGCGCTCGCTGGAGCCCGTCGCCCGCCGGACGATGGTCGGGAACAAGTCCACGGCCCAGCGCTGGCTATCTGCCAAGGCCTTCGACAGGCTGAACCACACAATCCGGTGAGGGAGCGCCATCGTGTCCAGGATACCCGGCCCTCCGTGGGTGGTCAACCGGTCACAAAACCGGTGGCATAACGGGTGCCTGCAGAAAGCCTTTAATCTCAGCCTGGGGCATTGACCCTGCCCCCAGGGTATCGTATAAAGGGTGGCCAGTTTGCAACGATTGGAGGTCTTATTATGCCTGATACCTTGGTCTTCGCCGCTCAGATCAAAAAACTGGAGTCCTTTCGCCATGGGCTGGCCGACTCCACCGCGTTGGATGAATTCGATGCGGAAACCGAACAGCTCATCCTCAGAACGTTTAGGGAAGGCACACACCTCCTGGAAGCCTACGGGCTGGCCATCATGGGGGAAGCCGAAAACATCGTGAACATCCCCCAGCAGGCACAGGAAGACGCGGCGCAGGACCTCCCTCGCAAGGCGATCGAGCAGCGCAGACAGGTACTGGAAGCCTGCCTGGCAGAGCTTACTATGGTCCCTGCCCAGCCGAAGCCCAAGACATCGTCGCGCGCGCCGGTAAAGAAGTCGAAGAAAGCCAAGCCTCGTGCCGGCAAGAAGATGGCGGCGAAGAAGAAGCGCACGGCCAGAGGAAAAGCCAAGAAGCCGACCACGGCCGCGAAGAAAAAGGGAGCCAAGAGGAGATAAAGGGTCATGTCTAACTTCGTGCGAGTCGCGGGAACAGCCGATGTGGCGCCGGGCGCCGGAATCGTGGCCAGCGTGAACGGAAAGGAATACGCCGTTTTCAACCTCGCCGGCACGTTCAACGTCATCGACAACACCTGTCTCCACCGCGGAGGCCCGCTCGGCGAGGGAGAGATGGACGGTGACGTCGTCACCTGTCCATGGCACGGCTGGCAGTACAACGTGAAGACCGGCGCCTGCCTGACGAAGCCCGATCTCAAGGTGGGCTGCTACGAAGTCAAAGTGGAAGGTGGGGACATCAAGATCGCCCTTCCGTGAAGGGTGGTTTGCTTGAGGTCTGGAGGGACACGCGCCAGCTCGTCCTGGCGGCCCAGATCGCCGCGATCTACGCCGCCGTCCTTATCCCGTTCAAGGTCGGCATCCCTATCATCCCCGGGTTCGTCGAGCTTCGTCCCGCCAACGCAATTCCCGTTGTCGCCTCACTCCTCTTCGGCCCGGCCGCGGCTTGGGGCGCCGCCTTCGGTAACCTCATCGGAGACCTGTTCGGCACCCTGGGCCCCGGCAGTCTCTTCGGCCTGCTCGGCAACTTCCTCTACGGGTACGTACCGTATCGCTTGTGGGGCCGGCTTGGCCCGCTCTCATCGGGCTGCCCGCCCGAACCTCGCGCTCCCCGGCAGATCCTGGAATACGCGCTGATCTGCATCCTGGCCTCGCTGGCCTGCGCGGGCACGATCGGCTGGGGCCTTGACGTCATGCGCCTCCTGCCATTCCAAGTGCTCGCCCCGGCGATCTTCTTCAACAACTTGCTGATGTCCTCGGTGCTGGGACCGCCGCTGCTTCTTTTCCTCTATCCCCGCGTCGCCCGGTGGGGGCTGCTCTATGCGGGCGGCCCGCGCGACCGGAAAGACGTGCGGGGGCGCAGCCCGGTATCGACCGAAACCCAGCAGGCGCCCGATGGACCGCGCATTACGATTCGCGACCTGCGCTTTGCCTACCGGAGCGCGGCGCACCCGGCCCTGCATGGCCTCTCGCTGTCCGTTCAGGCCGGCACCCTGACCGTGGTCCTAGGCGGCAGCGGGGCCGGGAAATCCACCCTCTGCTATTGCCTGAACGGCCTCATTCCACACTATCTGCCCGGCGAGCTCAGTGGCACGGTGCTGATCGATGGAAGGGACACGCGCCAGGCGACTGTCTCGCAGCACGCGCGTTCGGTCGGCTTGCTCTTCCAGGATTTTGAGGCCCAGCTCGTTTCGACGAACGTGGAACGGGAACTGGCGTTCACCCTCGGCAATCTGTGTCCAGATCTGTCCCGCGAGGCAAGCTCCGCGCGCATCACAGACACGCTGAGGCTCTTGGGACTGGACGACTATCGCGCGCGGGATCCGCTCTCCCTGTCCGGCGGCGAGCGGCAGCGGCTAGCCATCGCTTCGGTGCTCGCGCCATGCCCTCCTGTGCTGGTGCTGGACGATCCCACGACCGATCTGGACCCGGCCTGCCGGGCGGTGCTGTATGCGCTTCTCCGGAGACTCGTCGAGACGGGAACCACAGTCGTACTCACCGATCACGAAACGGAGGACGTGGTCCTGGTCGATCACGCGTGCTTGCTGTCGCAGGGTGGGCTGGTGTGGGACGGCCGGCCGGACCGCCTGCTGCGACGGCCGGCCTTGATAGAGCAATGCGACGTCCGCCCGCTACCCCTGTCGGTCTTCTTCGCGAGACTGGGTTACGGCGACGAGTTGCCGATCACCCCGGAGGAGGCCGTTGCGCTGTTAAAGAGTAAGAACGTCCGGATCGAGGAGCCCACGGTGCCGACGGCCTTCACGGACCCAGTCGCACGGGTGGTGATCGAAGCCCGTGCGGTGGAGTTCGCGTATCCTTCCGGCGACCCCGGTGGTCGTGCAGCACTGGACCGTGTGGGCCTGACGGTGAGGCAGGGAGAGTTCATCTCCATCGTCGGCGCGAACGGGTCCGGCAAGACGACGCTCGCCAAGTTGTTCAAGGGCCTGCTCGTGCCTACGCGCGGGGAGGTCCGGATTCATGGCGAAGACACGCGCCGGATGACGGCCGGCCGGCTAGCCTCTGCGGTCGGCTACGTGTTTCAGAATCCCGATCATCAGATCTTCGCCGACACCGTGTCCGCGGAGATCGCGTTCGGCCCGCACAATCTGGGCGTGTCGGCTGATGACATACACGAACGGGTGCGGGAGGCTCTCGAGGCGGTCGGGCTGGATCGGCCCGGGATCGCCGAAGCGGATCCGTTCTCGCTGACCAAGGGGGATCGCCAGCGGGTCGCGGTGGCCTCGGTCCTGGCAACCAGGCCGGATATCCTGATCTTCGACGAGCCGACCACCGGGCTGGACTACCGGGAGATTCGCGGGATGATGGCGTTGATCCGCCGGCTCAACCAGGCCGGCCATACGATCGTGATGATCACGCACCTCATGTGGGTGGCGGCCGAATACGCCGCACGGTGCGTGGTCATGCAGGCGGGGCGGATCGTAGCGGATGACCGAACCCGCACCGTGTTTGCGCAGCCCGAGCGTTTGGGGCAACTGGGCCTGCGTGTGCCGCAGATCCCAAGGTTCACCCAGCACTATGGCAGGACTCTGTTGACGCTTGAGGAACTGGAATCCTGCTTCCGGATCACGTGATGGAACTCTTTCTCTATCGAGAGGCCGACACCGTGCTCCACCGGCTGGATGCCCGGACGAAGATACTGGGCCTGGTGGCAATCTTCACCGTGGTCCTCCTCTTTAGCCATCCCGCCCTGCAGGCGGGATGGCTGGTGGCCCTGTTGGGCCTGGCCGTGCTGGGACGCTGCCTGCCGAATCTGAAGAAGCTGTGGGTGCTCCTGCTGTTGCTGTTCCTGTACTGCCTCATCCTCTGGCCGCTGTTCGTCAAGGGCCCACTCGCCAAGACCGTCACCTTCAGCCTAGCGATGGGTCTCCGCCTGGACGTGATGGTGATCGCCGGGGTGGTCGTCCTGTCCACGACGCGGGTCGAGGATTTCACCGCCGGCTTGCAGCGCCTGGGATTGCCGGGGCCGATGGCCTTTGCGTGCTCGCTCGCCTTTCGCTGGGTGCCTGCGTTCTTGGGCACGGCGCATGCCGTCGTGCAGGCGCAGCAGGCGCGCGGCCTGGACCTGCAGGGGGGCAACGTCATGGTCCGGGCTGGGCGCTACGTGCCGCTCATGATCCCCTTGATGACACATGTGATCCGCCAGACCCTGCTGCTGGCGATGGCGTTGGAAGCTAAGGGGTTCGACCCGCTCGCGACTCGCGCGCACGCCGGCGAGAGTCGCTACACCGCGGCCGATTACGCGGTGCTGGCCGGGCTCGCCATGCTGCTTCTCTTATGCCTGTTGATGCGGTGGAACGGGTCCGGGGTCGTCGAGGGAGTGGGGTTCTAGCACAAGGTTCCAGGCGATCTCGTGGCCGTCGTGCGTCAGCGAGACGATATGGTTCTTGAAGCGGAAGTGGCGCACATGCCAGAGCCGGGAGGCATAGTCCACGATCAGGTTGTCGTTGTCGGGGATTGCGTGGATGCGGGCCTTCTTAAGGTGCGCGAGGCCCACGCCGATAGCTTTCAGCACGGCCTCTTTTGCCGTCCAGAAGCGGAAAAACGTCTCCCAGATTCGATCCGCCAGCGCCCACTCAGCTTTGCTCGCGATGTAATCAAGGAGCCCCTCGGTCCGGGGTGTGATCTCCTCGATGTCGATGCCGATGGGCGCGGGGCCCACGACGGCGGCCACATACCGCGGCTTGTGCGAGAGGGACCAGAAGGTGCCGTGGAAGGGTAGCGGGATGTTGCGGTCGCTCTTCTCCAGCGGCCCGAGCCTGACGCCGCTTGCCTCGCAGCTGCGGGCTAGCGCCTCTCGTGCCCGCTGGCTCTGGGCCTGCAGGCGCGCGCGCCCGCGCAGGTGTTGCTCCTGCGTCGTGAGCGGCAGGATGAAGGGATGCAGCTTCATGGTGACGCGCATCTTACCAGATTCTTTGTCCGAGCGCGGAGAGTTTTTTCTCTCGATCCGCAGGGAGGCTGTGCTAAGCTGGCCGTATATGACAGATGAAAGGAGTGGACCATGAGGCGTGTACTGATTGCGGCGATGGCGGCGGCGATGGTCGTGAGTGGTACATGGCTGGACGGTCGGGCCGCTGACGAGAAGACGTTGCAGATTGCTGACGGGATGCGAGTGACCATGGAGTATACGCTGACACTGCCGGACAAGACGGTGGCGGACAGCACCAGAGGCCAGGCGCCGTTCTCGTATACGCACGGCAAGCAGGAGATCATTCCCGGCCTGGAGAAGGAGTTGACCGGCCTGAAGGCCGGCGACAAAAAGCACATCACGATACCGGCGGCGGCGGCCTATGGACTTTATGATGAAAAGAAGAAAATAGAGGTGCCGAAAAAGAACGTGCCACCGGAGGCGAAAGTAGGCGCCATGCTTCGATCAGCATCTGGTCAGCCGGCCAAGGTGCTGGAGATCAAAGGCGACGCGGTGGTGATCGACACCAATCATCCTCTCGCCGGCAAGGATCTCACGTTCGACGTCAACATCCTCAAGGTAGAACATCCACCGAAGGCTACGCCAGAAAAGAAGCCGTGACGCTGAAGAGAACGCTTGTTGTTTGCGCGCTCCTTGTGAGCGCAGTCGTGCCTGCCGCCGACGGCGCAGCTCAAGTCGTCCGATCCGGCCCGTCGAGTTGCAAGGCCGTGGCGTTGACCTTTGACATGTGTCCGGTGCGCGAGGGAGCCGGGTACGACGCTCCCCTGATTGATATGCTCATGGAGCGCCGCATTCCGGCCACGTTTTTTTTGTCCGGACGGTGGATCGTCAAACATGAGGCCGAGGCTAAGGCGCTCTTGACCGTCCCCTTCTTTGAGGTCGGAACGCACGGGCAGGTCCACGCCCACCTGCCGGCGCTAGACGCGGACCACCAGCGCGCTGAGATCAGCAGGCCGGTCCTCACGCTCCAGAAGCGGTATGGCTATCGCGGGTTGCTGTTCAGGCCGCCGTACGGCGAATACGATGACACCACTGTGGAGATTGCACAGGCGCTCGGTTTGCAATTCATTCTCTGGAGTGCTGTCTCGGGGGACCCCGATCCGCGTCTGTCTCCCGACCGGATGCTCGAGGATCTGCGAAAAAGGGTGCACGGCGGCGGCATCGTCGTCTTCCATGCCAACGGCAAGGGCCTGCACACCCGCGCCGTGGTGGAAGACCTGGCGCAAGAACTGCTGAAAAAGGGCCTTCGGCCGGTAACCGTCACCGAACTGCTCGGTCGGTGCAACGCATCTGCGGACCATGACCCTATCGTCAGCAACCGTTAGGCCGTACAAGCCGGATGATTTTGCTGCCGTGGTCAGCCTGCTCACCGACCTGGATCCCTGGAGAAGACTGGGTTACAGCGCTTCGGACTGGGAGCGTCTGTTTGAGACGCCGCTGCAGGGACCGGAGGCGTTCGTCATCGAGACCGGAGGGAGCGTTGTCGGTATTGGGGTCCTTCGTCAGCGGTTTCTCTTCGGCGACTATCTGGAGCTATTCGCCATCGCGGCATCAGCCCAAGGCCGGGGGCTAGGACAAACGTTCCTGGCCCATCTGGAGAGCGTGGTCTTCCGGCGGGCCAAGAACCTCTTCGTATGTGTGTCCGACTTCAATCACCAGGCCCGAAGATTTTACGAGCGGAATGGCTACACGGAAATCGGGCCGATCCTGCATTTGTTGATCCCTGGTTCCTCCGAGATCCTCCTGCGCAAAACCATCGGTCCCGCCAAGTCCGTGTGAGCCGCACTACGTGCCTGTGCGATGCCCCACTGCCACGGCCACCCACTCGCTTGTCGTAGGCCCCGCTCCAAACAGCGCCCAAGGCGAGCCCCAGGTATAGGTGAACGGGCGTTGCCCTAGTGTCGGTGGGATCTCCACTGCGACGACCCACTTCGGCGTGGTCATGATGATCCAGCGGTCCCGCCGTTGAATCTCGACGAGGCAATTGCTGTGGAGCAGCGCAAAGGTCTGCTCCGTTGAATGAAAAACCGTGCCGGTCACGGCACAGCCTTCCGGCATTGAAGCAGACATGAGCCAGAGTGTCAGAAGCAAGCTCTCCAACATAGATCACCTCTGAACCTAATCTTAGAGATACGCAAAGGCCGTACCAGCCGTTTGCGGATGAGAAAAATTAGGACAACTCAAATGCCATCATAAAAGTGTGTCCGGATGCAGGGTTACAGAGGGGAACGAGATTGAATTAAATGTGGAGGACGGATGCCAGCCGAGTGAGGGTCTTACACAATTATGTAGTCACACCGCCATAGACTATACTTTTGTGCATAGGTGTGAATGCGGGCGCGGAGGCCACCTTAATTTCGGAGGCGAGTGGCGTCGAGTGGGCGCCCGGGCGGAGCGCAGCGCGAGACCCGAGTCTGCGGGGCTGCGACGGGCGAAGCGTGAACTGGTGACCCGTTGCATTAGGAAGAGCAACAGGTGCCCCGGTGATCGGCGACAGGACCCGCCCTAAAAATTAGTCTGGCCGCAGCGCCCGCTTCATCACATCCTTGTCGAAGTAGTTCACCGCCATCCCCGCATCCAGCACGATTCCTTGGGCGTTGATCCCGGCCGAGCGTTCGCTCAACAGGAACGCCGCCGCATTGGCGACTTCCTGCGTCGTCACCCCCTTCTTCCGCAGCGTCAGCTTTTCCGCGTACAGATAGTAATCCGCGTAGCCGGGGATGCCAGCCGAGGCCGAGGTCTTGAGCAGACCGGGGTTGACCGAGTTGAAGCGGACGTTGGAGAACGTGCTAAAAGACTTAGCCAGGAAGCAAATGGTCGAATCGAGCGCGGCCTTCACCGGGCCCATGATGCCGTAGTTCTCGGCCGCCATCTTGGTGGTGGAGATGGAGACCGCCACCACGGAGGCGTCGCGCGCGAGGTGGTTCTTGAAGGCGTTCGCGATGGCGATGAGGGAGTAGCACGAGGTGTCCACGGACTGAAGGAAGGCCTTCCGTGTCGTCTCGTGGAAGGGTTTGATCCCGCCTTCGTAATCAAGAAAAGCAATCGAGTGGACGAGCCCGTGGATCGCCGGATGAACTTTCGTGATCTCGCGGGCCACGGCGAGGATCTCCTCGTCGCGTGAGACGTCGCACACGTGAATTTCAGCTTTGGGCAGGAGTTTCGTCACGCTGTCCTGGCGTTCCTTTGACCGGACGACATAGACCACGGCGGCTCCTTCCGCTTCGAGCACCTGACCAATCTGGTAGGCGACGCTCTTCTTGTTGGCCACGCCGAAGACAACGATGGTCTTGCCGTCGAATCCGAGAAAACTCACGCCGGGCCTCCCATATTCGAGCCTTCACCGACGTCTGCCATGGCAACGACGAATTCGGTGCGCAGCACGTTCAGGCCCTCCACGCTGACCGAGCCCTTCATGATCAGGGCGGGCCCAATCTCCTCCGCGATCTCTGCCTCAATGACCAGCCTGGCACCCGGGAAGACGGGCCTCCGGAAGCGGGCGCTCTGGATCTTGGTCAGCACCGGGACCTTCCGCGGATCGAGCCTACCCCGGCCGAAGAGCAGCGCCGCGCCAGCCTGGAACACACATTCGCAAATCAGCACGCCGGGCATGAGGGGCCGGCCCGGGTAGTGCCCGGCCAGGTACGGCTCATCCGCGTGCAGGGTCTTGACGGCCTTGATGTGACGGTCGTCTCGCTCGAGGATCTCGTCCAGAAAGAGGAACGGGGGGCGGTGGGGGACCAGCGTGAGAATCTCCTCCGCGCGGTGGCTCACGCTACAGCCCTCCGTCCACCGAGAGGACCGACCCCGTGATGTACCCGGCCTCGCGGGAGGCCAAAAACAGCACGCAGGCCGCGACCTCGTCGGGCGTTCCGAACCGTTTCAGCGGGATTGAGGCGAGGTACTCCTTGCGGAGCTTCTCCGAAAGGCCCAACAGAAACTCCGTGTCAATGAACCCCGGCGACACGCAGTTCACCGTGATCCCGCGGGAGGCCACTTCCTTCGACAGCGAGCGGGACATCGCGATCTGGCCGGCCTTGGACGCGGCGTAGTTCGCCTGGCCCTCGAACCCGAAGCGGCTGGCTGGCGAGGTGATTGTGACGATGCGGCCGTAGCGGTTCGCCATGAACCGGAGCACGGCCAGCTTGGACATGTAGAAGACGCCGGTGAGGTTGACGTCCAATACCTTCTGCCAGTCCTCCGGCTTCATCATCGCCAGGACGGCGTCCTTGCGGATGCCGGAATTATTGACGAGGACTGACAAATTCTTGTGCTGCGCGTCGAAGTCCTTGTAGAAGGCTTCGACCTGCGCGTAATCGGCGACATCGAACTTGCACAGGTGGAGATTCCTGGCGGCCGGTCCCAGGGAATCTTGGAATTCATCTTTCGCCGCGTCGTTGGCCGTGTAGGTGGCCACGACCGTCGCGCTGGCGTCAAGGAACCGCCGGGTGATGGCCCGCCCGATGCCGCGGGTGCCTCCGGTGACGACGACCGTCTGGTCGCGAAAGTCAAACACTGCTCAAGCCCGGGTTATTCATGAATGCTGAGATCCTCGCACGGCGAGACCGTCGATTGTCGTTGTGGGTTTTCATGGATAACCCGGGCTTAGTATTCGGTTGTACTCATGGCCGGGGCCGTTGCGTCTTCGGCTGACGGCGATGACCCTTGCAGCAGGTACTTGTCCACCTCGTTCGCCACGATAACCCCGTAATTGATGGCGCCCAGCCAGCCGGACATGATGATGCCGACGGAGCCCGCGTGAAAGAGCCCGCCCATCTGCTTGGGCAGGTTCTGGCTGATCTTCAAACCCTCGAACTTGGTGCCGAACGACGCGCCCCCCACGTGACGGGTGTAATACTCGAACGTTCGTGGGGTGGACGCTTCCAGATGGTCGATTTTGACGGAGACACGGGGGAGATATTTCTCGAGGGTCTCCACCACGCCTTTGATGAGCGTCTCCTTCGCGCGCTTGTAGTCTTCCTCCGACAGCGTGATCCAATCCTCATAGTTGGCGTTGGTGGAGCAGACGATCGAGTAGCGGTCGGACCCAGGCCGGGTGTCCGGATAGTAGAAGGAATAGGTGCGGCTCGTCACATCCATGGCGTTCAAGGCTTCTGAGTCGAACACCGGGTGGGTCGAGGTGAAGAACAAGTCTCCGATGTAGGGGATGGACTCGCCCTTGCGGATGCCCATGTACACTTGGCAACTGCTGCTATTGAGGCGGACCGCGGCGGCCTCTCGGAGGAAGTCCGGATCGAAGTGCTTCTCTCCCACCAGCTTGTGGATGGTGGATTTGAGGTTGGCGTTCGACAGGACGGCCTTGGCGCGGATCGTCCGGCCGTTGCAGAGCACGCCGCTCACCCGGTCCTTCTCGACCAGCACCTTCTCCACCAGCGCATGGTGGCGGAGGTCCACCTTGTTGGCTTTGAGCGTCGCCTTCATCTTCATGATGAGCTTGTCCGTGCCGCCCTGGAAGGTGTAAACCCCTTTGCTCATGAAGTTGGAGAAGACGATCCCGAAGGTGATGGCGGGGTCGTCGAGCGTGGAGCCGTTGGCATAGGCGATCGGCTCCATCAGCAGGCGCCACACGTCGAGGCGGCCGGGAAAGTAGCGCTCGAAGAGCTCGCGAATCGTCAGTTTCTGGTCGTCGTAGAAGTTCATGCTGCGGGCGAACTTGAAGAACTCCTCGACCCTCTCCATCGGGATCTTGAAGTGATTGACCAGCTTGTCGGTGAAGTCGGCCTTGTCGAAGGTCGTCGTGAAGGAGAACTGGGGATTGTCGAAGCGGATGCCATTGAGCTGGACGACAGACTCCGCGATGTCGGCCGTCCAATACTTGCGGCAGGTCTTGACCATGCCGATCGGGAAGCCATGGAGAGAGATGTCGAAGATGTGCCCGCCTTTCCGCTTGAACCACGTCGCCATGCCGCCGAAGTTGTAGTGGTGCTCCAGCAGCAGGACCGAATAGCCACAGGTCGCCAGTCGGTTGGCGGCGGTCAGGCCGGCGAGCCCCGAGCCGATGACGACCACGTCGTACTCGGGCTTGACGTCTCTGAGCCAGTCGTGCGCCATTATTTCTTCAGCACGTGCAGGTTGGCCATCGAGATGCCGCTCAGCATCGCGCCCACGATTCCCAGGAAGCCCTGGTCGTTCCCGCAGATGAACAGGTTCTCCAGGTGCGTTCGTCCCGTCTTGCGTTTGTTCGGCATGCCGTACACCGCCCCATTCAGGTGGCCGGTCCAGTGCTTGATGGTCCGAGGCGTAAAGAAGTCCGTGAACACGATGCGATCCCGGAAATCGGGGACAAATTGTAGCACTTCCCTGTGGATTCTCGGAAGCCATTCCGCCTTTGCCGCCACGTAATCCGCCTCCGGGAGAGCGCTCCAGCCGTCGAAGTTGGCCAGGCAGGTCATGCGGATCATGCTCTTGGGAAGAGGCTTGGTGTAGAGAAAGTTGTCGGAACAGCAGATCACGCCGCTCCGCGGGTCCACGAGGTCCTTGGGCACCTCGTAGTGGAAGTCCTTTTCGGTGTTATAGAACACAATGGTGCTGTTGTGGCCGAGCGATTTCATCGGCGCGTCCAGGATGGAGATAATCTCCACGAACGACAGTTGCCCTGCGAGCAGGGCGAGCTGCGCCGGGTCGCCGTCGTCGCAGAGCCGCAGGCTCTCGACGTAGCCGGCAGAGGAGAGGATGGTGTCGGCCGTGAGCAGCTCGCCGTTGTCGAGTTCCACGGAGCGGACGCGCCCATCCTCGACGTGCAGGGCCTTCACCCCGCACCTCATGCGGACGGTGCCGCCGACCTCCCGCACCTTCCGGCGTAAGACGTTAATGATGCGTCGAACCCCCTCGCGGGGCCTGGCCAGGCCCTCGCAGAAGATGCTCTTGAACATCACGACGAACTGGCCGAATTCCATGTCTCGCTCTGCCGCGTTGCCGTAGATCATCAGCGGGCAGAAGAGCATATCGATCAGTAAGGGATCGGTCAGGAAGCTGGAGACGATCTGCCTGCCGGACTTGGGTTTCGCTTCGAGGTCCAGCTCGTCGTACTCCTGGATGCAGCGCACGAGACGGAGGAAATTGTCCTTCTGGGCGGGGAAGTGCTCGATGACCTCCTGGATGAAGAACTCAAAGTCGTTGTTGAAGCGGAGCGTGATGCCCGGGAACCGGATTTCGGACTGGTACTGGGGCACTAAGGCAAAGTCCTCGAGCTGGAGCCGCAATTGACGGCAGATCTTCGTGAGGGGGGCGCCGCGGGTCCCCGACGGCACGTAGTTGGTCATGGCGTGCAGGCCGACGTCGAACTGATAGCCACCCAGTGCGTAGTAAGAGTTCAGGCCGCCGGCCGCGTAGTGACGCTCCAGCACAAGCACGTTCTTCTCGAAGTAGGCCAGGCGGATCGCGGCTGCCAGGCCCGACATGCCCGCGCCGATGATAATGACGTCGTAGTGAGTCGAAGGCATGGCCGTGGAGGATTATACAGGCTGTCTGCGGAAAAACTCTATGGTATGTCATTGCGAGGAGCGCCGCGACGAAGCAATCCCACGCGAGATTGCTTCGCTATGCTCGCAATGACGGGATTTACTTGTCTTTGAGCTTGGGCGCGAGGTAGACCACGCAACTGTCCAGGCTGGCCAACTGCCCGTAGTCGGCTTCCGGCACTTCGACGCTGTACCGCTTGCGCAGCTCCATCACGATGTCCAGGAAGTCCATCGAGTCCAGTTCGAGCTGGTCTCGGAGAGGCACGTCGCTCTTCACGTGGGTGAGGTCCTCATCGGGTGCGATCACACTGATGATCTGAAGGATGGCTAGCCTGATCTGGTCGTTCGTCATATCGAGACTTCCCCGAGGTGGGCCGGTCACAGTTGGCGAGAAAATACACGAATCACACCCGTTTTACAATAACTACCGAGTTGATGCCCAGCATGCCGGACGAATTGTTCAGGATATAGTCAACCCTGGGAAGTTTTTTCGGGGAATTCAGCACTAGATTCGGGACTTCGCACTGGGGGTCCAAGTGGTCCACGTTGATGGTTGGGTGCACGACGCCGTCGTCGAAAGCCGGCAGATTTCCTGCTAATTCCAGGGCCCCGGCGGCTCCCATGGCATGGCCGATGAAGCTCTTCGTGTTGTTGAAGTGCGTCTTGGGACAGTCGACAAACACAGTGCGCAGCGCCTGGCACTCCTGGATGTCCCCGAGAGGGGTCGCCGTCGCGTGCGTGCTGACGATGTCGATGTCCCGGGGGGCGATGCCCGCTCGCTTCAGCGCTGCCTGCATGCACTCTACGTGACGCTGGGCGTTGGGGAGCACGAAGTCCGACGCGTCCGAGTTCATATGGTAGCCCACGATTTCGCCGTAGATCCGGGCGCCACGGGCTTCGGCGTGGTCCAAGCGTTCGAGCACGAAGACGCATCCGCCTTCCGAGCACACGATGCCGTTACGGTCGCGGTCGAAGGGACGCGAGGCCTTGGTCGGATCGGGGTGGCTCGCCAGCGCGCCCTGGCTCGCAAAGCTGGCGAAGATGCCGAACGTATGGATGCTCTCTGAGACCCCGCCGGCCAGGGCCACGTCCACCTCGTCAAGCAGCAGCATCTGAACGCCCTGGATCAGTCCGGCGTTCCCCGCGGCGCAGGCGGCGCCGATCGTATAGTGGGGGCCGGTGATCCCCATGTTCAGCGTGACCTCGCCGGCCGGGGAGTTGGCGACCGTGCGGGGATTGTGGTGGTGGGACCAGAACTTGGTGTCGTAGTTGAACTGGCTGATGTTGTAGATCTCGTTCTCGGTCTCCACGTTTCCGTGCTCGGTGATGCCCAGATAGACCCCGACGCGGTTCTTGTCGAGGGCCGGGACATCGAGCTTCGCGTCCGCCACCGCTTCCTGGCAACAATAGATCGAGATGGAGCCGGCCCTGGTGCCACGACGGACCTCCTTTTTCATCTGGTACTTGAGCGGATCGTAGGTGCAGACGCCCGCGAGCACTTTGCCCATGTAGCGGGTCTCGAACCAGACGACGCCGGAGACCCCCTCGAGGAGATTCGCCCTGTACTCGGCGAGGGTGTTGCCGTTGGGCGACGTGAGTCCGATGCCGGTGATAACGATGCGGCGGTGGTTGTTCATGTCGCGCGAGTCATGCAGCCTGCAAAGCTCTTCAAGGTGATCTCCAACCCTTCTTCGGTGCTGATCTGCGGCTCGTACCCGAGTTCCCGCCGCGCCTTGGAAATATCGAAGTAATGCGAGGTGGCCAACTGATCGGCCAGAAACCGGGTCATCCGCGGTTCCCCCCCCAGCGGGAGCACAGTATAGGCCATTTCCAGGACGGCTCCAACAGTCCTCGCCGTTCGGTAGGACATTTTCCGTCGGACTCTCGGGAGGTCCAGCCGTTCGAGGATCGTGTTGATCCAGGCCCAGAGCACCACGGGCGCTCCCTGGGAGATGAAGTACGCCTGGCCGTCGATCGGGGCCTGGCCCAGTCGGTCTGCGGCCAGGAGGTGCGCGTCGGCCGCGTTCTCCACATAGACGACATCCACCTTGTTGGCGCCGTTGCCCACCTGGATCAACTGGCCGTTTTGCCCCCGCTCGATGATTCGCGGAAACAGATGTGGATCACCCGGCCCAAAAATCAAATGGGGTCGCACGGAGACCGTCAGGAGACCGTCCGTGCCATTTGCCTGGAGAACGAGCTGCTCTGCCTGGGCTTTGGTGGCCGGATAGGGGCACACGAACTTTTCCTGGTAGGGCACGCGCTCATCCACGTGTTCCAGATTGCCGCGGGCCGACACGACGCTCGGTGTGCCGGTGTAGATCAGTTCCCGCACGCCGGCTTTCCGGCAGCCGCTCAGCACGTTCTCTGTGCCGATGACGTTAGGGCCGTAGTAGGAGTCCCACGAGCCCCAGTAGCCCGCCCGCGCTGCGACGTGGAAGACGGCGTCCATCCCGAGGCACGCGGACTGGACGGCCACTGCATCCTGAAGGTCGGCGCGGACCGTCTCTATGCCCAACGCTGCCAGGTCAGGATAAGGCCGGCGACCCAAGACCCGCACGGTATCCCCCCTCGCCAGCAGCTTCATCACGATGGACCGGCCGAGAAAGCCCCCACCGCCGGTGACCAGCGCCTTCATCGCACCTGTCCCGCGGCCCACAGGGCCAGCTTGTCCCTGGCGATCTTCACGTTGTGGCGCACGTCCACAGGAAAGGCCCGATGGAACAGCACTGCGCTGATCCCGGCGGTGACCGGATGTGCCGCGCCCAGCCGTCGCAGCTCGTCCCTGAATCGGGTGCCCTCGTCAGCCGTCGTGGGAAACGTGCCCGGATGCGGCTCGATGACGATCACCGGGCGTTGGTGCCCCGTAGGCCCGATCCCCACGAGGGCCGAGCGAAACACATCCGGGTGCTGGTTGAAGATCGCCTCGCAAGGGTCAGTGAAGAGCGTGCCGGAGGCGGTCTGCACCCGGTCGGCCTTGCGCCCGCAGTACCAGACACGGCCCTGCTCGTCCAAGTAGCCCACATCGCCCATGCGGTGCCACCAGGCGTCGCCGTCCTTGATCTTGGCGAGCGCGGTATCCCGTTCGCGCCGAAAATACTCGCGGGTGACGACAGGGCCTTTGACGACCAGCTCGCCGATCTCGCCGCGTGGGAGGACCAGCTGGTCGTCCCAGGCTGGTATCACCGCGTCGGTGATGCGGATGATCCGCAGGCTGATCCCCGGAAACAGCCTGCCGACACAGGTGCCTTTGCCGGCGTGGGTGAGCGCGGCGGTCTCGCGCAGGACTTCACGTGCGGTGATGGAGGAGACCGGCAGAGCTTCCGTCGCGCCGTAGGGCGTGTGGGCGTCGGCGGAGTCGGACAGGATGTGGTGGACCCGCTCCAGTACTGGGGGCGACACAGGCGCTCCGGCCATGAGCACGCGCCGGAGGGAGGGCAGCGTGAGGTTCCTCTCCACGCAGTACCGACCCACGCGGTCCCAGACGGTAGGCGAGCCAAACGACTGCGAGACGCTGTACCGTTGGATAGCGGCGACGAACGTGGCCGGATCCGCCTGAGCCTGCCGGGTCGGGTCCAGGTCGGGAATGACGACGGTCACGCCCAGGGCTACGCTGAAGAGGGCGAAGAGCGGAAAGGCAGCCAGGTCCACCTCGCCTTCTTGAATGTCGTAGAAGTCGCGCAGTTCGCATACCTGCGCGGCGAACATCCCGTGCTCGTACACGACGCCCTTGGGCGCGCCCGTGCTACCGGAAGTGAACAGGATCGCAGCGGTGTCGCTCGCGCGCGTCGGCGCGCAGGGATATTCCCGCCAGGCGGCTTCACGGACCTGGGCCAGCGTGGGGCCGCCCCAGAACCATCGCCGCCCGACCGTGACCGCCATCTTCACGCTGCGGAACGCGCGTGGGAAGAAGACGCGGGCCGCGTGCGCGACGGGAATTGCGATGAAGGCTTCGGGTTCGGCCTCCGCGATGCAGCCTAGGAGGTTCGCCTTGCCCATGCCGGGATCGATCAGCACCGGCACCGCGCCCAGCTTGAAGAGGGCGAAGGTCAGGCTGAAGAAGTCCACGCCCGGTTTCACCATCAACAACGTACGGGTACCGTGTCCGACGCCCAGGCGGCTCAGCCCCCAGGCATAGCGATCGCATTCCTCGTTGAGTTGCCGGAACGTCAGGTGAGCACCGACTTGGTGGTGGCTGACCGCCGGCTGCTCGGGGCGCCGATCCGCCATGAGCGGGAGGCGAGCGGCGATGTTGAGGCGCGCGGGCTCCGTGGCTGCGGCAAGGTGTGAGGCCATGAGTGTCATTTGATCGGGTGCTTGGCGAGGAACTCGCGCACCCAGGGGATGATGCGCTCGTGCGCGTCCTCCACCACGTAGTGGCCGGCATCCGGTACCAAACGCACCTCCGCCTTCGGGAACCGCGCCTGCCACTCATTCAGGAAGTCGGTCGTGAAGCACCAGTCCAGTGCACCCCAGATGATCAGCATCGGATGGTCCTTGAAGAGAGCCAGCCCTCGTCCGATCTCCTCCACCAACTGGTAGGTCTGATGCGACGGGCGCATGGGGATGTCCTGCACGAAGCTCAGGATCGCAACCCGATTCGCGTAGCTGTCGTAGGGGGCCAGATACCCGGCCTTCACGGCCGGGGTCATGCGCTCGCGTTTGGCGCAGGCCATCGTCGGGGCCAATCCGGCGAAGGCGTTCAGCCCGCGGACCGCCAGAGCGCCTAAGCCGGGCAGCTTGCAGACGTTGATCCGGAACGGAATCCGGGACGCGGGAAACGCCGCGGTGTTAAAGACGATGAACCGCTTAACCCGTTCCGGATGGCGCAGGGCGTAGCCCATGCCGATGGGCCCGCCCCAATCATGCAGGAACAGCGTGAGACGCTCCAGTTTGAGCGTGTCCAGCAGGGCTTCCAGATTGTTGATATGTTGTGCGAGGGTGTACGAGTATGCTTGGGGTTTGTCGGACAGCCCGCAGCCCATGTGGTCGGGCGCGACGACCCGGTGCGTGAGGCTGAACGCGGCGATCAGGGCGCGGTAGTAGAAGGACCAGGTCGGGTTGCCGTGGAGCATGACGAGCGGATCGCCGGACCCTTCATCGACATAGTGGTACTTCCAGCCCGAAAGCGTTAGGTAATGCGAGCGAAACGGGTAGAGATCCCGGAAGGTCACCACATGTCTTACCAGACGACGCCCAGCATCATGCAGTTCAGGCCGCTGCCGATGCCCAGCAAGGCCAGCTTCTCCGCGCGCTTGACAGTCCCCGCTTCGATGCTGAGCGCCATCGTGATCGGCAAGGACGCGGAGCCCACGTTGCCCAGGAACTCGACGGTCGGATAGTCGATCGCGGGGTCGAGCTTCAAGGTTTCAAAGAGCCGGCGGCGGTGCGCGACGCCCACCTGGTGGCAGAAGGTCTTAGTCACGTCGGCGTCGGTCCAGCCCAGCTCCTGTTTGAAATCCGCCCAGGTCCGACCGGCCAGTGCGCACCCCCGTTGCAGGAGCTCTTCCGACTGGGTGGACATTTCCGGCTGGCTGCTGGAGTCCAGGCCCGTATCTGCGCTGCCGCGGCACAGGTAGTTCTGTTCCGAGTCGGTCCGCACGATGCCGCCGGCGAGCGGATGGCCGCTCTTGGACATGGAGACGTGCGTCATGACGATGGCGGCCGCGCCTGAGCCAATGGTCAGGGACGCGAAGGCCTCCTTGAATTTCTTGCGGGTCATGGTGGGGTCCGCGAGCAACTGCCGGATGGTCGTCTCGACCAGCGGCTTGCCGTTCTCCCCGGCGACGAGGAGCCCGCGCGTGATCTGCCCCAGCTCGATCATGTTGGCCAGCACCACCATGCCGTTGAGCATGCCGAGGCAGGCGTTCGAGATGTCGAAGAGCGCGGCCTTGGGCGAGATCTTCAGGCGCTCGTGAACGACCGAGGCGGTCGCGGGCTCGAGGAAGTCCCGCGAAACGGAGCAGTTGAGGATGCACTCGATCTCATGGCCGAGGACCCCGGCCTGGTCCAGCGCCTTGCGGCCTGCCAGTGCGGCGGCGTCGCTCGGGTTCACGCCATCGTCCCAGAACCGCCGCTCCCGGATGCCGCTCATCATCTCCAGCCGCCCGTAGGGGAGTTGCAAGCGATCATAGAGCGGCGAGAGGCGCGCCTCGATCTCGGCCGAGGTGACCACGTGCTTGGGCAGCTCGTACCCGATGGATTCGATGCAGACGTTGGAATAGCGCATAGATGGTTGGCCCGGGGGTATGGTAGAGAAGCCTGAGGAGAGGGTCAAGGATTCAGCGCGCGGTGAGCGAGAGGTAGGCGGGTAGCCTGGTCCTGTTGTCTTTTCTGGCCGTCTTGAGCTGCTCCCAGGTCAGGCCGTTCGCGTCCGTGAGGTCAGCGCCCAGGAGCTCTGCTCCATCAAAGCGAGCGCCGCCGAGAAAAGCCCCCTGAAGATTTGCGTTTCGGAGCCTTGCCCCGTTGAGGCGTGTATTTAAAAGGAAGGCTCCTTGCATCTTCGCTCCTGTGAGGTTCGAGTGTTCCAGGTGAGCGGCTCTGAGTATCGCCTCCTCAAAGCTGATCCCAGTCAAGTTGGCTTCTTCTAAACGAACCTCGCTGAGGATGGCCCCTGCTAGCTTTGCCCCGGCTAAATTCACCCGGCGCAAATCCGTCCCCCGTAAATCAAGCCGTTGACTTTCTCCGTCCTGATAGGTGTGCCGACGTCTTCCCATGACATCGAGCGCGGTTTGAATATCGGGAGCGAGGCGCAGTGGCGGGTCCTTCGGTGGTTGGTTCTTCGTCACAGAAGCGCTTTCTCGCACGAAGGCGGACAGGATTTCCATAATCGGCCAGTAATCATTTTCAGAGGTCCTGGCGAGTCGCTCGAGGGCATAGATGCCACCAAGCCGCACCCCGAGGTTCCGGTCTCTGAGCTGATCCACCGCCTGGGTCAGTCGATCCGCCAGCTGAGCTTCCAGGGTGTCCTTCAATTTGTCGAGGGTGAGGTAGAAGCCGGTCAAAAGCGCGGCGCCGCCGAGGAACAAGAGGACGGTCTTTCGTGGCGAGACCATGGGGACGCCGCACGTGCTAGGCGCAGCAGGGAGGGGCAGGCCTAGACGGCGACTGCGACTCGTTGCCCGGCGCGAAGGTATTTGTCCACGCCGGCGGCCATCTTGCGACCCTCGGCGATGGCCCACACGATCAGCGAGGCGCCGCGCTTGACGTCGCCGCCAGCAAACACGCCTTCCACGCTGGTCATGTAGTTCTCATCCACCGCCACGTTGCCGCGCGCGTCGTACTTCACGCCCAGGCTGTCGAGCAGCCCGTTCTTCACCGGGCCGGTGAAGCCCATCGCCAGCAGGACGAGGTCCACCTCCATCGCAAACTCGGTGCCGGGCATGGGGATGAACTGGCCGTTCTCGAACGTGACCCGGTGCGCGTGCAGCTTCGTGACGTGGCCGTGATGGCCGCTGAACCGAGTCGTTGAGACGCTCCACTGGCGGTCGCAGCCTTCCTCATGAGCGTGCGAGGAGCGCAGTTGCATCGGCCAGAGCGGCCAAGGGGTGGAGTCGGCGCGAACGGGAGGAGGCTCGGGGAGCAGCTCGAACTGGTGCACTTCGAGGCAGCCGTGCCGGTGGGTTGTGCCCAGGCAGTCGGAGCCGGTGTCGCCGCCGCCGATGATGACCACTCGCTTACCCTTGGCCGTGATCGGCTCCTCGGTGAGGACATCGCCGGCGTTGCGCTCGTTCTGCTGGACGAGGTAGTCCATGGCCAGGTGGACGCCCTTCAGTTCACGTCCCGGCACCGGGAGTTCGCGCGCCTGCTCGGCTCCGAGCGCCAGGCAGACGACGTCGAACTGCCGGCGTAGCTCTTCTCCATTGATGTCCACGCCGATGTGCACGCCGGCCTTGAATTCCACGCCCTCGGCCTTCATCTGGTCCAGCCGCCGGTCAATGACCCACTTCTCCATCTTGAAGTCGGGGATGCCGTAGCGGAGCAACCCGCCGATGCGGTCCGCCTTCTCGAAGACCGTCACGCGGTGGCCCGCGCGCGCGAGCTGCTGGGCGGCGGCGAGGCCGGCCGGTCCTGAGCCGACGACTGCCACGGTCTTGCCGGTGCGGGCGACCGGTAGGACAGGCGCCACCCATCCCTCGTCGAACCCCTTGTCAATGATGTTCCACTCGATGATCCGGATTGACACCGGGTCGCTGTTGATGCCGAGCACGCAGGCCGATTCGCAGGGGGCCGGACACAGGCGCCCCGTGAACTCGGGGAAGTTGTTGGTCGCGTGCAGGGCCTTGAGGGCGTCCTTCCACCGGCCCCGGTGGACCAGGTCGTTCCACTCGGGGATCAGGTTCACGACCGGGCAGCCGTGGTTGCTCTGGCAGAAGGGCACGCCGCAGTCCATGCACCGCGCGCCCTGGGCCTTGAGCTTGTCCTCGGGGATCGGCTCGTAGAATTCCTTCCAGTCCTGGATGCGCAGCTCGACCGGCCGGCGCTTGGGACCTTCGCGGGGATATTTCAAAAAGCCTTTCGGATCAGCCATGGGTCACGAGTTCCTTGTCCTTCTGCGCCTGCCCCTTGGCGGCCGCCGCCTTCCGCTCCGCCAGCACTCGTTTGTAATCGACAGGCATGATCTTGACGAACTTCGGCAGCATCGTCTCCCAGGCGTCGAGCACCAACTTCGCTTTGCGGCTGCCGGTGTACTTGTGGTGGGCCTCGATCATCATGCGCAAGGTGTGTTTGTCCTCGTCGGTCACGACTTTCTCCAGCTCGACCATGCCCATGTTGCAGCGCGACTCGAACTTCCCGTCCTCGTTCAGGACGAAGGCGATCCCGCCGGACATCCCGGCCGCGAAATTCCGTCCGGTCTTGCCGAGGACCACGACCACCCCGCCGGTCATGTACTCGCAGCCGTGGTCGCCGGTGCCTTCGATGACAGCCCAGGCGCCGCTGTTGCGCACGGCGAAGCGCTCGCCGGCGGTCCCGTAGAAGTAGGACTCGCCCTGGGTGGCGCCGTAGAGGGAGGTGTTGCCGATCAGGATGGTCTCTTCGGGAACGAACGTGGAGCCCTTGGGAGGATAGACAATGATCATCCCGCCACACAGGCCCTTGCCCAGGTAGTCGTTGGACTCGCCCTCGAGTTCCAGCGTCACGCCGCGGGCTAGGAACGCGCCGAACGACTGGCCGGCCGAGCCCGTGAACTTGATGTGGATCGTGTCGGGCGGCAGGCCCTCCAACCGGTAGCGCTTGGCGATCTGGCTGGAGAGAATCGTCCCGACGGTCCGGTTTACGTTGCGGATGGGGAGGTCCAGCCGGACCGGCTCTTTGCGCTCGATCGCCGGCTTGCACAGCTCGATGAGCTTCCAGTCAATGGCCCGGTCCAGCCCGTGGTCCTGCTTCTCGACACAGTACCGGGGCACATCCGGGCCGACCTCCGGCCGCTTGAGAATCGCCGCCAGGTCCAGGCCCTTAGCCTTCCAGTGGTCGATCGCCTTCTGAGGCCGGAGCTTGTCGGTGCGGCCGATCATCTCCGCGAACTTCCGGAACCCCATCTGCGCCATCCACTCGCGTACTTCCTCAGCCACGAAGAAGAAGTAGTTCACGACATGCTCCGGCTGACCGGTGAACTTGGCGCGGAGCACCGGGTCGTGGGTGGCGATCCCCACCGGGCAGGTGTTGAGGTGGCACTTGCGCATCATGATGCAGCCTTCGACGATCAGCGGGGCCGTGGAGAAACCGAACTCTTCGGCGCCGAGCAGCGCGGCGATCACGACGTCGCGCCCGGTCTTCATCTGTCCGTCGGTTTCCACCCGGATCCGGCCCCGAAGATTGTTGAGGACCAGGGTCTGCTGGGTCTCGGCCAGGCCGAGTTCCCACGGGATGCCGCCGTACTTGATGGAGGAAAGCGGAGAGGCGCCGGTCCCACCGGAATCTCCGCTGATCAGCACCTTGTCGGCCTTCGCCTTGGACACGCCAGCGGCCACGGTCCCGACGCCGATTTCCGCCACGAGCTTGACCGAGATGTCCGCCTCCGGATTGGAGTTCTTGAGGTCGTAGATCAACTGCGCCAGGTCTTCGATCGAGTAGATGTCGTG
>JACXTT010003683.1_pt1 | contig 23357 bp, 26 predicted proteins | sample 9270951 | NCBI WGS metagenome assembly JACXTT01 (sample SAMN15532306, study PRJNA645909) | rock metagenome | isolation source: weathered quartz diorite | place: Puerto Rico | collected 2017-06-21
GTCTTGCGGGGAAATTCCGGATTTGCGGGTTTCTTGAATTGTTGCGGCATGAAATAGTGAGGATTCTCTCGGACAAGCTCCTCGGCTTTATCGATAGCTCCCTGCATTGCTTGTTCGCGCGGCGTCAATACGACCTCCGCGCCATAAGCTCGCAAAAGAGTAATGCGCTCCACGCTGTATTCTTCGGGCATTGTCAAAATGACTCTGTATCCTTTAGCTGCGGCGACCATTGCCAAGCCGATTCCCGTGTTTCCGCTTGTCGGCTCAACGATCGTTCCCCCCGGCTTCAGCTTTCTCTCCCGTTCAGCGGCCTCGATCATGCTCAGGCCAATGCGATCCTTCACGCTTCCGCCCGGATTGAACGACTCGAGTTTGATCAACATCTCCGCCCAACCATCTCTCGGAATTCGATTGAGTCGCACGACCGGCGTCTTTCCTATGAGCTGGCAGATGTTGTCGTAAATCTGATCGTGCATCGAAATGACCGAGGATACCATACCTGACGAATTCTGGGACGGTTGCGCGAATTGGGGACAGTCCCCATTTTCTTGTGCTTCAGAAAATGGGGACTGTCCCCAATTCGCGCAACCGTCCCAGAATTCTCTACCACATTTCGTTGACGCCCTAATGCGCATCTGCTACTAATAGCGGACTTATGAGGACTCTCATTGCTACGTTGTTGATCGTCTCCAACGTTTGGGCGCAAGGTGCCCAGGCCCCAACCAAGACCGCCCCGGCACAAGGCCCACCTCCGAAAAAATTAACGGTGAGGCCGGACGGACACGTCAGTGCGAATCAGGATCCCGCGAATCCCGAGAAATTCGAAGTGCACGTCGTGGTGAAGGGGGAAACCCTTTCGGGTATTGCTGGAGAATATTTGAAGAATCCGCGATTGTGGCCGCAGCTCTGGGAGCAAAACGAGCACATCCTCAATCCCCATTGGATTTATCCGAACGACAAGATTTTGATCAAGCCGGTAACCGTACTTGCAGAGGCCAAGCCGCCGGAACCGGAGCCTCCACCAGCGCCTGAACCACCGCCGCCGCCAGCCCCCGAACCGCCACGGCGGCCCACGCCGCAACCGCCACCAGCGGCACCGCCGGAGCCACCGGCTCCAAGGGTTTTGATAGTGGATGAACAGAAGCCCGTCTCCCAAATCAAGTTCGAGGACCTTTATTGTTCCGGTTTCGTGCGAACGGCGCGCATTCCGACAGATCTGAAGGTCATTTCGAAATTTGATGCCACAGGAGCTGTGCTTGCCGCCGATGCCGAATACGTCTACCTAAGCCAAGGCGCGGAAGACGGAATTGCAGTCGGCAAGATGTATCAAGTCATTCGTCCGACGAAGACGATGACCAACCCGTACGGTCGAACGCAAGCCGAGCGCAACCTCGGCATGCACTATCTCGATGTGGCGCAACTGAGAGTCGTTCTCGTGCAGCCCGACTTCTCCATGGCGCGTGTCATCCACAGTTGCGCTGACGCGGTCGAAGTCGGTGATCTTCTTCTTCCGTTCCAGCAAATCACGATTCCACAGCCCAGCCGCCCTCGCCCGTTCAGTCCAACACTGACAACGAAGAGCGGGCTCACAGGAAGCATCGTCAGCACGAAGGACGTCATGCTGAATTTTGGTTCATCGTTCAAGTCTTCCGGCCAAACCCCCGGCGTTCACGAAGGACACTTGGAGCCGGTGACGCATGGTATTGCCAGTGATGGAACGATTGTCTACATCGACATCGGTCAAGAAAAGTCTGTGAAAGCGGGCGATGTTTTCATCGTCTATCGCAATGTCGATACGACGAGTTCGCAACTGTACGACGTTCCGAAAGAAGCAAAGAAACTCAGGAACACGCGCGCGGCCGTAGGCGAACTGATCGTCGTGAAGGTTGGCGAACGCGCCTCTACTGCACTCGTGACTTATGCTACGGATGCGCTGACTCTGGGCGACGGCGTCGAACGGCGATAATCACCACCCCAATTTGCAAGACGAGCGGTGAACTACCGCGCTCTGGACTTATGCTTCGGATGCGTTAACTCGGGAGGACGCCGTCGAGCGTAGATAATCATCATCGCGCTTCCGAGAACGAGCATTGGAAACGTCAGTTCTTGACCCCTTGTGAATGGGCCGAGCACGAGGCCGATTTGAGCATCCGGCTCACGAACGAATTCGACGAAAAATCGGAATAAGCCGTAAAAGGCCAGGAGCGCCCAAAACACCGTGCCACGATAGAAGTTCTTTTTGTACATCCATCGAAGAATTAGGAAGAGCACCAATCCTTCCAACAGCGCTTCGTAGAGCTGCGAAGGATGCCGCGGCATGGTACCGCCTTCAGGAAAAACCATTGCCCAAGAGACGTTGGTTGGGCGACCAAACAATTCACCGTTGATGAAGTTGCCGATGCGACCGAGTCCGAGTCCGATCGGAGCCGCCGTCGCGCCGAGATCGGCGATTTCCCAAAAATTCCAACGTTTCTTGCGCGTGATGTACCAGGTGCCAAGAATCATCCCGAGAAAGCCGCCATGGAACGACATGCCTCCTTGCCAAATCGCGAAGATCGACAACGGATCGCGCAAGTAACTGTCCAGGTCGTAGAACAAAACGTATCCGAGCCGTCCGCCGATCATGACGCCAAGAATCAAGTAGAAGAGGAAATCGTAGAGATCGTCGGTTGACAGGTTCAGTTTTCGGTACTTCGCTAAACTCCGCAAGACGAAGAAGCCGATGATAAACGACAACATGTACATCAGGCCGTACCACCGCAACTGTACTGGACCGAGTCTCAAGAACACGGGGTCAATGCTGGGATACGGAATCGTCAGAATCGTGAGGGTCATGTAGTGGCGGTGAGATGGAATTGCTTTTCGCTGAAGACAAGTGCGCTGAAAGACTGGATGACGGCGCCATCCTTCCAGTCGTCTGGCTTGAGACCAGCCTTTCTGCACGTTTCCTGTAGGAATCGCTTTCGATCCCAGCCATATGTTGTCGCGACTTGAGGCAACAGCAATCCACGAGCACTTCTCTTACTGATCAAAATTCCGTGCTTGCCGACCTCGATCTCCTGGATGTCGTTTACAGGTTCCAGCGGCGAAAGCACGGATATCTCGAATTCCACGTTTGGAAGCTCGGCAGCCATCAACGGCATAAATCGAGGATCGCCTACCGCAGCAGCGATCGCACATTCAGCCACACTTCGATACAGCGGGCTTGCTGTGTGAATGTTTCCGATGCAGCCACGAAGCTCGACACCTTGATGAAGCGAAACAAAAATTCCGCGCGACTCGGTTAACGGCCCTGAAGACACGTCCGGTAAGCGCGGTGATTGTCCGGCGAGATAGGAACGCACTGCATTACGCGCGATCTGAAGAAGGAGTTGTTGATCGGTGTCAGTGAGTTGCAATATCGCTGGTTGCGACATGACGACGCTGCCTTTTTTGCAACAGAATCAACCGCCGGCGTTCGCGTGCTTTGAATCGATCGTCAATCTTGGTCCAGAACTTTCGGAAGTAGTCGGCAGCCGAAAGCAACGCAAAAACCACCACCAAACCGAGCGAGACACGGCCGAGCAGATGAATGATGGGATGAGGAATACCACCGGGCATCGGCATTCCCAAAATCAATAACGTAATGGTGGCAACCTGTGTCGCCATTTTCAGCTTGCCGAGATCGGAAGCATCGATGGTGAAACCCTGCGCTGATGCAATGCTGCGCAGCCCGGTAACCGCAAACTCACGACCGACGATGATAACGACCACCCAAGCCGCAACGACTTGCAGTTGGACAAGAGAGATGAAGGCCGAGGATATGAGAAGTTTGTCTGCCACAGGGTCCAGCAGCGTGCCGAGAGTCGTCACCTGACCGCGTTTCCGCGCAAGGTAGCCGTCTAACAAATCCGTGAGCGAGGCAGCCAGGAAAATAGCTACTGCGATAAGGACGTTGTACTTCGTTAGCAACACGGCGACCAGGAGCGGAACCAGAAAAATCCGGCTCAAAGTCAGACCGTTGGGCAGATTCATGCGCCTTATTCTAGTATAGAAATCACATATGAAGGGACTCATTCTAGCCGGAGGGAAGGGCACACGCCTTCGGCCGTTAACGATCAATACTCCCAAGCCAGTCGTGCCCGTGGCTAATTCTCCATTCTTGCTGTATCAAATCGATCTCATGCGAAGTGCCGGTATCGACGAGATCATTCTCAGCCTGTCGTATCAGCCGAGAAAGATCGAAGACCTTCTGAAGGACGGTTCCGACTACGGCGTTTGGATTCGATACGCTGTCGAAGGCACTCCGCTTGGCACCGGTGGAGCTTTCAAGAATGCGGAAGAACACATCGAATCCAGTACAGTCGTCTTCAACGGCGACGTGCTTACAGACATCGACCTTGCTGCCGTCGTGGCACATCACCGGGCGAAACAGGCTGTCGCAACGATTGTCCTAACGCCGGTGGAAAACCCGTCGGCCTATGGGCTGGTTGAGACCAGCCCGGACGGCTGGATCCAACGATTCATCGAAAAGCCCGGACCGGACGAAATCACGTGCAACACCATCAATGCGGGTATCTATGTACTCGAGCCCAGCGTTCTGAAATACATGCCGAAGGGGGAACCGTACTCCTTCGAAAGGCAACTGTTTCCAACTTTGCTCGAGCATAAAGAGCCTGTGATGTCATTCGTGTTCGGCAAGTATTGGATCGATATCGGCACGCCGCAAAAATATTTGGAAGTTCACCGGGACATTCTGTCGCGGAAGTTCGTTTCACCAAGAATCGCAAAGAGTGCGGTGGATCGCGCGTCGCTGCCCGCGGGGGCAGTCGTGGATGAGAAGTCGATCATTGATCAGGACGTGACCATTCGTGAGGGCGTGCGAATCGAGAACTCCGTCGTCGGTAAGAACTGCAAAATCGATGCGGGCGCACACATTGTCGATTCGGTTGTCTGGTCCGGTAACACCATCGATCCGGATGCACGCATTATCGGCAGTCTATTAGGGAAGGGCTGCGTCGTCGGACGGTCTGCAGAACTGCGTCCGGGCGTCGTGCTTGGCGATAAGACCGTGGTCACGGATTTCTCGACTCTATGACAAATCCAATCAAGTTCGGCACCGACGGTTGGCGGGCGATCATCGCGGATACTTTTACTTTCGAGAATGTCCGCATGGCCGCACAGGCCACGGCGGAATACTTCAAGACCGTGCAGGATCGTGAACGCGCGGTATTTGTCGGCTTTGATGTGCGGTTCCAATCGAAAGCTTTCGCTCGAGTTGCGGCAGAGATCATGGCCGCCAATGGATTTCGGGTTGTCATGTTGGATCGGCCGTATCCGACACCGTATGTTTCCTTCGAGGTGCGACGCCGCGAGTTCGTGGGCGGCATCATGATTACTGCGAGCCACAATCCACCGGCGTTTAACGGTTTCAAAGTCAAAGCGTATTTCGGCGGCAGCGCGACTCCGGCGATCACTGCGAAGATTGAGGCGAACTTACGCTCACCCGCCCCGCCTGCGGCGCGGCTGCCCTCTCCCGGGGGGAGAGGGCTAGAGAATACTGCTCCGGAAAAATATTACTTCGATCATTTGAAGTCGCTCGTGGATTGGGACCGGATCGCAAAAGCCAAATTGAAGATTGTCGTCGACTCGATGCATGGTTGCGGCGGCACGATCCTCGAAGACCTCCTGCGCGACACTTCGTGCTCAGTCACAACGATCCGTGGTAATCCGGATCCCCTCTTCGGCGGAATCCATCCGGAACCGATGATGCCGCAATTGGAACCCTTAGGCGAGGCAGTCAGAAATTCCCGAAGCCACGTCGGGCTTGCGACGGATGGTGACGCGGACCGCCTTGGCATCGTGGATGAAAACGGGCAGTACGTGAACACCCTTCAGACCTTGTCGCTCCTGCTTCTTCACGTTTACCGAAATAAAGGCTGGCGCGGAGCCGTCGCGAGGACCTATTCCCAAAGTCTGCTGATCCCGCGCATCGCGAGGAAATTCGGTCTCCAGTTATTCGAGTGTCCTATCGGCTTCAAGAACATCGGTGAGTTGATGCTCGAAACTGAGATCCTAATCGGCGGAGAAGAGAGTGGGGGAATCGGTCTGTCACGCCATCTACCTGAACGCGATGGCATTTTCATCAATCTGCTCTTTCTGGACCTACTGGCGACTTCCGGCAAAACATGCACCGAGCTCATTCAGGACCTGTGGAAAGAATTCGGGGAATTTCACTACGACCGGCGGGATTTGCATGTCCCAATCGAAATAGGGAACGCAGTTGTTGCCAAGTGGAAGAGCGCTCCTCCGGCCACTTTTGCGGGTCGGCGGGTGCTAGAAGTTGGAAAGCTCGATGGCTCGAAAGTCTTTCTGGATAAAGATAGTTGGATTCTATTCCGGCAGTCCGGGACCGAGCCCCTCCTGCGGGTGTATTGCGAGGCGCCCTCGCCCTCGGCCGTAGCCGAAATTATGGCCGCGGGCCTAAAATTTGTGGAACAATTCCATGCCGATGGTGTCCACTAGATTTATGGTGGCGGTCTGTGACCGCCGGGTACAGTAAAGCAGGACGATTTCATGCCAAGAGAGATCGCCTATAACTGGCTCGACAGAGCCCACGCGCTCAGCGCCGAGGAAGCGGTGTTTGTTGCGCGGCTTCAGTCAAATGAGGACGCAGCGTATGACGAGCTTGTCCGGACATACAGCGCGTCTTTCTTCCATGTGGCTTATCGGATGCTGGGGGAAACAGCGGAAGCATCGGATGCCGTTCAGGAAATCTTCCGGAAAGTTTTTCGAAACAGCGGCGGCTTCAAAGGGGAAGCAGCTTTGAAGACCTGGATGTTCAAAATCGCGTTCTCTGAAATCCTCAACCGCTTGCGCTGGTGGAAGCGGCGGCACCGTTTCGCGACGATGTCGTTGGACGACCAGCCGCACGGGAATGGAACCGGCCCCGGACACAGCGTGGCGAGCGCAAGTCCGACGCCGGAAGAAGTTTTGCAATCGAAGGAACAAGAAACCGCGATTCAGCAAGCCCTAGGGAGGCTTTCGAAAGATCACCGGTCGATCATCGTGTTGCGGGATATCGAAGGCTTCTCCTACAACGAAATCGCCGATGTGTTGGGAGTTTAGATTGGAACCGTTAAATCCCGGCCCGGCCGTTAGAAATGGGTTTTGAAACAATACCCTAAAGCTTATTTATCGGTGCAGCATTTGAGGTAGTTGCAATGAGCACACTGGAATGTAATTCCGTACAAAAGTTGATGAGTCCGTTCATCGACTCGATGGTTGAGGCGAAGCATGCGGAACGTGTCGAAACCCACGTTGCCGTCTGCGAGCCCTGCCAACGTCAGCTTCAATCCTATATCTCGATGCGCAGTTTGGTTGCACGCATTGAGGTGCCGGCTCCGCCCGAAGACATGGTTCTGGAGACGCGAGTCCGGTTATCTCAGGCGCGGAACAAAAACTTTCTGGTGCGCTTCGAAAACAAACTTAACTATGTCTTGAAACCGTTGGTCGTTCCGGTCTTGCTCGGCACATCATTGACTATGCTGCTGTTCGGTTTTCTGTTGGGTTCGCTCGCCTCCGATTCTCCGGTTTTGGCGCAGGACCGCATCGATGAACCGCCGTTGTATCCGTTGTTTCAGCCGGTCCATACGGAGAATCCCAATTGGATTCGTTTCGCCTCGAATGATAAGCAGGATGCCGACTGGCTTTCGATCGAAACCGAGGTCGGACATGAAGGCCGCGTCATTGACTATCATATCCTGTCGGGACCGCAAAACCCCGAGGTGACTAGCTGGGTTCGCCAGGTGCTTTCGCTGGCTCAATTCACGCCGGCGACGGCGTTCGGTAAGCCCGTCGAATCGAGGATCATCCTCACGTTTGTTGTTGTGCGGAATTAACCACAGAGACACAGAGACTAGCCTCCGTGTCTCTGTGGTTTTAAACCAACCTCGCTACGGCATCCACTACACGATCGGCGACACTTCCCGAACCGAGTTGCCGTCGCAGCTTCTCGTAATTCCCTCGAATCCGTGATTGAATCCAAACATCATCCATCAACCGCAAAGCGGTTCTACTAACTTGTTCCGGCGTCATCCGCTCTTGGAACAACTCCGGTACGACTTCTTCTCCGAGGATGATGTTGACGATCCCATAGAATCGAACTTTTAGAAGCATCTTTCCGACGAGCCACGAAGCGGGTGAAATGCGATACACGATGACTTCAGGTGTACCGAGCAACGCGGTCTCTAGCGTAGCCGTACCGCTAGCGACAATGGCTGCTCGAGCGTATCGAATTGCATTGTAGGTTTCATTCCTCACGATGGTAATCGGTCGTGATTCGATGATCCCTTCCAACATGGTACGATCGAGGCCTGCGGCCATTGGCAATACAAACTGCGTATCCGGTTTCTGAGCTTGAATCATTGCGGCCGCCTCGCACAACGGCGGCAGAATGAATCGCACCTCCTTCCGCCGGCTTCCAGGCAACAGCGCGACGATAGGCTTACGTGGGTCGAGTTTGCAAGCCGCGCAGAATTGATCCTTCGATTTTGTGGCGCGGACCGCATCGACCAATGGATGTCCCACGAACTCTGCATCGACACCGGCCTTCCGATACATTTCTTCCTCGAACGGGAAGATCACGAGCATTTTAGTGACAAGCTTTCCGATCTGCTTGACGCGGCCTTCTCGCCACGCCCACACCTGCGGGCTTACATAGTAGATGATCGGCACACCGGCATTCTTGATGCGCTTCGCAAGCCGCAAGTTGAAATCGGGAAAGTCGATCAGAATGGCAGCCGTCAAAGGCTCCGCTTCTACTCGTTCTGCCAACCGGCGAAAGACCCTGTATAGATTCCCTAGCGAACTAACCACTTCAAAAGGACCGATTACCGCCGTATTGCTGATGTCGCCCTCGAGCTGGACGCCCGCGCTACGCATGCGTTGTCCGCCGAGGCCGTAGATTTGACAACCTGGGAATCTTCGGAAGAGGCTCTCCGCGACTTCGGCGCCGTACATGTCGCCTGAGGCTTCACCGGCGACCATCAAAAACCGGTGAGAGCTCACGGGACGCGTTTTTTTAATTCGAGGAAGTGGGGGATTGTGCTGCGGACATCGATGAATTCCTGCCAGATGACATCTTGATTGCCGATCCTTCCGAACGCGAGCACTTTGTATTCGCCGAAAGGTACATTCTTGAATTCGAACTTGCCATCGACCGATGTTTCCATCACGTAGTCGGAAACGGAAACTTTGTTGGATGCATCGCGCCGCATGCGGGTGACAACGTAATTTGTGGCGTCGCGATGAGCTTGCTTCGAAAACTCGGCGAAAAGCTCTTTTCGATCCCTGAATGTTGGCAGGTATTGCTGCCAGTAAAGATCAAGCCGCTTCTGAACTTCACCATTCCAAAGATCCAAATAGTGCGGCGACAGCAGAATGACCTGCACAGGATGTGAGACCTGTTGTTGCGGAGGTGCAACGACGGTCCCAGTGATTATCGTGGTCTGTTGTAACAGAAGCAGGAGAATCTGCAACATCGCCGAAATATTAACATCGCCCGCCTGACGCTTGCCGGGAAATCAGCCGGCGGTTAGCAAGCGCAGCGAGCGAGGAAAAGGAAGGACGATGCGTTTTTTCATGTCGTAAAATTATGGTTGATGCGCCGTGTCCTGACAGTTTTGTTGGCACTCCTCGGTTTCCATGCGGCGACTTGGTTTGCGGCCGAGACGCCAACGCACATCGTCATCATGCATACCAACGACATTCACGGGCAGCTTTTGCCCCGTGATGGAATCGGGGGAATCGCAGAAATGTCGACGATTATTCGAAGCGCGAAGCCCGACCTCATCCTGGATGCCGGCGACATCTCAACGGGGACCTTTCTAGCGGACCAGTTCAAAGGCGCACCCACAATCCAGGCGATGAACAAGATCGGTTACGATGCCGGAACGATCGGCAATCATGAGTTCGATTACGGCCAAGATGCCTTGCGAATGCTGCTGCGTGAGGCAAAGTTTCCAGTCCTCTCCGCGAACCTGCAAACGCCCGTCCCAGAAATCAAGAAGTACACGATCGTAAATGTGCGAGGTATTCAATTCGGTCTGATCGGCCTAACCACGGAAGAAGTAAAAACACAAAGCCATCCCAATAAGGTTGTGGGTGTCACCGTTCTGGATATAGTCAATACACTCGAGCAGGTATTGCCCGATGTTCGTCCAAAGACAGATTTCATCGTGGCCATGGTGCATCTGGAAAATGAAGAAGAAAAGCGCATCGCCAGCGTGTTTCCGGAGATTCGATTAATTATCGGGGGACACGATCACACAATTCTTGGTCCGATTTGGTTGGGGAAGACGCTTGTCGTAAAAACAGGCTCGTCGGGACGCAATGTCGGTAGAGTAGATCTTGATTTCCAGGACAAAAAAATCTCGCGGATGGAAGCTCGGCTGATTCCTGTCAAGGATGTCCGTCCGGATCCCAACGTCAAAAAGGTTCTCGCGCCGTTCAATGCGAAGGTACAGATCAAAATGGCGGAGGTGATTGGTCAAGCAGTAGACGATCTGACCAAATCCAGACTCGAAGAGTCCCCCCTCGCGAATTTGGTGGCTGACGCCTTCCGCGAAAAGGCGAATACACAGATCGCGCTTCAAAATATTGGGGGCATTCGCGCAACGCTCACTAAAGGCAAAATCACCTGGGGAAATGCTTTCGAGGTTCTACCCTTCCAAAACACAATGGTCACTTTGAAACTGACGGGAGCCCAGGTGAAGAAAACGTTGGAACGGGGTCTTGTTCAGACCGTCGGAATCGTCGCGGTAAGCGGTGTTCGAGTGCAACTCGACCGCATGAAAGCGCCGGGCCAACAGGTGGTATCCGCAGAATTATCGGACGGCACTGCGCTCGAGGATGCCAAACTCTATTCGGTGACTACGAACGACTTTATTCTCGCCGGCGGCGATGGGTTCACTGAATTCGTGAAAGGAACCGATATTATGGACACGGGAATCCTTTTGCGCGACGTTCTGGTCGATTACATCAAAGCTCATCCAAGTCTCTCCCCAAAACTCGACGGCCGCATCGTGGTGAATTAATACACACTCCGAACACACGCCACGCCGCCCGCGCAGTAAGAGCGACTTATTGGGGACAGTCCCCATTTTCTGAAGTACAAGAAAATGGGGACTGTCCCCAATAAGTCGCGGCTCACTTCAGGCGCTCGATCTGCGCCCCCACTGTCCGGAGTTTCTCTTCGATCTTTTCGTACCCTCGATCAAGGTGATACACGCGATCGATCAGCGTGCTGCCGTCGGCAACAAGACCAGCAATAACGAGTGACGCACTGGCGCGAAGATCGGACGCAATCACCGTAGCGCCACTCAGCCGCGTCTTACCCGTGACGATCGCGCGGGCTCCGTCAATGCGAATATCCGCTCGCATGCGCATCAACTCGCTGGCATGCATGAAGCGATTCTCAAAGATGTTTTCCGTAATGATCGATGTGCCGCCTGCCTGCGTCATCAACGCCATATATTGAGCCTGCATGTCGGTCGCAAATCCCGGATACTCTTTCGTTACAACGTCGGCTGCCCGCAAATCTTCTGTGCCGCGCACAGTCATTCGGCCAGAGCCGATTTCGATTTTCACCCCGGTATCTCGCAACTTTTGAATGACGCTTGCGAGATGAGTTGGATTGGAATCGGCGATGTCGAGGTTTCCATTGGTAATTGCTCCGGCAATCAAAAACGTCCCACCTTCGATCCGATCGGGAATAATTCGATGGGTCGTTCCCTTCAATTCCCGCACGCCTTCAACTGTGATCGTCGGCGTTCCGGCGCCTGCAACACGCGCGCCCATCTCATTGAGCAGGTCCGCGAGATCGACGACCTCGGGCTCACATGCACAGTTCTGAAGAATCGTTTTGCCGTCGGCCAATGTGGCGGCCATCATCAGATTCTCCGTGCCCGTGACTGTGATCTTGTCAAACACGATTTCCGCGCCAAGAAGACGGTCGGTCGATGCTTCGACATAGCCATGTTCTGTGTGGACACTTGCCCCGAGCTTTTGAAAGCCGTTGATGTGAAGATTGATCGGCCGTGCGCCGATCGCACAGCCTCCCGGCAGGGAAACTCTCGCGCGTCCAGTGCGTGCAAGAAGCGGTCCCAACACGAGTACCGACGCACGCATCGTTTTCACCAGATCGTAGGGCGCTTCGTGCGAAAGAATTTTGGCTGCGTGAAGGCGCGCCGAATGGTCGTCTTGAAATTCGACCGTTACACCCAATTCCCGAAGCAGCCGGCGCGTTGTAAAAGCATCATTGACGAATGGCAGATTTTCGAGAATAACCTCATCGGCCGTTAACAATGATGCGGCCATAGCCGGCAGAGCCGAATTTTTCGCACCGCTGATCCGGACTTCGCCCTCCAGCCTTGTGCCGCCTTTAATTCGTAATTTATCCACGGTTAAACACAACCTCTCCGGCCACAACTGTTTTCATGACGTGGAAATTGTCATCCATAATGACCACGTCTGCATCAGCGCCTGGTTCCAATACACCCTTTCTATCCAATTTAAGCGCTCTCGCTGGATTGAACGTCAGAGCCATCAGTGCTTCCTCCAATCGCCATTCCGTCCACTTTGCGAAGTTCCTCAACGCCACTTCTTGCGTTAAGGTACTTCCTGCAAGCCGCCCTTCCGTGTCGCGACAGATTCCATTAGCGACTTCCACGGTATCTTCACCGAGGTTATAACGTCCGTCCGGCATATCGGTGGCGCTGATCGCATCCGTCGCCAGCAACACGCCCAACTTTCCTTTCGCACGTGCAAAAACTCGAACAACCGCCTCATTGACGTGTATACCGTCCGCGATGATCTCAGCAAAAACCCGGTCATCCGCGAGCACCTCGCCGGCGATACCAGGATCACGATGCAAGAATCCCCGCATGGCATTGAACGTGTGCACCGCATAGCAGATGCCTCGATCTGCAGCGGCTTTTGCTTGATCGAAAGTGGCGTTGGAATGGCCCATAGCGACCGTGGTGCCAAAATGTTTCGCCAGCAACGCCAGCGCATGAGCTCCGTCCAACTCCGGCGCAATCGTGAGGAGCTTCACCGTATTTCCCGAAGCGCGCATCCATTTCTCGAACAGACCGACGTCCGGTAGAAGCACGTTCGATGCTTTGTGTGTGCCACGCTTTGCCGCGCTGATGAACGGACCCTCGAGGTGAATGCCGAGAGGCTCGGCGCCCTCGAACTTTCTTGAGAGTGAAGCTCCCAATTGCTCCACAGCGTGAGAAAGAACATCGGGCGGCGACGAAACAGTTGTCGGAAGAAATGCAGTGGTTCCGTGACGGGCCAGAATCCTGCTTACAGCATTAAGCGATTCGTAACTGCCTTCCATCACATCCACGCCACCGCAACCATGAACATGGGGATCAATGAATCCGGGTGCGACGAGCAGGTGCGAAGCGTCGATGAAGTCGGCCTCTGCCGGAATCGGAATCGTGCCAGGAGAGCCGACGGCAACAATCGTTTTTCCTTCAATAAACATTCGTCCGGGAGAGAGCTTCTGTGCGGCGGTGTAGAGCGCGCCGGCATCGATGACGAGGCCTTTCTTATTCACGTCCACTTCCAAAGTGGGCTACGACGGCGCGCAGATTTCCATTTGCGGCGGCCAGTCGCTTCTCAGCTTCACTGCGATCGCATCCACTCGCACCCATAATGACGGCCACCTTCAGGTTGGCTCCGGACGCTTCAACAAGTTTCGCAGCGTCGTTTGGCTTTACTCCGAGAATCTCTTGAAGCATTTGTTTACCGCGTTCGCGAAGTTTGTGGTTCGTCATACTGACGTTGATCATCCAATTGCTGTACGTCATTCCGAGACGAATCATCACCGCTGTACTGAACATGTTGAGAACCAGTTTCTGCGCGGTTCCAGACTTCATGCGACTTGAGCCTGAGATGATCTCGGGACCCACAGCCACATACACCGTCAGCTCCGCAAGTTTGGACATTGGTGAGTTCTCGGAGCAAACGATTGCCGCAGTCTTTGCTCCTTTACCGTTCGCGAACTCCAGTGCCGCGAGGGTGTATGGTGTCGTGCCTGTCGCAGCAACACCGATGACGATGTCGTTTTTGGTGAGCTTCTTGGACTTCAAGTCGGCTGCTGCCTTTTCGCGATCGTCTTCCGAACCTTCAATTGCTTTCGTGAATGCCTTTGTTCCGCCCGCAATGACAGCTTGCATCCAGTCGAGTGGAGCGCCAAAGGTTGGGGCAATTTCGGCTGCGTCGATCAGGGCGATGCGGCCGCTGGTACCAGCGCCAACATAGATCACGTGGCCACCGGCGCGAATCGATTGTACTGCTGCGTCCACGAGCTTCGCGACGTCGCCTATGGCAGCCGCTACCGCTCCCGCGACCAGAGCATCTTCGCCATTGATGATTTTTAAAACGCGTTCGGTGGGAAAAAGATCGATATCGACAGACCGTGGGTTGCGGCGTTCGGTAGTCACTCGTTCCCTCTGCGATTTATTTTGCGAGCCGCAATTCGCCCGCGTTGTAGTCCAGTGTGAGTTTGTAATCAGAAAAGAAGTCGTAACCCGCAACGCCGGCCACTTCTGTTCCGATCATTTTTGAAATCTGCTTCAAGTCGATCGCAACCACCTGGGGAAACATCTCCGTGTTCTTCGGAGTTTTGAAGGTGACATTGGGAATCTTCAACACCGTACCTTCGAATCCGCCAACGCCCGCAATTCCTAAATCGACTTTCGCTCCTGGCGTGTTTTCGTTGATACCAAGCTGCGCCGCCATGCTGTGAGATAGGACCGTTGTGACTGCACCTGTATCGACAATAAAGTTGCCGCGCTTTCCGTTGACATCCAGCGGAAGCAGTAACAGGTTACTGAAAAACCAAATGGGAAGAACTTCGGTGCCGGCCGGCGCGCGTTCGGGCTTTCGAGTTAGCAATAATTGGCCAGCCGGGTAGTCCACCGTAAGAATGAAATCGGAGAAAATCGACGTTCCTAGGATGCCATCAGCGAACTGCGAAATAAGAGGATCGTTGAATGTGCCGACCGGGGTGTTCTTGACCTTCACGTCTCCCGCGATCAGTTCCTTCATCTTATACAGCTTCGTATCAACCTTACCGGCTCCGCCTATTCCGAAAACGACTGTTGACGTGATCTCCTCGAGTCCTGCCTCGCGTGCGAGTTTCTCACTGACCACAGTTTGGGTTGCGCCGGTGTCGATCGCGAACTCGTATGGACCTTTGCCATTAATCTTGACGCTGGCAAAGATGAGGTTCAGGGATTTGCGAAACCGGATCGGAGCAGGCTTCTCAGGCGCATCGACGGCGCCGACCTCTTCGGAGCCAAAAGCCTTTAGCGCTTCCAGACCGGCTTTCGCTTCAGTGATGCGGTCTTCATCGTTCGGATTCAGCCGCAGATACTCTTCCAACTGCTTTCTCTGTTCAGCATAATTTTTATCGATACCCCAAGCGTCGGCGGCATAGAGATGATAGAGCGGCTCCTTCGAATCCAACTCGATTGCCCGCTTGAGTTCCTGGATGGCCTCTTTGCTCTTTACCCTGCCCATCGCCAGCTTTGCGAGTCCAAAATGGGAACGCGCATTCTTCGCGTCCATCTTGAGAGCCTCCCGGTAGAGGGCGGCGGCCTGATCGAAATGACCCTTTCGGAACTCGATTTCGCCCCTAAACGCGACGTTCTGGGCAGTTCTAGGTTGCTTTTCCAATAGGGTCTCGGCTTGCTGGAACTGGTCCTTTACGAGGAGGTCGGCGATCGAGGCATTCTGGGCCGATGCCGGTATGATAAAGAAGCTGGAAAAGGCCATAAAGACAAGGGCAAACGGGACCGGGCTGCTTGACATGATGTAAGTAGCTCCTATACTATCAAACTTTTGCACATTAACTGTTTAGAGGGACTGAGCATGTCTACAAGGTTTTTGACGGCAGGCGAGTTGGCCGCCCTGGATAAATGGTACGTGATCGACGCCGCGGACAAGGTTCTTGGACGCGTGGCGACGAGAGCAGCTACCATTTTGACGGGAAAACATAGACCTCAGTATGCCCCCTTCCTCCTCTCCGGAGACCATGTCATCATTATCAATGCCGAGAAGATTAAACTCACCGGCGAAAAACTCGATAAAAAAGTGTATCGATGGCACACTCTTTATCCTGGTGGATTGAGAGAGGTTGCCGCGCGAAAGGTCTTCGAAACGAAGCCTGAGAAAATTATTCGCGAGGCTGTTCTGGGGATGCTTCCCAAGAACAAGCTTCGCAAGCGTATCGTGAAGCGTTTGAAGATTTATCTGGCGGATCAACATCCGCACGCAGCACAGATGCCTGAAAGGTTGGAGGCTATTTGAGTTCGATTCAGCACTTAGGCACGGGCCGCAGAAAAACATCAACGGCGCGTGTGATTCTTCGGCCTGGCACCGGAAATGTCACGGTCAATGATCAAAAGTTAGAGCAGTACTTCTTCGACGAAACCCACCGCATGCTCGTGAAGCGCCCTTTGGAGGCTTCCGACACTCTCAACAAGTTCGATGTTCTCATCCGAGTCGAAGGCGGTGGAATGCATGGCCAGGCCGGCGCTGTACAGCATGGGGTGGCCCGTGCTTTAGTTGAATTCAGCGCCGAACTTCGTGGCATATTAAAGAAAGAAGGATTCCTTACTCGCGACCCGCGCATGAAGGAACGAAAGAAATACGGGCGGCCGGGAGCGCGAAAACGCTTCCAGTTCTCGAAGCGATAAAGGTTGGTTGTCGCTAGAGGGGATCGCCTCCCCGCTAGCGACTTTTAGTCTATGGTGAGCACGTCTCAAATTTCGAAACGGAGGTTTATTTGGCGTCTATTACAATGAAGGAGCTTTTGGAGGCCGGCGTCCACTTCGGACATCAGACGAAGCGCTGGAATCCGAAGATGAAGCAATACATTTTCGGTGAGCGCAACGGCATCTACATTATCGATCTGCAAAAGACACTTCGACTGTTCAAAGAAGCTACCCAGTTCGTAACAGATCTTACTTCTCAGGGAAAAACGGTCCTTTTTGTCGGAACCAAACGGCAAGCGCAAGACGCAATCGCCGAAGAGGCCCTGCGCTGCAACATGTTTTTTGTGAACCAGCGATGGCTGGGTGGATTGCTAACGAATTTTTCGACAATCCAAAAATCCATCAAGAGATTAAAAGAGCTCGATGCGATGGCTACCGATGGCCGTTACGAACTGCTTCCCAAAAAGGAAGTCACTCGATTGGAGCGGGAACGCAAAGCGCTCGAAAAGAACCTATCGGGTATCAAGAATATGCCCGGCTTGCCCGATGCGCTCTTCGTTATCGATTCCAAAAACGAAGAGATCGCTGTGGCCGAAGCGCGCAGGTTAGGGATTCCTGTGATTGCGATTGTTGATACGAATTGCGATCCGGACGTGGTGGACTACGTCATCCCCGGCAACGATGATGCGCTGCGGGCAATTCGACTCTTTGCTTCTAAGATCTCCGAATCTGTCATCGAAGGTCAGGCCGTGAATAAGGAAACCGCGGGCGCTCCAAGAGTACAGAAGGAAGAAGCGGAAGAGGTCGAACAGACCATGGGAGACATTGTCGCCCCTTTTGAGCGAACTCGCGCGAAGCGAGTTGAGAGTGCGACGGGCGAAGAAGAGCCGGTAGAGACACCGAACGAAGCCGCAATGATGTAAAAGAAGTAGCCGCCAATTCCGCCAATTACGCAAACGCTTCGCGTAATTGGCGGAATTCGCGGCTATTTTTCTGCCACAATTCAGAACGAGGAATAGTTAATGGAAATCAACGCGAAACAAGTCAAAGAACTCCGGGAGAAGACCGGAGCTGGAATGATGGACTGCAAGAATGCGCTCGTCGATGCGAAGGGTGACATGGAGCAGGCCATTGTCGTTCTTCGAAAGAAGGGCCTTGCTTCGGCCCAAAAGAAGGCGGCACGCATCGCCGCTGAAGGCATGATCGGACACTATATTCATGCCGGCGGAAAGCTCGGCGTTCTCGTCGAAGTGAACTCCGAAACCGATTTTGCCGCGCGCAGCGACGATTTTCTAGTTCTAGTGAAGGACATCGCCATGCACGTTGCGGCGCAAAACCCGCTTTATGTCAGGCGTGAAGATGTGCCTGCGGAAGTACTGGAGAAGGAAAAAGAAATTTACAAAGATCAAGCACGCGCTTCTGGAAAGCCGGAGAAGATTGTCGATAAAATCGCCGAGGGCAAACTCGAGTCGTATTACGAAATGGCGTGCCTCTACGATCAGAAGTTCGTGAAGGATCCGAATATCACTGTGAAAGAACTTATCAATAACGCGATCGGTAAAATTGGAGAGAATATCCAGGTGCGCCGGTTTGCGCGATTCAAGACAGGCGAAGGTTTGGAAAAGCGTTCGACCGACCTCGCGAAGGACGTCGCGGACGCTCTCAGCCAGCAATGAAAGCACAAACGACAAAGTATAAGAGAGTTCTGTTGAAACTCAGTGGCGAGGCCTTGATGGGCGATCAAGGCTTCGGCATCGACTCTCAGGTCGTTCTGCGCATTGCGAACGAAATCAAAGACGTGCATTCCTTGGGCGTCCAAGTCGCAATCGTAATCGGCGGAGGCAATATCTTCCGAGGTCTCAAGGCGAGCGAAGAAGGCTTCGACCGCGTCACAGCAGACCATATGGGAATGCTGGCCACCGTCATCAACGCACTCGCTATTCAAGATGCGCTGGAAAAAATGAACGTCTACACGCGCGTACTATCCGCTATCGAGATGAAACAAGTCTGCGAGATGTATATCCGGCGTCGTGCTGTCAGACACCTCGAGAAGAACCGAGTCGTGATCTTCGCTGCAGGCACCGGCAATCCGTACTTCTCCACAGACACGACGGCCGCCTTACGCGCCATGGAGATCAAAGCGGAAGTGATTCTCAAGGCCACGAAAGTCGAAGGAATCTACGACGCCGACCCCGTGAAAGTCGCAACAGCAAAAATGTATGGTGAGATCTCCTACATGGATATGCTGACGCAGGGACTTGGCGTGATGGACAGTACGGCCATTTCGCTTTGTAAAGACAACAACGTTCCTATCATCGTCTTCAATATCAGGACCAAAGGCAATATTCGACGCGTCATCGAAGGAGAAAAAATAGGGTCCTTGGTTTATTAAATTCGGGGACGGTGCATTAATTCTGGGACGGTTGCGTCGTTTCCCTAATTCGCAACCCAGAATTAGGGAAACGACGCAACCGTCCCCCCAGAGGCGACTATGGCTGTCAAAGAAGAGGTTGCTCAAGTTCGCAAGCGAATGGACAAAGCTATTGAAGACATTCGTAAGGAGCTCGCCAGCATTCGCACCGGCCGGGCATCGATTTCGATTCTGGATAATATTCAGGTCGACTACTACGGAGTTCCCACTCCCATCAACCAAGTCGCTCAGCTCGCAACTCCCGAGCCGACGTTGATCACTGTCCAGCCTTATGACGCATCGCTCGTTGGTCCCATCGATAAGGCAATTCGTGCTTCAGATCTAGGACTGAATCCTTCCAATGACGGGCGACTCATCCGGGTCCCGATTCCTCCGCTCACCGAGGAACGTCGTAAGCAATACGCCAAGCATGTTCATACTGTTCTCGAAAATCACCGCACTGCTGTTCGCAACATTCGACGTGATGGAAATGAAAAACTGAAGAAGTTGCTCAAGGACAAAACCATCTCGGAAGACGACGAAAAGAATGGTCTCGCCGAAATTCAAAAACTGACAGACGACTACATCCGCAAGCTCGAAGAGGTCGCGAAAAAGAAGGAACAAGAGATCCTCACGGTATAGGATGTCTGCCATGACATCCCATTTGATTCGCAGAATCCTTACATTGGTCTCCGCAGTGTGTTTCCTGTGGACCGCAGTCAGCGACGCTGAAGTTCGGCAAACGCGGCCGGGTAACGATATCGACCGTGTGCTCGCCGGAACGATCGATATTCACGTGCACAGCGATCCCGATAACCGCCCACGATCTATCGATGCAATCGATGTGGCGAAGCTCGCGCATGCTCGCGGAATGCGGGCGATCGTGCTCAAAAACCATTACGACCCGACGGGTGCGCTTGCTTACATCGTCCGCAAGGAAGTGCCGGGCATCGAAGTATTCGGCGGGATCGACCTGAACCTTACGGTAGGCGGGATGAATGCCGTCGCAGTGGAGCACATGAGGGAAGTGTCTGGAAGTTGGGGACGGTTTGTCTGGATGTCCACCTTCGATGCAGAGAACCAGGTCCGTTACTCGAAAGAGAATCGGCCTTTCGTCCGAGTTTCGCGTAACGGCGAACTGCTGCCTGAAGTTAAACAGGTTTTGGCCGTGATCGCGAAGCATCAGCTCGTCATGGCGACGGGACACGTTTCTCCCGAAGAGGCGCTCCTACTGATCCGTGAGGCCCGGCAGCAAGGCGCGCAACGTATGGTTGTGACCCATGCGATGAATGAGCCTGTTCTCATGAATGTGGCGCAAATGCAGGAAGCTGCCAAACTGGGGGCATTCATCGAATTCGTCGGCGGATCGCTAACATCAGGGGATGCTGCAGCCAGAATAGATCGTTTTGCAGACGCTATTCGCAAGATCGGTCCTGAATTCTGCATTCTCTCTTCCGACCTCGGCCAGCGAGGCAATGCATTACCGCCGGATGGGTTCGGCGCTTTTCTGCTCGCTTTGCGTTCCAGAGGATTTAGTCAGCAGGAAATAGAACGTATGGCTAAACGTAATCCAGCTCAACTGCTGGGACTGCCCTGAGAAGCGCGTGACGACCTATGTCGCATTCATGCATCAATGTCGCCGGGCATACTATCGTGAAGATGGCCGATTTGAGAGAGAGCTTTACTGCCGCCGGTTGCCAAAACGTAGGTTTGCATGGCGATCGACTCGGCGCAATTTGGAATTCGCCAGGGACAGGTGATTGTATGGCAGTGCAAGCTCGCGAATCCAAAACCGGAGGGTTTCTTCCACCGGCTCGGCGGTAAACGTGGCGGCGACCGCAATTTGAGAAAGACGAAGGTCGAAGGGTGATGCCAATTGACCTACATCGCGCTCAAAAATGCGGCTGAACGTGACCTGATTCCCAACACCGGTAAGAGGGGCACAGCCTCTCCAAGTTCGACCAGGACAGAGCGCTGCAATAGAGACACCCCTATAACAATCCGACAACCATTCTCTGGTTCTATCAGAATTCCTTCCAAGTTGCGTAGCGGCCCATCAATGACCCGAACCCTCGGGCCAGTGTTCAGGAATCCGCAAGGTTCATAATGGAACGCAGATCGAACGACCGTTTTGAGAGACACGATTTCAACTTCATCCACGGGGGTCAAGGCAGATCCAGTCCCCACTATGTACAGAACACCTGGGGTGATGAGCCCTGGCCAACTTTCAGCAGAATGTATTCGGCAGAATACATAACTCGGAAACAACGGCACTTCAAAGCCTCTACCCTGGTCCGATCGCCGGTGTCGAGACCTGTAGGACGGCAGAAAGACCTCGAACCCGTTACTGGACAGGTTCGCTGTCACGACACCCTCAAATCGTCTGCGCACACGAAGTGCATACCAATCAGCGTGCTCGTGATTCATCTTACGACCACCCTTTCGCTCTGCGGGCGTTGGACGCGGATCAGGGCTACCGGTGTCTTGAAATCCTAAAATAGAGCGTTGCAACAGTTGGAGTGATGGGGCGAAGCTCTTTTGGTTGCCGCTTTGTGCTTAGTTCTTGCAACCTGCGCTCTGCTTGAAAAGGATGGAATCAAGACTACCCGTGTCTTGAAATCCAAAAATAGAGCGTTGCAAAAGCCGGAGTGATGGGGGCGGAACTCTTTTGGTTGTCACTTTGTGCTCAGTTCTTGCAACCTGCGCTCTGCTTGAAAAAGGAATACTAAGCGCTCACGACTCGATCAGTCAATACGTGCGGTATCTGGTGGGACTCCTGTCCTCCACAAAAACCTGTGCATGGCGAATTGCTGTTCATGCCGCGATTGGTGTCTCGTACAGCCCGCGTCAATGTTTCTTCCATCAATGCCCAACTTCGTGAGCTCAACGTGAATCCGAGGTGCGCCCCACAGAGGATTTTCGCGGCATTCCCGACGATTGGGTGGAGCAGATCCGTCCCCTGGTGGAGCAGGGCCGGTAGTACATGGACGCGGTTGCGGAGGTCTTCGCGACTAGGCGTGTCACTGTGACAGCGGTCGCAAGTACAAGCGCCGCTGCCTGGAACACGACGAATCGCTTCGTCGGCAACTGCGCTGGGCCGCATTGCCGACATGGATGCTGCGCTCCAGCGGCAAACTGCACCAGTTTGAAAAGTACGTCTGCAATGTTTTTGCTCTGCCGGATCTATTTGCAAACCTCACCGATACGCGGCGATCCCCGGAGATTTCCACGTTCGATGTGATCAACAGCCTCTTTCATACCGCAGTGCTGCGCATCCCACGCATCAATGCATTGGAAGGGGATCTCAAGGAAGGCGATTTCCAAAAGCTTTGAATGGCCGTCCTGCTTCTCTGGACGCTCGCTTTCAATCTGCTTCAGCTTTTCGTCTTTCGGCGACTGGGCCGTTGCCGCCGACCCAAAGATCCCACCGACACCATCCGGAACATTGTCGAGGTGATGCTGCGTGACTTGGCCACCCTGTCTGAGCCCATTCCCTGGACCGCCCTCCTGAATACCAGCTAATGCCACGCCGGAGCCGTGCCCAAGTGGGCGGCGCGAATGCTCCGGCCCTCAATTTTGGCTGTGAACCCAGCCCGCATCTTTTCCTGCGACGGAGGCGGTTGATTCGTCCGACAATCCATACGGCCTGGCCAAACCGACGGGCCGCGCGCGCTCCGGGATCGGCATCCAGTTCGGCCAGGGCCTCCGGGGGCACGCGTCTATCGCGAGACGCGCAACTCCTGGTCTGGACGGACTGTCATTGGACTTTGCGGGGCTGGACTGCTATCATCCCGCGGCAGAACACAATGAGAAACCATCCGCGGTCGTTTTCGTGTCCATCCAACGAAGATTTACGGCGTCACTTACATCCGGTTTCGAGGCTATTGCGGCTGGCCTCCCGTCGCATGGAACGTTGGGAAGAGCTTGCGGATTTCTCTCGTTTGATGAACGTCGGAAATATCATATAACCTATCGGCAAAACGTAGTTCCTTCTCTGCTTTGATCGCATCCTGCAGTAGGTGTCTGCAGGGATCTAGAACGATGTGTGTCTTTCCATCTCGCCAGGCACGCTTGAAATTGTCGGGAACCGAGATGAACGAACCAAAGCCCCAATTAGTTTTTTCCCGTTCTTTTAACCGGATCGTTCCATCTGTTGACGTAACTAGTCCGGGGACCGA
>JACXTT010003684.1_pt1 | contig 23351 bp, 7 predicted proteins | sample 9270951 | NCBI WGS metagenome assembly JACXTT01 (sample SAMN15532306, study PRJNA645909) | rock metagenome | isolation source: weathered quartz diorite | place: Puerto Rico | collected 2017-06-21
CGCTAGGACCATCTGAAGCGGAAAAGACTGACACCGTCGATGGAAATTGCAAAAACGTCGGTCACGTGGCGACACGAAATGCCTGAACTCCATCCCCATCTATAGCCGAAGGTGCCTGTGCTTGTACTCCCCCCAGGGTCGCTGTTCCGGTCGGGTGGGTATTTTGAAGTTCGCCCGCCGCGTTCAAAAATCGGATGTCACCATTCAAATCGCCTGCGGCAAAGAGATTCGCGCTGGATGAGAAAACGATCGCCTTGATCGCAACGGTTCCCGGCCATTGCCATTTCACTGCTCCAGTCTGAACGTCGAGACCAACGACATTGCCTGATGCAGTCCCAACGCCAATGATCGCTGATCCTCCGGCTATCGAGGTAGCAGCGACTCCGATTTGTTTTTCCCAAATCGTCATGCCTGTCCGCGGATTCACCGCCCGCACGGTGCCGTCGGAAGAAGCGGCCACTAATTCGCTGGCACTGCCTCCCAGGACCGGAGCGGTTACGATTCCGACAACGGCCTGAGGAAGAAAGTTATCGTTTAACGACAGCGGAGTACCGTCGGCCTTGAGCGCATAAACGCGGCCCGAGAGCGTCCCCACGCCAATTTCCGGATGACCGTCTCCGTCCAAGTCACCAATGGCGAAGACCGGGCTGCCACCATTGTCATACGGCCACGCGACAGCCCCGTTCGCGGGATTTCGAAGCGCGACAAGATTATCGCCGCCGAAGAGAGTCAGAAGAAACGGCTCGTTGTTAAAGATGCCGAACGAATCGAAATAAGCGATTCCGGTCCGATTGGCCTCCCAAAGTTCCGTCGCCGGTGGAGCGCATCGTGGATTCATGCTGGCGGGAACCAATCCGGAGAGGCCCACCAGATATCCATTAAAAAGGGCGACGTATGCGTCAGGGGTTCCGTCGCTATTTCCGTCTCCTATCGCGATTGCTTCCGACGAAGTAGCAAACTGGCTGGAATCGCTGCCACGTGTCGTGTCAAGCGCCCACAATGATTGAGCGTCCCCAGTCGGTATCCCATTTACCGTCAGGCCGCGTCCATCGAGCGCGACCAGGTGGCCTTTGCCAATCGTATCGGCGTGTGCCACCACATCTGGAATCCCGTCGCCATTGAAGTCGCCAAGACTCACGGCGCTAAACATCTCGCTGCCCGGTTCGGCGTAATCCCATAGCCGTGTCCCATCCATTCCGTTGATTGCAACGATCAGTGCGCCCTTTGTCGTGCCGATTGTAAGTGAGCTGCAATCTCCGTTTCCCGGAATAGACGACGTCGGAGTTCCTTCTCCCACGGCGACAACATCAAGGACACCGTCCCCATTCAAATCACCGAGGGCAACAGCGCGCAGGCCTCCGAACCCGCCGGTGTCGCCGGCTTGCGATTGATAGCTCCAGAGTTCTTCTCCAGTGGCGCCATCGTAGGCAACAACGCGCCCGTCCGAAAATGTTACAACGACATCGGGGACGCCATCATGGTTGAGGTCGCCGATGTCAAGGTCCGTTGGTGTCGCACCGACTGCTCGCGGCGGAAATAAGTCGGCGCCGTCGGCGCCCGACAGCCACGAAATCGTTTTGCCGTCACCGATTGAAACAACGTCGTCGATACCGTCCTTGTTAAAATCGCCAACGCGCAGGGCGCGCGAGCCACCTGGAATCTGCCGGCTCCACAAAACTTCGCCAGTTCCTTTCACAGCGAGCACGCCAGAGCGAGAAATTCCCGATGCGGCCGTGCCCGCGACTATTTCTCTAGTTGCGCTGTTACGGTCGAGCTCGGCAAAATGGACTTGCTGAAATCTTGCTTGGAATGGCAAGCTCCAGACGGTTGCCTGATCACTCGGCGAGAACGGATGCAATGCGCGCAATCCACTCGGGCCGGCGATGACAATTTCGTTGTTGCCATCTCCGTCCAGATCACCTGTAGCGGCTGTGACCGCCGTTCCCGCGGCGTCGTGTTTCCAAGCTAGAGACAAAACCTGGTAAAACTCCGGCAGCGAGCTCACGTCCAGCGGCACTGGGATAGAAGAAGATCCGCCTTGAAATTGGACCAAGGTGCCGCCGACGCCCACTGCAAAAGCAGACGTTGCGCTTGCGGCCGCGACCCCTTTCAGGTCGTACAACGTTCCTGAGGCTTGGAGTTCCCACGATGCTCCGCTGTCTTCGCTTCGTGCAATCAATCCGGCATCACCCACGGCAAAGGCGGAGGTTCCAGTAGCGGCTAGTCCCCGAATCGGCTTGCCAAAGTTACCCACGATGGTCCAGGTGAGACCGCCGTCCTGCGTCCGATAGATAATGCCTTTGAAACCTGCGGCCAATCCTACATTGGCATTCAACCGTCGCACCGCGTAGAAAGAATCTCCGGTGTTACCGTTCGGTTCGATCGCCATTGCAATCCAGGTCTGCCCCCCGTCGTCGGTTCGATAAGCAACATCTTCAAAGCCGCCGATGAACCCATGTTGCGAGTCGGCAAACGAAACACTGACCAGACCGATTCCGGCCGGAGCGTTTTGCTCTGTCCATGTCGTTCCTCCGTCGGATGTATGGACCACGGCGTTGGCGAGAAATAATTTCGTCCCCACGCTCCATCCATTATTTGCATCGACGAAATCGACATCGGATAAGTTTGCGCTCGTGCCGGTGGAATTAGTGGTCCATGTCGCGCCACCATTCGTCGTACGCACGACCGTATCATTTGCGCCTACAGCCCAGCCGCGATTCGCATCGACAAAGTCAACGCCCATTAAATCGGACGCTGTTCCCGAACTTTGTGCCGACCAGGTCTGTCCGTTGTCCGTGGAGGCTAAGAGTGTGCCGGTCTTTCCCACTGACCAGAGCTTTCCCCCTGCTGTGGCTGAGACGTCGAACAGATCGCTGGAAGAAATGGTCCGCGCAGTCCAAGAATCCGCCGATGAATCGCGAACAGATCCGGCAAACACAAGCGCACCAAAAAGCACCCAAGTTCGAAGCCCGTGGAATCCCAGGTTCGTGTCGCTAAACATAATCTACTCTGATGGGCTTTGCTTTTGCTGCTACGGAAGCGAGGTAAGAGTTTGCTGGCGCGCGATGGAAACATCCGCAGCATCGATGCGGCCGCTGGTGTTGATGTCTTCGCGGAAGTTGGAGGTAGTAACTTGCTGAAGTGTTTGTTGTCTCACTAGAGACACATCGGCCGCATCCACTCGCCCACTACCGTTCATATCGCCGAGGAGCACACCCATTGAAGCCGATACGACGCAGCTGCTGTTACCAACTGAGTCGTTCACGTTACTTAGGGTGACGCTGATAAGTTGAGCGTTGGTCACGCCGGTGAGGTTGACAATATACTCATGGGCGTCACTTCCAATAAGGTTGCTGCTCACAGTTCCCGTGCCGCCGACGACACTCGCGCTGCCAACTCCGGTCAGTGTATTAGCAAAACTAAATACTATTTGGTGATCACCGTTTGCCCCGCCGGTGCGACATTCAATTCCGGGAGTGCCGCTAATCGGTAGGTTAATGTCAAAAGGGCCGGCGCCGCCGTGGACTTTTCTGGATCCGACGCTAACCAACTGTACGGGCATTACATCGCCACTTGTCTTCCAGAGCCACGTATCGTCCATCCAGTCGGCGCCGGTGCTGGTGCCTCCAAAGAGGACCACTGTCCCTCTCACCGGGTCACTGGCTGCGTTCGGTTGCGTTCGCGTCCGTGGCGAGCTCGCAGTCGGCTTCTGGGTCCAATTAGAGCCGTGCCACAGCCACGTGTCTCCGAGAGCGGTGCCGCCGCCGTCACCGCCGAAGAGCGCCAGGCCGCACGATGAAGGATCGACCGCCATGGCAGCCCCGAACCTTGCGGGCGGCAAGGTGGAAGGTGAGCGCTGGGTCCAGCTCGTCCCATCCCAGGACCAGGTATCTTTCAGTGGATTGTTTGGGCCATAGCCACTACCATTGTTTCCACCGAACATTAGTACAGTTTGACTCGCAGGGTCATAGGCCATGCCTGCTTGGTGACGCCCCTGGGGAGAGGTCGCAGGGAATTGTTGGGTCCAGTCGGTGCCGTCCCAGATCCATGTATCGCTTAGTGAAGCACCGCCCGTTTCATTGAATCCGCCAAAGAGCACAATGTTGCCGCGCGCTACATCGTAGGCCATTCTGGCGCCTCGTCGCGCGCTTGGAGAATGGGCTGGCATGGATCGACTCCACGACCTACCGTCCCAGGTCCAGGTGTCGCCCTGAGGCAGGCTCCCATCAAAGCCTCCGAAGACTACCACAGTCCCGTGGCTTGCGTCCTCGGCCACGGCGGCGTTGTCCCTTGCTGGCGGCGATGTTGAGGGGCTTTGCTGCGCCCAGGCGTTCCCGTCCCAGGTCCAGGTATCCTGGAGCCGCAGGGATCCTCCGCTTCCGCCAAAGCCAAAAACTTCGACCCCACCGAAGAGCATGACGCTACTGGTAGGTTTATGGAACGCCATCATGGCGAGGTATCGCCCCGAAGGCACCGGCGGCGCTACCGCCCGTGTCCAGTTACTACCATCCCACGCCCACGTGTCGGCGAGGAAGGTATCGTTTTGGATTAAGCCCCCGAACAGCAAGAACTGGCCCCCCGCTCCATCATAGGCCATGACCGCTGCCCTCCGGCTGTACGGAGAGACTGGAGGGCTTTCTTGTGTCCACGTGCTCCCGTCCCACGTCCAGGTATCTCCCAGGTCGTTAAACGTGTCGTTGCCGCCAAACAGAACGATTTTACCATTGGTCATATTCTGCGCCATGGCAGCGAATTCTCGTGACGAAGGCGAGGAAGTGGGAGCCAATGGGAGCCACGTCGTGCCGTTCCAGGCCCAGGTGTCGTTCAGTAATCCGAGGATGGTATTACCCCCGAAGAGGAGCATGCGTTGGTTGATGCCGTCGTATGCCATACTCGCCGCCTGCCGCCTTGGCGGTGAGACGGGCGCAAGCTCCTGGATCCAATTTGTCCCGTCCCAACTCCATGTATCCGAGAACTGCCCCGTGCCGTTGAGAAATCCGCCGAAGAGAACGACCTTCCCCAGTGCCGCATCGTAGGCCATGCTTGCCTGTGCGCGTGCCGATGGAGAAGCAGCTGGGGAAAGCTGGGTCCAATTTGTGCCGTCCCAGGTCCAAGTATCATTAAGATAGCTGCTGCCCGAAATCTGGCGACCACCGAAAAGCACCATCTTGCCCCGTGCCGCGTCGTAGGCCATGACCGCCTCCTGGCGTGCGGGCGGGGAGGTGACAGGCGATTGCTTCGTCCAATGGCCGCCATCCCAGAGCCAGGTTTCGTTGGACACACCGGCGTAACCGATTCCGCCAAAAAGTACGACCTGACTGTGGGTCGCGTCGTAGGCCATCACCGCCGCGTTCCGCGAAGTTGGTGAGAGCGGTGATGTCCACTGCGTCCAGGCGCCGGTGGACTGTGCCCAGGTAGCTGCAGGAATCAGCATGGTTAGGAACGCAATAGTGAACAGCTTCTTCATGATCATAGTTTCTCTCGAACGGCTTTCGTTGTGGATACATTCGTGCAGCGCTATCGAAGCGATATTGTTTTGCATGATGGTGTTGATCCCAACCGAGCCGGCGACCTCTTTCACGCTTAGGTTTGTGGTCTCAAGAAGCTGCTTTGCCTTGTGGAGCTGAAGCTCTCTCCGAAATCGGGTGAGCGATTTGCTGACTTCGTCTTTAAACAGGTGGCGTAATCGTGACGAAGAAATTCCGGCCGCGCGGGCAGTCTCGCCCGTGGGAAGCTTGCGATGGAGATTTGTGTTCATGAAATCAATCGCGGCGCGCACTCTTCGATCTATTGAGCTAGAGCTTTCAGGTTCACGGACTTGGCGGTTTCTTTCGGCGCAAAGGGTGGACACCGTTACGTCGTACTATTAAGGGTGAGGCCGTCGCTCTCAACCTAACCGTAGCTTATGGCAGCGAGGTCAGCGTTTGTTGGCGCGCAATGGAAACATCAGCCGCATCGATGCGGCCGCTGGCGTTGATGTCTTCGCGGAAGTTAGAGGCACCAATCGGCTGAAGACTCTGCTGTCGTACCAAGGAAACGTCAGCTGCGTCGACACGACCGCTTCCGTTCACGTCGCCCAGCAGCACACCCAATGTCGCTGGAGCGCCCGGGCTGAAGTTACCCACTGAATCACTCACATTAATCAAACTGATCGTGATGTACTGCGCATTTGTAACCCCACTCAGATTTACAATGTATTGATGTGTGTCGCTGCCCAGCCAACTGCTGCTTACCGTCCCGATGCCGCTCGAAACACTCGCTTGTTCAACACTGGTTAAGTTAGTCGCGAAGGTGAAGATGATCGTGTAATCGCCGTTCGCTCCGCCACTCCGGCACTCGATGCCGCGCGGCCCTGTAACCGGCAAAGGAATATCGAACACGGCAATGTTGCCGTGTGCCTTCCGCGATACAACACCGGCTAAAGGCACCTCCGGCGCCGTCAAACGTTCGATGTCAACCACCTTCTGGAGACTTGGAATAGCATTGGTAAAGACTGTGATTCGATACTGGCCACTCGGAAGTTGGGTCGATGCCGTCCCCAGCGTCTCGGACGAAAATGTTGTGTCCGACCAATTCGCTGCCGGGTCGGAAAGCGGAAAGTAAACCTGCTCGTTGTCGATCCGCATGAGCTGGACAATTGGAAAGTTCGTGGCCGAACTCTGAGGCCAACCGCCGCCCGTTTCGGAATCGCCACGGAAACGCGTGCCGCTCAAAACCAACGATGCCGGCATGAGAAGAGGATCTGTCGCGCTCGCGATGACAGGCCGACGCGAATCGGAAAAGCCAAGGCCCGCATCAAAAACCTCAGCTGCGCCTACGAGTCCAGAATTGTTCAAGCCTCCACAGATCAAAAGTTGGCCGTTTGGAAGTAACGTCGTTGTATGATTCTCGCGGGCGGAGACCATTGTATTCGGTGACAGTGAAGTGAACGTCCCCAGAACCGGGTCGAATAATTCGGCCATGTTTGTGGGTCCCTGACCGAAGCTCGGGTTAATCACGCCACCCGCAATCAACACTTTGCCGGTGGCAAGCAATGTCGCGGTATGCACGCTATGGGCCGAGTTCATCGCCGGCAGAGTCGTAAAGCTGTTGGAAGCCGGATCGAAAAGTTCCGCTGAATCGGTGTAATAATTCGGCGCCGGACCATTAACGTAGCCGCCGGCGAGCAAAACCTTCCCGTTCGGCAGCAAGGTCGCAGTGTGATATGCACGCGCGACCGCCATCGTGTTCGGCAACAGCGTGAAGGTTTCGGTAACCAGGTCGAAGATTTCAGCTGTGTTTGTTACGAGCGAAGCCAGGCCAACTTCGCCGGCGGCGATGAGCACTTTGCCATTTGGGAGCAGCGTCGCGGTGTGACCGTGACGCTCGGTCGACAACGTGTGCGACAGCGCCGCGAACGTGTTTGAGTTCGGATCGAACAATTCGGCCGATTTCAGGTAGGTCGAAGACTTGTAGCCGCCGACGATCAACACCTTGCCGTTAGCAAGAAGCGTCGCGCTGTGTTCCGATCGTCTCGACGTCATCGCTGGAAGAGCCACAAACGTCTCGGAGTCGGGATCGAAAAGCTCAGCTTGGTCAGTCGGCGCGAGGTCGAACACTGTTGTTCCCGCCAGACCGGCAGCAATCAGCACTTTGCCATTTCCAAGCAAAGTCGCGGTATGCACGTACCGCGGCGAACTCATTGCGCTTGGCAACATGGTGAAAGTGCCGAGTGCGGGGTCGTACAACTCTGCTGTGCCGATTGTGACCTGCGCCCCGGTGCCTCCGGCAATTAGCACCTTGCCGTTCGAAAGCTGCGTCGCGGTGTGATACATGCGCGGCAAGTTCATCGATGCCGCCGCCGCGAAGCTGCCTGAATAGAAGTCTGCGAGTTCAGCGGCACTGAGAACTGCTGCGCCGCTGTAGCCGCCGGCGATCAGCACTCGACCATCGGTCAACAGAGTCGCAGTATGGAGCGAGCGCCGCGATGTCATCGTTGCTGGAAGAGCCGGCGTAAATGTGTTCGAGCCAGGATCGAAGAGGTCGGCGCTGTTGTTCCAAGCCGCCGGACCGATGATGGGGCCGCTCGCGCCACCGTTATAGCCGCCGGTCAGTAGAACCTTGCCGTTTGGCAGGAGCGTGGCCGTGTGCGTCGTGCGCGGTTGACTCATCACACTCGGCGAAATCGCTGTGAAAGTTCCGGAAGATGGATCGAACAACTCGGCCGTGTTGGAGACGTTGGTTACACCGGGGACACCACCAAGGACCGGAACGGGAACATTACCAACCATCGAGCCGCCAGCGATCAACACCTTGCCATTGGCCAAGGCCGTCGCGGTATGCTCGTAGCGCACCGAAGTCATTGTCGATCCAACGGCCGTGAAACTTCCTGAAACTGGATCGAACACCTCGGCCGTGTCTGTTCCGGTTGCGAACGGCCCTACAAGGTGATAACCACCCGCGAGCAACACCTTTCCATTTTGAAGCAAAGTAGCGGTCTGACTACTGCGCGGCTCGGTCATGATTGCGGAAATCAAAGTGAACGTGCCCGTTGCCGGATCGAAAAGCTCCGCGGTGTTGTTGGTCGCACTAGTGCCGCTGGCGTCGCCGCCAACAATCAGGACCTTGCCGTCGCGCAACAGCGTCGCCGTGTGAAGTTGACGGGCCGTGTTCATGCTGCCGGCCGACGCGAAAGTTCCAGCTGCCGGATCGAACAACTCGGCCGTGTTTAGATAAAACACGTTCCCATTCACAGTTCGTTGCACGCCGCCAGCGATCAACACTTTGCCGTTCGGCAATAACGTTGATGTACACGCTTCTCGATCTGTGATCATTTCGCCGACCACAGTGAAACTTCCCGTTGCCGGATCGTACAACTCCGCGCGTTTTAACGTCGCGAACCCGCCAGTGACCGGACCAGTGCCACCGGCGATCAGGACCTTGCCATTATTAAGCAGCGTGGCGGTGTGAAAGTAGCGCGCCCCGTTCATTGATCCCACTGCGTTAAACGACGGACTTGTAGGAACGGGTGAATTAGCAGGCGCTGCGTTTTTTGTAAGATGCGAATTTGTCCGTCCGCTGGACCAAGGCCGCGCCGCTATGCTTGTCGCTAATAGTGACAGGGCCGTGATGCAAACCGCCGGCGCTACGAACACGCGCGAATTGGATAAACCAATCTGAAGAATCGGATCTTCTTGCACTGATGATATCGACCCCTGTTCTTTCATCGGTTTTCGATCACGGATTGGATGCATCCTCCGCAGAAAAAATAAAAAGCGTCAATAGTTGCAGGCCCGGTCGAAAACGCGCCTCGGCCAGCAATCGCACCTACGGCAGCGAGGTTAGCGTTTGCTGCCGCGCGATCGACACATCCGCCGCATCGATGCGACCGCTGGTGTTGATGTCTTCGCGGAAGTTAGACGACGTAATCGGCTGAAGCGTCTGCTGCCTAGCCAGAGAAACGTCGGCCGCATCCACCCGACCGCTTGCATTGACATCGCCAAGGAGAACGCCCATTAAAATGGATAGAGTGTTGCTAAAGTCTCCCGTAGCATCCTGCACATTGGTTAAAGTAACGCTGAGACGTTGAGCATTAGTGACCCTGGTTAAGCTAACAATGTACTGATGCGGGTCGCTGCCGATCGCACTATCACTTACCGTGCCGGTGCCGCTTGTAACACTGGCTGCGTCCACGTGCGTAACCGGGTTAACGAACGTAAAAATAATCGTGTAATCGCCGCCTGCGCCGCCGCTGCGGCATTCAATTCCGCTCCCATCGAGTGGAAGATCCAGATCAAAAGTACCGGCGCTGCCGTGGACTTTGCGCGATATCACACCAGTCAACTGCACTGGCAACGGGCAAACCGCCCAGCGTGCGCCGCCGCCACTGTCCGGAGCCACGTCCATCGGATTCACAAACGTGGCACCATTTCCAAGCGCTCCCTCGCCAGCAAAGGTCAGTCCGAATGGATTAGTTACGGCAGCTGCCTGGGAGAAGTCGGTTATCGGAATCGTAGGGCTACCGATTCCACTGAGGGGGACGTTGACCGTGATCGTGCCATTGGCTCCAGCGTTGAAGGTGCCGGTCGTGGCATTGAGCGAAGCGATCTTGTTGATGCGCGGATCCCATGGTCCCCAGAAATAGGAAAGGGAACCGCTTGGGTCCGGTGCCGTCACCTGGGTTGCGTACTGGAAGCCGTTGCTGGATGTCCACACAACGTTATAGGTGGTGAAGGTTGTTCCGGGTGATGGCACTTGCGAGAGATTGTGCAGCGTCATGGTGGTAATCAGATTCGTTTGCGGTGCGTCAGTAGAAAATGACATTCCGATTATATCCGCCTGGTCTGTGGGCCCTGCCCCACCCGGTGCCGGGTTAATTGCGTCACCGGCGGGGTCGGTAACGACATCGACACCGTCGCAAGAAAATAGACTGAGCGGTGCCCCGGGGTCGAAAAGCTCGGCGGTGGAGAGTACGTCACCAGCTAAGTTGACTCCGCCAGTGACCAAAGCCTTGCCTGTATTCAGCAGTGTTCCAGTATGCCAATCGCGGTCCTGGTTCATGTTTCCAGCTATCGTCCAGGTGCCACTAAGACCGTCGTAAATATCGCACGCAGCCGTCGGCCCTAAATGCGTATCGCCGCCAGCAGCCAGCACGGTGCCATTGGACAACAGTACTGCTGGGAAGACCGCGCGGTCGCTACTCATGGTCGCCGTGATGCTCCAGGTGCCGCTGGTTCGGTCGTACAGCTCGGCCGAGTACAGGGCGCCTCCGTTGCCGCCCCCGGCAGCCAGCACTTTACCTGTGGGAAGCAGAGTCGCCGTGTGCAAAGCGCGGCTCGTATTCATGCTGCCGGTCACGCTCCAAGTTCCAGTAGCCGGGTCATACAGTTCGGAAGGTGCTACGTTGCCGGCAATGAGTACTTCGCCTGTGCTTAGCAGAGTCGCAGTGTGGCTAGAGCGGCCTGCCGTCAGGCTGCCAGTATTGCTCCAGGTGCCTGAGGCCGGGTCGTATAACTCGCAAGAGAGGCGGCCAGTGCCAGTGCCAGAGCCACCGGCTACGAGGACGTTGCTGTTAGAGAGCAGGGTTGCGGTATGGGAATAGCGGGGGTGGTTCATGCTGCCGGTTGGACTCCATTTACCAGTCGCCGGATCATACAGTGCGGCTGAGGCGAGCGCGTTCGAGTTCGACCCGAAGCCGCCCGTTGCCAGCACCTCACCGCCCGGCAGTAGCGTCAACGTGTAATTCGAGCGGGCGTCACTAATACTGCCCGTCGCACTAAAGATGCCAGTAGCCGGGTCGTACAGGACCGTGGATGCGAGCGCGCCGCGGTCTTTGCCGGTTGTGCCGCCTGCGACCAGAACCTTCCCATTGGAGAGCAGCGTCGAGGCGTGGGCGAGGCGGCCGGTGCTCATATCCGCGGTGGCGCTCCAAGTACCCGTATCGGGGTTGTATAGTTCGGCCGTCGTGAGAACACCGTCTTGGTCCCTTCCGCCTGCGACCAGCACAAGGTTGTTCGGCCCCCCACCGTTTATGCCTCCGCACGTGCCGAATGAAGCAAGGCCCGACGCCGTGTGGAACTGACGGGCGCCAGCCATGCTGCCGGTTGTCGTCCAGACGCCAGCGCCCGGATCATATAGTTCAGCAGAGGAGAGAACGGAGCTAGAGTTTTTACCGCCCGCTACAAGCACCTGCCCGGATGAGAGGAGGAACGCTGTGTGAAACTGACGAGCGAAGTTCATGCCGCCGGTCGTTGCAAACCCGCCGGTGACCGGATTGTACAGTTCGGCCGAAGCAAGCGCGCCGCTCGAGTTCCTGCCTCCGTTGAGAAGAACGAAGCCGGTCGTAAGCACAGTGGCAGTATGAGATACGCGGGCGCTGGTCATGTTGCCAGCCGCGCCCCACGTGCCTGTGGTGGGATCGTAAAGTTCAGCGGAAGATAGAATGGCGCCGTTCGCACCTATGCCGCCAGTCACTAGCACCTTGCCGCTAGTTAGGAACACTGCCGTTTGGTCGTGGCGAGCAGTGAGCATGTTGCCGGTCGCGCTCCATGTGCCTGAAGTTGGATCGAATAATTCGGCAGATGCCAATGGCGCGCCGTTGGCATCTATGCCGCCGGCAACCAGGACGTTGCCGTTAGAGAGCAAAGTTGCAGTGTGGGCGTAGCGAGCGGTGCTCATGCTCCCGGTTAACGACCAGACGCCCGTATTGAGGTTGCCGAGCGGATCGTCCACTTCCGCAGTAGCAAGTGGCACCCCGTCGTTTCCGATGCCTCCGGCTACAAGCACTTTCGAAGCGCCAGTTGGCTGGGAAGGAGGCAGCAGAGTCGCGGTATGGAATTCCCGCTCGGCGTGCATTGTGCCGGCGTTCCGCCAAGTTCCAAGGGCTATCTCGTACAGCAGGGCCGTTGCCTGGATGCTGTGATCTGTACCGAGATCGCCGCCCACAATGAGCACCTCGCATGCGGAAAAGGCCGTAGCGGTGTGGTTCTGGCGGGGGGTGACCATTGTGCCGGTAGGACTCCATGTGAGCGGCCCGGCGGCGAAACAAAGCGTCGCCAGGATGAATCCGATGAAGCAAAGAGTGAAAGCTGCTAAAACGCGTGGATTAAAGAGGCCGGACTGAGAAGTGGGATTTTTTCGCATTTCCTTATATTCGTAGCCCACGGCTAAACTGCGTGCATCGTCGCCGATGTGGGTGGATTATCTAGTGCAATCACTTCAGCTAAGGTAACGACGTCAACGTCTGTTGCCGAGCAATGGAAACATCGGCCGCATCGATACGCCCGCTGGCGTTGAGGTCATTGCGGAAGTTCGAGTTGGTGATTGACTGGAGCGTTTGCTGCCGCACCAAAGAAACATCTGCCGCATCCACACGCCCGCTAGCGTTCACATCGCCAAGCAGGACACCCATTGATGCCGAAACGGCGACACTAAAGTTTCCAGCCGAATCGGTGACATTCGTTAGACTAACCGTGATACTCTGTGCGTTAGTTACTCCAGTAAGATTCGCTATGTAGTTATGAGCATCGTTACTATCGATGTTACTGCTGGATACAGAGCCAGTCCCACTGGTCACATTAGCTCCGCCCACATTCGTGAGCGCGCTGACAAAAGTAAACACTAGCGTGTAATCACCATTCGCGCCGCCACTGCGGCATTCAATGCCGGGAGCGCTCGTGAGCGGCAGATTGATATCATAGGCTCCGGCCGACCCGTGCGTTTTGCGTGAGACAACGCCTAGCAGTTGCACTGGCGGAGGTGTGATGTTGATACGGAAAACCGTACCGGAGTCGGCCGTGCCGCCACCATAGGTCGTCCCGTAAAAGCTTCCGTCGCTCGCTTGAATCAGCCCGGCGACGGGACCCGAGCCATCCGATGGTTGCCCCGCAAAGGAATGGAGTGTCGTTACGACGCCCGAGGCATTCATCTTGAAAACTGTGCCGCTGTTGGACGCACCGCCTATAACGGTCGTCCCGTAAAAATTTCTGTCGTTCCCCTGGATCAGCTGGCCGGTGGGTTGCGACCCATCGCTCCCCGTAAAGGCGTGCAGTGTCGTTACAGCACCCGAGGAGTCCACCTTGAAAACCGTGCCATTGCCGGTCGCACCGCCCAATTGCGCCGTCCCGTAGAAGTTTCCGTCGCTCCCCTGGATCAGACCGCATCGGGGGCGCGCTCCATCATCCGACGGTAGAGCCGCAAAGGAATGGAGAGTCGTCACGCCGCCCGCAGCATCCATCTTGAAAACCGTGCCATTGCCGTCCGCACCGCCAAATTGAGTGGTGCCGTAGAAATTTCCGTCGTTCCCCTGGATCAGACCGGCGTAGGGTTGGGCCCCCTCGCTGCCCGCAAAGGAGTGGAGCGTTGTCAGGGTGCCCGAGGCATCCATCTTGAAAACCGTGCCGTCGTTGTTGGTGCCGCCAAAGTGCGTTGTCCCGTAGAAATTTCCGTCGCTCCCCTGAATGAGACGACCTTGGGCAATCGCCCCATCCAATGGTTGTCCCGTAAAGGAATAGAGGGTCGTTAGGACGCCCGACGCATTCATCTTGAAAACCGTGCCGTTGTTGTTCGCACCGCCCGTAACTGTCACCCCGTAGAAGTTCCCGTCGCTCCCTTGGATCACTCCAGCGTAGGGTCGCGTCCCATCGCTGCCCGCAAAGAAATGGAGTGTCGTTACGACGCCCGAGGCATCCATCTTGAAAACTGTGCCGTTGCCGGTCGTGCCGCCCCAATCCGTCGTCCCGTAGAAATTTCTGTCCGTTCCCTGGACCAGAGCGGCAGAGGGATTCATCCCATCGCTCGCTGCAAAGGAATAGAGTGTCGTCACGGCGGCCGAGGCATCCATCTTGAAAACTGTGCCGTTGTCCGCCGTGCCACCGGAGAGCGTGGTCCCGTAGAAATTTCCATCGCTCACCTGGATCAGACCGGCGTAGGGCTGGGCCCCATCGCTGCCGGCAAAGGAGTGGAGCGCCGTCACGATGCCCGAGGCATCCATCTTGAAAACTGCGCCGACGCCGGTCGTGCCGCCCTCAACGGTCGCCCCGTAGAAATTTCCGTCCGGTCCCTGGACCAGCCCGGCATAAGGAAACGCCCCATCCAACGGTTGCCCGGCAAAGGAATGGAGTGTCGTTACGGTAGTACCCAAGGAATTCATCTTGAAAACCGTGCCATTGTCGGCAGCGCCCCCAAATAGCGTGGTCCCGTAGAAGTTTCCGTCGCTTCCCTGGATCAGCCCGGCGTAGGGTTGCGCGCCATCCAACGGTTGCCCCGCAAAGGAATGTAGCGTCGTCACGACGCCCAAGAAATTCATCTTGAAAACCGTGCCATTGTTGGCCGTTCCGCCTTGATAAGTTGTCCCGTAGAAGTTTCCGTCGCTTCCCTGGATCAGCCCGCTGTAGGGAAACGCCCCATCCAACGGTTGCCCGGCAAAGGAATGGAGCGTCGTGACAGCCCCTGAGGAATCCACCTTGAAAACTGTGCCGTTGTTGCTCGCACCGCCTCTAAACGTCGTCCCGTAGAAGTTTCCGTCGCTCCCCTGGATCAGCCCTGCGATAGGAAACGCCCCGTCGCTGCCCGCAAAGGAATGGAGGGTCGTCACGACGCCAGAGGAATCCATCTTGAAAACCGTGCCGTTGTCGGCCGCACCGCCATAGACCGTCGTCCCGTAGAAGTTTCCGTCGCTTCCTTCGACCAGGCCAGCGTAGGGTTGCGCCCCATCGCTCCCCGCAAAGGACTGAAGCGTCGTCACGGTGCCAGAGGCATTCATTTTGAAAACCGTGCCGTTGTTGCCCGCGCCTCCAGATTGTGTGGTGCCGTAGAAGTTTCCGTCGCTCCCCTGGATCAGCCCGGCGTAGGGTTGCGCAGGCGCAGGAAAGAACTGATGAATCACCTGATATTGTTGCCCCTGCGCCGAGGCCGCCAGGAATGCGGTTGTGAGAAAAAAAGAGAGTAAGGCGCGCGCGCCAAAGAGGCCAGGTTGCGAATTCGAATTTGGAGTCATAGCATAGGCCGCTACGGAAGCAAAGTAAGGGTTCGTTGCCGCACGATTGAGACATCCGCCGCGTCGATGCGGCCGCTGAGGTTGATGTCCTCGCCGAAATTGGCCGATGTGACAGGTTGCAACGTTTGCTGTCGCACAAGCGAGACATCGGCCGCATCCACCCGGCCGCTTGCATTTACGTCGCCGAGTAGGATAGCCATCGGCACCGAGACGTTGCCGGTGACGGAGCCGTCACTCACGCTCAGGAGCGTGATATTGAGTCTCCGCGCATCTGGGATGTTGTGGAGGTCGACCGTAACGACATTACTGCTTACGCTAAAGGTGGCGCTTGGCGTGTCGGCGGCGTTATTGGTGGTGACGGTCACACCACCGACTGTGACGGGCACAGCAAAGGTAACGATCACCTCATGATCCCTTCCGGCGTTCGGAGCCAGCGCCGTGTCGCTTCCGGTATTTCTGCGCATTTCGATACCGGCCGCCGGTGGTAGTAAGTTGATATCGAAGTTCGTAGGCGTAGGCTTGGTCAGGTGCGTTTTGCGCGAAACTGCGCTCGTCGGTATCGGCACGGGCTGGATCGGAATCTCCCACATGCTGCGCCCGTGGGTGGCGATTCGTAGGACTTGGAAAGAGTTTTGAATCGCCATGTCGAAGACAGCTACGCGGGGTAAACCAGTGCCGTAAGGACTCCAACTGGCACCGCCATCGAACGACCGGTAGACGCCGATGTCCGTGCCGGCGAAAATATCGCACCCGGGCGAGCCGCAGATCATTGGACTCTTCGGGTTAATGGCAAACGCGTTGACGGGAATACTTGGAATGCCGTTGCCAGCTGCCGTCCACGTCGGCGTCGAGGCGTTCAGGTTTGTAGTCTTCCACACCGCCTGGCCTGCCGGGGCATAGTAAGCGAGGGTGATGTAAGCGATGTTCTTGTTGTTTGGATCGATCATCGCTCGCGAAACGAATGCCCGATCAGAGCGACCGTTCGGGTTGGCCGGGGGGACAAAGCCGGTATCGACGACATTCTCTCCGGTGGTGGTGGCAAAAACTTTGCCGTTGCGCATGCCGACGATGCGCACGCTATTATCCTGCGGTGAGATGCCAATTGAGGTGATCTGGACACCCACCAGTACTCCACTCCGCGTGCCAGTGGGAATGATTGGTGCGTCGCTCACGACGGCATGGGTAACTCCTCTATCGTCGGAGCGATAAAGACGGTCGGTGCCAAAATAGACGGCGTTCGGGTTACCCGGCCCCAGGGCCATGGGCGCGTAGAACAGCACGTTGTCAGTGCAGTTTATGCCATTTGCGGGGCCGCCCGAACATCCGCGCACGTTCCAGCCGTTATCGACTGGTGCCGATGAGGACAAAGGATCCGGGTCTTCCTCGGCATAGGCGATCAGCGCATTAGGAGCATTAAAGTAGGTGTGATACATGGTCGGATCGGTCTCATTCGTCGCGTTCTGATCGATCAGCGCGTAACCGCCATCGCCAAAATCACACCGCACCCATTCCGGTGCCGCATCGTTTCTCAAGCAATTGGTGCCGTTGTCCTGGGTGCCGCCGATCGAGAAATTTCGAAGGGTCGGATGTAGAGACACGCTTTGAAACTGAGTGATGCCGAGGCCAGGTGTGTTCAAGTCGATCCAGTTGTTGCCGGCATCGACGGATTTCCATACTCCGCCATCGCTGGCGAAGTAAATGGTGTCCGGCGCGGTTGGATCGATCATGGTAACGTGCGTGTCAGCATGCAACCCGGCATCACTCGGAACGGTGCCCGCCACCGTGGCAAACCCGTCAACGGTTTTCATAAGTTCGTTAGAGCACGTCTGCTCTAGTCCGCCACTCAACTTCGCCGCGCCACCTAGATATGCGGTGTTGGGATCAATCGGGTTCGCCGCGATGGTGATGTCGTAGAAGCATTGTCCATCGCAGAATCCGCGACCGCCAACAAGTGGCGCCGACCAGGTCAAACCGCCATCCGTCGATTTCCTAACCGCGCCGATGACAGTCGAGGCCTGCGGAGAGCAACTCCCTGTTCCTGCACTGACGGTCTCGCCGGTTGCCGCATATACCGTTACCGTCGAGGCAGGGTCCTTAACAATCGCCAAGCTCCCCCTCGCATTATCGGTGGTAGTAGTGAGCCGAAAAGTAAAGCTCGGCACGGGGGCCAGAGCGTTCGTTGTGTGGTAGATTCCTCCGTCGCCGGGAACAATGTCGTTCGGTGGACACGGTGGGGTAGGACAGGCATCGGCAGTTCCCTGGACCCAGACGGTGAGGTTGTTTGGATTGCCGGGCTCGAAGACCATGTCGGTGATGTCGCGGTCTCCGGTGTTGTCAGGCGGGACACTTCCTGCGGTTGTCACGGTTAGTTTGGTGAATGTTACCGACGAGGCCGCTGCCGTCGCGTTTGTTGAACGATAAAGACCTCGAGGCGGACCTGACATCACGTTGCAGCCGATACCAGCGATTCCAGACCCGGTCGAAACGAAGATCGTGGCCGGATCGGTCGGATGAACCAGGATTTTGGTGATGACCCGTCCCCCAAATGAATTCGCGCCCGAGCTTGTCGGCGGATCGATTGGGCCGACCAGAGTTGCCGTCGTGTCGGCGTTGTCGATTCGGTAGAGACCGACACCGGAGTAGCTGTCACACGAGAAGCTCCCCTCACCTGTGCCGACATACAGGATGTGTGGATTCGATGGCGCCAGCGCCAGCGCACCGATAGCCTGAGATTGAGCGGAGTCGAAGATTGGCGTCCAGGTCGTCCCGCCATTCGTAGACCGCCAAACTCCACCTTCGGCTGCGCCTATATATATGTTAAGAGGATTGGTGGGATCAACGGCGAACGCCGGAATACGGCCCGTCACAGGGGTTCCGCCAGACACTTCCACGACCTGGCCATTCGGGATCGGATCAGGTCCTATGGGCGACCATGCAGGCAGTGGGGAAGCCGCCGCAGGGGCTGTGGGGGATGTTAGATTTGAAAGGATGCTCCTGGTTGCGTCGCGGACTGATTCCTGTTGCTCCAGGATCTCAATCGCCTTCCCGCGCGCTTTGAAGTCGAACGGCATCCCCGGCTCGACGCCGCGAAGAAGCCCGATATGTTCCTCGCGCAACCGCAAATAGGTTGCCTTATCAGTACCATTCATCAGACGATCGGGCATATCGGCTTCGTCTGCGGCAGCCGCGGGAGCCCGGGTAATTGGGCCGGCTGTGGCTGGCGACGGTGTCGGCGCCGCGAAACTGAGCATGGCAAGCGTGGCAGCAACTGAACAAAGAACTAAGGCAACCAGGATGCGTGCATTAAAGGCACCGGATTCCGAGTTGGGTTTTTTTTGCATCAATGATTTTGTTTCTTAGCTGGCTCGGGAACGCAGACGCTATCGGGGAGCACAGAGCGAAGAGAATTCCACCGTCGCTGAGCTATGGCGCGACAAGTGGAGTAGTGGAGTGTTGTTTGTCATGGTGGGGTTTGACCCGAGGGGTCTGACTGTGGCGGATGTCTCCTTCCCGAGGTGGCGATGTAAAGCTTTTCACGATTTAGCCATCCACCTGCTTAGGGTAGTGACGTCAGAGTCTGTTGCCGTGCGATCGATACATCGGCCGCATCGATGCGACCGCTGGCGTTGATGTCGTTTCGGAAGTTGGAGTTAGTTACACTCACAAGGGTTTGTTGTCTCACCGACGAGACATCGGCAGCATCCACCCGGCCGCTTGCGTTGACGTCTCCGATAAGCACCCCCATCGATCCCGCGACCGCGGGGCTGAAGTTACCGACTGAATCTGCTACCTTACTCAAGGTAACTGCGATATGCTGGGCGTTAGTTACTCCTGTGAGGTTCACGATGTAGTTATGAGCATCGCTACTGTCGATGTTACTGCTGGCTACTAAGCCCATGCCGTTACTTACAGTCGCCCCGGTGACATTGGTAAGTGGATTCGAGAAAGTGAATACCACCATGTAATCACCAGTAGCTCCCCCGCTGCGGCATTCAATGCCGGGATTGCCGCTGAGAGGGAGATCGATGTCGAAGGTTCCGGCGCTACCATGGATTTTTCGGGATACCACCGTGTTTAGTTGCACCGGCGGCGGCGGGCAAACCGCCCAACGCTGGCCGCCTCCACTGTCTGGCGCTACATCCATTGGGGGGGCTAACCTGGTGCCATTCCCGAGCGCCCCTTCACCAGCGAACGTCAGTCCGAACGGGTTGGTCACTGCCGCTATCTCGGAGGTGTCAGTTATTGGAATCGTCGGCTCACCGATGCCACTGAGCGGCACGTTTACAGTGATGGTTCCATTCGGTCCTGTATTGAACGTGCCTGTGGTCCGCGTGAATGGGGTAAGCTGATTATTATCTGGATCCCACGGTCCCCAGAGATATGAAATTGTACCGCTCGGATCAGGCGCTGATACCTGCGTTGCGTACTGCGTGCCGTTACTGGACGTCCACACCACATTGTAGGTGGTGAAAGTCGTTCCCGGCGATGGCACTTGTGAAAGATTGTGCAACGTCATCGTCGTTATCAGAGTCGTTTTCGATGAGTCAGTAGAGAATGATATCCCTACGATGTCTGCCTGATCAGTTGGCCCTGCTCCACCTGGCGCCGGATTAATCGCATCACCGGCTGGATCGGTAACGACGTTGACACCATCACAGGAAAAGAAGCTGAGCGGTGGGCCAGGATCGAAGAGTTCGGCCGTAGCAAGGCTCAGCCCCTGATTGTTAAGCCCACCAGTGGCCAGCACCTTGCCTGTGTTCAGCAGTGTTCCGGTATGTCCCGTCCGGCTGTCAGTCATGCTCCCGGTAGCCTGCCAATTGGCGCCCGCCGGAACATAGACCTCGCAGGAGGCAATGGGTTCGTTGTTACCAACGATTACTCCGCCAGATCGCCCACCAGCGACCAAGGCGTTTCCGTTTTGCAGCACTACCATTGGAAAGGACAGGCGTGGATTTTTCATGAACCCGGTCACAGTCCATTCCCCAGAATACCCAGTAGTTGGATCGTACTGTGGATCGTACAGCTCAGCCTCAACAGAGGCGATGCCGACGCCAGAGTCCTGGCCGCCGGCAACCAAGACGTTGCCTGTGGGAAGCAGTGCGGCCGCGGGCAAAAACCGCGCGAGGCGTATGAGGGTGTTGGTGTTGCGAAAGGTCCCCGTGGCCGGCTCATACAATTGGGGGAATGATGTGTTGCCAACAATTAACAGCTCGCTGGTGTTGAGTAGTGTTGCGGTGTGGCCAACGTAGCCTTCGAGCATATTGCCCGTGGCGCTCCATGTGCCCGTCGCCGGATCGTAGAGCTCGGCGGATGCCACCACATTAAAGGTCGGGTCTTCACCAGCGGTGACAAGCACCTTTCCGTTGCCTAGTAGCGTCGCCGCGTGCCACGCGCGAGCGATTGTCATATCGCCGGTCAGGCTCCACTTGGCGGTAGCGGGATCGTAGAGCTCGGTCGAGGAAAGCGGGTGTCCGGTCGGGCTGAAACCGCCTGTAACTAAAACCTTGCCGGCTGGTAGCAGTGTGGCCGTCGCCATGTCGCGCCCAGTACTCATGCTACCGGTTGGACTAAAAGTTCCAGTGCCAGGGTCGTATAAGTGTGCAGAGTCCAGCGAGCCCCCCCCATTGTGGCCGCCTACGACCAACACTTTGCCGTTCGGGAGCAATGTTGCCGTGTGGTCAACGCGATGAGTACCCATATCGCTGGCTGGAACCCATACGCGATGGGCTTGATCGTAAAGTTCAGCAGAAGCCAGCAGGCCGCCTGCACCGTTGCCGCCAGCAACTAAGACAAAATCGGCGGGCGCTCCGACGGTGGTACTTCCAGCGCACACGCCAGTTATCGGCAGGGGAGCCGAGATATGACCCTGGCGGGCTGCTGCCATACTTGCGGTGGGCAACCAGACCCCGCCGCCCGGATCGTAAAGCTCAGCAGAAGCGAGCGTGCTACTGCCGTCGTTGCCGCCAGCCACTAACACTTGGCCAGAGCTGAGCAGGTTCGCAGTGTGCGCCTGGCGCGCGCTGCTCATGCTGCCAGTTGCAATAAAACTACGGAGCTCAACGCTGTAGAGTTCGGCGGAAGCTTGAACTCCACTAGAACTCACGCCTCCGCTGATCAGGATGATGTCGCCATTACAGGCATCAAAGCCGTTGCAGTAATTCAAAGCCGTGGCAGTATGAAATGCACGGTCTGTAGTCATATCACTGCCGGATCCGCTTCTACTGACATTCGCGCTCCACGTGCCTGTAGTTGGGTCGTACAGCTCGGCCGAAGATAGACTTCCACCGACCCCTATGCCACCAGTGACAAGTACCTGACCGTTAGACAGCAGCGTCGCTGTATGGTCATGACGGGGCGTGTTCATGCTGCCGGTGTTGGTCCACGTACCCGTAGAAGGATCAAACAACTCAGCCCCGGCTAGCGGCCCGCCGCTTGCGGCAATCCCACCCGCAACCAGCACCTGGCCGGTGGTCAAGAGCACGGCACTGTGCGCATAACGAGGCGTGGTCATGTTTCCGGTAAAGGTCCACTTATTACCGTTGAACTCATCGAACAGTTCTGCTGTGGCCAACGGGTTCCCGTCCGACCCAACTCCACCGGCAACGAGTATCTGCCCTGCGGTGGATAGCGAAGTCGCAGTGTGGAATTGTCGCTTGGTGTGCAGTGGAGGGGCATCTCTCCACGTATCGTCGGTGTTTTGGAACCGTAGGGCTGTTGCCTGGAGACCGTTATCGACAGCAATGTCACCACCGACGACAAGCGTCTCGCATGGAGATATCAGAGCCGCAGCATGATGCTGCCGTGGAGTAACCATGCTGCCGGTGGGGCTCCATGTCCCCGGACCTATGGCAAAGCTAAGCGTGGCCAGGAGGACTCCGAGGACGGAGAAGGTGAAAGCCCCTAAGACGCGCGGATCAAAGAGGCCGGGTCGAGCAGTGGGATTTTTATGCATTGTTTTTTGGTTTTTCGTTTGGATATGGTGTGCTGTCGTAAAATGTCATTGCTCATGTGTAGAGCGTTCGGCTATACCGCGGTGCTTACCATCTTTTCCGCCATCGCTCTCGCGCGAGCGCTTTTCGCGCTTCGCCCTGGCATTTGCCCGCTCCCGACCAAGCGGCTTTGCTCGCTCCCACAAAGAGTCGAAGAGCATTCCTAGACTGGCGGCCAACTGTGGATGTCGTATGTAAGCAAAGAGGATTCGGCCGACCTGGCCGGCTGGCGGTACCAGTGGGATTAGGATACTTTGCCGGTCGAAAATTGTGAGCTTGTGCGGCAGCTCGCCATCGTAGACACGGGCAGTCTCTCCGCCGGCGATCCATTTTGAGAGGTACGGCCGGATTTCCGGGGCATCCACGATTGCTCGCTCATAGATACCTCTAACGCACACGCCTCGCTGGATAGCTCTCTCTTGCTTTGGGTTGCTGTAATGAGGATTCAAGATTGGCGACTTGACGAATACCTCGATCGATTGCCTGGCCTCGTCTTCCAGTCGCTCAAAGCGTTCGGCGAATACGCGTCGATCGCGCAGCACCTGAATCTGTTCTACCTCTCCGTTATTCTCCGCCGTCTTTGCGAGCGACCCAAACTGCTTAACAAGGTCGGCGGCGATTCGTTTGGATTGCGAGAGTTCATCGCGTTTGCGAGCGATCAAGCAACGGAAGGCTCGCTCGGGCGGGACAACTGAGAACCGGCTGCCATAACCCGCGTTCGCCTCCACCAAGCCCTTGTCGATAAGAGAATTAAGAACCGGGTAAGCATTCGTCCGCGTAAAGCCGACTGCGGTCGCCACATTGCTCGCGCCCAGGGTTCCGCCGTTGCGAAGCAGCGCAAGATAAGCCTGCGCCTCGACGGCCGACAGCCCCAGTCTTTCCAAATT
>JACXTT010003685.1_pt1 | contig 23350 bp, 22 predicted proteins | sample 9270951 | NCBI WGS metagenome assembly JACXTT01 (sample SAMN15532306, study PRJNA645909) | rock metagenome | isolation source: weathered quartz diorite | place: Puerto Rico | collected 2017-06-21
CGAGGTCGAGGTGAGCGCGCGCTGGAAGGACGGGCGCGGCCGCCTCTCGAATCCGACCGCCCCGATCCGCTTCCCGCTCGCGCCGGTCGCCGAGGCGGTCACCGCCTTCACCGCCGGCGCCGAGCCGGGCGGGCTGCGCCTCCGCTTCGCCGCCGGCGGGAGCGGGGTGGTCGCGCTGCGCCTCGCCGAGAAGACCGCCGCCGGGGAGGTCGCGCTCGCGGAATTCCCGCCCGCCGCGACCGACCATCTGCTGGCGCCGGTGAAGGACGGCGAGCCGCGCGAACTGATCCTGCGCGCCCTCTACCGCGCCGCGCCGCCGGTCATGAGCGCGGGCAAAACGCTCGTCACCGCGTGGGACGACACTTTCCCCCCCGCGCCGCCCGCCTCGCTGCAGGCCTTCGCGGGCGACGAGGGGGTCGAGCTCTACTGGCCGCCGCCCGAGGACCCCGACGCCGCCGACGCGGTGATCGAGCGGGCGATCGGGAGCGGCGAGTTCCAGCCCCTCGCCAGGATCGCGGCGGGCGAGGGGCGCCTCCTCGACCCGGCGCCGCCGGCCGACCAGCCGCTCGCCTACCGGCTCCGCTTCGCCGACCGCGCGAAGCGACCCAACTTCAGCCGGGACGTCACCGCGTCGGCGCGCTGGCGCAAGCCGGCCGCGGGGGTGCTGCCATGATCGGCGGGCTGCCCGAAGAGCTCGAATTCTTCAAGATGGCCGGGGCCGGCAACGACTTCGTTCTGATCGACAACCGGCGCGGCTCGCTGCGCGAGGAGGATCTGCCCGAACTGGCGAAAAAGCTCTGCCGGCGCGGCCTCTCGATCGGCGCCGACGGGCTGATCATGCTGGGCGCCTCGGCCCGCGCCTCGGTGCGCATGGTCTACCTCAACGCCGACGGCTCGCGCGGCGAATTGTGCGGCAACGGCTCGCGCTGCGCCGCGCGGCTCGCCTACATGCGCGTGATGGCGGGGAAAAAGCTGACGCTCGAGACCGATTCCGGGATCCTGCGCGCCGAGGTGCTCGACGAGGGCGCGGTGCGGGTGCAGATGCCGCAGCCGGCCGACGCGGTCGAGAACATCGAGATCGACATCGGCGAAAAGCAATTCACCTGCCAGTTCGTCAAGGTCGGCGTCCCCCACGTCGTGATCTACACCCAGGACGTGGACAAAGTCCCGGTCCACCTCTGGGGCAAGCGGGTGCGCGGGCACGCGCGCCTCGCGTCCGAGGGGGCGAACGTCCATTTCGTGCAGCGGGTCGGCGCCGGCTGGCGCCAGCGCTCCTACGAGCGCGGAGTGGAGGCCGAGACCTACGCCTGCGGCAGCGGTGCGGTGGCGACCGCCTATTTCGGCGCCCGCCTCTTCGGGATGAAATCCCCCGCCCCGGTCGCGGTCCGCTCCGGCGCGCTGCTCACCGTCCACTACGAGCTCGACTCGCGCGGCGAACCGTTCCAATTCGATCTTGAAGGCGAGACGCGGCTGATCTGCCGCGGCAAAATCACCCCCGAGGCGCTGTGGGGGGCGCGGGCGGGGGAGGAGTGAAGACGATCGCGCGTCGCGGCGCCGAACCCGCTTTCGAACCCGAACGCGCCCCGGCATCCGCACAGACCGAACCCGTCGGATCGGCGAAAATGGCGCTTGGGTTTTCAAGGGGCCTTAGCTCAATGGTTAGAGCCCCCGGCTCATAACCGGTTGGTTGTTGGTTCAAGTCCAACAGGCCCCACCACGCGCCCGAGAGGGCGCGTCACAAGGGAATACTGAACGCGAGGCGCTGCGCCGCCGACCAAAATCTTCACGGTGCCCCCGCCGACTCCTGCGACAGCGCGCAATTCGCCGAGGCAGAGCGACCCGCGGGAGCGGGGCAAGAGTCCTCACCAACCCACCCACTCGGTTTCTGACCTCCCCGAGAGGGCGCGTCACAAGGGAATACTGAACGCGAGGCGCCGCGCCGCCGGCCAAAATCTTCACGGCGCCCCCGCCGACTCCTGCGACAGCGCGCAATTCGCGGAGGCAGAGCGACCCTCGGGAGCGGGGCAAGAGTCCTCACCAACCCACCCACTCGGTTTCAGACCTCCCCGAGAGGGCGCGTCACAAGGGAATACTGAACGCGAGGCGCCGCGCCGCCGGCCAAAATCTTCACGGCGCCCGCCGACTCCTGCGACAGCGCGCAATTCGCCAAGGCAGAGCGACCCGCGGGAGCGGGTACGGTGCCCGCGCCGCAACCCATCAGTTCTCGGGAAGCCGCCGCGGCCTTCGTCTCGGCCAATTTCAAATGGGGTGGCTGGCGGCGAAGGTCCGCACGAGTCTCTCTCAAATCGGCGGCGGGCATCCCGGGGCCGGCTCCGCGTCGGGGCGCGAGGCCGTCTCTCCGCGTCCCCTATGATCCGCGCAGCGCGTCATGCCGTTCCCCCTCGACGAATTCCTGGTCAAGCTGCTGATCATCCTGGTCGGGTTCCCCGTGCACGAAGCGGCCCACGCGACGATGGCGTTGTGGCTGGGCGACGACACCGCCAAGCACCTCGGGCGGGTCTCGCTCAACCCGCTCAAGCACCTCGACCCGCTGGGGACGATCATGCTGCTGCTGCCCGGGAGCTTCATCGGCTGGGCGAAGCCGACGCCCTACAACCCCCAGCGCATCCGCGGCAGCCGGAGCGCGGGGGAGGCGCTGATCTCGGTCGCGGGGCCGCTGAGCAATTTGCTGATGGCGACCCTCGTCGCGCTCGCCTACCGCCTCGCGGGCGGGCGGCCGCTCGGATCGCTGCGCGGGCTCGACGGCGCCGCACCCGGCGAGCGGTGCGCGCTCCTCTTCATCACCTTCAACCTCGCGCTCTTTCTTTTCAATCTGATCCCGCTCCCGCCGCTCGACGGCTTCGGCGCGGTCTCGCAGATCGCGGCGGGCGGCATGAAGCGCTGGCTGCGGAAACTCAACGCCCGCGCCGGGTTTCTCATCCTGTTCGCGGTGCTGATCGCGGACGACCTGAGCGGCCTCCAGCTCGTCAACCGCGCGATCGGCGACGGGGTGCGCTACCTGCTGGTCATGCTGGTCGGGGGATGACCCCCGCCCGCGACCACGCCTTCTCCACCCGGATCATCCACGGGAAATTCCGCTCGCGCCGATCTACGGCAGCGACCGGCTGGCCGAGCCCTCGCGCGGGATGCCCGAGGCGGTGCGCTCAGCGGGGTCAAGAATCGAAATGCGCGGGTTTCGTGAAAATCTCCCAGCCGCAGGTCCAATGACCGCCTTCGCTGCTGGGGTGGATCCAAATTCGGACGATTTTTGATTGCCGCAGATGAGCGAACAAGATCTTTGAACGGCATTGATTCGGGTCTGTAGCCGATGGCTCATAGGGCATGTAGGAGCGGATCTGAATCCGTGATGCGCCCGCGGGCAATTTGATGCATTTCGATTCCCCCCCGGTCAACGCAAAGAGAGGGCGGAATTTGCCCTGCGCGTTCTTGACGTATACCCTTGCAGGCAGGATGTTGATCCCGCCATTGTTCTCATCTCTGATCACGCAGAGCTCGGCAACATTCTCCGCAATGCGCTTCGGAGCGCTCTGCGGCGCAACGATGGTGCCGGCAAGCAGGGTGAACATCGCCGCACGCTTCATTGATCACTCCCCCTGTCCCGCCACCCGGTTGATGTCCGGGGTTTCGAGGATCCGTTTCTCGTCGCCGTTCGCCGCCAGGTGGATCATCGCCCGTCCCATGTTGACGCTGGTGGTGGTCGAGTTCGGAAACCAGGCCGGGAATTTCGGCAGCAGCGGACGGGAAACGGCGTAGAAGAGTTCGTAGATCAGCGTCTTGGAGTGGACGCCGCGCAGGGGGACGATGATCGCGGGGCGGAACATGTAGCTCTTGGGGAAGAGCTTGAGCAGTTCATTTTCGGTCCGTCCTTTGACGCGCGCCCACATCGCGCGTCCCTTCTCGGTTGAATCGGTCCCGGCGCCGGTCACATAGCAGAAAGTGCAATTCGGACTCGCCTGCGCGAGGGCGCGCGCGATCCCGAGCGTGAGGTCGTGGGTCACTTTCGTGTAGGCCGTCTCGCTCATCCCCACCGCCGAGGTGCCGAGGGTGAAAAAGCAGCCGTCGACGCTCTTGAAGGCGGGCGCGAGCGGCCCGACGGCGAAGAGGTCCGGCTGCTCGATCTCGGTCAGCTTCGGATGGATCATCCCGCATTTGCGCCGGCCGACCGAGACGACCGAGTCAATGCGCGGGTCGTCGAGGCATTCGAGCAGGACGCCCCGGCCGACCATCCCGCTGGCGCCGAAGAGGAGGATCTTCACGCGACGGAATTATCCGCCCTGACGCGAAAGGTCCGGGGATGACCCCCGAAAAATGACCTTGGAGCAAAATCTTGACCGACAACGAGCTTTTTTTGTGAAACTTTTGGCAAATCGTCCCGCGGGAGCCCACATTCATTCCACCGGGATGCCCGCGACTGCGCGGTCCCGGGAAACCGACTTTCCGAGGCGCCCGATGTGCCGTCTTCAGTTGCCCAGCCGTCCGCAAGCCCAGTTGCCCGCGCCGGGGAATGACCGTGTGATCCAAGCGAGCCAGATGCCCCTCACCCCGGATGCCGGCTACCCCAATCCCCCCCAGCAGCCCGACTGGGTCATCGACATGACCCCATTGCTGCGCGAACCGCCACGCCTCGACGAGCCGCGCGTCGCGGCGTAGAGATAAACAGGCGAAAGTTCGGCAGCCCTCAACAAGCGAGCCCGGCCCGTGACACGAGCACGGGCCGGGTGGCGGACCACCCGGCCAGCAGGCGAGCCCGGCCGATCGCGGGGTCGGCGGTCAGGTCGATCAGCGGGGTCGTCCGCGCCTCCTGTTTTTCCCAGTCGCCCGAGCCGCCCCGCCGGAAACTGCGGATCTTCAGGTGGTCGCGAAAGACCGGCTGCGCCTCGGCGAAAAAGCGGTCGGTCGAGAGGACCGCGTCGCGGATCGCGTCCGCCTCGAGCGGCCTCCCCCGCCGTTCGCTCCAGCGCGCGAGGTAGGTGAGCCCGCGCAGCAGGTCGTAGTCGTAGAAGCGGGGGAAATGGGGGGTGAGCCAGGTCTCGTCGGCGACCCGGGTCTTGCTGAGCGAGCGGCAGAGCGACCGCTTCTGCAGATATTCCGCCGCGCCGTCGACGCCAGCCGCCTCCGCGGGCGTGAACTCGCGTGTCGTGCAGGCGAGCAGCGCCTCTGCGGCGGTCACGGTCGAGAGGAACGAGGCGGTGGTCTTCCCATTGTCGCAATTCCAGCCGCCGTCGGCGAGGCGGTGGCGCAGGAGGAATTCGCGCAACCACGGCGCGTCGCGGTCGACATCGGTGCCTGCGGCCGCCAGCATCTGCATGATCGTCCCGACCATGCAGAAGCAGCCGTAGTCGCGGTAGAGGCTCTTGCCCGGTTTGCACTCCGCCTCGCTCGCCGGGAAGTCGCGCTCATAGTGGCGGTTGAGCGCCTCGACCAGCGCGTGCGAGGCGGCGGCCGGGATCGCGTCGGCGCGCCCGAGCTCCCACAGCGCCAGCATCGCCCACCACGGCGTCTCCCACTTCGGCCAGTAGGGATCGTCGGCGAGCATCGCCCGCGCGGCCGGCGAGACGAGCCACTCGGCGGTGCGCTGAATTTCGCGCTCGAGGGGGGGCGGCACCGGGGGGCTCACCGCCGCGTCAAGCTCAAGGCCTGGAAGAGGCGGAAGGTGATCCAGGCGTGGAAGCCGGCGCTGAACCAATCTTTGAAGGCGAGGCAGAGCAACCCGTCCAAGAGGTAAAGCACGATCCCCAGAATGATGACGACCCGGTTGCCCCGGCCGGTCAACCAGCCGAAGAGCAGGACGACGCCCGAGATGAAGAGCGCCAGCACCAGCGCGGCGGCCTTGGCGACACCCGCCCCTTCAAAGCCGTGAAGCAGCACCGCGTCGGTCACCTGCGAGAGGCCGAGCCCGACCGGGAAGCGGACGTTGGCGCCGAATTGCGCGAGCAGCGAGTTGACGAAGGAGAGGCCCGCGATCCAGAAGAACTCGCGTTTTCCCAGCGCGAAACCGATCAGCGCGGGGTTGTGGCCGAGGGAGGCGGTCGGCATCGGAGGGGGGTTGGGAACTTGGTTCATCGGAAGAGTTTAACCACGAAACCCGCTATCCCGAGGGGCGGGTTCGACGAGCGAAGCGAGCCAACGAACGAAGGACACGAAACTTCAATTCAATTTGAACGGCGCGCGGCGCGAAGCCGCTCTGCGACCATCGCCAGCCCCGGTGAATTTCCTCGGACGACGAGCTGTCCGGCGCGTTCGAGCAACCGGTTCGGTGCTTCCGAGTCGGGCGGACCGTCCGGGACGAGTCGATAAGACCCGTTCGTCACCCACTTGAAGAGGCCGAAGACTTTCGTGGAACGATTCGGCTCGACCCATTCGATCCGGTGAGGAACGCCGTCCACATCGCAGGCACTCAAGATGCAGCTCTCCGCATCGAGCGCCTCGATATCAACCACCACCGCGTCGGCATGATCATAGAGGTAAACGCAGGAATCATCCGAGAGGATGAGCAACGGTCTCATCGTCATCCCCTTCGCGCCCTTGGTGTCCATCGTGGTGAATCCTACCCCGCCAGCCGGGCCTCGACGACCGCGAGCTTGCGCTTGGCTTCGTCGCGCCCCTGGGCGGTCTTCTCCTTCACCGCGGCGGGGGTTTTTTCGGAGAAGGCGGCGAGCTGCCGGTCGAGCTTCGCGATCTCGAAGAGGAGCTTCGCTTTGTCGTTCTCGAATTTCGCGCGGATTTCCGTGGAGAGGGCGGGGAAGTCGAGCTTGAGGAAAAAATCGCAGCCGGCGGCGACCCCGTGCAGGCCGCTCGCGGGGGCGCCCGGCGCGCTCACGCGCACGGCGGCGGCGCGCGCGAGCGGGCGCCAGAGGTCGGCGCTCGCGGAGAGGAAATCGCGGAAGGCGGCGTCGCCGCCCGCCACCGCGATCTCGGGGATCTCGTCGCCCGGCACGACCCCGGCGGTGACGCGCAGGTTGCGGATCGCGGTGATCAGCGTGGTCAGCCGCTCGAACTTGTCGCCCAGCGCGCGGTAGGGGGCCGGATCGTTGCAATCGGGGTAGTCCTCGAGCGCGAGGAAGGGCTTCTTCGCGCCGGGGAGCGCCGCGTAGATCTCCTCGGTGAGGAAGGGCATCAGCGGATGGAGGAGTTTCAAGGTGCCGCGCAGGATCGAGAGGAGCGTGGCGACCGCCTCGTCCTTCGCGGGGCCCGGCTCGCGCAGGGCGGACTTGGAGAGCTCGATCCCCCAGTCGCAGAAGTCGTGCCAGAGGAAGTGGTAAAGCGCGTCGGCGGCGGCGTGGAAGTCGTAGACCTCGAGCGCCCGGTTGACGGTGTGGGCGGTCGTCAAATACTGGCCGCGCAGCCAGCGGTTGACCGGGCTCTTCGGCTCGCTCGGCGCCGGGCCGGGATCGCCGCTCGTGTTCATCATCACGAAGCGGGTGGCGTTCCACAATTTCGTGGCGAAATCCCGGTAGCCGGCGACGCGGGTGAGATCGAACGGCACGTCGGTGCCGCCGACCGAGGCGATGATGAGGAAGAAGCGGAGCGGGTCGGCGCCGTACCGGTCGATCACCTCGAGCGGGTCGATGGTGTTGCCCGCGGTCTTCGACATCTTCTTGCCGTGCTTGTCGCGGATCAAGCCGGAGAGGTAGATCTCCTGGAAGGGGGCGCGGCCGTCCTCCCAGCCGGGACGGCTGGCGTCACGGGTGAACCAGAGGCCTGCCATCAGCATGCGGGCGACCCAGAAGAAGAGGATGTCGTAGCCGGTCTCCATCGTCGCCGGCCCGCCGTAGAACTTCTTGAAGTCCTTGTGGTCCGTATCGGGCCAGCCGAGCGTCGAGAGCGGCCACAGCTGCGAGGAGAACCAGGTGTCGAGGACGTCCTCGTCCTGCTTCAGCTCCGATTTGCCGCACTGCGCGCATTTCCCGGGTCCGGTCACTTCTTCGGTGACGGTGATGTGGCCGTCGGGGCAGAACCACGCGGGGATGCGATGGCCCCACCAGAGCTGGCGGGAAATGCACCAGTCGTGGATCTCGTTGAGCCAGTTGGTGAAGACCTTGTTCCAGTGGTCGGGGGTGAACCTGAACTCCCCCTTCGCGTGTGCGGCGAGCGCCTTCTCCGCAAGCGGCTTCATCTTCACGAACCACTGGGTCGAGAGGCGCGGCTCGACCACCGTCTTGCAGCGGTCGCAGTGGCCGACCTTGTTCTTGTGCTTCTCGATCTTGGCGAGGCGGCCTTCCGCCTCCAGTTTCTTGACGATCGCCTTGCGCGCCGCGAAGCGGTCCAGCCCCGCGAATTCGCCGCCGTTCTCATTGATCTTCGCGTCCTCGCTCATGACGTTGATCATCGGCAGCCCCAGCCGCTTGCCCGCCTCGAAGTCGTTCGGATCGTGCGCCGGGGTGATCTTCACGCAGCCGGTGCCGAACTTCGGATCGACGAAGGAATCGGCGACGATCGGGATCTCGCGGTTCATGAGCGGCAGCAGCAACGTCTTGCCGATCAATTTCTTGTAACGCGGATCGTCGGGATGGACCGCGACCGCGGTGTCGCCCAGCATCGTCTCGGGGCGGGTGGTGGCGACGGTCAGCCCGGCGAGCCCGTCGACGGGGCCGTCCTTGAACGGATAGGTGAGGTGCCAGAGCGAGCCGTCCTTCTCTTGGTAGTCGGTCTCGAGATCGCTCAGCGCGGTGCGGCACTCGGGGCACCAGTTGATCAGGTACTCGCCGCGGTAGATCAGCCCCTCGTCGTGCAGCCGTTTGAAGGCGTGGCGCACCGCGCGCGAGGGGCCCTCGTCGAGCGTGAAGACGAGCCGCGACCAGTCGCAGGAGATTCCAAGCCGCTCGAACTGCTCGAGGATCTTGCCGCCATACTCGGCCTTCCAAGCCCAGGTCCGTTCCAGGAATTTCTCGCGCCCGAGGTCGAGCCGGTTGACGCCCGACTTCGCGAGCTCCTTGGTCACCATCAGCTGGGTGGCGATGCCGGCGTGGTCGAGGCCCGGCAAAAAGAGCGCCTCGTCGCCCTTCATGCGCCGCCAGCGGACAAGGCAGTCCTCGATCGCGTTGCGCATCGCGTGGCCGAGATGCAACGACCCGGTCACGTTGGGCGGCGGCATGATCACCGTGTAGGGCTTCTTCTTCGAGTCGGCCTTCGCGGTGAAGATCCCCGAGACGCGCCACTTCTCCCGCCATTTCTTCTCGATGGCCGGCGCGTCGAAGCGGGTGGGGAGGGCGGGATCTGTCATAGGGGGGAGGGAAGTTTAGCGGTGGGAGGTGTGTAACCGCCAATTGCGTGGCCAGTCCCTATGAACCGAATCTAGGGCACGCCAGCCGGATACGATAGATGACCAATTGCCGGTATCGGCGAATAGTTGATCGTAAGTTCAAATAATTTGTTTAAAATAGAATAATTAATTATTTCTGCAAGAAGTTGATTTTTGTAGTTGACAAATGAGATCGTGGATCACAATATTCCCATGTGCTAAATTCAGGTTCTAGCGAAAATAGAGTATTAGGCGAGCTGGCGGAAGTCCGGACCGGCTACACCTTTCGTGATCGCAGGGACTGGGCTTCAGAGGGATCGCTGGCCGTGATCCAAATGCGCGACATCGATGAAGATTGGGAGATCCACGGGGATAGTCTGGCATGGACCGAGGATCCCGGCTCCGACCTCGCGCAGCGCGTGAACGCGGGGGATCTGGTCTTCCGCTCGCGCGGCACGAAATTCGGCGCCGGGCTGGTGGAGAGCCTGCCCGGCGACACCGTGCTCGCGGCGCCGATGGTGCTGATCCGCCCGCGTCGTGACCGCGTTCGCCCGGCCTATCTGCGCTGGTTCATCAATGAGATGGTGCCGGGCGAGTGGTATGCGGAACATGCGGCCGGAACCCGGGTGCAGATGATCAGCGTGGCCAGCCTGCGCGCTCTTCCCGTCGGACTGCCGCCGCTCGAAACGCAAGACCGCATCATCGCCCTGAACGCCTTGATCAGGAAAGAACGTCAGCTCGTCGAATCGATCCGGCAGCTGCGCGCGGCGACCGTCAGCGGCCTGCTGCGTTCGCTCATCCATGAACCGCACGCGACCCGCTGACGTCAAGGAACAACCCATGACCACCCGCATCACCCAGGATGAAATCAACAACGCCGCGTGGGCGGCCTGCGACACTTTCCGCGGGGTCGTCGATCCGGCGCAGTACAAGGACTACATCCTCGTGATGCTGTTCCTCAAGTACATCAGCGACCTCTGGCACGACCACTACGAAGCCTACCGCAAGCAGCACGGCGGCGACGACGAGCGGATCCGCCGCAAGCTGGAGCGCGAGCGCTTCATACTCCCCTACGTCGAGCTCAAGTCGCCGAAGGGGGCGAAATTCCTCGCCGACTTCAACAGCCTTCACGAACGGCGCAATGCCGACAACATCGGCGAGCTGATCAACATCACCCTGGAGCAGATCGAAGAGGCGAACCGCGCCAAGCTCGAGGGGGTCTTTCGCAACATCGACTTCAACTCCGAGGCGAACCTCGGCAAGGGGAAGGACCGCAACCGCCGCCTGAAAACCCTGCTCGAAGACTTCGCCAAGCTCGACCTGCGACCCTCGCGGGTGAGCGAGGACGTGATCGGCAACACCTACATCTACCTCATCGAGCGCTTCGCCTCGGACGCCGGCAAGAAGGCCGGGGAGTTCTACACCCCCAAGCAGGTCTCGCGCCTGCTCGCCCGCCTGGCCGCGCCCAAGGCGGGCGACCGCATCTGCGATCCCGCGTGCGGCTCCGCCGGCCTGCTCATCGAGGCGGCGGCGTTGGTGGAGAAGGCGGGCAACAAGAATTTCCAGCTCTGCGGCCAGGAGGCGAACGGCAGCACTTGGGCGCTGGCGCGGATGAACATGTTCCTGCACGCCCTCGATTCCGCCCGCATCGAATGGGCCGACACCCTCAACAGCCCCGCCCTCATCGAGGGGGACAAGCTGATGAAATTCAACGTGGTGGTCGCCAATCCGCCCTTTTCACTCGACAAGTGGGGGGCGGAGAACGCCGCGAGCGACCGTTTCAACCGTTTCTGGCGCGGGGTGCCTCCGAAATCGAAGGGGGACTACGCCTTTCTCTCCCACATGATCGAAGCCGCGCTCCCGCTCGCCGGGCGGGTGGCGGTCGTGGTGCCCCACGGCGTCCTCTTCCGCGGCGGGGCGGAGGGTCGCATCCGCCAGAAGCTGATCGAGGAGAACCTGCTTGATGCGGTCGTCGGGCTGCCCGCCAACCTCTTCCCCACCACCTCGATCCCGGTCGCGATCCTGCTCTTCAACCGCGCCCGCGAGGCCGACGGGCCGTTCGCCAGGCGCAAAGACGTCCTCTTCATCGAGGCCAGCCGCGAGGTCGTTCCCGGCAAGGCGCAGAACAGCCTCTCGGAAGCCCAGCTCGAAAAGATCGTCCGCACCGTCGAGGCGCGCAAGGCGGTCGACAAGTACGCCCACCTCGCCTCGTTCAAGGAGATCAAGGAGAACGACTTCAACCTCAACATCCCGCGCTATGTCGACACCTTCGAGCCCGAGCCGGAGATCGACGTCGCGGCGACCGAGCGGGAGATCGAGCGGCTCGAGAAGGAGCTGGCCGAGGTCCGGGCGCAGATGAAGCGCCACCTCAAGGAATTGGGGGTCGGCTCATGAAGAACGGCGAATTGATCCTCTACCGGACCGAGGACGGGACGACCGCGATCTCGTTGCGGGCCGAGGATGGGACCGTCTGGCTCACCCAGGCCGAGATCTCGGAGCTCTTCCAGACCACCCCGCAGAACATAACCCTCCATATCCAAGCAATTTACGAGGAGGGAGAGCTGGTCGAAGGGGCAACTTGTAAGGAACGCTTACAAGTTCGCGAGGAGGGGGGGCGGAGCGTCCAGCGAACCGTGAAGTCCTACAACCTCGACATGATCCTCGCCATCGGTTACCGGGTCCGCTCGCCGCGGGGCACCCAGTTCCGGCAGTGGGCGACCGTCCACCTGCGCGAGTTCGCGGTCAAGGGCTTCGTGATGGATGACGCCCGGCTGAAGCAGCCCGGTGGGATCGACTACTTCGACGAATTGCTGGCGCGCATCCGCGAGATACGCGCTTCGGAAAAGCGCTTCTACCAGAAAGTGCGCGACATCTTCGCCACCGCGGTCGACTACGACGGCAAGAGCGAAGCGGCCCACGACTTCTTCAAGATCGTCCAGAACAAGATGCTCTACGCGGCGACCGGCCACACGGCCGCGGAGATCATCCGGGCGCGCGCCAACCCGGCGCTCCCCAACATGGGGCTCAAGAGCTGGAGCGGCGGCAAGGTGCACAAACAGGACACGCTCGTCGCCAAGAATTACCTCGAGGGGAAAGAGCTCGACGACCTGAATTTGATCGTGTCGGCCTACCTCGAATTCGCCGAGTTGATGGCGCGCAGTCGCCAGACCATGACCATGCAGGCGTGGGCCATGAAGCTCGATGAGTTCCTGAAACTCAACGAACGGCCGGTGCTCAACCACGCGGGTTCGGTTAAGCACGACGATGCCGTGAAGATGGCCGGCGAACGCTATGCCCAATTCGACGCCGCGCGGCGGAGCGCCGAGGAGATGGAGCTCGATCGGGAGGAGATGAAGGCGTTGGAGGAAGTCGAGAAGAAGGTTCTTCCCAAGAAGCGGAAGGGCGTGGTGAAATGAACCGTCAGTCGCAGCTAACCACCTTGGAAGAGGTGGCGGACTTCATGGGTGGAAGCACGCCCTCAAGAAGGAATCCAGCCTTTTTTTCGGGTGGAATTCCTTGGGTGAAGACCACGGACCTCACCAATGGTCCCATCACGACAACTGAAGAGACCTTGTCTCCGCTCGGGTTGCAAGAATCATCTTGCAGCATGATTCCGAGCGGTTCGGTCTTGGTGGCGATGTACGGCGGCTTCCGGCAAATTGGGCGAACAGGGCGTCTGACATTTGACTGCGCCATCAATCAGGCATTGACCGCGGTCGTTCCTCACCAAGATAAACTTCTGCCCGCATTTTTAATTGAGTGGCTGAATTACAGAGTCAAATACTGGAAGCGGTTCGCGGGTAGCAGCCGCAAAGATCCGAACATTACCAAGGGCGACATTGCCGCATTCCCCGTCCCGCTAATCCCCGTTGCGAAGCAAAAGTTCATTATTGAATGTCTAGCAGAATGGAATACCGCCATTGAAAAGACAGAGCAATTGATCGCGGCCAAAGAGCAGCGACTGTTGGGGGTTATCGCTCGCCTCTATCGAGTGAGTGAGAGTCAGGGAACCCCGACTCGAGTCGCATCATTCCTGGCTGAGTCCGCGGTCATGGGCGGGAAGGGGCATCACGCCAAGAAATTGTCGATCAAGCTCTATGGCAAAGGGGTCATTGCCCGCGATGAGGCCAGGAAGGGGAGCGAGAACACGCAATACTTCGTGCGCCGTAAAGGGCAGCTGGTTTACAGCAAACTCGATTTTTTGAATGGCGCGTTCGGCATCGTGCCCCCGGAACTGGACGGTTACGAAAGCACGCAGGATCTTCCGGCTTTTGACCTCTCCGCGAAGGTCGACCCTGTCTGGCTACTTGGCTATTTGACCCGCCCCATCTACTACACCCGTCAATTGGGGCTGGCCCGTGGACAACGCAAAGCGAGGCGGGTCAACCCGCCGGATTTCCTCTCAGCCGAGATTCGACTTCCACCGCTCAAAGTGCAGCGACGAATTGCGGAAGTGTTGACAGAGGCGAAGCGTGATCTGGAGACGTCAAATCGGATGTTGACGGCGTTGAAAGGCCAAAAGCGCGGCCTGATGCAGAAGCTTTTCACCGGCGAATGGCGGGTCAAGCCGCGGAAGGGAAAGTAGGAGCTGATCATGGACGAATTGCGCATGCGGGAACTCTTCACCTCGCAACTGCCGGCGCTGCAGTTGCTGGTCGGGCTGGGGTTTCAGTACCTCGCCCCGAAGGAGGCGCTGGCGCTGCGAGGCGGCAAGGCGGGGGCGGTGCTCCTCGAGCCGATCCTGCGCGAGCGGCTCAAGGCGATCAACCGGATCCGCTACAAGGGGGGGGAATTCCTCTTCTCCGAGGAGAACATCCAGAGCGCGATCCAGCGCCTCAAAGCGGTCCGCCAGGAGGGGCTGCTCAAGACCAACGAGGCGATCCACGAGCTGCTGACCCTCGGCATCGCGCTCGAGCAGACGATCGAGGGGGATCAGAAAAGCTTCTCGCTGCGCTACGTTGACTGGGAGCATCCGGAGAACAACGCCTTCCACGTCACCGCGGAGTTTTCCGTCGAGCGGAGCCGCAGCCAGGAGACCGCGCGCCCCGATCTCGTCCTCTTCGTGAACGGGCTCCCGTGGGCGGTGATCGAGTGCAAGGCGCCCAATATCGAGCTGGCCCAGGCGGTCTCGCAGATGATCCGCAATCAGACCGAGGAGTACATTCCCCGGCTGTTCGGCTTCGTCCAGTTGGTCCTCGGGGTCAACAAGAACGGCGCGAAGTACGCCACCACCGGCACCGCGGCGAAGTTCTGGTCGGTCTGGCGCGAGCCGGTCGACGAGGGGGAACTGGTCGAATTGCTCGAGCGGCCGCTGCCCGAGGCGGCGAAGGGGCGTCTCTACGACCTGGTGATGCAGGAGTGCGGCACCCGCGAAGCGCCCGCCGACTATTTGACCGAGCGGCGGGTCACCGAACAGGACCGGGCGATCTACTCGCTCTGCCGCCCCGAGCGCTTGCTCGAGCTGGCGCGCATCTACACGGTCTTCGACGGCGGCCAGCGCAAGCTCGCCCGCTACCCGCAGTACCGGACGCTGCGCAAGACGCTGGCGCGGGTCGAGCGGCGCGACGCCGACGGCCGGCGCGAAGGGGGCGTCGTCTGGCACACCCAGGGCTCCGGCAAGTCGCTGACGATGGTGATGCTCGCCCGCGCGCTCGCGCTGGGCGGGCGGGTGCGCGACCCCCGGATCGTGCTGGTGACCGACCGGGTCGATCTCGACCAGCAGCTCGGCGAGACCTTCCGCAAGTGCGGGTTGCCGCCGGCGCGCGCGCTGAGCGGACGCCACTTGGTCGAACTGGTCTGCGAAGACAAACCGCAGGTCATTACCACGCTGGTCCACAAGTTCGACAAGGCGCTGCGCGGAAAGGCGGTGCGCGACGAGTCGCCGGACATCTTCATGCTGGTCGACGAGAGCCACCGCACCCAGTTCGGCTCCTTCGCCGCCCGCATGCGGCAGATGTTCCCCCGCGCCTGCTACATCGGCTTCACCGGCACCCCGCTGCTCAAGCAGGAGAAGAACAGCTTCGCCAAGTTCGGCGGGCTGATCGACGCCTATCCGATCACCGAGGCGGTCGAGGACGGGGCGGTGGTGCCGCTGCTCTACGAGGCGCGTCACGCCGAATTGGAGCAGAACGAGAAGGCGATCGACCTCTGGTTCGAGCGCCATACCGAAAGGCTCACCGACGAGCAGAAGGTCGACCTGAAGCGCAAGTACAGCCGGGCGGAGATGCTCAACAAGGCAGAGCAGGTGATCTACATGCGGGCCTTCGACATCAGCGCGCATTACCGGACCCACTGGCAGGGGCGGGGCTACAAGGCCCAGCTCGTCGCCCCCGGCAAGGAGGCGGCCCTTCAGTACAAGCGGTTCTTGGACGAGATCGGCGGACTCAGTTCCGAGGTGGTCATCTCCCCGCCCGACACGCGCGAGGGTTACGAGGTGGTCGACGAGCGGCCGGCCGACGCGGTGGTCGAGTTCTGGCAGCGGATGATGAAGCGGTTCGGCACCGAGGAGCAGTACAACCGCCAGCTCATCAACGCATTCAAGAACGGGGACGAGCCGGAGATCCTGATCGTGGTCGACAAGCTGCTCACCGGCTTCGACGCGCCGCGCAACGCGGTGCTCTACCTCGCCCGCCCGTTGCGCGAGCATGCGCTCCTGCAGGCGATCGCGCGCGTGAACCGGCTGTGCGAGGAGGCCGGGGTGAGCGAGCCGAAGGAGTTCGGCTACATCATCGACTACGTCGGCGTGCTGGGCGAGCTCGACAAGGCGATGACGGCCTACGATGCATTGAGCGAGTTCGACGAGGAGGACCTGCGCGGGGCGCTGCGCAACATCCAGGAGGAGGTCCGCAAGCTGCCGCAGCGCCACGCCGACCTGCGGGAGGTCTTCAAGACGGTGAAGAACCGCGGCGACGAGGAGGAGTACGAGGCGCTGCTCGCCGACGAGAAGCTGCGCCACGAGTTCTACGAGCGGCTCGCCGCGTTCGGGCGCGCGCTCGCGGTCGCGCTCTCCAGCGAGCGCTTCCTGGCCGAGACCCCCGCGGGCGAGGTCGGCCGCTACAAGGCGGATCACAAGCGGTTCAGCCTGCTGAGAACCGCGGTGAGGCTGCGCTACGCAGAGGCGGTCGACTACCGCGAATACGAGCCGAAGTTGAAGAAACTGCTCGATGCCCACATCTCGGCCAGCGAGGTGGTGCGGCTGACCGAGGCGGTCAACATCTTCGACGCGGCGGAGTTCGAGAAGGTCGTCGAGGCGGCGACAGGCGGGAAATCGACGGCGGCGAAGGCGGACATGATCGCGCACGCCACGCGCCGCGCGATCAGCGAGCGGCTCGAGCTCGACCCCGCGTTCTACAAGAAGCTGTCGGAGATGATCCGCGAAACGATCGAGGATTTCCGGGCGCGCCGGATCAGCGAGGTGGAGTATTTGAAGCGGGCAACGCGGATCCGGGACGAGGTCGTCGGCGCCCGGCGGGATGACGTCCCCGCGGCGATTCGCGGCGATCACGACGCGGTCGCCTGCTACGGAATCCTGTGGCCCCGCTTCAGGCGGCGCCACGGCGATCCCGAGGTGACCGCGCGGATCGCCGCGGAGGCGGCGCGCCGGCTATGGGCGATCGTGCGGGGCAGCCAGAAGGTGGGGTTCTGGGACGACCTCGACGCCCAGAAACAGATGAAGAACGCGATCGATGACTATCTGTACGACGAGGTTCGCGGCCGCAGCGGGGTAAGCCTGGAGGTCGCGGAAATGGACGAGATCATCCAGGAAGTGACCGATCTTGCCCGCGCACGCACGGTCGCCTGAACTCATGAGCGAGACCATCCGGTTCGGACGGGAGACGATCAGCTACCGGCTGGTCCATTCCCCGCGTCGGAGAACCCTCGGCATCGAGGTGCGTCCAGATTTTTCGGTGATCGTGCGCGCGCCCGCAAGATGCCCGCCGGATTTGGTGCGGGCGCGGGTGCGGCGGCGGGCGGCGTGGATCAGCCGCCAACTCGAGCGGTTCCGCCGGCACCCCGGCGCACGGCCGCCGCGCCAATTCCTGAGCGGGGAGACGCATGAATATCTCGGACGCGCTTATCGGCTGAAAGTGTTGAAGGGATCGGAGACACGGGTGCACATCTCGGGAGATCGGTTGATTGTGCATCTCCGGAACAGCAGATCGAGTGCAGAGGCGGAAACCGCGCTGCTGCGCTGGTATCGCTCGCAGGCGGCTGTTCAGTTCAGGCGTGTCATGGAAACCTCCAGTCGCCGGATTCATCTCCGGCCGGAAGAGCATCCCCGGATGATCATCCGCCTCATGAATCGGCGCTGGGGCAGCATGTCGCGCACGGGAAGCCTTTCGCTCAATCTCAGCCTGATCCAAGCTCCTCGACCCTGCATCGAGTACGTCGTCCTCCATGAAATCTGTCACCTGCGCCATGCCGATCATGGTCGGGCATTCCGGCATCTGTTGACCAAGGCGATGCCGGATTGGGAAGCCAGAAAAGCCCGATTGAACGAGCGAGCGATGATCTCATTCGATTCCCGATCGCAAAATTTCGTGCGTTAGGCAGCTCGGGCTCATCCCTCCCGGCAGAGCCCACCTCACTCCCTTCCCAAATTCAGGGAGTAAGGTAAGGAGAAGCACTGGCACAATGAGAGAGGCAGGGGGTAATCGATCATCCGTAAGATGCTATAACTTATTTATTGATCTACAATTAGCTAGTGACTGACCTCGGGTTCTGAAGCCGGGTTCGCATTCGGTAGCGGGTTCGGTTTCGGCTCCAGAACGTTGATTTAGTAAGTGCGCAAACTATTTCAGGCTACCCTCGCCCATTCTCTTTCGCGATCCCGTTTCCCATTCCTGAAGCCCCGCCCCCACCCTTGCATCCGTCTACAAACCCCGCTATACTTCCTTTCCGCCCTTTCCGGGCGGGCTGGTTTTTAGTGTCTCGCAGCTTGTGATTTTCTCCATGAGAGAGTCACAAACGACTTCCGCGCTCCTCGCTGGCGTAGCTCAGTGGTAGAGCGGCAGTTTTGTAAACTGCGGGTCGTGGGTTCGATCCCCTCCGCCAGCTCCAAGTTCGACATTCCGCAACCGCGCACGCGTCCGTGCGGCCTCGCGCCCTCCGGCAGCTTCCGGTTTTTTCCGTGGAGGGTTGGCCGAGCGGTCAATGGCAGCGGGCTGTAAACCCGCCGGGCTTAGCCCTACGGAGGTTCGATTCCTTCACCCTCCACCACCGGCGCGCCCGAGGCCCCACCTCAAGCGCAGCGCGAATTGCGGAACCCGGAGAGGGGAGGCCGTAAAAACGGTCGAGGGTTTGAAAAGACCGTCGCCGCCGCAGGCCGCATGGACCCCCCGGATGATGCGCCCCCGCCCGCCGGCTGGAATGCCGGCCTGTCTCCAAAAAGAGAGACCCGCGGCCGCCTTGTCCCCACAGTCCAAATTCCTCGCCGACGCCTCTTCCAAAAGAGGCCCAACCGCCGTTCTTTCCAATTTAACTGGAACGAAGCGCGGTGCGGGCGTAACTCAGTTGGTAGAGTGCCAGCCTTCCAAGCTGGCTGTCGCGGGTTCGAACCCCGTCGCCCGCTCCAAGCTTCTTGCTGCGGTCAGCTGCGACCGGCTTCCGACCCCTCCGGGTACGCCCTTGTAGCTCAGTGGTAGAGCACGTCCTTGGTAAGGACGGGGTCACCAGTTCAATCCTGGTCAAGGGCTCCATCGTTCTTTCTCCGGGCCGGGATGTGGATGAACCCCGGCCGCCCCCTCGTCACCCGCTTTCAACCTCGCTTCAAAATAGAACCCCACAACAGGATCAATCCCTCCACAGGAGACAGTGCAATGGCCAAAGCCAAATTCGAACGGACCAAACCGCATGTCAACGTCGGCACCATCGGCCACATTGACCACGGCAAGACCTCGCTCACCGCGGCGCTCACCACGGTGCTCGCGAAGAAGGGCTTGGCCACGGTCAAGGCCTACGCCGACATCGCCAAGGGCGGCACCGTCCGCGACAAGTCGAAGATCGTGACGATCGCGACCTCGCACGTGGAGTACGAGTCGACCAAGCGCCACTACGCGCACGTCGACTGCCCGGGCCACGCCGACTACGTGAAGAACATGATCACCGGCGCGGCGCAGATGGACGGCGCGATCCTCGTCGTCTCCGCCTACGACGGCATCATGCCGCAGACCCGCGAGCACGTGCTGCTCGCGCGCCAGGTCGGCGTGCCGTACATCGTGGTCTTCCTCAACAAGGTCGACCTCGTGGACGACCCCGAGCTGCTCGAGCTGACCGAGGTCGAGGTCCGCGACCTGCTCAACAAGTACAACTTCCCCGGCGACGCCACCCCGATCATCCGCGGCTCCGCGATGAAGGCCCTCGAGGGCGACGGCGGCGAGCTGGGCGAGGCGTCGATCATGCGCCTCGTCGACGCGCTCGACAGCTACATCCCCGAGCCCCAGCGCGAGACCGACAAGCCCTTCCTGATGCCGGTCGAGGACGTCTTCTCGATCTCCGGCCGCGGCACCGTGGTCACCGGCCGCGTCGAGCGCGGCATGCTCAAGTCGGGCGATGAGATCGAGATCATCGGCCTGCGCGACACCCAGAAGACCGTCGTCACCTCCTGCGAGATGTTCCGCAAGATCCTCGACGAGGTCCGCTCGGGCGAGAACGTCGGCCTGTTGCTGCGCGGCACCGGCAAGGACGACGTCGAGCGCGGCCAGGTCTGCGCCAAGCCCGGCTCGATCAAGCCCCACAAGAAATTCAAGGCCCAGATCTACGTCCTCACCCAGGCCGAGGGCGGCCGCCACAAGCCCTTCTTCAACGGCTATCGTCCCCAGTTCTACTTCCGCACCACCGACGTGACCGGCGACTGCACCCTGCCCAAGGGCGTCGAGATGGTCATGCCCGGCGACAACGTCGAAATCGAGGCCGCGCTCATGGCGCCCATCGCCATGGAGAAAGGCCTCAAGTTCGCGATCCGCGAGGGCGGCCGCACCATCGGCGCCGGCACCGTCTCCGAGATCACCGAATAGTCACACTCCCGAACCCCGCGCGGGCCGCGAGGCCCGCGCGGCCGGGGGGAGCTCCCAATGCGCGAAATCATCCTCCTCAGCTGCGGCGACTGCAAACGCAAGAATTACCGCAAGACCAAGAACAAGAAGACCCACCCCGACAAGCTGGTCCTCAAGAAGTTCTGCAACAGCTGCCGCAAACAGACCGACCACAAGGAAACCAAGGCCTAAGCGCCGCCACAGGACAGTAGCTCAATTGGCAGAGCAGCGGTCTCCAAAACCGCAGGTTCGGGGTTCGAGTCCCTGCTGTCCTGCCAGCGCTCAAGTCCCCGGTTTCCCCCTCCCTCCCAACCCGCGATCCACGGAATCATCAGGATGGCCACCATGGCAGTCGAAACCCGCGAAGAGTCCGCGCGCCCGGGCGTGATCGCCCGGCTGCTCGCCTTCAAGGACGAGCTCCGCCAGGAGCTCAAGCAGGTGATCTGGCCCAACCGCACCACGGTGTGGGAGACCGGGCTGGTCGTGCTCTTCTGCTGCGTCTTTTTCGGCGCCTTCCTCTACGCCGCGGACGGTCTCCTCGGCTACACCCTCTCCTCGACCCTCGAGCGCGCGTTGGCGCGCGTCTTCGGCGCCTGAGTCCCCCATGCAGTGGTACATCGTCCAGACCTACTCCGGATTCGAAAACCGGGTCCGCGACACGCTCAAGAACCGCATCGCGGCCTACGGGCTGGCCGAGAAGTTCGGCGAGATCTTCATGCCCCTCGAGAAGTACAGCGAGCAGAAGGGCGAGAAGACCGTCATCAAGGAACGCAAGGCGATGCCGGGCTACCTCTACGTGCAGATGGAGATGGCCAACGAGACCTTCCAGCTGGTCAAGGGGACTCCCAAGGTCTCCGGCTTCCTGGGCGGCCTCAACGAGCCGATCCCCGTCCCGGCCGACGAGGTGGACCGGGTCCGCTTCGCGATGCAGGCGGGCGCCGACGCGCCGGTGCGCGTGGACGCCCACTTCGACCGCGGCGACAAGGTCAAGATCAACGAGGGGGCCTTCAGCGGCTTCGCCGGCGCGGTCGAGGAAGTCCACGACGACCGCCAGCTGCTCAAGGTCATGGTCACCATCTTCGGCCGCTCGACCCCGGTCGAGGTCGGCTACGCCCAGGTCGAGAAACTGTGAGCCGCGCGCTCACCCCAAGGTAAATCGTCATGGCCAAGAAAATCGTCGCCTTCATCAAGCTGCAGATCCCCGCCGGCAAGGCCAATCCCGCGCCCCCCATCGGGCCCGCGCTCGGCCAGCACGGGGTGAACATCATGCAGTTCTGCAAGGCCTTCAACGACAAGACCAAGCAGGACGACGGGCTGGTGATCCCGGTGATCATCTCCGTCTACCAGGACAAGTCGTTCACCTTCATCACCAAGACCCCGCCCTCCTCGGTGCTGCTGCTCAAGGCCGCCAAGGTCGAGAAGGGCGCCAAAGAGCCCAACAAGGAAAAAGTCGGCAAGGTGACCAAGAACCAGCTGCGCGAGATCGCCAGGCAGAAGCTGGTCGACCTCAACACCACCGACCTCGACGCGGCGATGAAGACCATCGCCGGCACCGCCCGCAACATGGGCATCGAAATCGTCGACTAATTTTCACTGGATGATCGTCATGGCCAAAACCGGCAAAAAATACGCCAACGCGCTCAAGCTGGTCGAGAAGAGCAAGCTGTACCGCCTCGAGGAGGCGGTGCCGCTGGTGCAGAAGATCGCGACCGCCAAATTCGACGAGACCGTCGAGCTCCACATGCGCCTCGGGGTCGACCCCAAGCACGCCGACCAGATGGTGCGCGGCACGGTCGTGCTGCCGCACGGCTTGGGCCACTCGAAGCGGGTCGCCGTCATCGCCCAGGGCGAGAAGATCAAGGAGGCCCAGGAAGCGGGCGCCGAGGTCGTGGGCGGCAACGAGCTGGCCGAGGAGATCAAGAACGGCCGCCTCGACTTCGACGCGCTGATCGCCACCCCCGACATGATGCGCGTGGTCGGTCTGCTCGGAAAGGTGCTCGGCCCCAAGGGGCTGATGCCCAACCCAAAGACCGGCACCGTCACCACGGACCTCAAGAAGGCCGTGCAGGAGATCAAGGCCGGCCGCGTCGAGTTCCGCGTCGACAAGTTCGGCATCATCCACGTGCCGGTCGGCAAGAAGTCCTTCTCCTCCGACAAGCTGCTCGGCAACGCGCAGGCGATGATCTCGGCCATTCTCAAGGCCAAGCCCGCCGCCGCCAAAGGCAAATACGTCAAGTCGTCGTTCCTCGCGGCGACCATGAGCCCCTCGGTCCGCCTCGACGAGGCGGCGCTCGACGGCCATGAAGCCCACGCCTGAGCGTGAGGAGTCCCATCATGCCTGAAACCCGCACCGCCCAGCCCATCGCCCACCCGACGACGGAAAAGAAGGCGCAGATCGAGACGCTGTCGAAGACCTTCGGCGGCGCCAGGGGCGTCTTCCTCATCGACTTCACCGGCCTCGACGCGGTGAAGACCACCGAGCTGCGCCGCAAGATCAAGGCCGGCGGCGGCCGGTATTTCGTGGCCAAGAACAGCCTCGCCGCGCGCGCCGCCAAGGGCACGCTGGTCGAGGGGCTCTCCGAGCTGCTGGTCGGCACCACCGGCTTCGTGGTCGGCGCCGACGATCCGGCGGTCCTCGCCAAGGTCCTGCACGGCTTCGCCAAGGAGAACGAGTCCTTCAAGTTCAAGGGCGGCGCGGTCGAGGGGGCGAAGTTCGGCGCCAAGGACCTCGAGGCGGTCTCCAACCTCCCGAGCAAGGACCAGGCCCGGGCGATGCTGATCGGCATCCTCCAGGCCCCGGCTTCCAAGCTCGCCCGCCTGCTCAACGCGCCGTCCACCGGCGTCGCGCGCTGCATCGACGCGCGCGGCAAGCAGTCGGCTTGATCGCACAAATTCAAACCCCGGCCCCCCACTGCTTTCCATTGAATTCGCACCCCCTTTTAGGAGCACTCCCATGGCTGACCTGAACCAGATCGTCGACACCCTCTCCTCCCTCTCCGTGATGGAGGCCGCCAACCTCGCCAAGCTTCTCGAAGAGAAGTGGGGCGTCTCGGCC
>JACXTT010003686.1_pt1 | contig 23341 bp, 16 predicted proteins | sample 9270951 | NCBI WGS metagenome assembly JACXTT01 (sample SAMN15532306, study PRJNA645909) | rock metagenome | isolation source: weathered quartz diorite | place: Puerto Rico | collected 2017-06-21
CCCACGTCTCTCGCACTATCTGAACGACATTTTCGAGTGGAGTCGCGACGAAAGCGGCAAGCTCGCAATCGCGAGCATCCCCTGTGTCATCCGGGAAATCTCGCATCGCTCGCTGTTGGGCGTCTCTCTGCAGGCCCAGGAAAAGGGCCTGATTCTCGTGGAGCACATCGCCCCCGGCCTACCGGGGTGGCTGGCGTCCGACGCGGTTCGCATTCAGCAGGTGTTGACGAATTTGCTGAGCAACGCCGCCAAGTTCACCAAGCGGGGCTCGATCCGTCTGGACGTCACCGAAAGGGTGGATCCGGGCGACTGGCGACTGCATCACGTCACATTTGCAGTCACCGACACCGGGATCGGAATTCCGGCAGGCGCCCAGGTGAGAATCTTCGAAGCCTTCACCCAGGCGGACTCTTCGACGACGCGCAATTATGGCGGCACCGGGCTTGGCTTGGCGATCTCGGCGCAGCTGGTGCGGATGATGGGAGGCGCGCTCACCGTCGAAAGCAAACCTGGCGTGGGCAGCACCTTCGAATTCACGCTGCCGCTGCGCGCGGTTCCGCCCGCCGTCCCCGCCACTCCGGCGATGGCGACGGGTAAGCCCCCGCGATCGCTTTCGATTCTGCTCGTGGAGGATAACCGTGTGAACAGCCTGCTCGCCCAGCGGATGCTCACCACGGCGGGTCATGACGTCCACGCGGTCGAGGATGGCAAACAGGCGGTGGAAGCCTTTTTGCTGCGCGGCTCAGCCGGTCAGGATTTCGATGTGATTCTCATGGACGTCAACATGCCCGTGATGGATGGGTTCGAAGCGACCCGGCGGATCCGCGAGCAGGGTGGCGCACGGGGAAGGCGTGTGCCGATCGTGGCGCTCACGGCGTTGGCCATCAAAGGGGATATCGCGCGCTGCCACGAGGCGGGAATGACCGCCTATCTGGCCAAACCGTTCCGGAAGGAAGATCTGCTGTCGACTCTGGCGCAGTACGAGAAGCAGCCGGAACAGCGGAGCGAAACTCCAGCGACCTTGGCTTAAATCAGTCCCGGTTTTGTTCCATGAAGGCCCGCAACCGGTGGCTCCGGCTGGGGTGGCGCAGTTTGCGCAAGGCTTTCGCCTCGATCTGGCGGATGCGCTCGCGGGTGACGGCAAAATGCTGGCCTACTTCTTCGAGCGTATGCTCGCTGCCGTCCTGCAGGCCGAACCGCATTTTCACGATCTTCTCTTCTCGCGGACTGAGGGTTTTCAAGACTTCGGCGGTCTGCTCGCGCAGATTGAGGTTGATCACCGATTCGGACGGGGACAGCATGCGCTTGTCCACCAGGAAGTCGCCAAGGTGCGACTCATCCTCTTCCCCGACGGGAGTTTCGAGCGAAATCGGCTCCTGCGCGATCCGCAACACCTTGCGAACCTTGCCGAGCGGCAACCCGAGACGCGCCGAAAGCTCTTCGTTCGAAGGCTCGCGGCCGAGTTCCTGCTGCAACTGGCGCTGGGTGCGAATCAGCTTGTTGATCGTCTCGATCATGTGCACGGGAATTCGGATGGTGCGGGCCTGATCGGCAATGGCGCGCGTAATGGCTTGGCGGACCCACCAGGTGGCGTAAGTCGAAAACTTGTAACCACGCTGGTAGTCGAACTTCTCCACCGCTTTCATCAGGCCGATGTTGCCTTCCTGTATCAGATCGAGGAACGCCAGCCCGCGGTTGGTGTATCGCTTGGCGATCGAAACCACGAGGCGAAGGTTGGCTTCAATCAACTGCTTTTTCGCCGAATCGGATTCGCATTCCCCGCGCTCGACAATCTGCAGCGTGCGGCGAAGGTCAGTCGAGGTGGTGCCGGAATCGTCTTCCAGATCCTGAATCTGCTGCTGCACCGACTTCAAGTCTTTGCGAAGATCTTTGACCTGCTGGCCAGCCGGCGCCTGTGGACTCGAGGCCGAAGTTTCCTCGATCTTGCGCTGCACCCGGGCGACGTCTTTTTCAAGCGGCTTCAGCTCTTCGACCTTGCGCCGAAGCTGGTCGATGAATCCGCGGCGGATATGGGAATTGAACTGGATATCGCGGATGATGACCGAAATCCGGATCATCGTGCGAGCCAGGGACCAGCGGATCTTGCGATGTTCCTTCGGCTTCAGGCTGCGGGAAACCGACCCGAGTTTGTTCCGGAAGGCCTGTGCTTTTTTGTAGTGCTTCTCGATTTCGTCGATGATGTCGAGCAATTGCTTGGCTTGGCTCGTGTAATCGTCGATGTCCTCATCGAGGTCGCCGCCGCCCACCGCCGCGGCTACTTCGTCGACCGCCTCGGCTTCCTGATCGGTAAGAGAAAGGATATCGGCGACGCGCTCGGGCCGGGCGATCAACTCGTCGCGCATGGCTAGAACTTCGCGAATCACCAGGGGCGAACGGGCCAGAACTTTGGCGACGCTGCGTTCGCCCCGCTCGATGCGGCGGGCAAGTTCGATTTCGCCGTCGCGGGTAAGAAGCGGCACGGTGCCCATCTCGCGGAGGTACATGCGGACGGGGTCATTCGTCTTGTCGGCAGTTTCGTCGAGGGTTTCGAGATCTTCTTCCTTCTTCTCGAAGTCAAGGCGAGGGCTATCATCGAGGATCTCGATGCCAGACGAGTCGATATCGCCGAGGAGGTCTTCGCGCCAGTTGGCTCCACCGCCAAAGTCGCCAAGGTCGGCTACATCGTCCTCGAGCAGATAGCTTTTTTCCTTGCCATCCATTACAAAAACCCTTTGCTACAAGAGCGTAGCGCACCCGAATTGACCCGTACGTTCAGTACCACCCCTACAGGCAACTTTCAGTGTACAACGTCTGCCCAATTGCTTCGCGCGCGCTCATTTTAATTTCCGCTGAGGCAACATCTGCATCAACTCGAGAGCCCTGGCGAAATCCCCCGACCGCTCCGCGGCCCGGATCTGGGTCTTCAAGTCGTTTTCCGTTCCCGCGGACCGGGCGCTTTCCATTTGATCGAGACACGCCAAGGCGCGATCGAGATGGGTGGCGCCCTTCTCCCCTTCCTCTAACTCATCGGCCGTTACCAATTCATGCAATAGAGGCTTCACGGCATTGTCGAGGCGCGCTTCGAGCGTTCCAAAATCGATCTCCACGCCGGATTCGGCCATTCGCCGCAGCACTTCGAAAACGGCTTTGGTCCGAAAGCCGGCGAGATCGGACTCGGGCAGGCGAGGCAGCACGATGTCACGGGCCTCCTCACTCTGCAGCAGGGCCTGCAGCAGGATCTTTTCGCGCGCGGGCAGTTTCGCCCGCTGGGCCGAATGCGGAATCGCGCTCTTACGATCCTGCGCCGCTTTGCGAAAACCGGTGCGGACCCGCTCTTCGGGCGAGAGTCCCAGCAGGTCGGCAAGTTCGTCGGCGACAGCGAGGCGCTCGGCCGAATCCGGAATATCCTGCAACGCCGGCAACAGGCTTTTAACCGCTTCCACGCGCCCCTCGGCCGAACTGCCGTACTTGCGGCGCGCCTGGTCGGCGAGCCATGGGAAATAACTCACCGCCTTGGCGACACGGTCCTGATAGGCGTCGGCGCCATACTTTTTCACATACTCATCGGGGTCGAGCCCGTCTTCGAGGTCGACGATGCGGACCTTCAGATTCTCGGCGAGCAGCATCGGAATGCGGTCGATGGTGGCGCGCACGCCCGCGGAATCGGGGTCGAAGTTCAGGATCACGATGTCCGAATGCCGCTTGACGGCCCGCACCTGCGTATTCACGAGCGCGGTGCCGCAGCTGGCCACCACTTCGTGCACCCCTGCCGAGTGAACCCCGATCACATCCATATACCCTTCCACCAGCACAGTGCGGCCGTTTCGCCGGATGGCGTCTTTGGCGCGGTGCATGTTGTACAGCACGTGACTCTTGTTATAGAGAAGCGAATCACGCGAGTTCAGATACTTGGGCTGATCCTCATCGTTCAAGGCGCGTCCGCCGAAGCCGATCACCTTGCCTGTTTCATTGTGGATCGGGAACATCAGCCGGCCACGAAACGCATCGTAAAAGCCGTTTCCGCCTTCGCGCTCGCGAACAAGGGAGCTCTCGCGCAACTGGTCTGGAGTGAACCCTTCCTGCTGGAGGCGGCGCAGAAGCGCCTGGCCCGAAGGATCCGAATAGCCGAGCTGAAAGGTGTGGACTGTCTCCGGCGCGAGTCCGCGCTTGCCGAGGTACTGCCGCGCGTGCGAACCGGCGGGCGACCGCAGCAGGTTCGAGAACATTTCGAGCGCGATCTCGTGCATCTGGTACAGAGCCGACCGCAGCTTGGTTTCGGCGTCGGCGGCTTCGGTGCGCTTGGGCAGTGGTATGCCGTGCTGTTCGGCGAGAAGTTTGAGGGCTTCCCAGAACGTCAGCCGCTCCATTTCCTGCACGAACTTGATGACGTCCCCCGCCACGCCGCAGCCGAAACACTTGTATATGTTCAGGGCGCTATTGACGGAAAACGAGGGCGTGCGCTCCTGATGAAACGGACATAACCCGCTCCAACGGCTGGAGGCGGCCTTTTTCAGGCGGACGTAGCGGCCGACCACGCCGACGATGTCAACGGAGTCTTTTACCTGTCTGGCGAAGTCCACGGTGACATCATTGTAGCGGGCGGCGGTTCGGACCCGGCTTTAGTCGAAATCGAGGGGCCTCTTCGGCGGCTCGTCCGCGGGACTTTCCTTCGCCTGTTTGAGCAGTTCGTCGAACTTGCGGTCGAGGACGTTCATCTTGTTCTTCTCGGCCTGAACGGACTTCGAAAACGCATCGTCCCGGCGCTGCTTTTCACCCTTGAAACGCTCCACCGCCATTTCAATGTCGGACATCTGGCGGGGCGTCTCGGCTTCCTGATACGTCAACACAGCCTCAACCTCAGGATCGATCTGCAACTGCGCATTACAGCATGGGCAGGTTACATAGAAGGACATTCGCTCATCATACTTGAAAAACGGCCGATGAGGAACTATTAGGAGGTCCACACACCATGGCGGCGCTCGCGTACAGACCACGCCCGACAAATTACAGAGCGAAGGTTGCGATTCGCAATCTGCCGCCGTTCTCACCCGTCGCCGTCAAGGTAATGATGCTGCTGCGCCAGGAGGATGTCAGCTACCGGCAGGTGTGCGACGTGCTCATGGTGGATGCGGCGTTTTCAGCGGAAGTGCTGCGTTTGGCTAATTCTGCGGCCACCGGATGCCGGTTTCCGACGGCCTCTATTTTGCAAGCACTCACAGTGCTGGGTATTCCGCGGGTTTCGGCGTTGACGGTTTCGCTGGCGCTCAGCAAATTCCTCAAACCGGTCTCGAAGCTGCCGGTATTGCATCGCTGCTGGCGGCACAATCTGGCCACTGCGGTTTCGGCCTCGGAACTCGCCGATCGCTATAACCTCGAGCCCGACCTGGGCTATACCTTCGGCTTGTTACACGACATCGGCCGCCTGGGATTACTCGTGGCATTTCCACGGGAGTATTCCCGGCTCGTCGAAGCGGCTACTCAGGAATCCGTCGGGATGGTGGACCTGGAGCTTTCCACCTTCGGCTTCGATCACCGCGAAGTGGGCGCCTGGCTGACCGCTCAGTGGAACCTGCCTGCCGACCTTGCCGATGTCAGTCTGCAGCACGGGCCCGGCGCCAATCCGTCCAATCCACTTCCGAGACTCGTTGACGAAGCGTGTTCGATGGCGAACCGGAACAAATTCTCAGTCGTCAATTACGGAAGTTCACCGCCTGATAGCGGGGATCTCAGCAAGCTCGATCACAGCATCATCGAGCGTGTGAATCTGCTGGAACAGGAATATGGACTTTAAAGCTTCAATTCCCAACCCTTGCGGAACATCGGCTTCACGTATTTGTTCGCCTCCGCGCTATTGGTGAACCGCAGATTCTTGCTGTCCCACAACAGTTTTCCGGGCACCCGGAAGGCAATCACTCCCAGCAACATCCATTCCGCGTAAGGGCCGGACACGCTGAAGTCCGACACCGCCGGTTCGCCGCTCTTGCAGGCTCGTACAAAGTCCGCCATGTGCCCGGGCGAACGCGACAGCAACTGCGGCGGCAGCTTGTATTCTTTCCAGCGAGCGGCAGGAAGCAGGTGCACACCCTCCCCGCGTTCCACGGTCGCCATCATGCCTTTGGAACCCACAAATACTGCGCCGTTGCCAGACAACACGCCCGGTTGCGCGGCCATGCCGAAGCCTCCGGGACCATAGAGCTTCACCCCGGGTCCCCCAGCGCCAAAGCGCGGCGCGCCGGGAGCCTGTTGCGGCCTCGGCCTGGCGCCGCCAGGGCCCACGCCGGGAAACTCGCTGCGGGCCATCTGCCGGCCTTTTTCCGCCAAGTTACTGCTCGCCGGTAAAATCGTTTCGGTCTCCATACCCGGAACCTTGTAGGCTTCCGGATCTTCGGGCCGCGCCGAATCGTGCCAGTAAACCGTCACCGGCTTCATGCCGCCGCGGGCCGGAAACTCGAACTTCACCACCGCGCGATTGGGGAACGAAATCTTGCTGGATTTGTCGATCGTGACGAGTTCCACGCTGGTGGGCGCCGTCAGTTGCAGCGCCATGTTCACCGGACCCATCGTGTGAATGCCCCAGTTGCCGATCTGCCCCGTGCCGAAGTCGAAAAAGCCCCGCCAGTTGTACGGCGTGTACTCTTCAGCGTAGGCGCGCATGCTCGCGCCGCCAAGCCAGAGATCCCAATTGAGATTTTCCGGAACGGAGGTTTCGTTCGGAGGGGCGTCCAATCCCGTAGGATGTGTGCCAGGCGACGCCGACGCGTGGACCTCCGTCACATCGCCAATCTCGCCGGACCACACAATTTCAGACGCCACGCGGATGCTCTCGTGCGAGTAACCCTGGTTGCCCATTTGGGTGGTGACCTTGTATTTCGCCGCAGCGTCCTGCAGCAGGCGCGCTTCCCAGGGCGTGCGGGTGAGCGGTTTTTCGACATAGACGTGCTTGTTGCGCTTCATGCATTCGAGGGCGACAGTGGCATGCATGTGATCGGGAATGCCGATGGTGCAGGCGTCGATGTTCTTGCCCTCTTTGTCGAGCATCTCGCGGTAGTCTTTGTACTTCGATTGCTTGGAGAACTTTTCGAAGTTCTGCGCCGCACGCTTGGCGTCCACGTCGCAGAGCGCGACGATGTTTTCGGTCTGCGCGGCTTGATTGAGAATCACGCCACCCTGGCCTCCGCAGCCGATCGCCGCGATATTGAGCTTGTCGTAGTACGGCTTGTATCCGAGCGCGCGAAGCGAGGGCACGCTGCCGAAACCCGCCGAAGGAACCGCGCCCGCAAGGAGCGAGCCGAAAAAGAAGTGCCGCCGAGTCGAATTCATTGTCTTCCAGCATATGTCAAAAAAGCTGGGATATGCTAAGTAGCATGTTCCACTGGCCTGGTCTTGTCGTGACGTGTGGCGTCAGTCTGTTGGCTGCGACCGACGCGTCCGAAATCCTGCGCCGGAACTGCGTCGAATGCCACTCCGAACGCACGCGGACCAGTGGATTTTCCATCGAAAAAATCCACGAACCCGGCGCGCGGCGTGGACCTGCGGTCATCCCCGGCCACCCCGAACGCAGCCCGCTCGTCCAGTTGCTCAAAGGCGAACTTTCGCCGCGCATGCCGATGGGCCGTTCCCTGTCCGCGGACGAGATCGCAACGGTCGAAGAGTGGATCCGTGCGATGCCCGCAACCGCAAAGACCGGCGCGTCGAGCGAATACCGCTGGCCCTTCGAGAAGCCGGCCGCCAATCCGAAAGCGACGGGCATCGACTGGTTTATCAACGCGAAACTGCAGGCGGCGGGGTTGACGCCCGCGCCTCCCGCGGACCGGCGAACACTGGCCCGCCGTGTCTACTACGACCTCATCGGCATGCCTCCCACGCCGGCGGAACTCGCGGAGTTCCTCTCCGGCGGCGATTACGAAAAGCTCATCGACAAACTGCTCGCGGATCCGCGCTATGGCGAACGCTGGGGCCGCCACTGGCTCGATCTCGCCCGCTACGGCGAAACCAGCGGGCTCGAGGGCGACGGCGCGATCGGCAATGCCTGGCGCTATCGCGACTGGGTGATCGACGCATTCAATAGCAACATGCCCTACGACAAGTTCGTCATCGCGCAGTTGGGCGGAGGCGACGAGCACAGCAAGAGCCGTAATAACTACCAACCCGATCCGCAAGGCTACGTCCCCACCGGCTTTCTGCGGGTCGCCCCGTGGGACCGTTCGAACCTCGTGGCGGCAGACGTCCGCCAGAACTACTTGTCGGAAGTCACCACGGCCACATCCTCGGTATTTCTGGGGTTGACGGCCGGCTGCGCCCGCTGCCACGATCACAAGTACGATCCGATTCCGCAGCGCGACTATTACCGGCTGCAGGCCTTCTTCAATACGACGCAGCCCGGGGGAACTCCAGACGTTCCGTTCAAGGGTAAAGCGTTTGCCGCGAAGGCCGCCGCCAAGGTGAAGGAACTCGAAGAGAGGATCGCCAAGGGGCCGGAAAAAGAGGCGCTTGCCGCGCTCGAAAAAGAGTTGCTGGCGAAAATGATCCGCGTTCGCGCGGAGCGGTCGGAGTCCGCCGACGGCTTCAAAAAGGCTGACTTGCGGCTCGAACTGCGGCTGAAGAAACAGCGCATTTTCACGGATGCCGAAAAGGAACATTATCTGGAGGTTCGCGAGGCTGCGGAGCGCACCGGCGATCCGGAAGAGCAGGCCCCCCTCGATGCCCTCGAAGAGCGCATGCTGGCGCGCCTCATCGAGGGCTACAAGACCGTCGATCCCAAGATCCGCTTTGAAGCCCTGGACAAGGACGATGTGCGGCGCGAAGCGATGGCCGAGTATTCCGGCAAGTCGATGTTCAACCAGGAAGAGAAGGCCCGCTACGGCGAAATCAACGCACGCCTGGAAGTGCTGGCGAATCGCGCGAACCGATGGAAGCCCTCTACCTTGGGGGTGATGCCGGTGGCGGGTCCGCCGACAGGGCCGGATATCGCTCCCGTGCGGATTCTGAAGCGCGGCGACTACCGGCAGCCCGGCGAGGCCGTCGAGCCTGGATTTCCCCGCGCCATCGTGGGGACGGAGAAACCGGCCGCGCTCGAAACCGATCGCTACCGTCAGTATCCGACCCGCGGCTGGCGCCTGACGCTGGCCAAATGGATCGCATCGCGGGACAACCCGCTCACCGCCCGCGTCATCGTGAACCGCATCTGGCGGCAACATTTCGGCGAAGGGATCGTCCGCACCACTTCGGACTTCGGCAAGAATGGCGACCGTCCGTCGCATCCTGAATTGCTGGACTACCTGGCCGTGCAGTTCATGGATTCCGGCTGGGACATCAAGGCGCTCCACAAGCGGATTCTGCTTTCGAATACTTACCGGCAGTCGTCTGAAAATCCGGCGGTTGCGATCGACAAGGATCCGGACAACCGCTTGCTGAGCCGTTACAACCGCAGGCGCCTGGAAGCGGAAGCGATTCGCGATAGCGTACTGCAGGTGAGCGGCCGTTTGAGCGCCGAGCGTGGCGGCCCGAGCGTCTTTCCGCCCTTGCCCGCGGACCTCGCCGACTTCGCCCGCTACGGCCGCGGCGGCGGCGTCATGTGGGAGTCGAACGAGAAGGAAGAAGACGCCCGCAGGCGGTCGGTATATGTGTTCCAACGGCGTTCCCTGCCGTTGCCGATGATGGCGTCTTTCGATGCGATCGTCTTCAGCGAAAGCTGCGAGCGGCGCACCAACACCACCACTCCTCTACAGGCGCTGGCGATGATGAATGGCGACCTGCTGCGGGAAGAATCGCAGTATTTCGCCAAGCGCGTGGAAGCGGAGGAACGCGACCGCGCCAGGCAGATCGTGCGAGCGTTCGAGTACGCGCTGCTGCGAGCGCCGAAACCAAAAGAGCTTGAAATGTTCCTGGGCTTCAAAGGTCCGCTGGATTCCATTTGTAAAGTCCTGCTTGAATCGAATGAGTTCCTTTATGTCGACTAGGAAATCGCGACGCCAGTTTCTTTTTGACGGCTACCTGGGGCTTGGCGGCCTTGCCCTCAGCGGCATGCTCAATGCGACCCAACATCATGCGGCAAAGGCTAAGAACTGCATCTTTCTGTTTCTCGAAGGCGGCGTAAGCCAGATGGATCTCTTCGACTACAAGCCGGAGTTGATCAAACGCGCGGGCCAGCAGATGCCGAAGGCGGCGCGTACGGAGGGCGAACTCGCAACATTTTCCGAAGCGCCGAACCGCATCATTCCGCCCTATTGGGACTTCAAGCAGCATGGACAGTCCGGCCGGTGGATGTCATCGCTGATCCCGAACCTCGCAAAACAATCCGACAAGCTCGCGTTCATCAACGGCGTCAAGGTCGATAACAACAACCACGGTCCGGCGGTCTATCACACGCTCACCGGCAACCAGTTTCCGGGCAGCGCGTCAATCGGCGCGTGGGTGACTTACGGCCTGGGCAGCGAGAATCGCGATTTGCCCGGCTTCATTGTGATGGGCGATCGCCGCGGCGCGACGATTGGCGGAGCAAGCGTCTGGGGCAACGGCTTTCTGCCCGCCGAATACCAGGGGACTTTGTTTCGCAATGGCTCCACGCCGATCGTGGACCTGCACCCCCACGGCTCGCTCGAAGAGCAGCGCGCGGAACTGGATTTGTTGAAGCGGTTCAACCAGCAGCATGCGGCGGAACGCACGAACACGTCCGAACTCGACGCGCGCATCGCGGCTTACGAACTTGCGTTCCGAATGCAGGCGAAGGCGCCGGAACTGGTGGACCTCGCGCGCGAGACGGACGGAACCAGGAAGCTCTATGGCCTCGACGACCCGGTCACGGAGCCTTTTGGCCGCCAGTGTCTGCTGGCCCGCCGCATGGTGGAACGCGGGGTGCGGTTCGTGAAACTGCTGCACGGTGCAGGCGGCGACCGGTGGGACGATCACGGCAACATCAAAGAACGCTTGCCGGTGCACTGCACCGAAATCGACAAGCCCATTGCAGGGTTGCTCGCGGACCTCGAGTCCCGAGGGCTGCTCGATTCGACGCTGGTGGTGTGGGCCTCCGAGATGGGGCGCACGCCGTTCGATAACAACCTCACCACCGACAAACCCGGGCGCGATCACAACCAATATGGACTCGTGGTCTGGATGGCGGGCGGCGGCGTGAAGCCGGGCGCGACGTTCGGCGAAACTGACGACTTCTCGGTGCGCGCGGCGAATGAAGAGATCCCAGTGCGCGACGTTCACGCGACGATCCTGCATCTCATGGGCCTGGACCAGGACCGGCTGACGTATCTGCATGCAGGACGCTACAAGAAGTTGACCGACATCGGCGGGCGCGTGATTCGCGAGATCGTGGCGTAGAACCAGATGGCGGCGGCCGGCGAATCCCCTTAGGAGGATTGCTGCCGCTCGCTAACGCCGCTGGACCTGCGGTTGACCAGATAGTACAGGCTCGGCAAGACGAGCAGTGTAAGAAACAGCGTGGAAATGAGGCCACCCACCACGACGCTGGCAAGCGGACGCTGGACATCCGAGCCGATGCCCGTGGCCCGGGCCGCCGGCACCATGCCGAGCAGCGCCACGAGAATCAGAATCAACCGTGGCCTCAACTGGCTCCTCGCGCCGCCTACGATGGCCTCCTCGAGAGGGGCGCCTCCATCGCGCCGCCTGCGTTGAATTTCCGCCAGGTACAGCAGACCGCTCATGACGGCTACGCCGAAAAGGCTGATGAAACCAACCGCCGCCGACACGCTCAGATGGATCCCTCGAATCCAGAGCGCCAAAATTCCGCCGGCGAGCGAGAACGGAACGTTCACTAGCACCAACGCCGCGTTGCCGGCTGAGCTGAAGGCGAAGAACAGAATGACGAAGATCACCACGATGGTGACCGGAAGGATGATGCGGAGCCGCTTCGACGCCCGTTCCAGGTTCTCGAACTGCCCGCCCCAGCTCACGGAATAGCCTTCCGGCAGGCGGATGGATTTGGCGAAGCGTTGCTGCGCCTCTTCGACAAAACCGCCCTGATCGCGTCCGCGGATATTCGTGCGGACGGAGAGGATGCGTTGATTGTCGCGCCGCGCAATCATGCTGGCGCCCGCCACAACCTTGATTTCGGCGAGCTGCGCCAGAGGAACCGTGCTGCCATCGCTGCCTTTGACGATGATGCCGCCGATGGAGTTGATATCCCGCCTGGCTTCGGCAACGTACCGGACAGTGATGTCGAAGCGCCGCTCGCCTTCAAACATCGTGCTGGCCACCCGTCCACCCACGGCCATCTCGATGATGGCGCCGACATCGCTGACGTTGAGCCCGTAGCGCGCCACCTGATCGCGGTCGATCGTGATCTTCAACTGCGCCTGATCGGATTCCTGCTCAATGAAGGTATCGGTCGCTCCAGGAACCGCGCGCAGCATCTCCAGCACTTCCGCGCCCTTCGCGCGTAGCGCCGGCAGATCGGGCCCGCTGAGGATTACGGCGAGATCCGCGGGCGAACCCGTGACCGCTTCCGTCACGTTGTCGATGATGGGTTGCGTAAAGCTCAGATTCGCGCCCGGCACCGAGTCATTCAGCTTGGCGGACAGCTCGTCGATCAACCGCGCTTTGGTCCAGCCGCTCTTCCATTCGGCGTAGGGCTTGAGGGCAACAAAGAATTCGTTGCGGTTGGGGCCATATGGATCGGTGCCGGAATCATTGCGCCCGGACTGCGAACTGACGAGTTCCACTTCGGGCTGCTGGCGGATGATTTCGCGGATCCGGTTGGCCACCACGGAAGACTCGCTCAGCGAGATGCCCGGTGGGAGATTCGCGCGGACCCAGATCGTCCCCTCATCCAATTGCGGCAGAAATTCCGTACCCAACCGAACCGCCAGACCGAACGACACCGCCACAATCACGCCGCCGGCGGCGACGGTCAACCACGGACGGCGCAAGGTCGCTTCGAGCGTCCTGGCGTAGGCGTTCTGCGTCCACTTCAGGAATGGGTTTTCCCACGATTTCGCGCCTTTCGAGAAAAGGTAAGTGGCCAGAACCGGAACCAGAGTCAACGCGAGGATCATCGACCCGAGCAGTGCGAAACAGATGGTGTACGCCATGGGCGTGAACAACCGGCGCTCGACGCGTTCCAGCGTGAACAGCGGAATGTAAGCCGAAATAATGATGAGCAGCGAATAAAAGATGGGCGATTCGACTTCGAGCGCGGCGTTGCGGATCTTTTCGCGAATTGCTTCAAGCGGCGTCTGATGCAGTTCCGCGAAGCGGCTCGAAGCAGGCGCGCGATCGCTTTCCTCGAGCGTGCGCACGATGTGTTCCACCATGACGAGCGTGCCATCCACGATCACGCCGAAGTCGAGCGCGCCAAGGCTCAGCAGGTTCGCGGGAATGCCCGCAAGATGCATGCACACGAAGGCGAACAGCATACTCAAGGGAATCGTGATCGCCGTCAGCACCGCCGCCCGGATGTTGCCCAGAAAGAGCAACAGCATGAACGTTACGATGAGCAGCCCTTCGAGAAGCGTGTGGGAAACCGTGTGCAGCGTGTTTTCCACGAGATCGGTGCGGTCGTAGATCGGCTCGATATGAACCCCTTTGGGCAAGCGCTTGCTATTGAGATCGTCGACCGCGGCGCGAATGCCCTTCAGCACCTCGCTGGGGTTTTCGCCGCGCCGCATGAGCACGACGCCCTCCACATCGCCCGGCTTGCCATTGAGTCCGAACACGCCGGTTGGTATCGCGCCGGCGACCCGCACGGAGCCCAGATCGCGCACGAACACGGGCGTGCCCTTCGCTGACGTCACGACAATGCGGCCGATATCCTCCGCATTGCGAATGAGGCCCACGCCGCGCACGACCATGGCCTGCTGGCCGTTATCGAGCAAAGCGCCGCCAACGTTTCCGTTATTGGCGCCGATGGCGTTCGAGACCTGTGCGATCGTAAGTCCGTACTTGGCAAGCGCCAGGGGATCGAGTTCGACGTGATGCTGCTTGACGAGTCCGCCAAAGGGCGTAATATCCGCGATGCCCGGCACCTGCAGAAATCGCGGTTCGATCACCCAGTCTTCAATCTCGCGCAGTTCCAAGGCGCTCAGACCTTCGCCTTTGACGACATACCGGTACAGTTCGCCGATGGGCGTGGCAAGTGGTCCAAGATCGGGTGTGACGCCATCGGGCAGAGTTGCGTCGCGAAGCTTTTCGAGCACCACCTGGCGCGCGAAATAATCGCTCGTATTGTTTTCAAAAGTGAGTTCGACGACCGAAAGGCCAAAGATCGTACGTGAACGCCGGGCAATGACGCTGGGGGTGCTGTTCAACGCCCGTTCGATGGGGATTGTGACTTGCTGTTCCACTTCCTCGGCGGCGCGTCCAGGATAGAGCGTGATCACCACCACCTGGGTGTCCGAAATATCGGGATACGCTTCGATCTTGAGTTGCAGAAAGCTCCAGATGCCAAGTCCGACGAGGGTGGACGCGAGCAGGATCGTCACCAGGCGCTGCTGCAACGCGAAACGCAGTATTCGCGCGATCATTGGCGGCACGCCCCTTTTTGCGGGATGATTTCGGCTTCGACCAAAGCCATGGTGCAGCAAGGCGCGAGTCCCCGCAGATGGGGAATCGCCTGGCGGAGTTTGGCTTCCGATTCGAGCGCCATGACTGTCACAGGCTCGTCCTCATGGATGCCGAAGAGCCCTTGCAACCGGACACGCCTCGCCTCGCCGAAGCCCATCGCGCCAAGATGGGCTGTGGCGCCAGAAACGCCTAAATGGCGCAGTTTCTGGACCAGGGCCTCGTACAGAGGCAGGTCCCCCCACCGGTCGGACCGGCTCAAGTAAATCACCAGTATCATTGCCGTCGCCTGCATACTCACGATGCTAAACGGCAACGTCTTAACAACTCATAAAGCGGAAATAAAGAATCCGTTATGGGTCGTTGGGTTCGGCGAACACGTAGCCGACCCAAGGTTCGGTGAGGAGAAAGCGCGGTTGTGAGGGATTGGGTTCGATCTTCTTGCGGACCTGGTTGATGAAGACGCGCAGGTACTCGACTTCATCGCCATAGCCGGGGCCCCACACGGCGCGCAGCAGTTCGCGGTGCGAAACCGGCTTTCCCGCTCTGGCCACAAGGTACGTCAAAACGTCGAGTTGTTTCGGTGTGAGGCGAACCGTGACGCCGCCCACCTTTGCCCGGCGGCGTTCGAAATCGATTTCCAGATCGGGTGAACTGAAATTCGGACAAGCCGGTTGTTGATAGGAAGGGCTGCGGCGAAGCGCGGCGCGGATGCGAGCCAGAAGTTCGGGCGTGCCAAAAGGCTTGGTGACGTAGTCGTCCGCACCCGCATCCAGAGCGGCAACTTTATCCGGCTCTGCGTTTCGGACCGAGACGATGATGATGGGAACATCGTAGCCAAGCCGCAGCGAACGGCATGTTTCGAGGCCGTCGATCCCCGGCATGTTCAGATCGAGCAGCATGAGGTCCGGTTCCGCGCTGCGCACCAATTCCAGGGCTTCTGCGCCGGACGCGGCCTCCGTGGTTTCGAAGCCATGGGCCTTGAGAGCCAGGCGCAACGCGCGGCGCAATTGCAGGTCGTCATCGACGATCAGAATGGAGCCGTTCTTCATGCCTCGGATTCCGTCTGGCTGCCCGGGGCAAGCGGCGCGGACAACGAAAACGAAAAAATGGAACCTTTACCCGGCTCGCTCTCGAGCCAGATACGTCCCCCATGCGCCTCGATCAGGCCTTTTGCAATCGCGAGCCCCATTCCTGTGCCTTCTCTGTTATCACGACGGTTCCGGCCGCGGTAATGTTTCTCGAAAATCCGCAACCGGTCGTCGGCGCCGATGCCGGGGCCGTTGTCCTGAATGCTCACCACAACCAGGTTGCCCTCCCAGACCGCCCGAACGGACAGTTCAGATCCGCCGTCGCAGTACAGAGCGGCATTGCCGAGGATCTGCTTGAACACGTGCTGCAGGCTTTCGGCATCCACTTCGATGTCGGGAAGCGCCGGCGGGAGGTCCACTTTCAAGCAGTGCTGCCGGAGCAGAGGAGCGATCTCCGCGGCGGCCGCGTCGAGTAGCGAGCGCAGGGAGTGGGGGCGGCGGTCGAGATGGAGATTGTTCGCACCCACCTTGGCCAGTTCAATGACCTCGGTAAAAAGGCGGTTCAGGCGCTCCGACTCTTCCGCGACCAGATCGGTGAACTCCCCGAGCTCCGTTTGACGGCCCCTTGCCTGCAACTCGGTCGCAGCAATGCGCAGCGACGTAAGCGGCGTACGGAAGTCGTGCGCCAGCGCGTCCATCAACCTCGCCTTGAGTTCCTCCTGCCGCCGTTCAGCTTCCGCTCGCGCCGCCCGTTCTCCGCTTCGCGCGCGCTCGAGCGCAAAGGCCAGCAGAGAGACCAGAGTGTTCACCGAGGCGCTCGAAAGCCTGCTTCCCAGCAGGGCCACGGCGCCGAAATCCGTCTGCTCATAGCGGACTCTAGCCGCGCGCACACCTTCGTTTGACTCGGCTGGCGGGAGACCACGCAAGCGGGATTCGTCGATGTCACCGCTTTTCGGCCCCGCTCGAAACGTTGCGTCGAGGGCGCGGTTGTAGAGCGCCATTCCGCCGAGCGGCAGCTCCTCCACGGCGCTTTCCACCGCGCGTCGCGATGTCTCGCGCTCACTTTCCGCCGTCAGCAGCGATTGGGCGATCCTCCGCAGGCTTTCTGCCTCGCGGCGCTGCTGCCTCGCCACTTCAGAAAGACGGCTTGCAGTGAAAGCAGTCACCACGAAAGCGGTCACAATGACCCAGTCCTCCGGGTCGCTGATCCAGAGGCTGTCGGCGGGCGGCAAAAAGTAGTAGTTGAATCCGAGAACCGCGCAGAAGGAAGCGATGAGGGCCTCGGCGAATCCCCAGACGGTCGAGATTCCCAGAACGGCCAGCAGCGCAGTGAGCGCGACGGTGGTCGTGTTTCGGGGAATGACATAGGCGTTGAAGAGGATCGCCAGCCAGACGATGGCGACCGCGCCGGCAGTCTGTGCCGCGCGTTTCACGTTCGCTCGCTGAGACGCCGCCTGAGAAATGCCTCCGCCACCGCCAGATCGCGGCGCACGGTTCCCGCGCTGATGCCCTGCGCCTGCGCAATCTGATCGTTGGTCATGCCGCCGAAGTATTTCATTTCGAGCACCACGCACTTGCGCTCGTCCCACTTTTGTAACGCTTCGATCGCTTCGTTGAGATCCAGGAACTCGCCGGCATCGGCGTCCGAGTACAGCACTTCGTCCTTCAACTGCACTTTCTTGCCGGATCCACGTTTTTGTGCGTGATTCTTGCGCGCCGAGTCCACCAGAATCATTCGCATGGCGCGCGCGGCGATGCCAAAGAAGTGGCCGCGGTCTTTCCATTCGAACTCCTGCATGCCGGCAAGCCGCATGTAGGCCTCGTTGACCAGCGCCGTTGGCTGCAGCGTATGATCGTGCCGTTCGCGCCGCAGGTACGCAGCCGCCAATTGCCGGAGTTCGTGGTAAACCAGTGGCGTGAGCCGTTCCAGCGCCCCCTGCGGGTCGCGTTCCCACTCCACCAGAATCCTCGTTATGTCATGGTTTGATTCCATTGACCTTTGCCTCAGCCTGCAGACGCCGCAGACTCACCGCCGGCGCCTGTTCCTTCCGCGCCTTCCAGGAATCGAGCGAGCGCTGATACCATTGTCGCGCCTGCGTCAAATCGCCTCGCTTCTTCCAGTAATCGCCGAAGTGATCGTAGGCGTAAGATGCGACAACCGCGTAGGTCAGCGGGCCGGCTGTGCGCTTTTCCATGGCCTCGACAACCGACGACGCTTCGAGAAACAACTGCACAGCTTCGTCGTTCCGGTTCGCGAGCGCCAGCGACTCACCCGCGGTCACCATCGCGAACATCGCCGACATTTCGAAGAAGTTCTCGTTTGGACGGCTCACCAGAAGCTTGCGGAGCGCGGCGGCCGCTTCGGTGGAACGCGCGATCGCTTCCGGAACGCGGTTCTGCTTCATCAGCACCATCGCCACGCGAGTCAGGGCTCGCGCGCGGCGTGAGGCGGCAAAGACATCGTCGGGCGAATTCTTCAGCACGTCGTTCCAGACTTCGATTCCGCTCTCGCCAATCGCCAGGGCGCGCTTCGGGTCAAATTCGGCGAGAGGTAGAATGTGCTCCATCCGCGCCACCGCGAGATCCATTCTGGCGCCGCCGTCCGCTGTGTCCGAATCCGCCAGCTTTTGCGCCACTGGCGCGCGCTTTTCATGAATCGCCAGGCTCTTGCGCACGTCGTTGAGATTCATCATCTCGAGCGAATAGTAGGCCTCCGCCAACCCGCCCATCTGCACGAAGAGGAAGCGCTGGTAGGTCCTGTTTTCGGGCGCCGACGCCACCACTTGCAACGCCTTGCGCATCGCTTCCTCGAGGATCGCGACGCCTTGTTCGATCTCGCCCGCTTCGGTGCGCAACGTGCCTTCGTCTTCAAGCACCACGGCCTGCCGATACACCATCGGTATGCTCGGATCCACCGCGAGAACAGCGTTGATTCGATCCTTGGCCTGCAGGCTGGCCCGCAGCGCGTCGTCCGGCTTGCCGGTGCGCTTCAACATCCGGGAGACGTACAGGTAGGCGCTCGCCTGCTCGTTCCAGAGCTTGTAGTCTTTGCCCTCGGAACCTCTGGCCACATCTTCGAGAATCCGCGCGGCTTCTTCCGCGTGCACCAGGCCCTGTGGATTCTGCGCCAGCCGCAGTTCGATGTTCGATTGATCGAGCAGCCCGCGCGCGAGCATGCGCCGCTTCGATGGGTCGATCGCCGCAAGCCGCCGTTCGAATTCCACGGCCCGCTCCTGGCTCGCTTTTGCGTCTTTGAAGCGGCCAGCCATCAGAGTCATCGATCCGCCCTGCACGCCCGCAAGCTTCGTGTACGCCTGCGCCATGTCGAGCAGCAGCACGGGGTCTGAACCGGCGGTGCGGCTCAATTTGTCGAGGTATTCCACGGCCGTTTTGATGACCATCTGCTGGGCTTTTGTGGAACCCGGCAGGTTGGCGATCTCGCCGTGAAAGTCGAATAGAAACCGGTTGGCGAGCGTACGCGTCAGCTCGAACCGTTCCTGCGCGAGGCGCGCCTGGTACATCGAAATCGCGATGCCGGCGCCCAGCGCCAGAATCACCGTGGCCGTCGCTCCAAGCGCGATCCAGTTGCGGCCGACGAACTTCTTTACGCGATACACGGTGGAATCGGGCCGCGCCAGCACGGGACGGCCGGAGAGATAGCGTCGAACATCCTCGGAAAACTGCTCCACCGACTGATAGCGCCGCGCCGGATCTTTCTGCATCGCCTTGAGAACGATGGTGTCGAGATCGCCCCGCAACGAACTTTGTCCTTGCATGCTCGGCGCGGTGACCTCGCGCAGGCAAACCTTGTCGGTGATTTCAGCGGGATCGTAGGTTTTGAGCCCGTGCGGACGAGTTCCGGTGAGCAGTTCGTAGAGCACCGCCCCGAGCGAATACACGTCTGAAGCCACGGTCACGGGCTTGCCCTGCACCTGTTCGGGGCTGGCGTAATCCGGCGTCATCATCTGAAAGCCGGTGGCGGTCAACGCCTCCGCGCCGGCGAGTTCGGCGTCGAGCAGTTTGGCGATGCCGAAGTCGAGCAGCTTCGGAACTCCCTCGCCATCCACGAGGATGTTTCCCGGCTTGATGTCGCGATGCACGATCAGCTTCTGGTGCGCATATTGCACCGCGTTGGCGACCTGCCGGAAGAGTTCGAGCCGCTGCCGCAGATTCAGCTTTTGAGAATCCGCATGGGCGATCAGCGGTTGCCCGTCGATGCGCTCCATGACGATGTACGGCGTGCCGTCGGCCGCTGTGCCGCCATCCAAAAGGCGCGCGATATTGGGATGTTCGAGTTCCGCGAGAATCTGGCGTTCCTGCAGGAAGCGCCGCAAAACGGCCTCGGTGCGAACACCCAGGCGAAGTGTCTTGATGGCGACGCGCTTGCGAAACTGGTCGTCATCGCGCACGCCCTCGTAAACCGCGCCCATGCCGCCTTCGCCGATCAGCGAGACGATCCGGTACGGCCCGATCATCGAATCCCGTTGTGCACGTTGCGTGATCGCGGCTGCGGCGCCGACCACTTGGGAGAAACCGCTTGTCCCTTCGCCGCCGCCCGCGGACGAATACGGCAACAGCGCCTCGAGTTCCGCGCGGACCTCCCCATCGTGGCAATGTTCGTCGAGCCATGGCTTACGAGCGTCTTGAACGACGAGTGACGCCTCTTCGAAAAGTTTGTCAAAGAGCGCCATTTGCTCTTTGGTCATCTACCGCCCTTTCCGCGCCAGAATGCAATCCATAGGCTTTCCGGTGATTCGGCCGGCCACGGTTTCGAATCCTGCTTCGAGCAGCAGAGTCCGATACTGTTCAAAGGTGCGCTCGCGGCCCTCGGTGCACACGAGCATATTGAGCGATTGCATGTGCGCCGAGACGTTCTCCGGCGTGAGCAGCTTTTCGACGATAAGCAGGCCTCCGCCAGCGGGCAGAGCTTCGACAATCTTGCCGAGCAAAAGCCGGATCTTCGTTTCGTTCCAATCATGCAAAATGCGGCCCAGACAATACAGGTCGCCTTCAGGTAGAGGATCGGCGAAAAAGTCCCCCGCGATTAGCTCGATGCCGGCGCCCGCCACAAACCGCCTGGCGAATTCCACCGCGGGAGGAAGGTCGAACACCACGCCTCGCATGCCGGGATAGCGCTGGAGCGCCGCCATAACGAGATGGCCGGTTGCGCCGCCGAGATCCACGCAGCGCGTGAATTCCGACAGGTCGAACGAGCGCACGACGGCCGGCGAACTGATCTGCCCAAAGCCATGCATGCCCATCAGAAAGTCGTGCTTCTTCTCAGCGGTTTCGAAGAAATGGGAGAATAGCGGACCTCCGCCAGTGAAACCGAAGACCGGTCCCCAGCGGTTCGAACCCTCGGCGATCGCATCTTCGAGGCGCGCCCACATCGGGTACAGCGCGGAATTGGAATACTCGATATAGCCAGTCAAAGTCTGGGGACTCTGCCTGCGCAAATAGACGTCGCTAATCGCGGTGTTGCGATAGCCGCCTTCGCCCTTCTCGAGAAGGCCCAGGGAAACACACGCTTCGAGCAGCCGGTCTCCGGCGGAACCGAGGTTGCGGTTTCCTTCGAACACATCCATGCGGACTGCCGCGAAGAGAGTCTTCGAACGGCGAAACGCCTCGATCAGGTCGACAATCGGGCCGGAGTCGATTGCAGACGGGGTGGTCACGCCGTCCCTTCGCTGCTGAGAGCGCGCCGCAGCCAGGCTTCGGCGAATGCGGCGTCGCGCCGCGCCGTGATTAATGAAATGCCGAGCGACTCGGCGACTTCTTCGAAATTCAGCCCTCCGAAATACCGCAATTCGATCACCATCGCCTTGCGTTCGTCGAACGCCTTCAACTTGTCGAGCGCTTCGTGAATTGCGAGAAAATCGGATGCCCCATTTTCAGATAAACTGATGTCGCGGTCGAGTTGGACCTTGCCTCCGCTGCCTCGCTTTTGCGAGGCGCGAGCGCGGGCGAAGTCCACAAGAATGCTGCGCATGATGCGCGCGGCGAGAGCGAAAAAGTGGGTGCGGTCTTTGAACGTACTTCCTTCCTGCTTGACCATGCGCAGGTAGGCTTCGTTGATCAACGCTGTCGCCTGTAGCGTATGATCCGGTTTGGCGCGCCGCATGTAGCTTGCGGCGATTTTGTGCAACTCGCTGTAAACCAGCGGCGTGAGTTGCTCGATCGCGCTGTTCTTGTCTCTTTCCCAGCCAGCGAGAATCTCGGTTATGTCACCCGCCATTGCGATCGATCCCTTGTTTCCTTATCTATTCAGTATATAAAACGGCCCGCGGATGCCTAACAGCATTTGGCCTTCAGGTATTTTCGGCGCATTCGATCTTCGCTGAATCTTCGCCACTCTTCTCTCGAAGGACCCACTCCCCGCGCCGCCAGGTGGCGGGCATAGGCGTTCTCATCGCCGATCTCACGCAGGATGCCGAGCAGGATTCTGCACAGCTGCGAAAGGCGCTCTCTCATACTTCCTCCGGCCGCAACTGCGTCGTCACAAAAGGCGCTTCCGTCACTCTGGCTTCGCGAGTTCCCTGCAGGATGCCGGTCCAGATCCGGACCGAATCGAGAACGATGATTGTCACCAATACAAGGAAAATGACGCACAGGGCGGCATCGACTTGCGCGTTGAAGATCATCGTATTCGTAGCCCCAAGCTTCGCCGCGGCGACCTTGCCCGCGTCGATCGTGGACTGCAACTGCCGAGCCTGCGCCAGAAAACCGACCCGGGGCAGATCGGAGAAGATCTTCTCGAGCGCGGCGGTGTAGGTTACGGTCAGCAGCCAGGCGAGAGGCGCACAGGTGATCCACATGTATTTCGCGCGATGCATCTTGACCAGAATCGTAGTGGCGACGCACAGCGCGATGCTCGCCAGCAGTTGGTTGGCGATGCCGAAGAGCGGCCACAACGTATTGATGCCGCCCAGGGGATCGCGCACGCCCTGATAGAGAAAGTAACCCCACGAGCCGACAATCACCGCCGAACATCCGATCACGCCCGGCATCCAATTGCTGCGCCCCAGCGGCTTGTAAACGTGGCCCAACAGATCCTGCAGCATGAAGCGTCCGACGCGCGTGCCTGCATCGATGATGGTGAGAATGAACAAGGCCTCGAACATGATCGCGAAGTGATACCAGAAGCCGAGAATCGCCTTGCCCCCGCCGCCCGCGGCAAAGATGTGCGCCATGCCCAACGCGAGCGACGGAGCGCCGCCTGTGCGGTAAAAGAGCGTTTGTTCCCCGACGTCCGTCGCGAGGCTCGCCATGGTCGCGGCCTGCACCGGAAAGCCCCAGGAAGTGATGGTCTGTGCGGCAAGCTCCGGCGTTGCGCCTGCGACGCCGGCGGGGGAGTTCACCGCGAAGTAGACGCCAGGTTCGAGCACGCAGGCCGCGATCATGGCCATGATCGCCACAAAGCTTTCGAGCAGCATGGAGCCGTAAGCAACGGGGGTGGCGTGCGTCTCACGGGCGATCAGCTTTGGCGTCGTGCCGGAAGAAATCAGCGAATGGAATCCAGACATCGCACCGCAGGCGATGGTAATGAAGCAGAAGGGAAAGATCTTTCCCGCAAATACAGGACCCGTGCCGTCGATGAAACGAGTGAACGCCGGCATCTGCAGTTCAGGCCGCGCAAAGAGAATGCCGATGGCGAGCATCACCACGACGCCCAGTTTGACGAAAGTGCTGAGATAGTCGCGCGGCGCGAGCAGCAGCCAGACCGGCAGCGAACTCGCGAGGAACCCGTACGCAATCACCATCAACGCCAGCGCCACGCCACTGTA
>JACXTT010003687.1_pt1 | contig 23341 bp, 9 predicted proteins | sample 9270951 | NCBI WGS metagenome assembly JACXTT01 (sample SAMN15532306, study PRJNA645909) | rock metagenome | isolation source: weathered quartz diorite | place: Puerto Rico | collected 2017-06-21
CATCAGGTCGAGATCGTTCATGACCGCAGCCGTTTCTGCGAAATCCTTCAAATACGGCCCCATGTCCGTGATGAACGCATCGGCTCCGAAGGTTTTCAGTTCTTCCGCCCTCTCCCCGACCTGCAGGCTGACAGGCGCGATCCGCGGATCGTTGAGCAGAGGCAACAGCTTCGGCAAGGGGCACGAGCGGTCGCGCGGGACCAGTTGCCCGGCCCAGACGAGCCCTACCTTGAGGCGGTTGTCTCCTGGCAGTGCCTTCGCGGTCTCCGGCGCCATCTCGGGGGCAAAGAGATAAGGCACGGTGGCAGGCATATTCTCAAGCGTTGTGCCGAATAAGCCGGGCAGGCTCAGCAGCGGACAATAAACATCGCACTGAGGGATTGCCCTTTCGCGAGGAATGACTGCATCGATGCCGGGCGCCCACATCATCAGGCGCATCAGCTGCGGCTGACATTCCATCACGACTTTCCCGGCACCGTATTTTTCCTTAAGTGTCGGGATGAAGCGTGCGAACTGCATGACATCGCCGAAGCCCTGCTCGTCGTGCAGAAAAACGGATCGGCCGTTCAAGGGCGATCCGTCCCAACGCGGCAGCGGAACGCTACGCTTGTAGGCCCGGTCGATGCCCCATCGTGCCTCGTAGGCGGGCATTCCTTTGGCGTAATCGCCTTTCTGCAAAAGAATAAGCGCACGATCCCACTTGCAGTCGCGGTTATCAGGTCTTTTTTCGAGGGTCTTTTCGAACTGGGCGAGAGCATGTTCCGTGCGGCCGTCATCGCGGTTGACCAGAGCCGCGTTGTAGATGATCTCAGGGTTTTCCGGAGAGATCGCGAGGGCACGATCGTAAAGCTGGCGCGCTTCGGCAAGCTGCCCCTCGTCCCGCAATACATTGCCCAGATTGGAAAAGATGCCAGGGTCGTTGGGGTCCATAGCGAGTGCCCGGCGATAAGCAGCGATTTTTGCAGCCTGCCGGGCGCGATCCATCATGACGCCGACGTTGTTGTAGAGATCCTTCGCGCGGCTATCTAGGCCGCCAGCTTCGGCGTACATCTCCAAAGCCTTCGCGACCTTGTTCTGCTTGAAATAGTTGGTCCCTTCCAGCATCAAGGCTTTCGCCCGCTCGGCGATATCGAACTGCGGATCGGGCGGCTGTGCCACCGGCGGCGGGCGCGCATCACCATATCCCGATCCGATGGGCGCGAGCCCTGCGGCGAATTCAATGACATTGCCGTTCCGGCCGTCCTCGACGAAGGGGACCAGCTTGCCGGCCTTGTCTTCCGATTCGAACCGCCAGGCCGTAAATCCTAGCTCGTCGAAGCGCGCGCGGAGTTGCTTCAGGCGCTTCTGTCCTTCCGGCTTGTCGTATTCGACTCCGCGCTCCCAGATGACAACGGCAACATTGCCGGATTCGAGAAGCTGCTTCATTCCGGCTATGACTTCAGGTTCATGGCCTTCGACATCGATCTTGAGGATGGTCCGCCGGCCCTTGAGGTCCGGACGCTTCTTCAGCTCCTGATCGAGCGTAACGACCCTGATCTGCCCCTTCTCGCCGGACACGAGGCTATAGCCCATGGTGCTCTCCGGCCGCAATCCGCCTTTTCCTGAGCGATCCGATACGGCCGCCTCGATAACCTCGACCCGGTCGGATACTTTGTTATCGGCAAGCCATTGGCGCAGATGACCGGCATTACGGGCGTCGGGCTCGAATGCCAGCACTCGGACGCTGTCTTTTCCGGCCCTGCCCTTTTTCTTCTGTCCCTTCGGCTGCATGGCAGGCGATGTCCCCGCCTGCAATGACATGATGCCCCAGTGCGCACCGATATCGATGAATAGATCGCCCGACTGCAGATGAGCGTCGATCAATGAGCGCGTGCCATATTCATAACCGACCCCTGCCCGCTCCCGCCGCATGAGGAAACTGACGCCGGGATCGTCCAGGAACGCGCGTGGCGCGGTCATGACAAAGCGCGGCTTCCCGGATCGCGTGAAGATGCTGTGTGCCGTGACGGTTTCAGGCTCTGATTCCAGCAAAGGAGCTTTGCCGGTGATATGGCGCAACTCCTCCGTCATCCGCGCGATGGTCGCGGTCCAGTCGCCATCAGCAGCCTGCCGGAACAGTTTCATATTCGGGTACCAGGGCGAATCCGAACGATCCACCTGCCACCGCCAGTCAGGGATGGACGGGATCATCACCCATACGGGCTTGCCAAGCGCGCCGGCGAGATGGGCAACGGCGCTGTCCACCGTGACCACGAGATCGAGCTCGCTGATGACGGCGGCCGTGTCGGCGAAATCCTTCAGGTGTTTTGAAAAATCCTTGACGAGCGCATTATGCGCGAGCTTCAAGGCATCCGCACCGCGCGGTCCGTGCTGCAGGCTGTACAGCCGGACGCCGGGAATTCCTGCGAGCGGCAACAGCCCTTCCAGCCCGACCGACCGGTTGTGATCGTCGGGGTGAGTGCTGCTTCCCGCCCAGACGAGACCCACCCTCAGCCGGGTGCCCAATGGCGGTCGCGGCAGTTGTGCCTTCTTGTGGGAAACGATGTACGGCACTTTGGCGGGTGGCGCGCCAAGTCCCAGCTTGTGCGGCAAGCTCAGCAGCGGAACGTAATAATCAAATGCCGGCAAAGGACGCCAGAGCGAGTGCGCCTTGGCGACACCCTCGACACGCGCGATGAGGGATTCCAGGGATTTCTGGCAGACGACAACCACGCGCGCGCCCTTTTTGGCCAGCAAAGGCAGATAGCGCAAGAACTGGATCGTATCTCCGAAGCCTTGCTCGGCGTAAACAAGGATGGTCTTGCCCTTCGGGTCGCTGCCGTCCCATTCGGTGCCGTCGATCCGCGGACGCTTCTGGTCCGTGCGCTGGCGCCGCCATTCATACTCGCGCCAGCCGTCCTCGAAGTCGCCCAGCAAGAGATATCCGCGCGCGAGGCCCAGATGGGCGTCCAGATTGTCCTTGTCCAGCACAAGCGAATGCTTCAGGTGGCCGATGCCTTCGCGGATACGGCTAAGGCCGATCAGCGCCTGCCCGACGCCGCTGTGGGCAAGCGAGATCTGCGGCGCGGCCTTTTGCAGCGCCTCGTATTCGGCAAGGGCCTCAGGCAACCGACCCATTTCCAGCAGCAGCCCCGCCCATTTCAGCCTCGTGTCCGCGTTGTTCGGCTGCAGGAAGAGCGCGCGGCTGAGAACAGCTTCCGCCGCCGGGAATTGCTTGCGCTGCAGGAGCACGCGGCCGAGCGCCGCCCAGGACTCGGCCTGTTGCGGCGCCTTTTCGATAACAATCTTTAGGGCCTCGTAGCCTTCTGTGTTCCGCCCCTGATCAAGCAGCGCATTCGCGGCGTTGTGCCAGGCCTGCACATTATCGGGCTGCAGACTGATCGCCCGCCAGAAGCAAGCCATCGCCTCCTCGTGCTTGCCCAGCTGGCGCAAGGCCGCTCCCTTGTTGACAACGGCCGCCAACTTAACCGGGTTGACCTTGAGGACCTCGTCATAGGCCTTGACCGCCTCGGCGAATTTTCCCGACTGCTGCAGCTTCACGCCTTCCCGCAACGGCTCGGCGTCCCGGTTCTCCGGCAGGGGAATAACCGTCGAGACAGCGGGCGTGTCGCGGCGAATCTTACGGGCAGCTACGCTCCTTGCCATCCCTATCTCTCCTGAAAGCTGTCGTGACGGTAGCGCCGCAAGGGATCGAGCAGGTAGTCGATGACGCGCTGCCGGCCGGTCTTGATCTCGGCCGTCACGGTCATGCCCGGCGACAGCGGCACGACCTTGCCATCGATGTTCATGCTGTCCTGGTCAAGGCTGATGCGGGCCGTATAGAGCGAATCCTGCGACGGGGGCGTCTGCTCGGCGCCCTGCCGGTCGGTGGAATTGTTTCCCGTCTTCTGCTGCTGAACCGGCGCTACGGAATCCCGGCTGACCTGCAGGACCGTGCCGTGCCGGAAGCCATAGCGGGTAAACGGAAAAGTCTCCAGCTTGATCTCCGCCTCCTGCGCCTCGCGGACAAAGCCAATGTCCCTGTTCTGGATCATGGCCTCGACTTCGAGCGCTGCGTCTTTGGGCACGACGACCATCAGTTCCTGCGCGGGGGTGACGACGCCACCCACCGTATGAATCGCAAGCTGCTGGACCGTACCATCGACGGGGGAGGTCAGCGTGCGATGCGCCGCCAGATCCTGGGCCTTGATCAGCTGCTGACGGGCATCATCCGCCTTGCTTTGGGCATCCTCCAGGCTGGAGAGGGTCGTCGCCGAGAACTTGGCCTCCGCCTCGCCCCGCTGGTTCACCAGCTGGTTCAGGGCCGCCGCGTTCTGTTCGAGTTTGTGCCGGTCTTCGGCAAGAGTCTGCTCGCTTTCGATCAGGGCCTGCTTCTCCCGGCTCGCCTCGATGACTGACGAATAGCCCTTCGCGACCAGATCGTCGCGGATCTGTGCACGTTTTTGCACAAGCGGAATCTCCTGTTCCAGCTTGGTGATCTCGGCCTGCGCCTGCTTGCGCTCGGCTTTCTTTTGGGCGAGATCGCTGTCGATCCCGCCGACCACGGCGGCCTGCTGCACGAGGGCGCTGCGCAGCAATTCCAATTCGCGGGTAATGGTTTCTTTGTCAGTGTCTTTCGGGACGTGGGCGAGGAACTCCTTCTCCGCCGCGTCTCCGGGGCCGATAGCACGGGAGGTCGCCGTCAGCCGCGCCACTTCGACCTCATGGTCATTTAGTTCCTGCGCCAGCCTCTGCGCCTCGGCGCGGCTTTCGGTCGGGTCGATCTCGATCAGCACGTCGCCGGTCTTGATCGTCTGGCCTTCATGAACGGCAATGCGGCTGACGACGCCGATTTCAAGCGGCTGGATGACCTTGACCTTGCCACCGGGAATGATCTTTCCCTGCGCGGTGGCAATCAAATCCACCTTCCCGAAATAAGACCACGCCAGAGCAATGACAAAGAGCGCGCAGAGAATATAGATCAGCGCACGTCCCGCCGGCGAAGGCGGGGTTTCGACCACTTCGAGCGCCGCCGGCAGGAAGGCGGTTTCAACGCGATCGTCATTGGCGGGAAGAAGCCGCCGCAGGCCCCCTCGCCTTTGCCGATCAGTTCTCGATGCCTTAAGCGGCTGCATCGCGGTCCATCCCCGATTGCAGGCGGTAAAGCGTGGCGTAGCGTCCGCCTCTGGCGAGCAGCTGCGCGTGCGTGCCATCTTCGGCAATCATGCCGTTATCGATCGTCAGGATGCGGTCGACATAGCGCAGGGAAGCCAGCCGGTGGGCAATGATGACGACGGTCCGGCCTCGGCAGATCGCCCGCATGTTTTGCTGTATGGCGTATTCGCTCTCATAATCGAGCGCGCTGGTTGCCTCGTCGAAGATCAGGATGCGCGGATCGCCGACGAGTGCCCTCGCGATGGCAATGCGCTGGCGCTGCCCGCCAGAGAGTGATGCGCCGCGCTCGCCGACGACGGTCTCGTAGCCGCGCGGCAACGCGACGATGAAGTCATGGGCTCCTGCCAGTTTGGCCGCCCCGATCACCCGGTCCATGTTCATGGCCGGATCGATCAGCGCGATATTCTCGCGGATGGTCATGTTGAAGAGCGTGTTTTCCTGCAGCACGACGCCGCACTGGCGGCGGAGCCAGGCCGGATCGGCGAGCGCCAGATCGATGCCGTCGATCAATACCCGGCCGGCTTCCGGCGTATAGAGCCTCTGGACGAGCTTGGCGAGCGTGCTCTTGCCAGAGCCAGAAGGACCCACCACACCGATCACCTGTCCGGCCGGGATGGCGAAATCGATATCCTTGAGCGCAGGCTGGCTTTCCGGGCGATAGCGGAAGGTCACATGATCGAAACGGATCTCGCCCTTTATCTGGGGAAGCGAGACACCATTCGCCGCTTGCGGCTCGGGCGGGGTGTTGAGGATATCGCCCAGACGTTCGACCGAGATGCTTGCCTGCTGGAAATCCTGCCAGAGTTGCGCCAGCCGCAGCACGGGCGCGGTCACGCGGTTGGCCAGCATATTGAAGGCGACAAGCTGCCCGACGCTCAAAGTCCCATCGATCACCATGTGCGCGCCGAACCACAGGATCGCGGCGGTCGTGAGCTTGGAGATCAGCTGCGCGACTTGCCCCGCGTTGGCGTTGAGGTTTGCGGCCTTGAAGCTCGCCCCGACATAGGCCGCCAGCTGCTCTTCCCACCGCCGTTGCAGCTGCGGCTCGACCGCCATTGCCTTGACTGTCTCGACACTGGTCACGCTTTCAACGAGAAAGGCCTGATTTTCAGCCCGGCGAGCGAAGCGCTCCTGGACGCGCGACCGCAACAGGGGCGTTACCGCAACCGACAGGGCGACAAAGCACGGGATGGACAGCAAGACGATGCCGGTCAGGGCCACGCTGTAAAGCGCCATGACCGCGAGAAAAACGACGGTAAAGATCGTGTCGATGACAAGCGTCAGGGCCGAGCCCGTGATGAAATCGCGAATACTGTCGAGCTCGCGGACGCGGGCTACGGAATCCCCGACCCGCCGCGCCCCGAAATAGGCCAATGGCAGCGCCATCAGATGGCGGAATAGCCGGGCGCCAAGGATGACATCGACCCGGTTGGTCGTATGGCTGAAGACGTAGGTACGCAACGCGCCGAGCATGGTCTCGAACAGGGCGACGACCACGAGACCAAAGACAAGGACATCGAGTGTCGAGAGGCCGCGGTGCACCAACACCTTGTCGATCACCACCTGAAAGAATAGCGGCGAGATGAGGCCGAAGACCTGCAGGAAGAAGGATGCCACCAGCACTTCCGCCAGCAGGCGCTTGTATTTGGCCATCGCGGCGAAGAACCACGCAATGTCGAAATTGCGGATGGTCTCGATGGCACTCGCCTTGCGGGCCAGGAGGATCAATTCACCGTTCCAGTTTTCAAGAAAAGCTTCGCGGTCCATTGTGACGGGACGCGCCAGTACCGGGTCATGCAACAGCATCTCGCCGGTCTCGCTGTTCATGCGGGCGAGAATGACGGCGGTGCCATCGCGCCGAAAGGCAATGGCGGGTAGCGGCGTCTTGCCAAGCTTGGCCACGTTGCTTTTAATCAGCCGGGCCTTCATCCCCATGCCACGCGCAAGCAGGACGAGGTCGGTACCCGATAGATCTTCGATCGTGCTGCCGCTGCGATGACGCAGGGCTTCGGGTTCGGCGGCAATGCCATGAAAACGCAGCAGCATGGTCAGACAGAAGAGACCAGAATCCACGCGCGCGGAATTGCTTCCGCCTTGCGCCGGCACTGCCGAGAACTCTCCCTGAACCATATCCGAAAGCCCCCCGCTCCGGACTTATAAAGTCACACTCTGGAAAACAGGAAGCTTAGAAGATGCGGCGAAAATTGCAACATTGAATCTGGGGCCAACCTTACGGATGTGGCAAAGGATTTTAGGGATATTTCCGGACCTTAACGAGTACCCAGACTTATGTCATTGCGGTGAGGAGTCACTGGTGCCGAACCACCGGTTCCGGCTCTTGTCGTAGTGTTTGACCGGGTCGTAGAGCTCGATTCCCAGATCAAGCTTGTCGGCCGTGAATTCGCCGACGGCAGCCATCATCTTGAACGAAGCAACCATGTGGTCATGCTCGGCTTGTACCTCCGCGATACGGGCCTGCAGAAGCTCCTGCTGCGCGTTCAGGCGGTCGGTGCTGGTGCGATCGCCGGCCCGTTCCTCGCTCTCCATGCCGCTCAATGTGGCTTCCGCGGCTTCCACTTGCTGGCGATGAAGATCGGTGTTCTGCCGGGCCGTCTGCGTCTCGTCCCACGCCTGCGTCGCCTTCTCCGCAGCCTCACGGCGCGCCTCGTCGAGATCGCGCTGCCGGCTCGTCTGCTGCTGGCGCGCCTCGCGGATGCGCGCATAATCCGCACCGCCCGTATAAAGCGGAACCTTCAGCTGCATGACGACCTGATCGTTTTCCGTATGGTTGTCGTTGATGAACTGCTGTGGCACGTTTTCATCCCAGGTCCGGCTGGCGCTCCCCTGCAGGGACAGCTCGGGCAGAAGATTCCCGCGCGCCTCGTCGACGCCAAAGCCCTGAGCTTCCATGGCGTGCTCGGCCGCGGCAACGGCCGGATTTCCGGCAACCGCCTGATCGATGGCAGCCTGCCGCGAGCGCGGGAGATTTAATTTGAGTTCGGGTTCTTCGAACCCACCCGAGGGCGGTGCAACCAGGCGCTCGTAGGTGCTGAGCGCCTCCTTCAGATTGGTCTGCGCCGTATTACGGTCGGCCTGCGCCTGCAGAAGCCGCGCCTGTGCTTGACTGACATCGGTTTTTGTTTTCTCCCCGATCTGCGCCCGCTCGGAGGCCTCGGACAGATAGTCGTTCAGCATCTTCTCGTTGTCGGTATGAAGAGCGAGAATTTTCTCATCCCGCAGAACATCCATATAGGCCGTGGCCGTGTTCACAAGGACATTCTGTTCGGTATCAGCCAACTGGGCACGCTCCTGCATCACGCTTTCCTTCGCCTGCCGCGTGGCCGCCACAGTCCGCCCGCCCCGCCAGAGCGGCTGCGTAACGCTTATGCTGGCGTCTTTCGGCTTGAGATTGCCCGATGTCTGGTCGAACTCCTGATGCGAGAAGCCTCCTTGCGTCTGTGCGGAGGCGCTCGGCCGCCAGTTGGCAAGCGCCTCGGAGACAGTTTCATCCGTCGCCCGCAGTTTGGCGCGCTCGGATTGAAGCTGGGGATTGCCGGCATAGGCTGCGGCAAGGGCGTCCCGGAGGGTTTCCGCGTGTGCAGGTGCCGTGGCCAACAGGAACGGCACGAGCACAAGCGCGAATGCGCGGCAACGAATTACTTCCCTCACAGGCATGGCCCGTACGCTAATCAATTAAACGCGCGGGGACAAGCCGATTCAACGCGTGCTCGTCAACTGTGCCAATCGCTGCTTACAGCCGACAGGACGGTCGTATCGGAGATCGACGAAACAGCCGTTGGATCGAACGCCGTGCCGTGAGCGGACTGATAGTTGGTCTCGAAGGTGGCCATTGCGCTTACAAGGTTCGAGAGCTGGGAATCGAGTTTCAAGCCATTATCAGTAAGCTCGAATTCACTCAGCTGCTTGTAGGTGCTGCTGCCGCCGATATACCAGCCGTTGATCGTCATCGAGGTGGTTGTCCCCATGATGTCGATGCGCAGGTTATTGCCTGAACCTGAAATATTGCCGCTGTCATCGACCCGGTCAAACCAGAGTTGGTCATCGCCAATGCCATGGCCGAAGAACAGGGTGCCGTTCGCCGTATTGGTGGTCGAGACGCCGTTATTGATCTTGTCCTGGCCCTCGCCCTTGCCGAAGTAGTAGCTGTCGTTGCCGCCTGCCCCGGCCAAGGTCTGGTTGTTGGTGTTGGCAGTCAGAATGTCGGCGCCGGTGGTGCCGTTGAGGGTTGAAACTGTTGAGGCAGAACCCTTGGCCGTTGTCAGGTCGACTGTCGTGCCATCGCTAAAGACCAGTTTTTCGACGCGATCGGCTGACGTCGATATGTGGCCCGATATCGTGATCTGGTCGCCAGAGGTGGCGTCGGTGATGATGAGATCTGCCGCATTCGTCGATTCGCCAAAGAAAGCGTTATAAGAACTTATGCCGCTGGCCATCTTGAGCGTGTCGGTGCCGCCGTGCTCGCTGATGACGAGGGTGCCGTCGCCTCCTGCATACGAATAGGTATCGGCGCCTGTGCCACCAGTTGAGGTGGTTACGCCAATGCCCGTGATGAACGTATCGTTGCCGTTGGCCCGTCCGGAAATATTTCCATTCAGATTCATCGTGCCCGTGCCACCAATCAAGGTGTCAGCGGCCGTCGTGCCCCACAGCGTCGTGGTTCCGTTCGTCGCCGTCTCGTTGACGCCGCTGACGAGGCTGGCTGTCGTTCCATCGCCGTAAATGAGCGTCTCGATCTGCTGGGTGCCGGTGCTGTAGTTAATAGCGTAAATGTTGATCTGATCGCCCGAAGTGGCGTCGGAAATCACCAGATCCTCGTAGCTTCCGTCGACAGCGACAGCCATCGTGACGTTCGCCGCTGTCAGACCGCTGCCCAGTGTGAGCGTGTCGGTGCCGCCCTGATCGTCGATCCACACGTGGCCGTCGCCCGAAGCATAGGAATAGTTGGTGTTGCCGGTGCCTCCCCAGAGACTCGACGTACCCGATCCGGCGATAAACACGTTATTGCCGCTTCCCGAGTTGCCGACCATCGATTGCGTACCGCTGCCGCCGATGAAGGTGTCGCCGCCGCCCTCGCCGATCAACGTCTGGGTTCCCGATGTAGCCGTCAACGTATCGTTGCCGCTCGTTCCCCATAGCGTTGTCGTTCCGCTCGTTGCCGTCTCGGTGACGTTGTTTACCAGACTCGCGGTCGTCCCGTCGCCATAGATGAGCGTCTCGATCTTCTGGGTGCCGGTACCGTAATCGATGGCGTAGATTTTGACCTGGTCGCCCGAAACCCCGTCGGAGAGCACAAGGTCCTTGTAGGAACCATCTGTGACGATAGCCTCCGTGACATTCGAGGCTGTCAGGCCGCTGCCCAGCCTAAGTGTGTCGGTGCCGAGCGTGTCGTCAATCCAGAAAGTGCCGTCGCCCGAAGCGTAGGAATAGGTGTCGTCGCCATTGCCGCCCCAGGCCGAGGTCGTGCCTATGCCGGCAACCATCGTGTCGTTGCCGCCTGCTGTGTGGTTGCCGACGAGGCTCATGGTCCCGGTGCCACCGACCAGAGTGTCGTTACCGGCCGTGCCCCACAGCGTCGTCGTTCCGTTCGTCGCCGTCTCGTTGACGCCGCTGACCAGGCTGCCTGTCGTTCCGTCCCCGTAAACGATCGTCTCAACCTGCTGGGTGCCGGTGCCATATGTAATCGCGTAAATGGTGATCTGATCGCCTGAGGTCCCGTCGGAAAGCACGAGGTCCTTATAAGAACCATCTATGACGACAGCCGCCGTGACGTTCGCCGTCGTCAGGCCGCTGCCCAGCCTGAGCGTATCGGTGCCGCCTTGATCGTCGATCCAGAGAGCACCGTCGCCCGAGGCATAGGAATAGATTGTGTCGCCGGTGCCGCCCCAAGCCGATGTCGTACCCGTCGCGGCGACGAAAACGTTATTGCCGGCAGTCCCCGTGTTTCCGACCAGTGATTGCGTGCCGTTGCCGCCAATAAAGGTGTCGCTGCCGCCGTTTCCATTGATCGTCTGATTCCCAACCGACGCTGCCAGAATATCGTTGCCGGACGTGCCGTTCAGCGTTGTGTTACCGGTTGCCGCCGTCAGAACGGGCTGGAGCGTGCTGCCATCACTGAACATGATGGTCTCAATGCTGTTACTGGATGAATATTGGGAGTGGTAGATATCAATCTGATCGCCCGTCGTTCCATCAGTAATCAGCAGATCGTAGCCGTTGCTTGATTCGCTCAGTGAAATATTGGAAGACGTGATCCCCGCGCCCAGCTTCAGCGTATCGGTGCCGCCGCTGTCCTGGATCATAAAGTTGCCGTCTCCAGGAGCATAGGAATAGATGTCATTGGCAGAGCCGCCAAGCGCGGTCTGCGATCCAGCACCGGCAATGAAGGTGTCGTTTGCGCCGGTGCTGCCATTCAGCGTCTGGGTACCACTACCGCCGACGAGGGTGTCGCTGCCGCCGTTGCCGATCAAGGTCTGGGTGCCGGTTGTTGCCGTCAGCGTGTCGTTGCCGGTCGTGCCCCACAGCGTCGTGGTCCCGCTCGTCGCCGTCTCATTCACGGCGTTGACCAGGCTGGCCGTTGTCCCGTCGCCGTAAACGATCGTCTCGATCTGCTGGGTGCCGGAGCCATAATCGATGGCGTAAATCTTGATCTGGTCGCCCGAGACCCCGTCGGAAATGACGAGGTCCTTAAAGGAGCCGTCCGTTACGATGGCCATCGAAGTATTTGCCTGTGTCAGGCCACTGCCCAGCCTGAGCACGTCGGTGCCGAGGGTATCGTCGATCCAGAAAGTGCCGTCGCCCGAGGCATAGGAATAGGTGTCGTTGTTGTTGCCGCCCCAGGCTTTCGTCGTGCCTATGCCGGCAATCATGGTGTCGTTGCCGCCTGCCGTATGGTTGCCGACGAGGCTCATGGTCCCGGTGCCGCCGACAAGAGTGTCGTTGCCGGCCGTGCCCCACAGCGTCGTGGTTCCCGCCGTCGCCGTCTCGTTGACACCGCTAACCAGGCTGCCTGTCGTCCCGTCGCCGTAGATGATCGTCTCGATCTGCTGGGTGCCGGTGCTGTAATCAATCGCGTAAATGTTGATCTGGTCGCCCGTGACCCCGTCCGAAAGCACAAGGTCCTTATAGGAACCATCCGTGACGACAGCCGCCGTGACATTGGCGGCAGTGAGTCCGGTGCCCAGCTTGAGCGTGTCGGTGCCACCCTGATCGTCAATCCAGACGTGCCCGTCGCCTGAGGCATAGGAATAGGTGGTGTTGCCGGTGCCGCCCCAGAGGCTCGACGTGCCCGTGCCGGCGATAAAGACGTTGTTGCCGCTCCCTGAATTGCCGACCATCGATTGCGTACCGCTGCCACCAATGAAGGTGTCGCTGCCGCCCTCGCCGATCAACGTCTGAGTTCCCGATGTCGCCGTCAGCGTGTCGTTTCCTGCGGTGCCCCACAGTGTCGTCGTTCCGCTCGTCGCTGTCTCGGTGACGTTGTTGACCAGGCTGGCCGTCGTCCCGTCGCCATAGATGAGCGTCTCAATCTGCTGGGTGCCGGTTCCGTAATCAATGGCGTAAATTTTGATCTGGTCGCCCGTGACCCCGTCGGAAAGTACAAGATCCTCGTGATAACCGTCTGCAACGATGGACGCCGTGACATTCGCCGCTGTCAGGCCGCTGGCCAGCCTGAGTGTGTCGTTGCCACCTTGATCGTCGATAAAAAGAACACCGTCGCCCGAGGCATAGGAATAGACAGTGTCCCCGATGCCTCCCCACACGTCCATCGTCCCGGTGCCGGCGACAAAGACGTTATTGCCAGTCCCCTGGTTGCCGATCATCGACTGCGTGCCGCTGCCGCCAATAAATGTGTCGCTGCCACCGTTGCCGTTCATAATTTCGGTACCGGTGCCACCTACGAAGGTGTCGTTACCACTACCGCCATTCAGTGTGTAGCGGCCTGTTGCGCCGACAAGCTTGTCATTGCCGCCGTTGCCGGTGAGAGTCTCGGTACCGTCAGTGGCAGTCAATGTGTCATTGCCAACGGTTCCGCAGAGCACTGAAGCGCCTGAGGGCATGGTGAAGTCTACACCATGCAGGTTTTCTGTGGTGCCGCTCGCAAAGACAAGCGAAGTAATGGCCTGCTGCGTCGAAAGTTCGTTCTTCAGCGTGATCGTATCGCCGGAAACCGCGTCGGTAATGATCAGATCATGCCCGGAAGCGGCAAGACCTATATCTCCTGTAGCAATGCCGCTGCCCAATTTGAGAGTGTTGTTGCCGACATCGTCCTGAATCGTGAGCAATCCGTCGCCGGAGTGATAGGAATAGATGTCATCGCCCGATCCGCCGATCGCGGAATGAACCCCGCCGGCATTTATAAAGGTGTCATTGCCGCCATTGCCCGTTAGGGTCTGGGTGCCCGAGGTAGCTGTCAATGTATCGCTACCGGCTGTGCCGTAAAGACTGGAGGCGTTGGCCGTCAATGCCACGCCTTCGAGATTTTCGGTCGTACCACCACTGAACACCATATAGGAAACCCCGGTCGTCGTGTTCAACTGGCTTTTGAGGGTAATGGTATCGCCCGAAACACTGTCGGTAATCAACAAGTCGTGCCCTGAAGCTGTCAGGCTGATATCACCCGTCGCAATCCCGGAGCCGAGCTTAAGCGTATCCGTACCCGCACCGTCCTGAATAACAAACAGTCCGTCGCCCGAATGATATGAATAGGTGTCGTTGCCACTGCCGCCGATTGCGGTGTGAGAGCCAGACGCATTGATGACAATGTCATTGCCGCCGTTGCCGGAAATAGTCTCGGTGCCGGAAGTCGCGGTGAGCGTATCGCTGCCTGACGTGCCGTAAAGACTGGCAGCGTTGGCGGTCAGCGCAATGCCTTCCAGAGACTGGGTCGTCCCGCCGGAGAACGTCAATATCTGCACACCCTCGATAGTGTCAAGTTGGTCGTGAAGCGTGATCGTGTCGCCGCTAACACCATCGGTGATGACAAGATCGTGCCCGGACGCGGTCAATGTAACCGACGAAATCCCGCTGCCCAAAGCAAGAGTATTCTGGCCACCGGCCTCAATCACTGTCAGAAGCCCGTTACCGGAACTGTACGAATAGGTATCACCGCCGGCGCCACCATAGGCTGTCGTAACCCCTGTTCCGATCTCAAACAGGTTTGTTCCATCCCAGCCATCAGCCCTCAAAACATCAGTACCGGACGCACCAATATAAGTATCGTTGCCAGCATCGCCGAAGAGTGTCTCGGTTCCTGATGTCGCCGTCAGCGTATCGTCGCCGGGCGTGCCGTAAAGCGTCGATGCGCCTGACGGCATCGTCAACGAAATGCCCTCCAGGCTCTCGGTGGCTCCGCCGCTGAATACAAGCGAATCCACTATGGCGTGGACATCAAGCTGGCCGGTGATCGTAATCTGATCTCCTGAGACCCCGTCCGTGATGAGGAGGTCATGGCCCGATGCTGTCAGGGTGACATCGCTCGTCGAAATACCGCTTCCCAGGACGATCGTGTTGCGACCGCCCGTCTCGATTATTGTCAGGTCGCCACTTCCCGATGCGTAAGAATAGGTGTCGTTGCCGGTTCCTGCGTTGATCGTCGTATTGCCGGCGCTATTGATGAAAACATCGCTGCCACCGTTGCCGTTGAGCGTCTGGCTGCCGCTGTTGCCGACGAGCGTGTCATTACCGGTCGTACCGTTGAGAACAGTGTTCCCTGTGGCCTCGGCCAAGATAAGGCCCGCCGTCAGCTTCATGGTGCTGCCAGAGGAGAAATGCACGGTCTGTATGACCGGCTGTCCGCCAAGCTGGCCCAGAAGAACAATTTCGTCGCCGCTGACGCCATCGGTGATCAGTAAATCGTTTCCCGAACCTGTAAAGCCCAGGCTTGCGGCCGAGATACCGCTTCCCAATGCCAAAGTATTGCTGCCGCCCGGATCGCTGATTGTCGCCGTGCCGGTGCCTGAGTTGAACGAATAGGTATCGCTGACCCCGCCGCCGGTCACAGTTGTGCCGCCGGAGAGCGTGTAAGTGCTTCCCAATTGGAACGCGTTCATCGTGCTTCCGTCCGCAAAGCGAATCGTCTGCACACCGAAATTCTTATCGGTGATCTGGTCTCCGGACACGCCGTCCGTGATAATCAGATCGTTGCCTGAGAGCGAAAAACTCAGGTTGGATGAAGTGAGAGTCCCACCAAGCCATAGTTCGTTATTGCCGCCGCTGTCCGAGAGTGTCGTGTGACCTGTGCCCGGAGTGTACTTATATATGTCGTCCTTGCTGGTGCCCGTGAGCGTTGACCCCGAAGTCGCATTATGAGTGCCTCCGGTTGCGTGGAGATTTAGCGTAGTCCCGTCCGCGAAAACGAGTGTCTTGAATCCGCTCAGGCCGTTTTTGAGTAGCGTTATGGTGTCGCCGCTTACGCCGTCCGTAATTGTTGTGGTGGTGGATGAAGTAATGCTTACACTTGTCCTGTCGATGGATGAGTCCAGAACAAGGGTGCCATCGCCGGCGTCGTCCTGCAGAGTGAGATTTCCATCGCCGCTCGCATAAGATGCAATCGCGGTTCCGTGCCAGCCTTCGCTGAAGATTTCCGTACCCTGACCGGCAATGAATGTATCCGTGCCGCCATTAGAGCCGCCAAAGAAGTGCTCGTTGTTGCCAACGCCGCCTATAAAAAGGTTCGATCCGCCACTTCCGTAAAAAGTTTCGTTATCGCCTGATCCAATAAGGGTGTCGTTACCGCCTTGAGACGCGATGACCGTCTGATTGCCGGCCCAAGCGGTGATCACGTCATTTCCGGCCGTGCCATTCACAACTGGTGCGCCAAACAAGAATGTGGCTGCGATATCGGCACCCTCCGCTGATAAGTCGCTGCGGAAGGTTGCGAATCCTGCGTTCGTATCACCGCCCAAAGCATGTAGCGCGCCATTAAAGTCAGAAAGCTCCGTCAGGCCAGCCGTACGGTTCGCGGAGAGGTCGGAGAGTATCTGGGATTCAGCTAGGGAGTAGTCCGACTGCGTATTACCGGTTACGACGTCGAGCGATACTTGTATGTCGTTAAACAGAGTTGCCAGATCGGTTTGCACTTCTAGACCGGCGAGGACGTAATCGTGAAGCTGTTGGTACGCTGCAGTCAACGCGGCGACGGATTGAGAGCCTGGATTGGCCGTTCCGTTGTATGGGTCGACAAACGTTTGACCGGAAAACTGCTCAAGCGCCTCCAATTGCCGTGCATCGAAGTATGACCCGCGCGCGGTAGAGCTTATCCCTTGAACACCTGTCCACTGATAAATAATCTCATCCACCAACGTATTACGAGAAGAGTCATCGGTAGCGGCGACGAAAGATTCAACGTAACCCTGCAAAGTCGTGTCGCTGGCATTTGCTTGTATTTGCATGGCCTGCGACAAATCGTTGACTGTCCCTGTACCTAAAAGATCCGGCAATGCCGAAATCGTCCCGGACAATGAAACGTAGGAATCCGGTACAGTGTTGGCAGGGTCGGTCTGTAATGATTCATCCGCGATCTCACGCGTGCCGCCACCAATGGGAGAATAGGTCGCAGTCTTGCCAATATAATTTCCGTTGCCATCCGTCGTGTCGGTATTAGTCGTAGTCAGGCTGATCGACGCTATACCCGCCGCCGACATGGTCTCCAATTCACCGGACTCGGTTACACCATCCCCGTTTGCATCCACCCACACACGTAATCCAGACCATGCGGTGTCGGAAGAATTAATGACGCCGTCATGGTTGGAGTCCAGATCGGCCAAAGCCGCAAAGCCATCGACCGCATATCCGCCGCCTGAAAGTGAAGTTGATGTCCCGAACATCTGAGAACCATTGGTGATCGGCGCATCCGTCGGATCGTTGACAAGTATGCCGGTGCTAACGCCGACCCATGCAGTGTTCTCGGCGAACCCGTTATTCTGGCCGTCGAAGAATACGCCACCCGTTAGGTTAGTCGTTTGGATTCCGCTTCCCATATCGAGAACAAGTGGATCGTAGCTGGCAGGGAACCATTTCTTCGCCGCCGCTTTAAAAGCGGCAGCGGCTTTTGCTGCGGCTTGCTCACCCCATCTATAGGTTGGCCACGTTTCAATAGTTTTTCGGCCAGGTAAGAACGACTGGGGCTCCCCCATACCCAATCCTGTATTAATTCCAAAAGTATGATCAATGACGGACCAGGCCCAGGTGCCGCAGTCATCACCCGTAAGAATGTTGTATTCAGGAGGGTTAGCGATACTGTTGTTGATATAGTTAGAAAGATTATTGTATTGATCAGGCGTAAGAGGAATGACTGGGCCATCTCCTGGGCCGGCCGCGGGGACAGTGTGCCCGTTGGCATTATCCCAGCCGGCTATATCACCAGGCCCAATAAACGATCCATAGATTTCATTTATAATTCCGCTATCGCCCGGATTAGGATACATACCGTAATCGTAAATATTCCCGCAAGAGTCCCTTACCTGAATATAGGTATGACCCCAGAATCCCGGGTCGTTCATAATCTGCACCGAATATCCGTACTGCGGGCCTGTTTCCAGAGGAGGCACAGAGTATGGTTTATCCGACATTTAGCGCTCCTTGTTTCAGAAGGTAGTGTTAGTGGGCTATTGGTCGTGACGAGACATTAGTGTAAAGCGGTGAAATGCAAATCGTGTGTGACGCAGTCAGTTACCAGGTCTCGGACTTATTCAGGCCAGTAGGTGTTGTAGACGTGAGCGCGTGTACTTTGTGGGCGAAGTGTACTTTTGGTTTGGATATCGCTCCGCCAACCATAAACAATACGATACAGAGCAACGTCCTGAGACCAGTTGAGATACTAAGATGGGTCTTGCGGTGGAAGAAGGCGCGGCTGGGTGGCAATAGCAAACACGCGATTACGAAACCAAAACAGCCTTCGCTTGGGCTTCCCCATAGGAAATCGGCCGCTGATGCGAAAAGAAAGAAAAGTCCGAGGCCCCACATCGCGATGAGGCCGGGGTCAAGTTTGCGCTCCTGAGGTTGATTAGTCTCATCCATAGTTGTCTTTCTTATGTATCCTCTGAAACAAAAAATCAGGACAACGCAACTGGTAATGAGTTATAGGCCTTCGAGTTCTGTGTCATTCCGCAAGGCCCGAACAACCGCGATTCGAATCAAAACGCGAGATCGAAATCCTGTCACCGATTGTCCGCACCTGCAATAGGGATTCCGCACTGAGCAGTTGCGGTAATGCATTAGGAATGCTTACAGAAAATGGATTCCGGTAGAACTCGCGGAGGACAGACTCACCCAGTTTGAAAGCTAGCGAAACGCGATGCACGAGAAACCTACCACTCCTGGTAGGGGTGCAATGTTCTGCAAGGCGGCTTTGAGCGGTCGGCTAGCGTTCCGTGCCAAAAGTGATCGGGAGGATGGGTTGGATTCGTTGCGGTGGCGAGCGGAAATTACCGGTCGAGAGCGTCAGCCGGTCTTCTTCTCGTCCGTCTTCTTGTGGTGGGAGCGCCGCGGGCGGTGGTTTTCCTCGTAGCCGAGTCTGGCGAGCTTCTCGTCGAAGGCCTTGATCGCGGCTTCTTTCTGATGAAGCAGCTCTTTGATCAACTCCTGACGGCGGGACTCAAATGCATTCTTCTCGGAAAGAAACTTCTCGACCTCGTCGGGCGATGCCTCGGCGGCCTTGGGCTTCGTCGGCTCCTGCGCCATGGGAATATGATACGCCAGCAGACTAGTGTTTGGGTGCCTGCGGCGCGGTCACGAAGGGAATCACGATCTGTTTCGGGATGACCAGCCCCTTGGGCGCTTTCGCGTCTTTGGGCGGCTCTTTCTGCGCGGTTATGGTGCCGTTGGGGTTCTGAACGATAAGGGGCGGCTTCGCTGGTGCCGGTTGTTGTCTGGCCGGATTCCGGGCGCAGACGCTGCCCGCCAGCATGAGGACGGTAAAAGCGAGCTTTGAATTCCGGTTCATTGCTTCGCCTGCGGCGGGAACTTCTCCTTAATCACTTTGACGATGACGCCTTCGACCTGGATCTTCGAGAGGTCGGCCTTGCCTTCGCGGCCCAACAGATCAAGCGCGGTCATCTCGACGCCGAGCTTCTCGATCCCTTCCGAAAACGGCTTGCCGTCCTGCACTTTCGAGAACCAGTCGCGGATCGCCTGCGCCATCTTCGGGTTCTTCGCGTAGAGGTCGGCCGTGGACTTCTCGATGAAATTCACGACGTATACGGACTGGTCATGGGCGGGCTTGGCCTCGAACTCGCTCAGGCTCATCGCCCGCGCGGGGAACATCAGAAAACCAAGGGTAAGGGCTATGATGACGAGCCTCATGTCTAAGGATAACCTGAATCGAATGAATCCGTTGCAGTGATTTTCCATCTTTCTTTATGCCTCCAACGAGAGGCATCCTTTCTGCCCTTTCAGGCGTTTTAAAACTTCCATTTTCCTCATGAACAGGACAAGGGGGTTGAGCAGGCCGGACGAAGCAAAGTCAAGGGCGGCGGCACGCCGTTCATCGCAGACCCTTGACTGCGCAGGACGGTCTGCCAGCTTTTTTTCCGAGGAAAATGGACGGTTTGAAACGGACTAGACCGAAGCCTTGGGAGCATTTGACGCCGTTGCCGGAACGACCTCCGGCGCTTTCGGCGTCTCCGTCAGTCCGGCCACGGCACGGGTAAAATCAGGCGCGGAACTTCTGCCCTCGCCTCCGGCCGGGCCGGCATAGTCGTCGAGCGACACGCTATCGTAGGCAGCCGCGATATCCGGCTGCTTCTCTATTTCCGCCTTCGCGGCATCGATCTTTTCGGCGAACGCGCGTTCGTAGCCGGTCAAGCGCTGCTCCGCCTGCTTCCGCTGCCGCTCCATATCGTCGGCGCTCAGTCCCTGCCCGCCTTCCTGCGCCTGCTGCTTCTCCTTGAGCACCTTCTGGCGGAGGCGCTCCATTTCGTCGCGTTCGTCGTTCGTCTTCTGCCGCTCCTGCCAGGTCGGCGCATCCGGGCGTTCGCGGTGAAGCACCTCGGCCTCGCCCGCATCGGACCCGGAAAGCACCCTCCCCGTCTCATCGCGATAGCCGGTGCCATCAAAATAAACACGGCGGCCGTCATGCAGCCGCAACGCCCGATCCTCGATCTCCTGCTGATGTCTCTCGATCTCCCTCTCCCGGAATTCGATGTCGGCGAGAAGCCGGTCGCTGCGGTGCTGAATGCCCAGCATGGCCTCGTCGTACCGGCGGCGCTGCTCCTGCTCCTCGATCCGGCGCTTCTCCTCGATGCTCTGGCCGGGGTAAAGCATCCAACGGCGCGACGATACGCCCGAGAGTTCGAGATTGTACTCGTCGAAGCTGCGCTGATGCAGGATGTCGGCATGGCGCGACCACAGCAGCGTGAGCAGTCCGGGCGGCACGCTGCCGGAAGGCAAGCTCAGCAGCTTGTCCGCGCTCATCGTCTCGATGTCGTCTTCCGCGCCAGACATGATCTTCCACAACCCTTCGCGACCAGCCTACACGCTAAGGTTTAAGATTCTGTAAATAGCAACCGTAGGTTCTTGGAAGCGACCCGCCATTCCATGACATGCTGAAAGCATGACGATGGGAGCCACAAGGGAAGATCCCTTTATAAAGCTGTTTCTTTCAGCGTACGAGAACTATTCCTGGGCGGATGCAGACCTGCTGAAGCCCGACGCCATCGACAGGACGAATCCCGCCGTTGACCAGGTTGCCAAGCGGAAATCCGACGGCAAGACTTTGGCGATCGAGCATACGATCATTGAGCCATTCGTGCAGGAGAAGGAAGATTACGCGGCCTTCGCGCAGGCGGATTTTCTCGGTATCGAAAAGGATCAATCACTGCTCGTTCCAGGAATCTGGATCGAGGTATTCGTCCCGGTCGGCACTTTGCGGAATCTGCCGCCGAAATCGCGCGCAGCTATCGTTCAGTCTGTGCATGACTGGCTTCGAACGAATCGGCTGACGTTACCGGAAGGGAACTCTCAGCACCCCTGCCCTATCACGGGGGCTTCGGGCAAAGTGCCGGGCGAGATCACGCTTACGGTGCGTGTGACCTCACTGCGGCGGGGTGACAAGGCTGAGCCCGGAGCCCTGCGCGTCCGCCGCCAGCAGATCGACAACAACCTCGGTGATGTCATCGAAAAAGCGCTGAAGAAGAAACTGCCGAAGCTGGTGAACACGCCGGCTGACAAGCGCATCCTGCTGCTGGAGCGCCAGCACATGAATCTTCTGCCCGAAAGCATGCTGGCGGAGAGCGAAAACCGCCGGTCCTCGTTCCCAGAACTGGCCAAGGTTGACGAGATCTGGATTATCGAGACGATCTTCTACGGCACACCCTTCGGCGGGACGTACCTGCGGTTCGAGCTTTATGAGAAGGGAGCCGTCACCCGCAGCTATGACTTTAAGGACGAAAAACTTCTGACCCGGTTCGAGGGCGGTTTTGCCGAGGTCGTAAACCACGTTTCCTGAATTGGTCAACGAAGGGTTGCTTTCCAGAATTAGGGTCGATTTTGGGCGCAAAATTGACTCGTGGGAGGCTCAAACTTGGGGGCCACAATCGCGCACCTGAAGATCAGAACGCGCAGGCACAAGCCTGTGCGCAGAAGGACCGGCAAAGAACGCTACTTCTTCGCGTTTTGACCGAATTCCCTATGACGGAGGGCCTGATAGCGCAGGCAACATCCATTTTTGGGTCCTTGCCGTAATACAATTTGAGAAATCATGCTACGCGCCCGCCCATTCACGCGCTCGGGGTTGCGGGGGAAATCGTGCTGACGCCAATCGGACTCGTTCGCGCCTGCTTTCTCCTGACCATGAGTGCTGCAGCTACATACGCATGGGCGGAAACCAGCATTTCCGGAACGCTCACTGATCCGCAGGGAAAAGCGGTTCCAGCGGCAAGCCTGCGGCTGTTTCACGTAAGCGGCGCTCTCGTGGCTGAAACCAGCACGGGTGACGCCGGGCAGTTCGCGTTCCCCAACATTGCGCCTGGAAATTACCGGATCAACGCCGTGGCGCCGGGATTCACATCGATATCCAAGGACTTCGTTGTAATCGCTGACCAGCACACGACGGCGGAGCTGCAGTTCGGCGCTGTAGCAGGTCAGTCGCAAAGCGTGGTCATCACGGCAAAGGTTCTCGAACCCACGCTCGACCTTCGCAATTCGGAGGTCTTCAACCGGACCCTCTTTAGCCGGGATGATCAGGTCTTCCAGCAGCTCAATGCCGGGATAAACGCGGGCCAACACGAGGGCGGTGGCAAATCGCTTGAGATCCGGCGTTTCGGGTTCAATCTGGATCATGGCGGGGTGAATGGCGGACTCAAAGTGCTGCTGGATGACGTTCAACAAAACCAGGGAACCCAAGGGCACGGGCAAGGTTATCTTGGAGCATTGAAGGCTCTCAGCCCGGAACTCATCCAGGATGTCACCATCATCAACGGCCCCTTCAGTCCCGAGTATGGCGATTTCAGCGGCCTCGGTGTTGTGCACATACGGCAGCGCGAGTCGCTTCCGGACCAGTTCACGGCGCGGCTCCAGGGCGGAAACTTTGATAATGGGCGTGGATTTCTGGCGTACAGTCCGGACGCGCAAAAGACCGACGCCTATATTGCCTACGATGGCTCATACACGGACGGTCCGTTCCTGAACCCCGGTCGCTACCGCCGCGACAACGTCAACGCCAACTACACCAGAACTCTCGACCACAGCCAGAAGCTCGGCTTTCGTTTCATCTTCGGGCGGAACGATTTCTATTCATCAGGGCAGGTCCCGCTCGATCTCGTGAATGCGGGGCTTCTCGACAGGTTCGGCTACATCGATCCGACCGACGGCGGCCGCGTCAAGCTCGGTACGTTCTCGACGTATTACAGCAAGTCTTTTGCAAACGGCGATACTCTCAAGATCGACGGTTTTCTCGGCAGGTCGTTATTTGATCTATATTCGAACTTCACGTTCTTTCTCAACGATCCCGTGCGCGGCGATGCCTTCCAGCAGCACGATTCGCGGTTGCAGCAGGGCATCAATGCTCAATACACGCATGTTCACAAGCTGGGCGGAATCTCTGCCTCATTTCTCGCAGGCCTGAACTTTCACGACAACGAGATCAATGTCGGCCTTTATCCCCGCGAGGGGCGCGATCCCACCGGCGTCACGACGCGTGCGAACGCGCGTGTCACGAATGAGGCCGGGG
>JACXTT010003688.1_pt1 | contig 23340 bp, 22 predicted proteins | sample 9270951 | NCBI WGS metagenome assembly JACXTT01 (sample SAMN15532306, study PRJNA645909) | rock metagenome | isolation source: weathered quartz diorite | place: Puerto Rico | collected 2017-06-21
TTCCTTGGATTCAAAAGTCTTGCCGTCGATGGTTGACCGGGCCAGCACCAAGGCGTCGGTGGAATATCCCGTCTTGGAAGAGGCTCCCTCGTAAGCCACGTACAGTGCCCCATCCGGGCCGAACTGCACTTGCGAACCCTGGTCAAACGGGTGGACGGCATCCGAGATCGGGAAGCCCTGGCGGTTCCATGTCTTTCCGTGGTCGAACGAAATCGCTCCCACGATCGGCGACTGCAGGTAGCTCAGACCCCTCGGCCCGGTATTGAATTTCGTCCAGGTGACCACCACTCTTCCATTGGCGCCCGCCGCAAGCCAGTCCTTGTCCAGTACGAAGTTGCCCGCGTCGGCATAAGCCACCATGTTGGGCTCGCTCCACGTTTTTCCGCCGTCGTGCGAGACGCTGACCACAATCCCGCCTACCGGCTTGACGCGGCTAAAAACGATGTTCGCGTAATACGCAACCCCGTCTGGGCTGAAAGTGACCACCGGATCGCCCGCCGAATCCATCTTCTTGAAATTACCCGCCCCGCCTGACTCCGCAGTCAGCCCCGGCAATAGCACGTTGTGCCACGTCAGGCCTCCGTCGAACGAGTAATAAGCCCAGCCCGTACCGTCGTTCAGCCCGGTAAAATCGCAGCAGATCCGGTAGTCGTTCGCTCCGGCAACCAGATTCTTCGGATTCTTGGGATTGACCGCGATCGTAGTTTCGTTTTGCGGCGTGGTACACCCGAAATTGGAAAAACCGCTGTTGTTGACGCTATCGCCGGTGATAGCGTTCACGTTGCTTCCCAATGCGCCGTAGGCGGCGACGGTATTGAACGGATTTGATCGGCAAAGACCTGCCGCCGCGAGCGCGTCATCGAAAGAATCTTCGTCTTCCTCCATCGCCCAGGGCGCATTGACGGTGGTCGGGAATTTCCATTTGTGGGATATTGGGCTCGCCGCAAAAACAGAGGTTGCGGTCAGAAGCAGGGAACCCGCAAGAACAGCAGACAGTGCGACATTCCTCATAGGTTTAATCTCCGTCGTCGGGCCAAGGACTACGAATTTCAGCCCAGACGTTTTAGCCAAAGTATACCGCCGCCAGTCAGAACCGAAGCCGCAAGACACGCGCCTGATTTGGCCATTTTGAGGAAATGCGGCCCGACCTGAATCGAACGAATCAGCGCCTTGTGCCGCCGCCCGCCAGGCCCGGCACCCCGCCCAGCGTGACCGCCTTGCGCACCGCTCGCAGCACCGCCTGCGCCAGGGCCCCAGCGGCCGCTGCGCCCAGCGCGTCGATGTCGGCCTTCTCGTCGCCCACCGACATCCCGAACACGATGTCGCCGTCGGACATCGTATTCACCGGATAGATCGTGCGCGCCAGGCCGAGCCCCGCGTTCTGCGCCAGCTTGCCGGCTTGCACCTTATCCAGCCTCGCATTGGTGGCGACCACAGCCAGTGTCGTGTTCTCCCGCGAGAATCCCCCGCGAATGCCCCGCTTCAGCAGCGCCACCGAGTCGGCGAATTCCATCGAGTCCGGCGCCTTGCGAGTCCCAGCCAGAATCTTGCCTGTCTCGGGATCTCGCACGTCGCCCATGGCGTTCACCGCGGCCAGCGCCGAAACCATCACCCGCGAGTAGGGCCCTTCCAGCGACACCGTGTACGATCCGACGCCGCCTTTCATCGCCTGCCGCAGGCCCAGCAGCTTGCCCACTGTCGCCCCCGTGCCTGCTCCCACGCAGCCTTCCGCCACCGGGCCGCTCGTCGCCGCCGCCGCTGCGACCTCGCCCATCTCGCGCGTGGGCCGGACTCCTGCTTTGCCGATTCCCAGATCGAACAGAATGGCCGCCGGAACCAGCGGCACCCTTCCCGCGCTGGTCTCAAATCCCACGCCTTTGCTCTCCAGATACCGCCGGACGCCCGCCGCCGCTTCCAGCCCGAAGGCGCTTCCGCCCGCCAACACCACGCCGTGAATCGCCCCGGTGACGTGGCCCGGGCTCAACACGTCCAGCTCCTGGCTGCCCGTCGCCGAACCTCGCACGTCCACGCCCGCCGCCGCTGGACGGTCGCACAGAATCACCGTGCACCCGGTAATGCCCTCGAAATCCGATGCGTGGCCAACACGGATCCCGGTGATGTCGGTGAGCCCTTTCATTCCCGAACGGCAACCAGTGTAGCGCAAGGCGTGGTAGCATCGAAAAGTTGGAGTGCCTGTCGCCGGCGCGTCCGCTAACGCATGCTGGATTTCTTTAAAGGCCCGATTCTCGCGGTCCAGGAATTTTACTTGCTTGCCGGAAGGGCCATCCGGAACGTCTTCCGTCCTCCCCATTACAGCGACGATATCTTCCTGCAAATGGATCAGATCGGCGTCGGCAGCCTGCCCATCGTCATTCTGACCGGCTTCTTTTCTGGAGCCGTGATGGCGCTTCAGATGTCTAGGGCGTTGGCCGACTATGGCCAGGTTGGACGCACCGGACAGATCGTCTCCATCACGCTGGTCCGCGAACTCGGCCCCGTCCTGACCGCCCTGATGGTGGCGGGCCGCAATTCCTCCGGCATCGCCAGCGAGCTCGGTTCCATGAAGGTCACCGAGCAGATTGACGCCATGCGCGCACTCGGAACTGATCCGGTGCAGAAACTGGTGACCCCGCGCATGATCGCCACCGCCGTGGTGCTGCCGCTGCTCACTGCGATCGCCGATTTCGTAGGCATGTTCGGCGGATCCATCATCGCCATCTACCTCCTGGATCTCATCTCCGCTCAATACTGGACCTCGGTCTGGCAGGCTTTGGAATGGAATGACGTGACCCAGGGCCTTCTCAAGCCGTTCGTGTCTTCCTTCGTGATTTCGCTGGTCGGGTGCTTCTACGGGCTTCGTACCACCGGCGGCACCCAGGGCGTGGGCCGCGCCACGACGCAGGCGGTGGTAGTTGCGTCGGTGCTGATTCTTGTGTTGAACTTCTTCATCGCCAAGATTTTCGTCAGCAGCACGGTAAAGTGATGCCCGAACCCTCCTCAGACATCCTCCGCTTCGACCGCGTAACCGTCGCCTTCGACGGTGAGCCGGTGCTGCGCGATGTCTCGTTCTCGGTGCCGCACGGTGAATCGCGCATCCTGTTCGGAGCGGCGTCTTCCGGAAAAACGGTTCTGCTCAAGACCGCGCTCGGCCTTCTGCGCGCCGATTCCGGCCATGTCTTTCTCTTCGGGCAGGACATCACCGTTCTTCAGGAGAGGCAGCTCTTCGATATCCGCAGCCGCGTGGGCATGCTCTTTCAGGAAGGCGCGCTGTTCGACTCGCTGAACATCGAGGGCAACGTGGCCTACCCGCTCCTCAACCAGAAGGCCATCCGCTGCTCGCACGAGGAAGCCGTCCAAAAAGTGCGCGAGGCACTGCGCTTCGTCGAGTTGGAGCACACCCTGGAAAAATTTCCCAGCGAACTGTCCGGCGGTATGCGGCGCAGGGTCGCCATCGCCCGGGCTCTTGTAACCGCCCCGCCGCTGCTGCTTTACGATTCGCCCACCGCCGGCCTCGATCCCATCACCGCCACCACTATCATGACCCTCATCGTCAAACAGCGGGATATCGGCCACACCACCACCCTTCTTGTGACCCACCGTTATCAGAACGGGAATCTGATCGCCAACTTCCGCTATAACAAAGACACCGGGAAGTTGGAGCCGGAACGCCGCGGCGGCGAGCGGCGTCCGACCACGAAATTCCTCGGCTTCCGGGAGGGCAAGCTGATTTTTGAAGGGACCCAGGACGAACTGGAAGCCTCCACCGATCCATACGTCCGGAAGTTTGTGAAGCACAACGGATAGCTCTTATGCCTTCGGCCTCAAAAGTATCCTGGGCCCAACTGAAAGTCGGCATCATGGCCGTAGTCGCCATGACCATCATCGGCACGCTGATTTTTCTGCTCACCGGCGGCGGCGACATTTTCACCCAAACCGCGACGCTCAAGACTTTTATGGATGACTCCGCCGCCATGGCGCCGAAATCCCAGGTGCGGCTCAACGGCATCCTCATCGGCAGCATCGAGAAAATCGATTTCACCGGGTCCAAGGATCCGGGAAGGATCGTAGTCGTTGAGATGAAGATCAGGAAGGAGTTCCTGCGCCAGATCCCCGACGATTCTGAGACCACCATCAGCGCGTCCAACCTGCTCGGCGACAAGTTCATCAACATCACCAAGGGCAAGAGCGCTACTCCGGTGAAAGACGGCGGAGAATTGAAGGCTAAAGACACAAAGGACATTCCCGAGTTGATAAACCGCGCCGGCGATCTGCTCGGGTCGCTCCAAACCACGCTTAATCGCGTCGACGGGCTGCTCGCCGACGTCGAAGCCGGGCGAGGCAACATCGGAAAGATCTTCAAGGATGAAGAGCTCTATCGCCGCGTCAACGATCTCGTCGGAGAAGGCCAGAAAGTCATCGCCGCCATCAACACCGGAAAGGGCCTCCTGCCCCGTATGCTGCACGACGAAGCGTTCGTCGAGGATGTCCGCGTGCCCATTCGGCGGCTCGACGATCTGCTGGCCGGCTTGCAGCGCGGAGAGGGTACCGCCGGCAAGCTGATCAAGGACCCGGCTGTCTACGACGATGCGCGCAAAACCATCGTCGAGTTGCGCAAAACCATCGAAGACCTGAACGCCGGCAAGGGCACCGCCGGCAAGCTCCTCAAGGACGACGCGCTGTACAAGGACGCGCGCGGCCTCATCGCCAAACTTGATCAGACCATCGACCGGATGAATTCCGGCCAAGGCACCATCGGCCAGTTGCTCGTTAATCAGCAGCTCTACGAATCCCTCAATGGCCTCTCCCGTGAGATGCAGGGATTAGTCAAAGACGTCCGGTCGAACCCGAAGAAGTTCCTCCGCATCAAGCTGGCCGTCTTCTGATGCCTGCCGGCAAGCGGCTGCTGGTGGTGAACGCCGACGATTTCGGATTCACCGGCGACGTCAACCAGGGCATTGTTGAAGCTCACACCGGCGGAATCCTCACCGCCACCACCCTTATGGCCAACGGCCCGGCATTCGCCGGCGCCGTCAGCCTGGCTCGCGAGCATCCAACGCTCGACATCGGCTGCCACCTTGTGCTGATCGGGGGCAATTCCCTCATCCAGCCCGCGCGCGCGCTTCCGCGAGGCGTGAAAGAGCTTCTTGCCGCGCTCGCCGCCGGACGCCTGCGCATCTATGAGGAACTGTCGGCGCAGGTCCGCCGCATCCTTGACGCCGGCCTGGCGCCCACCCACCTCGACACGCACAAGCACACTCACTTGGCGCCCCCGGTGCTCGATGCTGTCACGCGCATCGCCGAAGAATTCCGCATACCCTGGGTCCGCCGCCCCTTCGACGTTCCCCTCACCGCCGCGCGCGCCGCCTCCCCCTGGCTGACGAAGGCGACCTCCGGCGGCCTGCTTCTGCTACGGCGTAGATTCGAGCGCGCCCTCGCTCGCCGCGGCTGCCGCGCTACCGGCCACTTCGCCGGTTTTCAGTTGACCGGCCGCCTCCGCACCGCCGAGTTGGTCGCCCTGCTTCGCACCCTTCCCGAAGGCGTCACCGAATTCATGTGCCACCCCGGACGCTGCGGAGAAGAACTGCTTGCCGCGCCGACGCGCCTCAAACAGAGCCGCGAAGAGGAACTGTCCGCCCTGACCGCCCCCGAGACCCGCCGCGCCATCCAGGAAACCGGCATCCGTCTGGTGAATTTCCGCGATCTCGGAGTGCCTCGATAAAAGAGGTAAAATAGTGCGTGGTCGGTCCTGGCTCCCCAGACGACCCGCCCTGTGAGGCCGCACACCTCACGGGGCTCTTTTTTGAGTCCCTACCGCCCCGACGACCCGAACCCCCCCTCGCCCCGCTGCGACTCGTTCAACTCCGACTCTTCCCACTCCACCGCCTCATACCGCGCGATCACCATCTGCGCGATGCGGTCCCCCGGATGGATCGCGTAACTGGACTGCCCCAGGTTCAGCAGAATCACCTTCACCTCGCCGCGATATCCCGGGTCGATGGTGCCCGGAGCGTTGGCCACGGTAATCGCCTGCTTCAGCGCCAGCCCGCTGCGGGGCCGCACTTGCGCCTCGTAGCCCGGCGGCACTTCAATCGTCAGGCCTGTAGCCACCGCTCGCGGAACGCCTGGCTCTAGAACTGCGTCCTCCGCGGCGTGGAGGTCCATCCCGGCGTCTTCGTTCGGACCGTGAGCGTACTTCGGCAGCACGGCGTGTGGGGAAATGCGGCGGATCTTGAGGGTCAATCCGTTATCATAGACGATTCATGCCCTCGGACAGGAAGCGTGTGATGACGGTGGCGCCCATGCCGCCCGAGATGAGCGCCTATGCGCTGGCCCGCTACAGCCGGTCGCCCGATTCGATCCGCGATTCCATCCAGTGGGTCCGCACCCACAACGCCCAGGCCTTCCTCGAGAGCTTCTACTTCCAGTACGGCCACGCCTCCATCGCCGACCTCGGCCACGTGACATTCTGTTTCGAGGGAATGTCCGAGCTCGCCGCCACCGAGATCGAAGACGAAAACCTCTGGGACGGCCAGGCCAAGTCGTCCCGCTACCAGGATTTCTCCAAGTCCGGTTTCGTCACCCCGTCCGAGCTGTCGCCCGAGGACGCCGCCAGCTACCAGGCCGCTGGCGCCGCGCTGATCGATGCCTACCAGGCCGTCAATCGCAAAGCCTTCGACTACCTCTCGGACAAACTGCCCCGCCCAGAAGAAATGAAACCGGAGGCCTACCGCCGCAATATCGCCGCCCGGGCATTCGATGTCGCCCGCTACCTGCTGTTCTGGGGAGTGCCCACCAACATCGGCCAGGTCACCAGCATCCGCACACTCGAGAAGCAGATCCGGCGTCTCAAGGCTTCCGAGTACGGGGAGCTGCGCAGCCTCGGCGGCGAGATCGGCGAAGCCTGCGCCCGCCCCCCGGACTGCGTCTGGTACCAGGAAGGCGCCGCCGACCCCGTCGCGCCCACGCTGGCCCGCCACGCCGAAGCCGACGAGCACGCCCGCCGCGCCCCTGCCGATCTGAAACTGTGGGCGGACCAGAACCTCCCGCCCGCCGCTGGGATCACGCTCCCCGGCATCGACCTCCTGAAGCCCGCGGTCATCGCCGCCGACGTCGTGGCGACGCTGCTCTACCCCGTCACCGACCGCCCCTATCGCGAGCTGTACGAGCTCGCCGCCGGCTGGAGCGCAGCGCGGCGCAAGGAAGTGATCGACGTCGCGCTCGGCTCCCGCACCCGCCGTGACGAGTTGCTGCGAGGATTCCGCGGCGGCCCCTACGTCTACGACATCGTCATGGACGTCGGAGCGTACCGCGACATGCACCGCCACCGCCGCTGCCAGCAGTTCCGCCAGGCCTATACCGGCCGTCTCGGTTACGACATCCCCGAAGCCCTCGAACCCGCCGGAGCCTTCGAGATCTACCGCCAGGCCATGGATTCGGCCTTCGCAACCATGCACGCCCTGCCCGAGCCCGGCGCGCACTACCTGCTCCCCTTCGGCGCCCGCTCCCGCTTCCTGTTCAAGATGGATTTCGCTGAAGCCGAGTACATCTCCCGCCTGCGCAGCGGCGTGAAGGGCCATTTCAGCTACCGCAAAGTAGCCTGGGAAATGAAATGCGCCATGGAGAAGCTGGAACCCGAGCTGGGCCGCCCCATCGAAGCCACCCCGCCCTGGATCGAAGACCCCCTGAAGCGCTAAAGCTGACGTGGCGCAGACTCAGGATGTCGGAACTCGGCCTTGAAACCTCAAATCTCCCTCCCGCCTCTACGCAGTCGCCTCCAGCACCCGCAGCTTCGCCGACAGCGTCGTCCGCTTCAGCCTCAACATATTCGCCGCCTGCTTCTTGTTCCCCGAAGTCTTCTCCAGCGCCTGCTGCAAAATACTCCGCTCGATCGCGTTCACCGTCCGCTCGAAGTCCAACCCCTCGTCCGGCACTGACACCAGCCGAACAGCCGCCAGCTCCGCTGCATGCCCCGGCGTCCCCGCCGACGGAATCGGAAAGTCCGAAGGATACAGCAGCTTCCGCTCCCCGCTCAGCACCACGGCCATCTCCACCGCATTCTCCAGTTGCCGCACATTCCCCGGCCAGGGATACTCGCTCAGCCGGTCCAGCGTCTCCCGCGTCACTTGCCGCGCCGGAATCTTCTCGAAGCGGCAGATCTTGTCCAGGAAGTGATCCACCAGCAGCGGAATGTCCTGCGGACGCTCCCGCAGCGGTGGAGTCCGCACCGGCACCACGTTGAGCCGGTAATACAGGTCCTCACGGAACCTCCCCTGGCTCACCCGCTCCGCCAGGTCCACATTGGTCGCCGCCACCACGCGCACGTCCAACTTCACCGTCTCCGACGCCCCGATGCGCTGGAACTCCCGCTCCTGCAAAACGCGCAGCAGCTTGGCTTGCAAGTCCATCGGCATGTCGCCGATCTCGTCGAAGAAAATGGTCCCGTGGTCAGCCTGCTCGAACCGCCCCGTGCGCGCCGTGGCCGCTCCCGTGAACGCTCCCTTCACGTGCCCGAACAGCTCGGCTTCCAGCAGCGTCTCCGGAATCGCGCTGCAATTCACCGCCACCAGCGGCTGCGAAGCCCGTTCCCCTGTCTGGTGCAGCGCCCGCGCCACCATCTCCTTGCCCGTCCCCGTCTCGCCCGTGATCAGCACCGTTGACCCGCGCGGACCCACCAGCCGCACGATCTCGCACACGCGGTTGAGCGCCGGGCTGTTGCCCACCAGGAGGCGCCGCCACGGTTCGCCTTCCAGCGCCGACATCAGCGCCGCCACGTCCCGCGTCCGCCGGCTCTCCGCGATCGCGTCCATCTCCTGCGCCAACTCCTCCGGCGCCGGTCCGTCCGCGAACACGTGCTGCGCCCCCAGCTTCACCAGCCGGATCGCGTCCTGCGGCCCGCATCCGGCCTGCACGACCAGGAAGTGGACCGACGGATCGATGCGCTTGGCCTCCTCCAGCAGTTCATCCGGCGACCACTGCGCCAGCGGGAACTCCGCCAGAATCGCGTCATAAGCGCAGTCCCGCAGCCTGCCCAGCGCCTCGGCCGGACTCGAAGCCACTTCCAGCCGGATGTGGCGCGGCAGCCGGTACCGCTCCCGCCAGTCCTCGACGCCGTCGGACGAGGACACGCCCAGAAGCTTGAGCGCGATCTGCTGGCTGAACCGGCCTGAATCCGTAGTGACCTGAAGCATGATGAGTTTTTTTCCCTTGGACGAAAAATCCCGTGAAGGAGCCAACCCCATGGCTGCCCGTCCCCGGGCCCGGCCAGCCCGTTTCCGCGTCACCCATCCATCGGCACTCCCGGAAGCTTCCATCGGACTTTTTTTCGCTTAGTCCCCTAGTGATATACAGTTAGGAATACTCCATGCAGGGAACCGGAATGGCACCGCCATTCGGGCCCGAGTCACCACAAAAACCAGATCACCTGTGCACGACCGACCTCCACGACTGACTGAATAAGGCCCACCGACCCCCTGCCCGTTCACTGGTTGCGTTCTTTGCGTCTTTGCGTCTTTGCGAGAAACTAAACTGAAGGCCTGCAATGACCGAGAACGCCATCGCCAAAGAGATCGTGGACGCCGCTTTCCGCATTCACACGGCCCTCGGGCCAGGCCTGCTTGAATCCGTTTACGATACGGTCTTAGCGTATGAACTCAGCCGCCGAGGTTTGCCCGCTGCGTCAGCAGCCGATCCCGATCGCCTATGAAGACGTTCATATGGACACGGGATTCCGGGCCGACCTGATTGTTGAAGACAAAGTCATCGTCGAAATCAAATCCGTCGAGCAGATCGCCCAGGTTCACAAGAAGCAGCTATTGACCCATCTCCGGCTCGCCGACAAACGTCTTGGCTTGCTCATCAACTTTAACGTGGCGTTAATCAAAGACGGGATCACGCGTGTAGTAAATGGTCTTGAAGACGATTCTCCACGCAAAGCCCCCAAGCTGCAAGGACGAATAGCGGACGCAGCCCTACCGGCGCGCTGCCTTGTAGTGGGTGCCGCCCCGGGATGAGCCTGGCAAATGCACTTCTGAATAGCGCTGTCCCGGCTATCGGGTTCCATCCACCTACCTCGTTTTACGCCTGGACCATCTGGGTTCCTCGGCGCTGGTGAAATGGAATTCGCCGTCCCCGGAAAACTCCTGAGGATTCCTTTCGCTTAGTTCCCTAGTGATATACAGTTAGGAATGCTCTATCCGGACGCGCCGGAAGGCATTGTGAGATCTCATCGCGAGGTAGCTCCCGTGAGTGTCACCCAGAACGAAAAGGCAGATCGCTTCCGCGCGCTTCACGAAGGCCCTGGCGCCTTCGTAATTCCGAATCCGTGGGATGTCGCCTCCGCCCGCATTCTTGCCGGTCTCGGCTTCCAGGCATTGGCCACATCCAGCGCTGCCTCCGCCTCTGCCGTCGGACGAAAGGATGGCAGGTTGACGCGGGATCAGGCGCTGGCGCACTCGCGAGCGATTGTCGATGCGACGGATTTGCCCGTTTCCGCGGATCTGGAAAAGGGGTTTGGCGACGCGCCGGAAGTCGTAGCGGAAACCATACGTCTCGCCGCCGGCGTGGGACTCGTTGGTTGCACGATCGAGGATGCGACGGGCAACCCCGGCAGTCCCCTCTACGATACTGGCCTAGCTGTCGAACGGATCGCCGCAGCCGCTCAGGCCGCGCGCGCACTCCCGTTTCTCTTTGTCCTGACCGCGCGGGCGCACAATCTCCTCTTCGCCGCCCCAAGCCTCGACGACACCATAAGCCGCCTTCAAGCTTTCGAAAAAGCTGGAGCCGATGTGCTGTTTGCCCCTGGCCTGCCTGACCTTGGCGCCGTGCGCGCCGTCTGTGCGGCGGTCTCGAAGCCCGTCAATTTCATGGCCGGAATTAAAGGAAAATCGTTCCCCGTGGCCGATCTCGCCGCGGCTGGAGTCCGCCGCATCAGCCTTGCCACCTCACTTTATCGCGCGGCAATGACCAGTTTGATAGACGCTGCATGCGAAGTCAGAGACACCGGCCAGTTCGGCTTTCTCGACCGGAGCGTGACAACGGCGGACCTCAACAAACTCATGCGGATTTGACCGCGCTCTGGGACCCGCGGATGCCGGGACCCTTCCCACCGAATGCGCACTTCCCACCGCTCGGACGTAATACGCCCACGGCTATTGGGTTCGATCCACCCAGACAACTCCTCCGAACGCCTCGCCCGAGACCGTCTGGCCGGCCGGTACGAACCCTACATCGTACAGCGTGAAGCCCGCCGAGCACGCAGCCGCGCTTACGCACGAAAAATTATTCACCAACGCCGAAGGAACCCGAAGTTCCACCCGCAAAACGAACGGATTCGCCGCCGCGATGCCCGTCACCGACCATCCGTTGTTGCTCCAGAGTTGAAGCGGAAAGCCTGTGAACCGCGGGTCCGGCGTAAGCCCGTTGACGAACACCGAAACCGCCGACCCGAGCCGCGCCGGATTCGTGGACGAGTTCATGGAGCCGTCCCCGTTCACCGCCAGCACGGGCGGCCCAATCGCAGGCGCCTCGCTCTGCCCCGAACTCAAAAACAGGCTCGGGTTGGCTGAGAACGTCAAAGGAATCTGGCGCGGAGCCGCGCTCGCGCCGCTCACCGCCACCTGCATCGTAGCGAAAGCCAGGCCGGCGTCGGCCAGAGGCACGGCCAGGTTGATCTGGGTCGAAGAAGCGTACAGTAGCGGAGCGGGAAGGGAGCCAAAGTTGACGCTCGCCCCGCCCAGCGTCACTGTGGAAGTATCGACCGCCGCGACACCCGCCGCGGGCCCCAGTCCGGTTCCAAGAATCGTGAGGAGCTGATACCGCGGAACGGCTCCAACCGGCGTCATATCCGCCGAATCGACGATACAGTAGATTCGCGGCGTCCCTTCCGGAGGCTGTGTTTGCGAGAAATCCACCGCGCCGAGATAAGCCCCCGCAATCGCCCCCTGCCCGAAGCTGGGAAGCGTCACCGCGTTGGGCGTGACGGGGAAATCGGGCAGCGAGGCCCCCCCGGCGACCCACACACTGGAACCGGACAGCGCCAGCCCGGAGGTGGACAGCGTGGAACCCCCGATAAATTGCGATCCCACCAGGCTGCCCGACGCCGCATCCACTTCGGAAACGTAGGCCGAGCTGCGGATGCCGCGGTTGTTGGGCAGACACTCCACCGGAACGTCCGCCAGCGCCAGGAGGTTGTTGGCGATCCCGAAACTTCCCGCCAGCCCCGAACCGGAGCCGCCGCTGACATACACCGCCCCCTGCGAGTCCACCTGCACCCCGGCGCCCCCAACCGGCACGGAGAACACCAGCGTCCTCCCCGCGGCATCCAGCTTGGAGACAAACGGCAATTCAAAAAAGAAAATGGAGTTGACTGGGCCAATGGGTATCGGCGGCGGCGTCACCGTATATGGATAACCCGGTCCCGCATACCCTGTGAGATAAACGTTGCCTGCCGTATCTACGGCCAGGCCTCCGTTCGTCGTGTTTCCATTTCCTGAAACCGCGGTCGAGTAAATCAGTCTTGAGCCCGTGGAGTCGACCTTGGTCACATACTGGTTGGAGCCCTGAAATGTCCGCGTACAGGGAGGTGCGGAGCAAACCTGGAAGGCCGGGAACGTGGACTGATAAGCGCCCGCCGTAGTCGGATAGTCCAGCAGAAAAGTAGAGCCCGCGACGTAGATGTTGCCCGCCGGATCCAGCGCCAGCGCGCTGCCGCCGATCCCCGTGGCGGAGAAAACGGTCTTCGCGCCCGTCGGGTCGAGCTCCAGCAGATAAGGATGATTCGCCGTGTTGGCGATCCGGTATGCCCCCAAAGTCGAGGGGAACGCCGGTCCTGAGCCATCGCTGACTATGCCCGACACCACGATCTGGCCGGCCGCCGTGACCGCGATGGCCTGCGCCGCGCTCGCGGCCGGCCCCCCCAGCAGATCCGAAAACACCATCCCGCCGCTCGCGTCGAGCTTGACCACAAAGGAACGCTGCCCGGAGAGCCCCGTCGGCGTCGCCCCGAGGTGGCCGCCGCTGGTGACCGGAAAATCCGGCGACGCGGTCGCGCCGGCGACATAGGCATTCCCGGCGGCGTCAACGGCGATCGCGTTGGCCGAATCTCTCACCGATCCGCCGAGGTAGCGCACATAGAGGTACTGGCTGCCCTGCGGATTCAGTTTGACCACCAACACAGTGCTCTGAGACGTCGCCGGATCGACGATGGCGTTTCCCGCCAGGTAGATGTTTCCCGAGGAGTCGGTGGCGATCGCCTTGGGCGCGAAGCCGTCGCGCAGGTATGTGGAATACGTGAGTACCGGGAAAGTGGACGCCGCAATAGCAGGTCCTGAAAAAAGAAGTAGCAAGAGCGGGCGAATAGGCATGGGGGCAGGTTTCTCCGTCGGACGCGGGCCTGCTCTCAGAGTATCAAGGTGTGTGTCATCTGCCCGGCCGGCCCAAGTCGGTACGTCGAAATGTCAGACGTGTGAACTGGCCGGGCTGTACATTGTTCTTGCTCCTAAACCGCGCGGTCTTCGACGACCAGAGTCAACGCCTCGGTATCGATGTCGAAAAGATACCCGTAGATGTTGGCTCCTTTCGGTGTTCCCCTCGATTCCCGGCAGCTCCATGGCGAGCCCTGGCCGGCCGGATACGCCGGGCATCTGGTCGTCGCGCCCGGAAAGACATCCTGGCCCCCACGCCCATCTGGCTAGACGGGCTCCCATACCAGGCTCGGCAGGTGGCGCATGCTTCAGCCTGCGACGTCCCGACTTGTCGGGACGCTCATCGGGAACTACAACTCGGGGTCACGAATCCGACCCGTGCCCAGATTCGGTACTGCGCCAACACCCGAACAAAACATGAACGGTCGGTTCCCATTAACGTTCATACCGTTCATACCGGCTCAGAAGAAGAAGACCGGTCTGAACCCGCTAAGCCGGATGGAACAGGATGAACTCGACCCGCCCGGCAGGCACAAATCCCCAACTCCGGCCATGCTCAATCAGGCAAGGACCGCGTGTGGTTGAACACATATTCGCCCAGCAGACGCTCCCCGCCCGTTTCATCGAAGGCGACCAGCCGCGCGATCATTTTGTTAGAAGGCATGGCCTTCGCCCATGTGATCGACTCCTGATAGGCAACACTGCTCGCTCCCGAATGAACCGGGATGTCCGGCAACCGGAGCTGCTCGACGCCACGTTCATCACAGAGGCAAAGATCGACGCGTTTTGCCCCCGTCAGGTTCGCAGCCAGGCGCCCGATGAGCAGGTCGTCTTCGGCGGTCACAGTGCACTCGACGCCTCCTCCGGCCGGAGGGGCGTATTCACGGACACGCAAGCCTTCCTCCGCCGCACGCTTCAGAAATACGTCGCTGACAACCATTCGCAGGGAACCCTCGCGCGCCAGCTTGCGGACTCCCTCGGCTAGCGCGATCGCTTCACGCAGCCGCGCTCCGCATTCGTCGCACGTAAACAGATGTTCCTCGGCGGCCTCTTCTTCGGGTTGCGCCAGAGCAGCCAGCCAATAGTCGGCGAGGACTGCCGCGTCAATGGGATTTGAGCAGCTCATCCGGCAACCCCCATACAATCGCGTAGTTGGTGGATCGCCCGATGACGAATCACCCGTACATTAGCTTCAGAAACGCCCAGGAAACTGGCGACGTCCGCGCCGCACTGCTCGTCATAGAAAGTCATCACAATTACCGAGCGTTCGCGTTCCTTGAGATTCTGCACACAGCGGGCGAGCTGCTCATGGTCCAGGTGTGGCGTGGGCGGCTGGGCCGGCGCCAGCAGGTCGGCCCCAAAACGCTCGAGCAGGCGTTCCTTCCTTTGAGTGCCACGTCGCAAGTCGAGCACCGTCATCCGGCAGGTTCCCAGAACGAAGGATACGAGCTTCTCCGGTTCCCGCAGGCGGCCCGCCCTTAGCGCTTCCAGCGTTGTGATCAGAACCTGCTGCGCCAGATCCTCCGCCGCATGTTCGTTTCTCAGGTGGCGCAGGCCGTAAAGCCGAATGCGTGGAGCCATGCGGCGGAACAACTCGGCTTCCGCTTCGCGGTCATTGCCGGAGCCGATCTGCTGCACGATCGTGGCATCGCTGAGCTCAATATCCATCACCACATATTTTATGTGTAACGGCGAGGCCGGTTGTTACACATCCGGGTGTCAATCGTGGATGGGTGTGGGGCAACCCGGTTTGGTTGTGAACCGCCGGGGGCGACATCAAATCACTGAACAGAAAGGATCTTATGAATTCTCAAGAAGCCAAAACGGTAGCCGGATTTCTCATCGCAGATTTTGAAAATGAAATGCAGACCACTCTGCGCGTCATCGAAGCCGTCCCCGGCAATCGTCTCGACTACCAGCCGGACGCGAAGTCCAAGACCGGCCTGGGACTCGTCCGGCACATCACTCTTGAAGACGAGTGGCTGCTGAACAGCATCGCAGATGGCGAATTCGCCCCGCCGCCCGACGATTCGGATGCCTGCGGCATCATGAACCCGGCCGACGCCGTTGCCCGTTACAAAGAAAAAGTCCCAGCGGCTCTGGATCGCGTACGCGCGCTGTCGGGGGAGAAGCTGGCCGGCGTTCTGGACCTGCTGGGCATGATGCAAGCCCCCGCCGTCAACATGCTTGCCATCGCTGTCAAGCATTCGGTCCACCATCGGGGACAGCTTAGTTCCTATCTCCGCGCAATGGGGGGCAAGGTCCCCGGGATCTACGGGCCTTCCGCCGACACTCAGTAGCGGCAACACCGCATTGCACAGCGAGGAGAACGCGAATGATCGCAAATGGGGAAACCGGCACGCGCGTCGACGAAGTCGCCGCTGGCATCTATCGCATCTGTACGCCCCTGGACATTATTCCCGGAGGATTCACGGTCAATTCCTACTTGATCGCCGATGATGAGCCGCTCCTGTTCCACACCGGGTACCGTAAGCTTTTCCCGGTCACGCTGGAAGCCATCGGGAAAGTCATGCCCGTGGAAAAGCTTCGCTGGATTGGTGGATCGCACTTTGAAGGCGACGAATATGGTGCGCTCAACGGCTTCCTGGCGGCCGCGCCGGAAGCGACGCCGTTCGGCACGGAAATCGGCGTGTTGACGTCGCTCAATGACTTCGCCGCCCGGCCCGCCCGCGGGTTGGGGGATGGAGAGGAGTTTTCCATCGGCGGCCGCCGGATGAAGTGGATCTACACGCCCCACGTTCCGCACGGCTGGGATTGTGGCGTTCTGTTCGATCTGTCCACCCGAACTTTGCTCTGCGGGGATCTGTTCACCCAGCCCGGTGCGAACATGCCGGCCGTCACCGAATCGGAAGTGCTCAGCGCAAGCGAAGCGATGCGCGGGATGATGGACTACTACGCGCATGCCACCAGCACCTCGGCGATCTTAGAACGCTTATCCGGGCTCCATCCGTCGATGCTCGCCTGCCAGCACGGCAGCGCTTATCGTGGAGACGGCGCCGCGCTGCTCCGGGAACTGGCCGCCGCGATTGAGAGCGGGAACTCCAACCTGTCGGCGGAACCGCATGCCGTGACCGCTCAATAGACGCCTGGAGCCCTAACCGCCGGACTCTACGCTCAGCGCTACGATTCGGTATGCTGTATATTCGGATGAGAAAGGAGTCCTTTTGAAAATCTCCATGTTCTTCCTGGGGCTGGCGGCCTTTGCGCCGTTTGCGCTCGCCGATTCGGTGGTCACGCCGGAACCGGGCACCATTGCCTTGATGGCCACGGGGCTAGCCGGTATCGGCTTTGCAGCTTGGCGCGCCAGGCGCAAGAAGTAAGTGGAAGCAGCCATCTCGGCCGCATGACTCACGCCCGGCACGCTGCGCTGCTGGCGGGCGTACTGATTGTCTATCTCCTCCTGGCCGGTTGGACCGCCGTGTCCGGCTACATCTGGGACAACGAGGCGTGGTTTGCCAGCCCGGCATTCACGCTGATCCACAACGGGTACCTGGGCACTACGATTATTGAATCCAAGGGTACCTGGATGGAGGGAATCGACCGCCATACCTATTGGATTCCGCCTCTCCATCCGCTGCTGCAAGCCCTGTGGTATCGCTTGTTCGGCTTCGGTCTCCTCCAGTTGCGCTACCTGTCGATAGTGGCGGACGCGATTGTTCTGCTTGCCTGGTATGGGATCGTTTCATCACTCACAGGCAACCGGGTGATCGCTCTTCTCTCGATAGTGATCCCCGCCACCGATTCCCGTTTTCTCATGTTCGCCGCGTTAGGTCGTCCCGACGCGGCCTGCGCGGCATTCGGAACCCTGGGTTGGCTCGCCTACCTCCACCTGCGCGAAAAATCCCTTTCCCGCGCTATCCTTGCCGGAAACGCCTTGACAGCGGCCAGTTGCCTCACCCACCCCTGCGGCGAGTTATACGCCTCCGGCCTGCTGCTCCTCACGCTCTATTTCGATCGCCGCCGCATCGGCTGGCGCAAATTCTTGTTTCTCCTCGTCCCTTATGCCGCCGCTCTCTCGGCATGGGGCATCTATATATCGCAGGATCCGTCCCGGTTTGCCGCACAAATCCTCGGCAACATCGGAGGAATCGGAACCGAGTTCACCGGCGTCAATCGCCTGGCCGGCGTGACTTCCTTGCTGGGTGCGCTGAGAGGCCTGAAGGGCGAGTATTTCCTGCGTTACGGCGTTCCCTTCGGCCTCTACGCAACCAGCCCCGCTGACCGCATGCAGCTCTACGCCCTCTTGGTCTATACGCTCGGAGTGGCTGGGTGCGCGCTGACACCCTCTTTGCGGGAGAATCGAGGCTATCGTGCCCTGCTCGGATTGGGACTCCTGGAGTTTCTGACAATGGCGTTCCTGGACGCGTTCAAGAGCACCGGCTATCTCACACACACACTGCCGCTCGCCGGAGCGTTGCTCGCAATATACGCGCATTTTCTGTTTTCCCGGGTCCGGCCAGTCCAGCGGCCCATTCTGGCGGCCGCGTTGATCCTGTTTGCCGCCGTTCAACTCACCGCTCTTTGGCGAAGCTTCTATGTGGCGCCTGAGCGCTGGGATTATGAGAACGCCCTCGCCTTTCTGCGGCGCTCCGGGTCGCCTCCCCGAATCATCGCTGCCGGAGAATTCGCCTTTGCATTCGGATTCGACTCTGGCATGGTCGACGATTGGAGGCTTGGTTACTTCAGCGGCCGGCGGCCTCCGTTCATTGCCGCCAACGTCATCTACAGCGGGTGGTTGCAGCATTCGGCGGCCATCGATCCCCCGATTCACGCCTACATGCTTCGGCTTTTGCGCGACGAATACCGCGTCGCGTTCCACAACTCCAGCTACACCGTCTACCAGCGGATTGGCAAGTAAAGCGTGGCTGCGGCGCCGAGCCCCGCCGCGATCCTCTTGAGCGCCTCGTCCCTTGAAATCCGCGTGAACGCGCCGCTCCCTTCGGGCCGGTGCGCGCGTAGCTCAGGTAATCCACGATCTTGTTTGCACTGCGATCCGCGAGTGAAAGGATGGTCGCGATCGTCCACAGCGCCACCGCTCCTCACTCGCGAGCCGGCGAGAGCCCGTAACTCATTGTGGGCCTCAGAGTCAGGATCTCGACGGTCGTCCTCGTGATCAGGGTATTGACCTTGTCCGGGAGCGCCTGTTCACCCCTTCCGTCCAGAACCGCCGACAGGCTCCGCCGAGGACGCAGCCGCACATAGCGCGGAGCGGCTCCGCCCGCCACCATCCGATACCAGAGTGTCTCGCCTTGCCGCGTCGATTGCTCCGCGCCGAGTGCCGTCTCGAAAGCCTTTGTCGACCCGGGCGTCAGGTCCACCGTCGTGAATTCCAGCCGGGCGGTCGGCTGCGGCTCACCCGTGCCGCGCGAGAGCCCGGGCAGATACTCGTAGAGCGCGTTCCCCTCGAACTGCGCGTGCGGCGTCACGTTGAGAATGTTGTCCCGCTCGTCCTCCGCCGGGGGCACTGGATTGTCCAGGCTGGCGGCCGAGTGCCCAAACGATGCGTAGACGAACCACCGCTGCCGTTCACCGAACGTGACGTTCCAGCCATACCAGACCCAGGTGTCCCGCGCCTGCCGATGCCACTCCAGGTGCCGGATGTACCCCGCTTCGAAGTCGACCGTGTCCCCGTCATGGGGACGCAGGATCGCGATCCGCGCGTACGGACCTCGCTCGGTTTGTGCGGCCCCGCGCGTGGGAAACATGCTGCAAGCCAGAAGCGCCACGCCAACCGTCCCAAGCCGTCGATGCTTCATGATTTTCTCCCTGCGGCTTTCAATCCACCGCACCCTGAGTAGTGGGTCAATTTGAAGTTGACCGACCACCTGGTTCTCGCATCAACATAGGGTGGTGGGTCAGCGCCCCGAAACAGTATTGAACTCCACCTTTTCCCAAAAACGCCCACCGGCGTAACACTCACGCAAAATGTAGTGCCCTGGAACGGCGGCACCGCCCGGAAGGGGCGTCGTGATACGTCAAAACCAGATCGTCTTCCACGACCAGCTGAATCACCGCCCGCCAACTGAACCCACCCCGCTCTCGGTTTTGGTTCTTTGCGTCTTTGCGTCTTGGCGAGAAACAAGGAGCACCGCCATGACCGAGTCTCACGCAAGCCGCCAAGCCGCAACGGCGCGTCAGGCCCTCAAACTGACCCACTACCACCCCTGACAGGCATCCTACCGGAGGACCGCACGTCGATTTGCGGCACGGATCCGTCGAAATCCGCCATCCCCCTCGTTCCCCTTGCCAAACGACTCCGCCCGTCGGCATAGTTGTGGATGCATGGCCCCCGAGTCCGGAAAACCCGGCTTCTCACGCCACTCCTCGACCCGCCGGATCGTCGTCGTCGCCGTGCCTCCGGTCGATGAGCTCGACCTGGTTGGACCCCTCCATGTCTTCAACTCCGTCAATCGCCTCGCCGGCCGGGCCATTTACGCCATCGAAGTCGTCACCAGCGCCGGCCGCCTGACCGTCGAGGGAGAGGGCGGCGTATTGACCTTCATCGCCCGGCATCACTTCAGCGAAGTCGAAGGCTCGTGCGACTCCGTGCTCTTGGTCTGCGGGCTGAACAATCGGTCGGTTTGCGACGCGGCCCTGTCCGCCTGGCTGAAGAGGATGGCCGCCAATGTGCGGCGGATCGGCGCAGTGTGTGTCGGCGCTTTTCTCCTCGCCGGAGCCGGGCTCTTGAATGGGCGCCGCGCGACCGCGCACTGGAAGTTCGGCCGCGAGCTGGCGGCGCGATACCCCGGTGTGTGCGTCGAGCACGACCCGCTCTGGGTCAAGGACGGCAACATCTACACCTCCGCCGGCTGTTCGGCGGGCATCGATCTGGCGCTCGCCTGGGTGGAGGAAGATTGCGGCGCGCGTCTTGCGCACGAAGCGGCACGCGAGCTCGTGCTCTTTCTGCGCCGGCCGGGTGGACAGCCGCAAGTGAGCGTCTCCCTCGCCTCCCAGGCTTCCGAGATGGCGTCCATCCGCGAGCTCCAGATCTGGATTGCCGAGCATCTCGAAGCGAGACTGTCGGTAGAGGACCTCGCCGGCCGGATGTCGATGAGCGTCCGAAACTTCGAGCGAGTATTTACTCGAGAGGTGGGCGTCACGCCGTCCCACTACGTGCTTCAGATGCGTGTCGAGGCGGCGCGCCGCCAGCTCGAACGCACGGACCGGGGCCTCAAACAGGTGGCGTCCGCCGCTGGATTCAGCGGCGTCGACGTAATGAGGCGCGCGTTCGTCCGGCTGTTGGGAATCACTCCCAGCCGCTATCGCGAGCTCGCCGCCGGCTGATTGGCCATTTCTGCCGACTGCACAGGCAGGATTCATCCTGCCCTGAAATTTTCCGTCAAGCAAAGGTGTGGACAGGATTAGCCCGGGTAGAAGCAGCCTTCGGGCTGGCCGGCAGAAAGGCAGGAACGGCACAGGAGCGATAATGGAAACATGCCAGACGAGGAGACAATCCGGTGGGCGCGGACCTGGAAGGAGTTCGGCCCGGAGTTGGAGAAGATTCGTCTGCGCGAAGTACGCGATCAAGACAACCTGCTGTCGTTGAGGTTGCTTGCCCGCGCGTTCAATCATGCAACGCGTACTCAGCGGGTGAATCGTCGGGGCTGGTCGAGATGCAGCGGCATTTGGCGAAGCTCCGGCGATGAGCTTCATCGATCTGTTGGACGCCGCAGCTGAGATGCAGGATTTCTGTGAAACTCGCGGCTGGAGTTCCTGTTTAATTGGCGGAATTGCCGTGCAACGGTGGAACCAGGCGCGCGTCACGCGGGACGCGGGAATCTGCGGGCGGTCTAGCTCGTGGAAGCCCTGCTTGCTCACTACACGTCGCACGTCGCCAACCCCGCGCAGTTCGCTCTCCGGTCGAGATGCCCGGCAATGTGCTGTTAGCGTTCGCGCCGTAGGTCCGTCTGGTTAGCGCGCTCTACGTCATCGGGCGCTGATTCGCAGCACTTTTGGAGTTTGGACATTTTCACAACCGCGTCCGACGTAATAGTGTGAGGCCGGATACGGGTCTCCTCTACCCTGCGGCGTTAGCCGCGACGTAACTTTCCAGAACCGGAGTTCGCCGTTCCAAAACGGCTTCCTTCAAGTCGCTGTGTCAAAAACACTCCGGCGATGGAAATTCCTTACTCCACGGGAGTGCTGTGGTACCGGAGAGTTTCCGATACAGCACTAGCTAAGACTTCTGCCCCGCCGACCTCATCGTTCGAATTTCCGGATAGCCCATTACGTCGGCAATCCGATCGAGTTCGTGACGACGCCGCTTCCTTGAGAATTTAGGATCGGGATTGTCGCACTTCCTAACTAAATTCAGACCGCACCGCAGACCATCAGAGCGCTCTGCCGGAACGCGCTAGTGTTTTCGGAATCTGTGTCATTCCGGCCAGATCGTCAGCTATCAGGCCGCGAGGTGCGCTGCCGCTCAATTCGCGGGCTCGACGCCCACGCGATCGTTCACTGCGGAGCGGATGCGTTGTTTGCGGCCGAGGCACCCCTCGGTGCCAGACGGGCGGATTCCCGGAGCCGTGTAATCCTTCCGGGACCGTTGTCTTGTTGCTCATGGCAACGCGGGCAGTGTAGGACTTTGAGGGTGGTGATTGAATGCTTCGGCCACCTTGCAACCACGTTCGCGTCCCCGCATTCGGCGCATCAAGTCATGCAGAGGCCAAACGTCCTTGTACCACAACGTGTCAGCGAGCCATGCCTGATGAGTGCGTTCCTCCACGGCGGTGATGTCTACATAGTGAGTGGGATAGAAATTCTGGGTCTGCGTTCCCAATTCCGCTTCCATGTAGTAAAGCGGGAATTTCTTTGCGCTGGCCAGCCACGCGCTGTAAGTGAGCAGGGATGCGGCCCGGTGATCCATGTGGAAGTCGATCGGCCAGTGGGTGAAGACGATATCCGGTTTGTACTTGTCCAACAGGATTTCAGTGAATTCCTTGTAGCGCTGCCCTGTGATTTCAGAACCGCTCCCGTAGACAATGGGGAGCTGAAACTGCCCGCTGTTGGATCCGCCATAGTTAAGGCATTCCAAGCGGATCTTCAGAATCTGCGCCATCCTCATCGCGTTAAGCCGGTTCTTGACAGTGCGTTCTTCGGGGTCCGCATCCGGGCGCGGTGGCGGCCCCCCGGTTAGCGATAGACCGACAACATCGTGCCCTGGTCAGCATAGAGCGTCAGGGTCCCGCCCGCGCAGGTCTGAGGATCGTCGAAGTGGCCGCCCACGGCGACCACCCGCAGCTTACGATCCGGTTGGCGACCTGTATCTTGCGCGCTGGCCAGCCCGTGCGGCAGCAACGCGGCCGCAGTGCCCGCCAAAGCGGGCGCCTGGCGGAGCACCGACCTTCGATTGAGCTTTTTCATATATCTGGATTTCCTTGCTTACTTGACTCGCTCCAGCACGACAATCTTAGTTCAGAACACCGGCTTCGTTCTCGTCGGCTATTCGGACGCTGGCCACACGCCAGCCGCGCAGTACTGAATCTGGGGGACGCCTCATGTCCAAAACTCCAGAGCCGCGGCTGTGGATTAGTAGGTCGGCGCACGATCTCTGGCACCCTCATCTGAGGGGATTGACACGTTAACTAAACTGAAACCTGGAGGTCTGATTTTCTGACGTCCGCGAGGTAAGGCCGTCAGATGACAATGAGCCAGCCCTGGTCTGCAGGCTTCAGCCGAGGCGTCCCGGCTCTCCTCGCAAAGTTCAACTCGGCTCAACGAACTTCCGGTTCCTCGAAAACGGACAGTCGTGGCATCCGCTGTCTGGCATGCGGCCTGGGTGCAAAGCCAAACTTACCGTGCAGCCTAGTCTTCCTCGATGAATCCCATCGTCGTCCGGGCCACCCGAGTTGACACAATTGGACAGAAGTTAACACATTGGACGCCTTTTTTCATTTGT
>JACXTT010003689.1_pt1 | contig 23340 bp, 28 predicted proteins | sample 9270951 | NCBI WGS metagenome assembly JACXTT01 (sample SAMN15532306, study PRJNA645909) | rock metagenome | isolation source: weathered quartz diorite | place: Puerto Rico | collected 2017-06-21
GAGCATCGTCGGCGGGACGGGTATCGACGCATCACCGCGGAGCTGCGCCGCCGAGGAATGCAGGTGAACCACAAACGAGTAGTGCGGATCATGCGGGACGATAACCCGCTGGCGCTACAGCGGAAGCGGTTCAAGGTCATGACGGGCTCGAATCACAAGTTCGAGATTTATCTAAACTTAGCTGCACGGATGAAACTGGCCGAGCTGGTCTTAACTCCTTACCTTTCATAACGTTTCGAGAAACTACTTCAGTTCCTTCTTCCGTCGGGCGTTGAAGCCGATTTCTGCGTCAATGACGGTCATGAGAACGCCGTCAGCATCTTCTGTGAAGTGGATGCGCACTGCGGGAGCGCCCGCCGGGTAAAACGTCCAGTTTCCCACATGGAACAGTGCGCGCGTCATCGTGCCTTTGCGTGTCCAGCTTAACTGCGGCGGATGTGTATACATCTTATTGTTTACATACATTTTCAAGTCAGCCGTTAAATCCACCTGTTGGTTCGCACCCACGCCAAACACGTATGTCCCCACGAGTGCCGCGACGTCATCCTCGGAAAGAGAAACCGGAGGGTCCGCATCTGCGTCTCTCAAGGATTGCAGGAAATCGAGTACGGGCTGCGCGGCTTCACCTCCCATCCTTGCGTGCGCAAGGAGACTGATACTGTGAGGCCCAGGAATGCGCTGGACGCCGGGCTGAGCAGCCACGAACGCCTTTACCACGTCAAGTTGACCGAGCATGGCGGCTGAAAACAGAGAAGGTCTCGCACCCTTGGAGAGCAGGTATTCGGCGATCGGACGATTGCCCATGTGAGATGCAGCTCCTAGGGCCGTCTCCCAGTCACCGAAGCCCCAGTCCCATGCCGCGCGCGAGAGCGACGGACGCGAGTCGAGCAACTTCTTCAGTCGTGCGAGATCAAAATGTGCGACGGTGACGACTTCGCGCACCAGTTCTGGCGCGTGCGACGGGAAGATGTCACTGACAATCATTGGACCACTGTCAAGCCTCGAGCTTTCCGATCCTGACACAACTGTCGATAGCCTCGTCGCTCTACCTGGGAGACCTAGTGCGGCAAGCTTAAGCAAAGTTCGCCGCGATACATGTTTGTTCATAGAGCGCATGCTCTTGGGTTGGTACCCTGCCCTTGAGAAGTCACAATGCCCAACGGGTGCTGTGCCTGCAAATGAATTCCCGGTTGTAAGGGCTTAGAAAGAGCTTAGGCCGCAATGCCAAAAAGATCAGTGTCTTACAGATGGAAATGAGGGGGCGCGGTCTGGATCCGCTGACATGCCAGCCGAAAATTGTGTGGCGATGGCGTGGGCAGCTTCGGATTCGAGACTCATTGGGTCCCCCATCGAACGATCCAGCCTCACGACCCAGATATGCGTCTGGTCAGATAATCGGATGAGGTGGGCGAGAATTCGGACTTGGCCGCTGTGGCTTTGCACTTGGCCCAGAACAGCGTACTGAGCATGTAATACGGAAGCGACGGCTTTCAGGTCGCGCTGTTCGCGAGGATGCCTGAGAATCTGTGCGTTGCCAACGACGCGGTAACGGCCGCTGCTCTGCAAGGTCAATTGCTCGACCACATTGTCGGTCAGCGCATCGCTGAACTGCGCGATGCCGGGGTCATTGCTCTCGTTGTCGAAGCGTAAAACGGCCAGGATGGGCGTGCGACCTGCGCTCTGGACGGGCACGAAACGGTAGCAAAGAAAAGGGACCACACCCAAAGCTGCCAGTGCCAACACAAGAGCGGCTTTTCGCCCGCCGAAGATCCCGCGCCCCGCACTCTCAATTTCTGGCTGCTCCAGCTGCTGTGGAGCGATACGCCGAACGGGAGCGATGAACTGATAGCCGCTTTTCGGTACCGTTCGGATGTATACTGGCTGCGCGGAATCGTCGTGGAGGGCGCAGCGAATCTGGGAGATGCAGAAGTTCAGGCCGCCTTCGAAATCCACGAAGGTTTTGTCGCCCCAAACAGCGTTACGCAGGTCGTCCCGAGAGACGACCTGATCGGCACGCTCGATGAGTAACGCAAGCACCTGGGCGGGCTGCGATTGCAGGCGCACGAGTCGGCCTTCGCACCGAAGCTCAAAGCTTGAGGCGTCGAATTCGAACCGACCAAAACGAAATCGAATGAAACCCATATCCTTGCGAATCATTGTCGCATGGTTTCGGCGACCGGAATGCGCCGTCCCAGAGCGCTTTGGGCGAACTGGCGAATTCTCCCGGTCAATGGTGAGCTGAGACGGGAGAAGAATACCGTTTGGCCTAGATAAGACTTTTGTTTTCAGGAGGCCAGAACCATCCATGAGATGGCTTCTAGGCTGCCGTCCGCCTCTTATCCTGGAGCAAAGAGAGAGACAGTTCGCCAGACGAGTAGAGAGAATCACCACCCCAATTGCGAAGGGTGCGAGTTGCGTCCACAGGTCGGATGTCGAGGACCAATCCAGAACAGCGATAAGAGAGAAAAGAATCGGCGGGTCGAGATGGGTTCATGTCCGGGCCCGTTTGCGTCTGGCCAAGTCGTGCCCGGCCCGTGCAACATGCAGATCCCCTAATCAGTAATCGCGAGATCGCGGATGCATTTGGGATGTGCGAGGGGACGGTGAAGAACCACGTTTCCAGCATCCTGTCCAAGCTGGGCGTACGCGATCGTACTCGGGCAGTTCTCAAGGCGCTCGAATTAGGATTCATCTAAATCGTTCGAGACAGGCGATTTACCATTCCTGCTTCGGATCTTCCTGTGCCGTGCGCGGACGCGACCCTGGAACTCGCGGAATCAGTTTCGGGCTCGGATCTACCGTTCGCCGGGAGTTGCCAGCACTTTGGTGCTGAAGTCAATGTCTTCCCCTTCAGCGCCTGCGAACACCAGAATGGTTTCCAAGATTTGGCCCGGCTTGAACAGTTCAGTCGGAAGCGGAATCGTAATGAACTCCCGTCCTTCGGGTCGCGTTACGCAGGTACGCGCGTGAGCGTTCGCCAAGGAAATGTTTGACGACGAAAAGTCCACTACCAGCGAGATGGGAGCCCGGATAGGTTGGCTCGATATGTTCTTCAGAGTCACGGTGGACTCAAATCGGTGTTCCGGAAAATTAAACCGAAGGCCGCTGTGCGTGACAGCTACTGCGTTTGTCACGTCCTTGGCGGGTATTACTTCTGGAAGGAGTCCCAAAGCGCATCCGAACGACTGTAGAACATTCATCGCTTCGTAGTTTGCCGTTCCATTCATGATGCTGATGTCCTTTGGGTCGGCCCTCAGCGCGTTGCGGGCCAGAATGAAGAAATCTCCTGCTTTCTCGCGAGATATTGAACCGATGAGCGCTTTCTCTTCATCGCGGCCTCCAGTGATAACGGCCAGCAAGAGCCATGGCTCCGGCTGCAATGTCGGTGTTACGACAGTCTTCGCGGCTCCAACGAACCGCCCCAAATCCTCGGTTGTCACTCGAAACGAATGTCGTATGTACCTCTCTTCTAGCTCACTTACCTGAAGGCCCGGCACAGCCCGGATACGCTTCCAGTCAATTTCTGAGCCTTCCGTCGTGAAGACGACGGGTGCAAATAGCCCCTTGCTTGGGCCGCGATATTCAATACGAACGATGCCGTTTGAAAGGTCTTTCTCTGAGAGTCCCTCGAATGAGTGCAAGACGGTAACCCGCTGGGCCGCGCTTGAGTGGCTTAGCACCATCATCAAAATGAGAAGGGCGATAGTTTTCAATGCGCTCTCACGCCGGGACCTGTTACCTGTACCAACCAGAGAAACCAGTGGCCGCAAGCACCTTCAACTTCGTGCCAGCAAATTCTCCAGCTTCGGCCGATCAAAGCCTACTACTACATCGGCATCGACCACGGTTACGGGCGTTGTCATATAGCCTAACTTTTCCAATTCTTGAAGTGCTGTTTCATTCGCAGCAATGTTTCGATCCGTGAAAGCGATGTTTTTCCGGGAAAGAAACTCTTTCACCTTGCCGCAAAACATTCACCCAGGCTGGCTAAATACCACGACCTTCTTGCTCATCGACAATCTCCTTGTGCTATCCCAACACGTCGTAGTACTGCGGTTCGTTCTTTAGGCGGGCCAGTACGTGCGCCTCGTGGATCGAAAGCAGAAAAGCTTCTGCATGCTTTGCGGTCCAACTCTCCGCGGCTTGACGCGAAGGAAAGAAATGAACGAAATGACAAAATGAAGTCACGATGTCCTTCTGCATTTCTTGAGCATCGGGTAAGAGAATAGACATGTGCGCCCTGACGGGTTCGACGCGGTCTACTCGTTCAGGCGTCACCGTCAATCGCACAATCCCGTCCTCGACAGGACCGACAGATTCAATCTCTGCCGTGTGGCCGACTAGCTGCGGCAGAAACAAAGTGTCCCATGCGCACCAAGCGGAGAGCGTTCGGCCATTCATTCTTAGTGTGTGGGGACTGCTGTAAGCTCCGGGTATCGACAGACCCCAATAGCCCACAATGCGCCTTTCTGCATCGGAGAACACACCGGGCCAGCTGTCCAAGGTGCGGTTCACTGCCTCGACGGAAACCTCCAGGCGCTCCGCCAACGCCTCGCGTGGAACCGGCTGCCCTTCAGCCAATAGGCGATACAAGTCCAAGGACAGCCGTTGCTCAAGCAAGTTCAGACTGCAAAGGCATCTGACAATGGTGGCTGCCAATTCCTCGAGATTCAGTCTTGAAGGTGTGGCCATAATGCCGCCCCTTCCACGAGCAACTACTCAGCGACCTTGGTCCCGACGACATGCAGGTTCCGGAGACAGTTTTGAGTTTCGCGCGTGACGCTGCCCAGGCAGCATTTGCCCGAAGGGTTCTTCACTTCGCAAGCGCAATTGCCGGCTTTTACTTCTGCCGTAATCCGTTCGGCAATGGTCGAGCGGCCCGTTTCGGCAATCTCGTCGTAAATGTCTCCGCGAGTGAACCCAAAGCAATAGCAAACGGGGATCGGATCCGCAGTTTCTTTAACACCCACGCGCACTAGGACATCCGCGCGACGGAAGATAGGCGCTTGCGAGTCCAAAGCAAAATAGACTACGTCACAGTCCTGCGCTTCGCAGAAGTAGTATTGAGTGTTTGGCATCCCCGGAGGTAGCTGGCGAACCAGACCCTTCACCGTGAGCAGGTCTACCTGTTTGGAGCGTGCGCCGTTCGCCGGACAAACGGCGACTGCCGGCGCTTCGGAGCTACTTTTCACTGAACAGCAATCTGACATGAGAACTCCTCTATTCCTCCTCGAACCAAATCCTAAGCTTTTAGACCGACTGGTTCCGACTCTCGACGAGGGAATCCGGCTAATTGGCCGTCTTTTCAGGCTGCGACGGGTAACCCGCATTCGTCGTGGCCTTCACAAGCGCGTCGGTGTTGGTTTTTGAATCGTCGAAAGTCACCACGACTTGTTTCTTTTCGTACAGCACATCAATCCTTGAAACTCCCGGAACTTTCTGGAGTGCCTTCTTTACCGTTATCGGGCACGCCTCGCAGGTCATGCCGGATACATTTAAGGTTACCGTCTTGGGCGACGCCCACGACGGCGCGGTCAGCGCGAGCGACGCAACAACTCCTACAAGCATGGCTTTCAGATTCTTCATAACGATTCCTTTCTTCGTCCAGACTTAGTAAAACAACTTGACTACATACGGAAACACCAGCGCGATCAGAACGAGCACGGAAACTGTCACAAATAGAATCTTGTAAATCCGGCGAGTCGAGGGCACCGCGCATACTTCCCCTGGCTCGCACGCGTGGGCTGGCTGAAAGATGCGCCGGCCAGCAAAGAACAAGGCAACGACAGCAGCGCCGATAAAGAACGGACGGTACGGTTCAAGCCGCGTGAGATTTCCGATCCATGCGCCGCTCAAGCCCAGGACGACGAGTAGTAGAGGTCCGAGGCAGCAAGTCGAAGCAAGTATGGCGGCTAGGCCCCCTACAAGGAACGCCCCGGACCCCGTCCGCTCGCGTGAGTTATTGACTGCTCCAACGGTCATTTGTGACTCCCTGGCTTGGTCTTTTCTCGCAAAATGGGGCAGTGTGCGGGGCTCTTGCGCAGTTCTTTGTCACAACTGCGCAAGGCCAACCGTAATTCCCCCTCAAGCTTCTGCAGATCGGCAAGTTTTTGTTGTATGTCACCCAACTTTTCCTGCAATCGGCGGCGGACGGGCGCACACGGCTGCATGCGGCTTCCTCGCAAACTCAGGAGCCTTCGGATTTCGTCGAGTTTGAATCCCAGGCCCTGGACGCGGCGTATGAAGGCCAGCGTTTCCAGGTCGTCTTCGCCGTACTGGCGGAAGCCGCCCTCGGTCCTAGGGGCCCGCCTGAGCAATGCGTTCCGCTCATAGAAGCGAATCGCATCCACGCTAAGCCCGACCTTCCTCGCGACGATGCCAATTTGCATAACCTTGGCTCCTACCTATGAGGCTACACTCTGGACTTTAGTCCAGAGTCAAGCCCTTTCTTTTTTTTGCGCTTTCCCCACATCCTCCGCGGCCGTGCGTATGGGCAAACGGTCATACGGAAGCCGATGCAGCCACAGCAGCCGTCTCGGGGCCTCAACCGCCGCGCCACGAGTGACCGCCAGCGTTGTTGCCGTATCGCGGAGTCTATCGAGTTCGCCGTGCGCCGGCATCGTCCGCGGCGATGCTTCGCTCAGTCAAGTGGATGTTCTTCTGCGAAAAAAGCTCTTTCACCGCGCTAGCAAAACCCCCAGCCCGGCAGGCTGTAAAGACTTTTCCTTACATGAAAATCCTCCGCCTAGGAACACGGAGACTTGAGACAAACATATTCAACACTCGCATCCAAGATCTGCCCAAATCGATCCACGTCTTTGAGAATACGAGGCGGTATTACTGCGTATTCCTTCTTGATATGTCCTTTGGAAAAGTACTTGAGGTGCGTCACATCCGTCTCTTTAAAGAGATCCCTTAGAACATTCGGCGGAAGCTTTACGGCCAGCCCGAATTTTCCGCAGGAGACGAAAATGTTCCCATTGACATAGCCCGCCACTGCCCCAAAGCACTTTCTGAACTCCAATCGGCCCTTCTTGGGCAAACTCAGACCGGCTGAGTCCAATAGTTCTTTTAACTGCTTGAGATAATCATGCTCTATCCCTACCACTGGCTTAGCGTGGGTCACTTTACGGTGCACCCCTTCCTGACGGAATCCTAGGCGAGCGCGTCGGGTTTCTACATCGTGTACGGCACCTCTGACCCGCGTGTCGTGCAGGAGAAAGCGCGTCACGCGCCTCTTCTTGGACCAGTGCCTAAGGCTTCGTGAGACACCGTCGAACCAGCACCGCTAGGGCTGAACACCTCCCGTGCAATCTTGAGAATGGAGCCTTTGTGTCGTATATAACGCTCAAGTAGCAAGCCCAGCGCAATGCCATAGAAAATATGGGGGATGAGGCTTCCGATGAAGACCTTGTTCAGAAGCCCCTTGCCCAAGTTAAGCCCAAAATAACCCGTGTGCATGAACATGACCATCGGGGGCGTGGTCATCATGCCGATCTCGATGATCAATCCCCAGATCAGTCCGCCCCACCATCTAGTTCGTCCAGCGAGCAGCGCATATGCGAGTCCGAAAGAGGCGCTAATCCAAAAGTGGTAGAAGCCGCCTACGATGTCCGAGACCGACGTCGGACCTTGCGCCATCGTGCCCAGAATGAGCTGGCCGAACATCCTGGGCAGGTTGGCCGATAGCATCCCGAGGCTGAAGCTTGTGAGTCGAAACACATCCAGAGCTGCCGATGCTGCGAACCCCACCCAGAGGCCGGTCCAAATCCGATTTGTCAGCCGGGAAAGCCCCCAGCGCGCGGCGGCGATCCATACAATTCCAAGAAGGATGATCGACGGGATCAGCGCCCATGTCACGAGGATCGGCATCCCTGGCATCCCTGGCGTCAGCGCGACAACAAGAACATTTGGCCCTATAGCCGCAGGGATGCACGCCAATACGGTTAGGAAAACCTCCAGGAGTGATGCAGGCGGGCCAGGTTCCGGCGCCGGTACAGTCCGGCGCCGGTAGAACGCCATGCCCATGATCGTTAGAGGAAGCACTACGAAAATGACGTCGATCAGCGTAATCTTCATCGGGCACCTCCGTGCCACGGTTCTTTCCGGACCTTAGTAGCCTCCTTGGCAATCGCTACAACATGTACGGCACATCCGACCCGTGAGTGGGATAGGAAAACACCATGTGTTTCAGGTCTGTGGCGTGCATTCCGGATCGAATTGCCACGGCAAAAAGATTGATGATCTCGCTCGCTTGGTCACCAAGCAGATGCGCTCCAAGAATGCGATCTGTACCTTCTTCGACCAACACCTTGTAGCCTGAATATTTCTCCGCAACCCGACGAGAGGAATACCAAGTGGAGGTCACTTCCGTCTTGACCCGGTACTTCAGCCCCCGCTCGAGGGCCTCGCGTTCACTCAGTCCCACGGAAGCGAGAGGAGGAATCGCGAAGACAACAGTTGGAATACCCATGTAATTTGGCTTCTGCTGATTTCCCTTCAACAAATTGGCCGCGACGATCGTGCCCTCGTAGCTCGCTACAGGCGTAAGAGGCGGCCCTCCACTTGCAGCGGCGTCACCCGCCGCGTATATCGACGGATTCGAGACGCTCTGCAGGAATTCATTTACTCTCACTCCTTGTTCATCCCACTCGACGCCAGCGACACCCAGATTCAAGTCGTCGATTTCGGGCACGCGACCTGCAGCGTGCACCACCATATCCGTCTCGAACGTCTGCTGCTGGCCGAAGGTCGAAGCGTGAACGAGGAATTGACCCGACTTCTTTTCGATCCCTTTCGCCTCGGCTCCGAGATGAACGTCAATGCCAAGGTCGCGGCTTTTAGCTACGATTTGATCCACCAGGTCTGGGTCAAATTGCGAAAGTGGACGCGCACCGCGATGTACGATCGTGACTTGCGATCCAACACGCACCGCCACGTGGGCAAACTCGAAGGCTATGTACCCGCCACCAATAAATAGGATTCGTCCCGGAAGCTTATCAAGCTCCAAGAACTGCTCGCTTGTCGTGAGGTGTTCGACTCCCGGTATCTTCAAATCTGCTGGTTTTTGGCCGGCCGCGATGACTACGTACCGACCCTCTAAAGACTCCTCTCCGACCTGAATTGTAGATCGCCCAATGAAACGTGCACGACCGTGGAACGTCGCGACGCCAGCCTTCACAAACGCTGCTTCCCGATTTTTCGGGACAGGTTCGATGAATGTGCGCTTGAAGCACATCAGTTCGGACCAATCGACTTGCAACTGCTCAGTTCGGATTCCATTCCCTTTCATTCGCCGGACCCAATCAACGGCTTCCGCAGCACCCACAAGCACCTTTTTAGGATCGCATCCGCGCAAGGCGCATGTACCGCCGAATGGCCGCGAATCGACAACGGCCACTTGCCATCCAGCCGCGCGACACCGATAGGCCGCCGCGGATGCGCCTGATCCGGTCCCAATGACGATCACGTCGAACTTTTTGGTCATGCGTTAATCTCCAGCGGGGAACCTACTGCCTGAAAAGCGTTTCTTTGCGAACAAGGCTTACTTTTGTTCAGAGGCGCAGGTCGCACCCTTGTATTTTGCGCTGCTCACATGGGACCTCTCTCCGACCATGGTTCATCGCGCGCCCTGGCAATCTCTCGACTCTTGTCCGAGGCATCGGCCCTAGCCGGTGGATTGCGGCTACTAGTCGCATCATGAACGTTTCATCGCAGTGCAGGTCTGGTTCAGTTCTCTGTGCTGGATACACCCTGAAGCTGCTCCAGAGTCAAGTAGGGACAATCGGGATACTGGCCTACTCCGGACTTCGTCGCTCGTCTGCAATCGCGCGGGATGAAAGATCTGACCATGGATAAGCTTGTCAGCCTCAAGATCCACGGAATCGATTGACAAACTCTCGCCACTCGTCCAACGGTCTTCCACTGAAGAAGCGCGGCTGTAGCTCGCGAGTCTAGTTTGAGCGCAACTGTCGCGCTCGCCAGAAGAAAGCCGCAGCGAGCAGGCCGATCGTGATCGCCGCGTATACAATCAAGTTGAGCGGCGTTCGCAGGCCACCAGCAGCGCCAGTAAAGTCCAGACCAGGCGTCTTGTTCATTGGACCTACGTACCAGAGCACAGAAAAAAGAGCTTCGAAGAACTTGCTGGACCCGGAGATCACGCCCAAAGCAAGCGCCAAGGCCGGGATGAAAAGGGCGCCAGCAAGGATCGCCAGAAGACTGGAACGTTGCGCGGCCATAGCGAGACGCACGGCCGCACTCGAGCCGGTGAGCAAAGCGATCGCCGCGCCTGCCAACCAGCAAGCCAAGAGCTGTCGGGGAAGAAGATTCGCGCAAGAAAAAAGAATGGGCCGGATGCCAAAGCGGGATTCGCGCGTGCCCATGCCGGACCACAGCAGAATAGGCCAGATCCAGGCCGCACCCAGCAACGGCCCCCGGGAAATCTCAAGTGGCGAGGCAAACTGCGCGACAGGCAAGCCTAAGGCAATGGCAAACCACCAACAGTGCAAACCCTGCAGGGCCAACCGGAGTTCCGCTAAGAAGATTCTTCCGAAAGCGGCGCTGCGCGAGTTGGCGCCGAGCGGCCTCAGATGAACGTTAATTACGCGTGGCGTCATGGCTTCCGTCGCTGGTGCCGCATTCGCGAATGCTCCATTCCGTTTCTTAGGAGTTGGCTGTTTTGCTTTCGTGGAATCAAAACGATCAAAAATCACGGAGGCCGCCAGGGCGAGGAAGCACGCGACGGCAACCCACGCCAGTCGTGAAAGAATGAGACTACCGTTCCAGAAGAGTCCCGGCCAGAGCAAGTCCCGCGCCACCTGTATTTGACCAAAATTGATCTGAAACGCCATTCCTCCGTGATAGCCAGGGATATGGCGATGGGCTTCGCCGTTGAGCGACTCCATTACGGTGAACACTGCCAGCGCCCGTCGCACCATGTTCGCGATTGCGCGCGCCGAGGGACGCCATGGCTGGACCGGCGGTGCCGACGAGTCGGGGTAAGCACCGACGGTGGTCTGAAATGCAGCAGAAGTTACCGCTACGGGTTGAACTCCAGCCACGTTCGTTCCGCCAGAACCACGGATGTCTCCGCCTGCCTCTCCGGGATTTTCCAGTAGCGATGGAGAAGCACGTCCTTTTGCGCCGGACTTACGACCTGAAAGCCATGCTTCTCGTAAAAGCCGATGGCCCATGCCGCGTCGGCCCAGGTTCCAATCAATATGGGGTCCTGCGTCCGCTCGCGCAGATGCGACAGCAAACGAGAGCCGATTCCATGATTTCGGCGGCTGGTGCGGACATAGGCATGCCGAATCAATGTCATGTCCTGAACCTTTTGAATGCCCATGACGCCGAGTAATTCACCGTTCCCCTCATATCCCGAAAACACCACACCGGCCTCGATTTCGTGGCGCAATTCGGTCTTAGGCATGTACGGCTCGTTCCAACAGTCCGGGGGAATCACACCTTTATAGGCGTACGCGCCATCGTTGATGATGGTCCAGATGAGATCAAAGTCGCGATCGTCGCAGCGTCGGATCATGCGCTAGTCCTCCTGCAACTCCATAAGCTGTACCGCGGTCTGGATTCAGTCTTGAACAAAATTGCAGGAGGGACTTTTCGCCACGGCAGCCTGATATCGGCCAGGCGTAACGCCGACCTGGCGGAGGAAGACACGTGTCATGTGACTCTGATCGACAAAGCCCGCATGGTTGGCAGCGTCGGCAAGCGCACACCCCGCGGTGAGAAGCCTGCGCGCCGCGCACACGCGCCGCTGAATGAGGTAGGCGTGCGGCGTGATGCCCACTTCGCGCGAGAAGCTTCGCAAGAGTTGAAAGCGGCTGGCGCCAGCAAGTGCCGCCAATTCCTCGAGGGTCACGGGTTCGCCCGCAGCTGCATCGAGCCGCTCGATCGCTTTTGCTACTGAAACCGATGGACAGTCGCGTGACGGCCGGCCCCGGCCGTGGCGTCGCACCAGTGAAATAATGCAACTGAGCAGGGCCTCTTCTAGGGCGAGGGAATCCGCGCTAACGGAAGTGAGGCGATCGAACAAGCGGCGGAATTGCCGCGCCAGAACCGGATCCCGCGCCACCGGACGAACGATTTCCATCGGACCGACAACCTCCCCTTCTACTTCCTTGTTCATTCGCGAGGGATCAACATAAATGATCCTCCAGCCACGGGCGCGGCCTCTTAACGGAGCCCCGTCGTGCATCTCGCCTGGATTGCACGTAATGACGTCGCCGGCAAATGCCTCGATCTGCCCGATCCCGCTCCAGGACCGCTGCCCGCCAAAATCCACCATGCCAATCCCAAACTGGTCGTGCGAATGCCGCGGAAAATGGTGGTTCGAGTGGAGCGTCATGGCCTCGACACTCGGAACGCACACTTTATGCAACTCAACTTGATGTATTCGCTCAGCCACGGAGACTCTAAGTTCTTTAAGAGTAGTACCGATGCCGCACCCTCGCCAGCAGTCTTACCTATGACGCTCCGGTCCGCGGACACTGAAGATGCTTGGGGCCGCCTTAAACTGCTCGCGGAATGCCTTGGCCGTCTCGGTGTGTGAACAGTCCGGTGATTACGGACTCGAAGTCGGAGGTGTTGCGCACTTGCCGGAAAAGGACGCGCTGGTAGGGCCGTGGTTGTTGTCCACGCGGACGTAATCCGCCGCGGCGTTGAGGTGAAACGGGCAACACTACAAATTCTTCAGCCGATCCTCGAATGTGTCGCGGATTTGCTGCTTTTCCTTGTTCTTGTCTTCTTCCAAAACATCCGTTTCCAGAAACCTTTTGTCGACTTCGTTCGTGGTCTCTTGATTAACCACGGGCGCCTGCAGCGCCTGGCCACAATACAAGCATTTCGCGGATTGCGGAACTTTGCGATGACATTTAGTGCATTCCGTCATACTGATGTTGCGAGCTATTTGTCGCCCTTGCGTTGATTGAGCCGTTTGCTGGAACGACGTCAACGCCCCGCTGGAGTGAAGGAGATCCATGACTTGGTCGATGGGGACTCCCGCCTGGCTCGCAAGCTGGCGGATCAGCTCCTCATTCAAGCCGCCGCTCGCATCAATGTTCTGCTCGACCCCGTTGACCTTGATGGTCATCACAGTCGAGCGCATGCTGAAGGTTTTACGGCTCTCCTCGCTAATCCGCCGAAATGCAGAGAGGAAGCTCTTCAGCAACGAAGGCCTTTGGTCATTGGGAGCCATTTATCTTTCCTGCCTCATGGTTTCGCCGAGCGTCGCCCATCGTTCCACCGGTTTTACAGTGCCTTGCGGGTCGCGCCATTTGCGCGTAGCATATCGCGCGCGATTTCGCGCCCATTCGCGCATCGCAACGATGGGCTCCTTCATCGTTTCCGACAGTGGATAGGTTTCCTTAAGGCATGAGCGGATAATCTCCGTACTCACCTCGGTCTGTTGCGAAAACGCTTCATACATGGCCGCAACCACCGCCTGTTCCAGCTCCGCTCCCGAGAATCCCTCTGATGCTTCCGCCAGTTCTTCGATGTCGATGCTCAGTCTCTTCGGATCGCGTTCTCGCTTGCCTAGGTGAATGCGCAAGATCTCCTCTCGCTCTTCCACAAAGGGCAAATCCACAAAAAAAATCTCATCGAAACGCCCTTTGCGCAGCAGTTCCGGGGACAGCGAACTGATATCATTGGCCGTCGCCATCACGAAAATCGGAGAAGTCTTCTCCTGCAGCCAGGTCAAAAACGTCGAAAACACACGCGCCGAAGTCCCGCTGTCCCCCCACGACTTGATTCCCGTGAACCCTTTTTCGATTTCGTCAATCCACAGGATGGCTGGAGCGACCGCCTCCGCGAAATGAATCGTTCGCCGTATATTTTCTTCCGACGATCCCACGATTCCGCCGAACAACTTGCCTACGTCCAGCTTCAGTAGCGGCTGTCTCCATTCACTCGAGACTGCCTTCGCAGCCAAACTTTTGCCGCACCCGGGCACCCCAATCAACATCAGTCCCTTAGGTGGCGGTAGGTGAAATTCCCGGGCGCGCTTGGAGAAGCTCTCCGCGCGCATTTTTAGCCATAATTTGAGCTCATCCATGCCACCAAGCGAGGCGAAATTGTCTGGCGTTGAATAGTATTCAAGGATTCCAGATTTCCTGACAATCTGCTCCTTTTCCGAAATGATCACGTCCAACGCTGAGATGCTCAGCGCCGAGTCCGACACAAGGGCCTTTGCAAAAACATTCTTTGCTTCGTTCTCGGTTAACCCAAGGACCGCTTCGAGCAATAGCTCTTTTTCTTCTTCGGTGAGATGGATTTGGAATCGCGGATTTTTTCTTAGTCCTTCTTCGATTGTCCCGAAGAGCGCTTTCATGTCGTTCAAATCCGGCAGCGGATAGTCAATCACTGCCATATCTTTTTCGAGTTCCTGAGGAAGCACCAACTTAGGGGCAAGAATCACGATCGATGATGCCGTAGACTGCAGCCTTCGGATCAGGTCCCGCAGTTTGCGTGTGACCTTTGCTTCGGTAATGTAGGGATGAAAATCAAGCAGCAAGAACAGCGTCTTTTGGCTGTTATCCCCAATAAACTGCAATGTCTCATAAGGGCCGCGGTATTTGTCTTCCAGCCCCTTGCCTTCTATCGTGGAGAGGCCGCTGGAAACGGTCCAGACATATGTCTTGCTGAACAGGGTCTTTGTAATCGAAAGCAGTTTGCTCAGAACCCGGTCCTCTTCGTAGGACACCAAGTACAGCAACGGACAACGTGCTGCGAGATGTACGCGAACGATTTCGTCTACAGTCTTTGCAATTTCCATAACCACAGCTCTAGGCGAGCACTAAACTATCGGTCGTGACCACTCAGGAAAACTCGCTGAAACGTCAAAATGCGATTTTATCTATTATACCTTGTTGACAAACCGTCGCGGTAAACACGAAATCGCGCTTTGCTTGAAGCATCACTACTCGGGATTCTGGGAACACGATGTTTGTTGCACAGGCCACACCGAAATATCTAAGTGTCTCTGGCATTGTCGCTCGTGCAAGGCAACGAAAACATCTTGTCCACCGAGAGGCAGAATCCCCACGCGAGTTCCTCATTAGAACGATCAATACTGCCGGTGTCGGGAAACTTCGCCCGGATCGCTGGTCTCATGCCAGAGCCAAGAGGCTTCTTGCGCAGCGGAGTAGCGGATCAGCTTCTTCATGGGATTGGTGGCTCTGGCATAGAGCCAGAGCATGGTTTCGACGGTCTGTGTCGGCGATGACGAAGAGCTTGGGCAACTGCGAAGCTTCGTTGGGAAATTCGACGCCCTGAGCAAAGAAATCGCCACAGAGCATGACGAGGAACTTTATTGATAACGCCGAGGCTGCCGGCGACTCCCAAGGCAATGACGCCGCGCTGTACGCTGGGCTGTGAGATCCAGAACTAGAAGAGGGTTTCCATGTCGGCCGACGTCTTCTCGTTGACCTCTTTACCTGTGCCGCCGCTTTCGCCGTGGGCGCGGCTGTCGACGGCGAGCGTGTTGATGCCCGCAGGCCAGTTGTGACTCGACCATCGGCTGTGTCGTTTGGCCGCTCGGCCAATCTCAGATACTCTGCGATTGACAGCAAAAGGCGAGCTTTCATCCGCAGAGTGCACTTGGACATTCCTTGCGCCGCGCATTGAGCTAGATATTGGCGGCGTTCGACAACGAGCGGGGCCGAAAGCTGGCGAGTTAACGCGTCTGAACTGAAGAACAATTAATCGAACACTGAGTCGGACTCCTTTTTTGAAAATAGAAAGGCGATCTGACTCTACGTCGTCAACCAAATCGGAGATTAGGGAAGAGTTGCCACCCGGAAGGTCATCTGGCCACTCAACACAAGCGCGTCTTAAACTCGATTCTCCGCTCCGCCAACAGACAGCGTATACTTTCGATTTGACATGGGTTACTCACTCTCTGTGTTGGCAGTGCAATGCTCTGATCCTGACGTAGCACTATCAAGACTGAATATTGTCCGGACGGGTCAAACCTGTGAATACGCTTGCGAACAACTCACAGGTCATGCGATGCCGCAGGGGTGGTACCTCGTCGTGGCCAACTGTTGCGATCACCGTTTTCTCCAGGCGAAGGTGTTGGGGCCTTTGTCGCAGAATTATCGGGTGGTCGCCTGCTCAATCGAAGAGCACGTAATGTTTAGTTCTGCAGAGGAGTGGGTTGCCGGTGCGATGGCGTGGCGGGCCGTGCACGCCGGTGAGAATGGCCCTATCGACCTAAAAACATCGGGGGCATTACCTCCTTCCTTCCAATCCATGGCGAATGCACTCGCCGCAAAGCAAGAAGCAGAAGATGGAAAAACGGCCGAGGTGGACCATTATTTCGATATTCCCTTAAACGCCGCGAAAGCGATCACAGGTTTCAAGCATGATGAAAAGGTGCCCGGCCTGGACTACGAGAAGTTCGATCTACTCCAGGACCAGAAACCCTTGCAGCGCAGGGTGGATGAATTACCGATTCCAGAAATCCCCGAAAAAGAGGTCCCTCGGTGGGTTCAAGTCCTGGTGGGGCTGGTCCTCGCCTTGCTGACGCTGCTTTGCGGATTTGCTTCGGCAACGATGTTGGTTGTCCCAAACGAGAAGAGTCCCATTCTCACCATCATCGTCGGATTGATCCTATTGCTCGGATGTCTCTGGGTGTTCGAAAAGTGCTTTCGTTTGTTAACTGGCCGCAAGAATCGAGGCGGCCTGATGGCTCCAAACACGCTGCGAGTGGTGTCGTTCTTCTTTCTCGCTCCCCCGGTCGCGGGCTTATTCACTGGCTATTATCGGAAGATGGGTCCGGTGGCAATATTTGAAGCAGTGATGTATTTCTTCAGCTTTTTGGGGCTTCGCGTGTTGGCTCGAAAGCGAGAGGCTACTGGCGCGTCAAACGTTCAAACCAAAGTGTAAATCGTCGTTAAAAAAAATACGTCAACTCGCGAGAACCCAATTGCGGAGGGTTTGCGGATCAGGGCATACTCGGAATTCCCCGCAGCCAGCGGAATTATGTGGCATCGGTGGCGGTTTCGTGCATCTTCCTCGCTGGCCCCGCATCCTCGGCGCCACATAACGCCGAACGCCACAGAAGAAATTTTATGTGGCGGGCCACATAAGACCTCCCACATCCGTAGTGACTCAGAGCACCGCAGCTAAAGATATTCCATTTTGCGGCTAGTGAAGCGCGGAGTAACTTTCGTTTAAGGGAGGCTGAGCTAGTTCTCAGCCGACGTATTCCACACGCCTCAAAGACAACTGTGGAGATGAGACGACTCCTTCTGACCATCGCAGCAGCGGCCGCAACGCCTGCGCCTTGTGCGCTCAAACGACGGCATCCTCGCGTGGCGCACTTGTCCGACAAATTGTGCGTGACATCGCGGAAGTGAAAGGCGGGACTACACCAACGGAATGGTTGCAAGCGCATGGTAAGGAAAGGCTGCAGGTGTTCAACGGGCCGCAGTATGCGAACGACACGCAGAATTGGTGCGCGCGAACGGTCGTCGCGCATCCAGCCACGACCGGCCGCGCGTGGACCCGCTCGGTGTACTTTTATGATCTGCAGCCCCCAACTGATGATGCCCTGCCCGCGCCGGGAGCGTCTGGGAAGGAAGCACTGGAAGCGACGTGCCAGCTGGGATTGGTGTGGATCGACATTCCGGAGGGCAATCCAACAGTAGGAACAAATCTTTCGGAGAACATTCAGGCAGCGCTAGCGTCGCAGCACGGTTTCGGTTCGACGACACCGCCGTTCGGATTCACTTGGCTTTGCTCGCCGCTTGCGAGCAGGAGGCGAGCTGACGTTTTATATTGGGAAAAACGAGGGTTACCGACGATTGCTTGTCGGCCGGATCGACATAGGCGACGACGGTTGCCTGTTCTTTCCAGCCTGGATGTTTCGCGACGGCGGCGTTGTATGCATCCTTCAGTTTCTTGAGGTCAACCTTGAAACCGCATGCACAGGCTTGTGTACCCCTCGTAGACGGATTACAGGACTCCGCGTCCTTGACCAATACGCTCAGGGCGAGGTTGACTGTTGCCGCGTCGGCGATATCTCGAGTTTCCGTGAGCATGATATTGCGAACGGGTTGCTCCTGCGTCTGGGTAAGGGCCGACGATGCATACGCAATGAAGAACGCGCCCAACACGTAGGCCAACGACGACGTCTTCATAATGATGCCTCCGCACGACTGGAGTCTTTAGGACAATACTGGGCTGCCGAATGTAACGGTTTGCGTTGACCTCGTGGCCGGCGCCAACGAAGCTTTCAACTGCGCCCGTGGCCTCATGAAGCCGATAGGACTTCGCTTTCGTGCTTGCTCAGCAGATGCTTTTGCAAAGAGAGCTGCGGCAACTCTCCTCCCGGAAGTTTTGCGCAGCGCACTGGCCTGCTCGAATTGCATCTGGCTAACGATAGCACTTCACAGGCTAAGGGCGAATCCCCGGGATGTTCACCCGAACACGATACAGGCCGGTTTGCGCGCACAAATACAAAGTCTTTCCGTCTTCGTCTCCCCACGCGAGGTTGTGCGGATGCTCCGGTCCGACTATCGTGCCAAGGTGCTTCCCTTCGGGTGAGATTATCCATAGCCCACCCGGACCGGAGAGATATAAGTTGCCCTTCTGGTCTACTTTCATCCCATCCCAGGCGTCTTCGCCCAGTTCGCTTGTGGCGTCGAAAAAGACCCTCCCGTCCGACAGGGTCCCATCGGGATGGACCGTGTAACGCAGGATCACCTTTCGTTTGTCGTCCCAGTCATCCACATAAAGGTATTTCTCACCGGGCGAGAAGGCCAGACCGTTCGGTCCCGTAAGATCTGTTGAGACCAGCTTCAGCTCACCGTTGATCAGGCAGAAGACACCGCTAAACGCAAGCTGCTTGCGCGGGTCGTCGAAGAATTTCGGCAGGCCGAACGGGGGATCCGTGAAGTAAAGCGCGCCATCAGAGCGATAGACGAGATCATTCGGACTATTTAGTCGCTTGCCCTGATAGCGATCGGCCAGAACAGTAAGCTGGCCGTTCTTCTCCAGTCTGGTGACGCGGCGGTTTCCGTGCTCGTTGATCGTGAGCCGGCCTTCCCTGTCGAGTGTTAAGCCATTCGAGCCGGGCTGGCCGTACTCGCCGATATCCATGCCCGTATAGCCGCTGTGTGTGCGGTAGATCGAGACTCCGTCATCCTGAGACCAACGGTAGATTAAGTTGTTATTCGGATCGCTAAACAAAAGATAACCGCCGTCGCGGGCCCAGACAGGACCCTCGGTGAAGAGAAATCCGCCCGCGAGTTTTTCGATTTTGGTTCCCGGCGAGATGAGTGCGTCGAGCGTCGGATCGAGGCGGTTGATCTTCGTTTCGACTTCTAGAAGTCCGGTGCCGTGGCCCTTCCCATAGTAGTCAAGCGTTGCCGACTTCACCCAGATGAAATTCTTGGGGCTGCGCGAAATCGGGCCATTAAAGCCAAAGACGGCGATCTGGAACTTGTCTCCAGGATGAGCATCGCGAGTGAGAGTCACTCGATTCGGCGCATTGAATCCTTTCACGACTGACCCACCGCTCTGACCCAGCACGCCAGGAAGTTTTCCGTTCACCCAGACCTCGGCATAATCATCGATTACGATCTCAAACACCACGGTCGTGCCGGCGGTCACCAGGGCCGCAACCTTTTCGGGAATCGTGATGTTGATGCGATACCAATTGAAACACACTTTCCCGCCTGCCCGGCGTGCGTCAAGACTTGTAGCTTCGATCCGACTCCATTTCGTATCGTCGAAGTCCGCGGCGCCCGCATGCGGTGCGTAGTCGTACGTCTTGATCGGCGCGCCGGAAGGCTTCAGGTCTGCGCCGGGACCGCGGGAATCCGCGTTAATGACCTTGACGTCGCTGTAACGCCACTGGCCTTTAACCAGTTGCACGCCCTCGTTCGTGCGCAAGTCGATTGTTGCGTCCGGGCGGCCGTAGGGTGGCTGCTGAGCCGCCCAGTTCTGGGCTCGCGCATTCCGGGGCAGCACCGCCAGTGCCAAGGCTGCCGTAAGAAACACAGAGCGGCGCGTCATCGGCATGCTTTCCTCAGCGCACTTTAACCACGAAATACAGGAATGGTGCCTTAACGCTCTTGAACCAGTGTGGAACGCCGTTCGGGATGATCATCGCGTCTCCAGGAGCCAGTTCGCGAGTTTCACCGCCAGTGATTTCTTTGGCGCGAATCTCATCGGCCGCTATCGATTCCCCGTCGATCATCGTTCCGCCAGTAATAATCGTGGCCGCGCCCTTCAACACGTAGAAAACATCGGTGTCTTTGGTGTGGACCTCAACCAAACCGGGGCCGTCGCGGCGGCTGGCGTGGACCTGATAGTTGCGTCCCCCGTTGTCGCCGTCGAAGAGAACTGCGCCCTTTTCGAAGACTGCCTCCGTTTGCCCCTTCGCGAAATAGCTGACCGGCAAGCTGGCGGCCTTCTCCGGATCCCCTCCGAAGTTCTTCGCTGCGTCGGCTCCGGCAATCGCGAGTTGTTCATCCTGCGCGGCGCTCGCGGCACCGCTCACACCGACGCCGCCTATAATCTGTCCATCGATGACAATCGGGATGCCACCCTGAAGTGGCGTGAAGAATGAGTCAGGGAGAGCAGCCATGGCTGTGCGGCCTTTATTGATGAGCTCTTCAAACACCTTGGTCGGCTTCTGGAAAAGCACTGCTGTCCGGGCCTTTCCAATCGAAATGCTTGCGCCAGCGGCGAAAGTTCCATCCAGCCGTTCGAGGGCCATCAAATTCCCGCCTGCGTCAACCACGGCGATTACGCCGCCGGGCGCTTTGTTCTGCTTTGCGTATTCCTCCGCCGTAGCGATTACCTTCCGGGCGCCGTCCAACGTAAGGGACTTCCTGTCCGTGACCTGAGCCTGTACCGGTCTTCCAAGCGCGGCACCGACGATCAGCATCGTCGTTGGGAGCATTCTGATGTAGTTCATTTGGTCGTCCTCTTGTTGTGATGGGGCCGCTGCTGAAGATGTAACTTAGTCAGCCACGGGACTGAACTAGTGCCTTCAGTCGGGCGCGTTATTCCTGATGACCCGCTCGTGCCCTGCTCGCACATCTCCGTCGGAGTAGCGGCAGACAGGACAGGGATTTGTTGAGGGAAGATACTCGGGCGGCCCCCTGGCGGGGAAGGGGGGCGAGCGGAGCCCTTGGGTTCATCCGCATGGAGGGGAATGATTTCCAAATGCATCGTCACCCCATCGATTTCTCGCAGTGAGCTGGCGGGAGCCGCGCCCGAAGTTCCTTTTTCTGCGGAACCGAACCGTGAGTCGAGCAAACTTCCCTCTCGTGCGCATTATCTAGGACACAGCGTGAGCGTCAAGTAGGGACAATAAAACAACTTAGAGACAACAAAGATAGTCGGGCGCACATCTTCCGTGGAGCCGTACTTAAGCTTTAATTACGAACTCGAAGCGGCAGGTGCCGTTCCGGAAATGGTTTTTCGCGATCGACCAGCCTGTCACCGATCCTCCGAAAATCAGCGGTCTGTGACTCGGGCTGGTAACTCAACGACACACGACCCTCACGGCAGGTACCGGAAAGTCGGCAATCACGCACTCAAGAAGCATTGCCAGAAGCGAGTTGCAGTCTCCGCGGATTTCTCCACCAGACCTGGACTGAAGCTTCCGAATTCGGTCAAGGACTGAAAGCGGTTCCCCGAGGTACGATTCGTTCCAGCAACCTGAAATGGGAGTTGCCAATCTTGGCGGCGACTGGAATGCTGATCGCAAGAGTAGACCGCCCTGCTGACAATCGCATTCAATCAAAGTCCTTACAGCAAACTGTAGGCGAGTGGTCGAACGTTGGCCTTGGCCTGGAGATCGGATCGGCTGCTCTCGCTTTTGGCGTAGGGTGCGGCAAACACCATTCCTATTTGCGCGATACAGGATTCAAGGCAGGCGCGGCGATGGGAGCGGCTGGTGCCGTGGACCTGGCTCTCAAGCTCGCGTTCGATCGCCAGTTTCCTTACACTCCGGGCAGCACAGGCAGGTTCTGGGGCGGCGGAAGGTCCTTTCCGTCCGGGCATTCCGCTACCAGCTTCGCGTTTGCAGCCGTAATCGTGCACGGTTATCCAAATAAGCGCTGGGTCAAGTGGAGTGCGTACGCGTTGGCAACCGGAGTCGCGCTGTCGCGCTATCCGGCAAAAAAGCACTACCCATCAGACATCCTCATGGGCGCAACGATTGGATATGTGAGCGGAATCTATTTGGCTGAACACTAGCGCATCGCGGCTTTTTCAGAAGACCCCATCGGGAATCTGCCCCGAATGAGAGCACACAAATTCCATAACGTGCGCTGCGAGAGAAGGGTGAAAAGGAAACTCTTTCACTTTCGCGCAGAACATTCAACCGGGCTGGCTATAAAGGAGCATCTGCTTAGCCATGTTTTACACCCCACTTTAGGATTGGCTTTATCTTTCCTTATGATCGAATCGTTCGACGACTAGCGATGGGTGCGAGCCGGCCAAAGCAACGCGAAACCAGATGAACGGAAATAGTGGATTCGGAAGCCAGTAGAGCCAACCAAGATTCTTCTCCCGTTCTCCATCTTGGAGGACCAGATCCAACCAGACGTAGACGAACTTATACGGACAGATACCTGGCATGAAATTTGGTTTGAACCCGTTCGTCCGCAAGTACTTCTTTGAGACATAATAGTTCCCCTCGAATGCTGTGATGCCCCATCCAAGCGGTCCCTCAGCCAGGAGCAAACCGGTTGTCCGATGCCGTATCCGAATATATCCGCTCATCGTTTGTTCCGCCCACGTCGATCTTCTCTCGCTAACATGGGACTGACTTCGCTGTAAAAAGGGTTCAAATTTCGTTCCTGTCCCCCTGAAAGCCCAAGAAGATTCCTTGAATCTTTTGGCGCTCGGCACCTGTCCCATGTAGTGACAATGCAGAAAAGCGACCGAGCGAACCAGGCGGCCCCAGACCAGGACGATTTGACCCTTGTGGACCGCGTGTTGTCCGGCGACCGCAGGGCCTTCGAATCTCTAGTGCGAAAGCATGAACGCCGCGTCTTTCGCGTTTCACTTGCTGTGCTCAGAAACATTGAGGACGCCGAGGAAGCCATACAGGACGCCTTCGTTAAAGTCTTTCGTCACCTTGGCCAGTTTTGCAGAGAAGCGCGCTTCTCTACCTGGGTGACGCGAATTGCGGTCAACGAAGCGATCGCGAAAAGGAGCATGCGGAAGAATTACATCCCGCGGAAGAAGTCGAGCAGATGCTTGACGACTTCGTTCGAACCGAAGGCACTCCGGAAGTCGTTCAGTTTTCCGGCGGCGAACCTACCATCCACCCGCAGATCATCGACTTCGTCCGCGCCG
>JACXTT010003690.1_pt1 | contig 23336 bp, 14 predicted proteins | sample 9270951 | NCBI WGS metagenome assembly JACXTT01 (sample SAMN15532306, study PRJNA645909) | rock metagenome | isolation source: weathered quartz diorite | place: Puerto Rico | collected 2017-06-21
CCCCGCCCCGCCCCGGAACGGGCGATGGGGCTGTCAAACAAGGCATGGCTCGGTTGCCATGGACCGTTGCGCATGGCGGGTCTGGATCGATGAAATCCTGACGCGGCGATCCAGGGCGGCTCGCGCGGCGCGGCCATCGTACCTGGTAAGCCTTCCGACAGTCTGGTTTTTCAGGCCGTGGCCCGCACCGGCGACCTGAAGATGCCTCCCGGCAAGGAGGTGCTCACCGCCGCGGAAGTGGAAGCCTTCAAGGACTGGATCGAACGAGGTGCGCCCTGGGACACGTCGGCCGCGAAGTCTTCCGAGCCCTCCTGGTGGTCTTTCCGTAAACTGAAGCCCGTTCCGGTCCCACCGGTGCGCGACGCGGCATGGTCCGGCAATCCGATCGACGCGTTCATCCTCCGTACGCTGGACGGCAAAGGTCTGCACCCTTCGGCGCCCGCGGACCGCCGGACGCTGATCCGCCGCGCCTATTTCGACCTGCATGGCCTGCCACCTTCGCCTGAGGAAGTCGCTGCCTTTGTCGCCGACCCCGCGCCCGACGCCTGGGAAAAGCTCGTCGACCGCCTGCTGGCTTCGCCGCGCTACGGCGAGCGCTGGGGCCGCCACTGGCTGGACGTGGTCCGCTACGCCGATACGGGCGGCTTTGAGACCGACATCTACTTCGCCAATGCCTGGCGGTACCGCGATTACGTCATCAAGTCGCTCAACGACGACAAGCCGTACGACAGGTTCGTCAAGGAACAGATCGCCGGCGACGAAATCTGGCCGGATAACCTCGACCTCGACGGAAGCTACTACATCCCTCCGCAGAAACTGGAGCATCTGGAGTCGCGTATCGGGACCGGCGTTTATACTTTCGGACCCGTCATGCACGAGTCGGGCCTCGACGCCGCGTACCTGCATTCCGAATGGCGCGCCGACGCGGTGGACGTCACCAGCTCGGCGTTTCTTGGGCTCACCCTGGGCTGCGCGCGCTGCCACGACCATAAATTCGACGCGCTGACTCAGCGCGACTACTACCGGATGGCGGCTGTCTTCGCTGGAAGCGAGGAGCGCGAGATCCCCCTGGTGCACATCATGTCGGTCTTCGATTACCGGCAGGGTTATCCCAAGTGGATCGCCGTCGAGCAGCTCAAAACCGCGCATGACCGCATCCTCGCCGCGGCCAAAGAGCGCATTCTGGCCCGCCGGAAAGTTAAGTTCCCGCCCGAGGCGATCGAAGCTTTCGAAACGCCTGAAGAGAAGCGCACTGCAAAGCAGAAAGAGCTCGCGATCGACCTGGAGGCCGCGGCCCGTTCCATCGGAGAAAAGGAAATCGAGGCGGAGTTGACACCCGCCGAGCGCGACGAGCGCTCCAGGCTGATCGAACAAATCGGCCGCGCGTTCCTGAAGGCGCCCGCGCGCTACCCGACGGCCACCGTCCTCGGGCGGGCCGAAATCATTCCCGAAGTCAACATTCTGGAACGTGGCGATCACAAGAAAAAGGGCGCGAAAGTCGGCCCCGGCGCGCCGGCCGCACTCGACGGGGAGGAGGACTTCGGCCCGGAGCTGCGCCGGAAAGCTCTGGCCCTCTGGCTGACCCGGCCGGATCATCCGCTCACGGCGCGCGTGATGGTCAACCGCATCTGGCAGGGCCATTTCGGGCGCGGCCTGGTCGGCACGCCGAACGATTTCGGCCGCCAGGGCGACCCGCCGACGCATCCCGAGCTGCTCGACTGGCTGGCCTCTGAGTTCGTGAAGAACGGCTGGCGCATGAAGGCGGTTCACCGCCAGATCATGCTCTCGAACGTATACCGCATGGCCAGCGCTCCGGATGCCGCGAACGCGAAGATCGATCCGGACAACCGCTACCTGTGGCGGATGAACCGCCGGCGCCTGGAAGCCGAGGCGATCCGCGATTCAGTGCTGGCGTCGGCCGGCACGCTGAATCTGAAAGCCGGCGGTCCGCCCGTAATGCCGCCCCTCACCGGGGAGGAAAAAGCCGGGCTGAAGGATTCGAGTCAGTGGCCGGTAGCGCTTGACCCCGCCGAACACACGCGGCGCAGCGTGTACCTCTACGTAAAGCGCTCCTTCCGCATGCCGCTCTTTGAGACCTTCGACATGCCGGACACCTCAATGAGTTGTGAGCGCCGCAACGTCACCACCGTCGCGCCGCAGGCGTTAGCCCTGTTGAACAATGAATTCCTGCTGGGGCAGGCGGGCCGGTTCGCGCAGCGGCTGATGCGCGAGAGCGCCGACCCCGAAGTCTGGACTGACCGGGCTTTCCGTCTGACTCTGGGCCGGGTGCCCACCGAAGGGGATCGTAACGACGCGAAGCAATTTTTTGCCAAGGACTCCTCCGAATCCGCCCTGACGCGCTTCTGTCTGGTGCTGTTCAATCTGAGTGAATTTCTGTACATCGACTAACGCCATGCCGACCAACTGCCAGCGCAACGCTCCGATCCGCTCCCGCCGCGAGTTCCTGGCCCGCGCCGGAGCTGGTTTCGGGCTGCTGCCGCTGTCCTATCTTTCACAGCGGCAGGCGGCGGCCGCCACGGCGTCCAATCCTTTCGCGCCGAAGGCTCCGCATTTCCGCGTAAAGGCGAAAAGCGTCATCTATCTGTTCATGCACGGCGGCCCCAGCCACGTCGACAGCTTCGATCCCAAGCCGCTGCTGCAAAAGCTCGACGGGCAGAAGATGCCCGAAAGCATGGGCAAGGTGATGCTGCAGTTCACCAATGCCAGCGAAGCGCCTTTGATGGCATCGCGGCGCGCGTTCCGTCCGCGCGGCGCCTCCGGCCTGGAAATCTCCGATCTGTTCGAGAACACGGCCGCGTTCGCCGACGACGTGGCCGTGGTGCGGTCGTGCTATCACGACGGTTTCACGCATTCCAATGCCCTCAACTGGATGAATACGGGCTGGCCAAGGCTGGGCCGTCCCAGCCTCGGCGCGTGGGTCGTCTACGGCCTGGGCTGCGAGGCCGACAACCTGCCCGCCTACGTGGTGATGCTGGAAGGCAGCATCAAAGCCGGGCCTCCGGCCTATGGCGCCGGCTTTCTTCCGGCCATGTACCAGGGAACTACGCTGCGCAGCGAGGGCGTCCCTATTCTGAATATCCGGCGGCCGGGCGCCATCGACGAAGCGGAGCAGCGCGAGATGCTGGACCTGATGCGCAGGCTGAACGAGCGGCATATGGAAACCCGCTCCGACGACTCCAGCCTTTCCGCGCGCATCGAATCCTACGAGCTGGCGTTCCGAATGCAGATGGCTGCCCCGGAGCTGACCGATCTGACCAAAGAATCCGACGCCACACGCAAGCTTTACGGCATGGACGACCCGGTCACCGCTGATTACGGCACTCGCTGCCTGCTGGCCCGGCGCATGGTGGAGCGTGGCGTGCGCTTCGTCCAGCTCTATTCCGGCAGCGGCAACGGCAACGACTGGGACGGCCACAACCAGTGCGACAAGAACCATACGGGCATGGCGCGCAAAGTCGACAAGCCTATCGCCGGCCTGCTCGCCGACTTGAAATCGCGCGGCCTGCTGGACTCCACGCTGGTCGTCTGGGGCGGGGAATTCGGACGCACGCCGATGACCGACGGCAACGCCAACGGCGGTTACGGCGGCGGCCGCGACCACAACCCCTACGGGTTCTCGGTTTGGCTTGCCGGCGGAGGAGTCAAGGGCGGGCGGGCCATCGGCGCGACCGACGAGATCGGATTCCGCGCCGCTCAGGAGCCCATCCATATGCACGACCTCCATGCCACCTTCCTCGGCCTGATGGGCCTCGATCACAAACGCCTCACCTACTTCGTGCAGGGCCGCAATTTCCGGCTCACCGACGTCGGCGGCGAGATGGATCTTTCCAAACGGCTGTTGGAAGGTTGAGATGAAACGAATAGCCGCCGCATTGCTGCTGGCGCCGATCGTGGCGGGCGCCCCTACTATGACGCAGGAAGACGTTGAGAAAATGCTCCGGGGCCTCTCCAACTGGGGCCGCTGGGGCGCTACGGACGAGCTCGGGGCGCTCAATCTGATCACCCCCGCCAAGCGCAAAGAGGCGGCCGCGCTGGTCGCCGAAGGCCGCTCGCTTTCGCTTGCGCACAATGCCATCAAGGAACGCGCCGACGATTCTCCTCCCTTCGAGCACCGCATGCTGGAAACCGGCGCCAACAGCCAGACCGGCGCGTCGGACATCTACTCGGTGCAGTATCACGGATTCACCGCAACGCACATGGACGCGCTCTGCCACGTCTTCTGGAAGGGCAAAATGTACAACGGCTTCCCTCAGACGGAGGTTACCGCGAAGGGGGCAGGGAAGCTTTCCGTGGAGCGCGCTCGCGACGGGATCGTCACGCGTGGCGTGCTGGTAGACCTGCCGCGCCTGCTGGGCCAAAAGTACCTGGACGGCAAGCGGGCGGTGTATCCGGGGGACCTGGAAGCCTGGGAGAAGAAGTTCCGCACGCGCCTGGGGCCGGGTGACGCCGTCCTGTTTCGCACCGGGCGCTGGGCGCGACGCGCCGCTCGAGGCTCCTGGACCATCATGGAGAACTCCGCCGGCCTTCACGCCTCGTGCCTGCCGTGGATCAAGAAACACGATGTCGCCGTCGTCGGCAGCGATCTGGCCACTGACGTCATGCCTTCCGGGGTTCCCGGGATCACGCTGCCGGTTCATCTGGTCCTGATCGTTGGAATGGGTGTTCCCATTCTGGACAATCTCGACCTGGAAGCCCTCAGCGAGTCGGCCGCTTCCAGGAACCGCTGGGACTTCATGCTCGCCGTCGCTCCGCTTGCGGTTGGGGGCGGCACTGGTTCGCCGGTCAATCCCGTTGCCGTCTTCTGACTCCGTCGGTCGCAGCAGCGTCCGCTGGGGAATTGTCGCGCTGCTTCTCGCCCTCAGCACTCATGCCTTCGCCGTGCGGCTCGCGATGAGCGTGGCCGCTCAGCGGATCCAGGTGGAACTCGGCCTTACCAATGTAGAAATCGGATGGGTGCTGAGCGCGTTCATCCTGGGGTACGCGATCCCACAATTTCCGGTGGGCGTAATCGTTGACCGGCTGGGGCCTTATCGCGTGCTTCTGGTGTCGGCTTTCGCCTGGTCGTTCTGGACGCTGGTCACCGCCGGCGTGCGATGGCTGCCCGCGACCGCCGTCTGGGCGGCGCTGATCGCGGGACGATTCCTGGCTGGCATCGGGCAGGCCGGCCTGCTTTCTTGCTCCATCAAAACGGTCGGCCACTGGATGCCTCTGCGCGAAAGGGCCACTGCGAACGGCCTTTTCATGATGGGCCTCGGCCTGGGAGGCGGGTTCGCGCCGCCGCTCATCGTCCGCCTGGTGGCTGCCTACGGCTGGCCCGCGCCGTTTCTTGTCTTCGGCCTCGCCGGACTGGTGCTGGCTTTCCTCTGGCGGACGTGGGGAAGCAGCGGACCCGAGGGGCATGCGCGCGTCAACCGCGCGGAGCTGGAATACATCCGGAGTGGAATGGATATGGCCGGCGCCGAGTCGCCGCCAGGCATTCCCTGGAGAACCTTGTTTCGAAACCGCAGCGTCGTGGCTCTGGCGCTGAGCTACGGCGTGGCCGGTTATACGTCTTACGTTTTCTTCACCTGGTTCTTCCTTTACGTGGTGAACGTCCGGAAGGTGGATACAATCGCGGGCGGGTGGTGGACTTCTCTGCCTTACGCCGCGGTGGCCGCCGGCACCGTGCTGGGCGGCCGAGCGTCGGACCTTCTCACCGCGCGGTTAGGCAAACGCGCCGGCCGCCTCCTGGTGGTGTTGACGGGCGAACTGCTGGCCGCGTTTTTTCTTTTGGCCGGAGCGCGGGTTGAGGACGCGTCGGCAGGCATCGTGCTTTTGGCCCTTGCCGCGGGATCGCACCTGTTCAGCCAGGCGCCTTCCTGGACCGCCGCGACGGACCTTGCGCCCCATCATGCGGGAATGCTTTTCGGCGCGATGAATACGATGGCCCAGGTTGCGGGCGCCATTTCCCCGGTGGCGACGCCGGCTATCGCCGCGAGATTCGGCTGGATCGCGGCGCTCGATTTCGCGGCGGCCATGGTTCTGGCGTCGGCGTGCCTTTGGCTCTTCGTCGACCCGCGCCGTCCCGCGTACGGCTAAGGCAGACTCAACGCCACGACTGTCTTGCGGTCGCGAAGGTAGAGATGCCTGCCAACCAGAGTGGGAGGCGTCCACGCCTTGTTCTCGAGCACCTGCGCCTTGGCGTGGACCTGAATGCCGTCGGGCGTCAGGCTGCATAGCGCCAGCACCCCGTCTTCGTCGAGCAGGATCACCTGCCCGCCCGCGTAGAGCAAATTGGCGCGGGCAAAGGAGCGGTCGCGGAAGCGAATCTCGCCGGTCCGTACGTCGACCGCCTGAAAAAAAGACGGTCCGAAGTCGCCGCTGGAGCCGTAAAGAAAATCGCCGATCCGCAGGATATTGCTGTGATGCACCCGCATCCGCTTGTGCGCCCATAGCTCCTTCGCTTCGGTCCGTCCGCCGCCGCGGGAAAGCGCAATCACGCGGCTCCCTCCGTTGTAGGCCGAGCTGACAAACAAGAGATTTCCCTCGCCCCACACTGGCGACGCGGCCGTGTGGTCGCCGATAGTGTCGTGCGGGTGGCTCCACAGCAGTTCGCCGTTAGCCGGATCGGCTCCTACGACGATCTTGTCCATCAGGGCGACCAGTTGCTCTTGACCGTCCGTGCGAATCAGCAAAGGCGAAGAATGGGAGTTGCCGAAATCGAGGCGGCTCCACACCGTGCGGCCGGTCTTTTGATCGAAGGCAACCAGGGCGTGGCCGGCGCCGCCCACCATCGCGATCACGGTTTCCCGGTAGGCGATAGGGCTTGAGGAGTATCCGCGCGCCATAACCGTTCCGCCTAACTCCTCGATCAGTCCGCGCTGCCAGAGCAGCTTTCCCGTCCGCGCATCCAGGCAGCGGAACTTTCCGGTGACGCCGGCGGTGAAGAGGCGGTTTCCGGAGAGCAGCGGTGTCGCATGCGGACCGGATCCGACGTCCATGTTCATGCCTTTGAGGAAGGGCGCCGGGTAGCGATGCTCCCACACGGTCCGGCCGGTGCGGGCGTCCAGCGCGATGACCACTTCGTCGCCGCCGCCGCGGTACATGGTGTACAGCCGGCGATCCTTCGGGTCCACCACGACGCTGGAATGGCCGAACCCCAGGTCGCGCTTCCACAGCAGCCTGGGGCCGCCCTCGGGCCAGGCGCCTGAGATCGGCGCGGCGGGCGGCTTGAAGTCCCGGGTTGGGCCTCCCCACTGCGGCCAGCCGCCGCCCGCCGCGGCCAGCGCCGCGAGGATCCACCATGCCGCAGGAGAGAGCATCGACCTTATTGTCGCCCGCCGCCCCTCAAGATGCCAACGGTTAAACGTTAAACTAGCGGGGCGCCCCCGATTCGCAGGCCCCCAGCGCCGCCGCCCGGCGCAGTTCCGGTTCCGCTTCGCCCGGCTTCCCCAGGCGCAGCAGAGCCTTGCCCAGAGCGCAATGCGCCAGGCCGTGACGCGGGTCCAGGTTCACGGTGGAACGGAACTCGCGAAGCGCCGGCTCCACGCTGCCCATTTGCCAGAGGGCGATGCCGAAGTTGTAATGGATCTCCGCGCTCTGCGGCCGCCTCGCGAGCGCGGCCGCGAACGCCTTCACCGCGCCGTCCCGATCTCCGCTCTGCGCGAGCGCAATGCCGAGATAGTAATGCGCCTCCGGGTAATCGGGTTTTGCCGCGACCGCTTGGCGGAGCTCGCCGGCAGCCTCGGCAATCTTGCCGGCGCGAAGGGCGGCAATTCCGCCGATTGTGTGCACGCCCGCCTGCTCGAACTCCAACTGCGCAGCCTTGAGACGGCCAGCGATCTGGAAATGCCGCTGCGCCTCCTCTGGTTTGCCTGCCTTGCGCAGCGCCCCGGCCAGCACGTAGTGAGACGAAGCGTTGGCGCCGTCGATTTGAACCGCTTTCCGCAAATGTTCAACGGCTTCTTCGACCTTGCCCAGCTCCAACAGGATCACGCCCAACTGACTCTGAAACTCTGCCGCGTCCGGATGCCGGCGCACCGCATCGGCCAGCGCCTCCCGCGCCGCTTCCGGCTGCCCCAGCTGTCGCAAGGCCTGCCCCAGATAGAACCGCGCGATGGCCAGCGCCGGCATGAGCTCCAGAGCCTTGCGCAGCTCCAGCTCCGCTTTGGCCGGCTGATCGTTGAAAAGCCACGCGTGGCCCAACAGAGCGTGAGCGAGGGCTGAATCCGGATGGCGCTGGGCCTCCTGACTCCGCTCCTCCAACGCCGCCTCCCGGCCGCCTCGCCGTTGAATCGCCGAGGCCAGGTTAAGGTGCGCGGCGATGAAGTGCGGGTCGAGATCCACAGCCGTCTTGTAAGCACGACACGCTTCGGCGAAGTTCCGGTCCTGGACCAGGGCCGATCCCAGATTGTTGTAGGCGCCGGGCGACCGCGGTTCCGCCTCCACGGCCAGGCGAAACTCCTGGATGGCGGCGGCAAAATCGCCAACTTCCTGGTGGAGCCAGCCCAGCAGGTTATGAATGTTCGGGAGGCCCGGCGAAAGGCGGGCCGCGTTGCGGAGAGCCGTCAGGGCGCGATCCAGATCGCCGGCGCCGGAGGGTTCGCCCCGGGATTTCTCGCTCCTGGCCTTTTTGATCAGCGTGGTTCCAAGGTTGTACCAGGCGTCGGCATAGTCGCTTTGCAAGCGAACCGCGGCATCGAACTCCCGGATCGCGCCCGGGAGATCCCCGCTCTCCCCGAGGCGGACTCCAAGCTCGTTGTGTCTGCGCGGCGCATCGTGTTTTCGGGGTGCATCGGCGTCGGCCTGGGCGGCCACGCGGTCGGACGGCAAAGCCGTCAGGACGGCCAGCAAGGCAAGCGCCCGGGTCAATCGTCGTACCGGCATTTCAGGCCCGCGCGCCCCCTTTTTCGCGGCTCCCGGCGGGCACGCCACTCAGCCTATCACAACCCGAATCCGGAATGGCTCCGCCGGTTGTGTTAACGATCAAACTCCCAAGTTTATCGTTTAACTTTTCGCTTGACAAGGTTTACGCCCGCAGTATACTTGGGACTATCGGACGAGGGGGGAGGGTACCGCCTCGTCAGGTTTCGGGAGTTGTCGTTCACGTAAACGATCTGCATCGACTCACTGTGGGAGGTAACAAGCTCATGACCAGCACTGCTCCGTCAAGACACGGGAACCGTCGGTTGGTTGTTCCCGCACGGCCGATTGTGACCTTCGCGCTCGCCGCCCTGGCAGCAGTTTCTCTTCTGTGGGGTCAGGGCAGCGCCTACCTGACCGGATTTGTCCGCGACGCCAGCGGCGCTGGAGTGCCTAACGCGACCGTCGCTATCAAGAACGAGGCCACTGCCGTCACGATTGAGCTGAAGGCCACCGACACCGGCATCTACCGCTCCCCGGTTCTCGATCCGGGCAGCTATGAGATCAGAGTCTCGGCCGCCGGATTCCAGGAATCCATCACGCGCGGCGCCGTAGTGCTGGTGGGCCAGCCACGGGCGGTGGACGTCACGCTGCAGGTCGGCGCGGCCACTCAGTTCATCGAAGTGCAGGCCGCGGCGCCGCTGCTGAAAACCGAAGACGCGGGACTCGGCCAGAACGTCCAATATTCGCAGGTGGCCGGGCTGCCCTATTTTAGCCGTTCTGCCGGCGTCCTTCTCTCGCTTGCCCCCACCGTGCGCTACACGGGCGAGGATGTGATCTCCTACGGCGCGTCGCGCTACAACGTGGGAGGCTTCACCAACGTCAACGTGATGATCGACGGCGCCTCCGTCGTCGGCGACCGCACCGACGTCGCCCAGATGACTTTCAACCCCACCGTGGAAGCTCTGCAGGAAGTCAAGATCTCCACCAACCAGTACAGCGCGGAATTCGGACGCGACGTCGGCGCGCTGGTTCAGATGGAAACCAAATCGGGCTCCAACGCCTTTCATGGCGGCGTGTACGAGTATTTCCGCAATGAAGTGCTGGACACGATGAACGCCTTCTCGCGGACCAAGCCGGTGGACCGCCAGCACATGTTCGGAGGCACCATCGGCGGCCGCGTGATCCGCGACAAACTGTTCTTCTTCGCGAGTTTTGAGCCGCAGAAGTCCATCGCGCCCCTCGGTGTGCTGCTGTCCGTGCCGACGGCGGCCATGAAGGGCGGGAATTTCGGCGCGCTCTCCAACCGGATCTACAATCCGGCCACCAGCCGCCGCGACCCCCAGACCGGCCAGATCGTCCGGGATCCGTTCCCGGGAAATGTCATTCCGTCGAGCATGTTCGATCCCGTCGCCGTGAAGGCCCTCGGGTACATCCCCAACCCGTCGATCGACGCCGTTACGGGGAATCTGCCCGCCAGCACGGGAACCAGGCTCACCAAGTATCGTTCGGTGAACCGTATCGACTGGAACATCAGCGCCGCCGATCAGTTGAGCGGCAGCTACTCGTTCGACCATACGCTGAACGAGAATCTGGGCGTGCCGGTGTACAACCAGATCAGCCCGGCGGCAAGCCCGACGCTCTCCGGATTCGGCTTCCGCTTTTTCACGCAGGTCTACAACATTCACGAGACCCACACCTTCTCGCCGAACTTCTTCATGTCGAACCGGTTCGCTTTCCGCCCGCGCTACATCGAGCGGGTCAACCCGGCCGTCGATCCCTCGAAGAAGTGGGCTACCACCCTCGGTATCCAGAATTTCGCGGGCGCGCGGCTGCCGGAGTCGCTCGGCGGGGACCTGGGCTTTCCTTCGTTCAACTTTTCCGGGTACACCGGCCTGGGACCCGGCGCGCTGCTGTTCCAGGAAAAGCCGATTAAGGAAGCCTCCTGGGACGTCGACCTCACCTATGTAAAAGGCAAGCACTCCATCAAGACCGGATTCCAGTTCGAGTTCGGCCAACACGGCGCGCCTGACCAGAGCCAGCCCACTGGAAACTTCACGTTCGGCCCGATCGAAACCTCCCAGCCTGGCGTGGCGGCCAGCGGCGACGCTGTGGCTTCGTTCCTGCTCGGCCAGGTAGACAACGCCAATACCACGCTGGGCCCGCTGCTGCTGTGGCACAACTGGTACTACTCTGCCTATGTGCAGGACGATATTAAAGTCACTCCGAACCTGACGCTGAACCTGGGTGTCCGCTGGGACGTTGACGGTCCGGTCTATGAATCGGAGTTCCGCGGCAACGCATTCGACCGCTTCGAAATCAATCCTGTCTCGAAGACTCCGGGTGTCGTGAAGTTCCTGAACCGCCCCGGCTATCCCGCCACCGGTTTTTACAATACCGACTACAACCGCTTCGCGCCGCGCCTGGGTTTCGCCTGGAAAGCGATTCCGAAAGTCGTCGTCCGCGGCGGCTACGGAATCTACGGCACCAATCCGACTCTTGGCGCGAACCGCCGAGCGCCGAGCCTGGGCTTCACCACCGCCGCCAACTTCAACTCGACCGACGGCGGCGTCACTCCGGCGTTTATTTTGAAGGACGGCTTCCCCGACTATCCGCTCGGGGGCGACCTTCGCCAGCTCACCGAAGGGTTCGGCGCCGTGCTTCCGGGCCAGGTTCCGACGACCTCACCGACCTTCGTGGATCCGCACTGGAAGTTCGGATACGTGCAGAACTTCAATCTGTCCGTGCAGTATGAACTTCCGTTCAAGATGGTGGTGGAAATCGCCGGGCAGTCTTCGCTGGGCCGGAAGCTGGCCATCGGCCGCAACTGGAATGAGGTCGCGCCCCAATTTTGGGGCTTGCCCGGCGCGAACAACGCCCGGCGTCCGTTCCCGCAATACGGCAACGTATCCGAGGTCAAGCAGGCCGTTGGCGTCACCGACTACTACAACGGCTATATTCGCCTGGAAAAGCAGTTCTCCCACGGCTTCGTTCTGAACGCCAACTATTCGTATGGGAAGAACACCGGGTTCCTGGGCGGATCCATCTACTATCCGCAGTTGAGCCGCAGCGTGGTGTTCTTCAATGAGGCCAACGGCGCCACTGCGGTGCCTTTTCAGACTGGGTTGATCGCCTGGAACTACGAGATGCCGTTTGGACCCGGAAAGAAATACCTGAGCAACGGACCGGCTTCCAAGATTCTGTTCGGCGGCTGGTCGCTGGGCGGCGTGATGACGTTCAATGGCGGCGTGCCGTTCTCGATCAGCTCCGGCGGCGATTCGTTGAATGGCAACAGCCCGCTGGGCGGCAGGGTGGACATCGTAGGCGATCCCAACGCAGCGGACCGCAACCCCGACCGGTGGTTCAACACGGCCGCGTTCCGGGCTCCGGCGAACGGCAAGATCGGCAATTTCCTCGGCCCGCTGCTGGGCCCGGCCACCCGGCGGCTCGATGTTTCTCTTCGCAAATCTACCAAAATACGCGAGAACCTCATGTTTGTTCTCGCCGGAGAGGCTTTCAATATCAGCAACACACCGCAATTCGGTCCGCCGGTGTCGAACCTGCGCGACCCGCGTTTCGGCAGATCCATTAACGAAGGCGGCGGCTTGGGCGCCAACACGACCGGCCCCTACGGCGCCCGCGTGATTCAGATCGGCGCCCGCATCGATTTCTGAGAGCCGCGGAACGGGCGGAAGCGCTGGTTTACGGAGGAAATTCCGGAGCGCGTCGCGTGACTTGGCAAAGAGCCGTACGGGCCGCGGCCTGGGATGGCGCAGAACTTATCCAAGGCCACGGCCATTCTCCTGTTCAGGGTCTGGAGGAACGCCGCGCCGCGAATGAGTCAGGCTTACAGACGCGATGGCCAGGGCGACGATGACTAGAACTGCGGCGACGGCGAACGTGTTCCGCATGCCGGCCGCAACAGCCTCAGGACGCGCTGTCATAGTGTCGGTCGTCGCCGATGCCAGCGCAAATACCGCCCCCATGACGGAAGCGCCCGTGATGAGCCCGAGATTGCGTGATAGGCTGAGCGTGCCGGAAATTACGCCGCGTTGGTCAGGGCGGATATCTGTCATGACTGCGGTATTGTTGGCCGCTTGGAACAGTGCATAGCTGGCGGTGATGCAAACGATGGGGGTGATGTATCCAGCTATGCCGAATGTCGCTGGTACGAATGATAGAACGATGCAACCGGCCGCTATTCCGATGAGCCCGGCGATGGTCATGCGCTGTGCGCCAAAACGGTCCACTATGCGGCCCGCCGGTACGCCGGTCAGCGCGGCGACAAGCGGGCCGGCCGATAAGACGAATCCAATAAGAGCGGCTTCGAGCCCGAGCGCGCGAGAGAGATAGAACGGTCCGACCACCAGGGTCGACATCATCACCGTCGAGACGAGCGTGCTCATGGCGAGGCTCGCACTCAGAACTGGATTGCGAAACATTGCCAATCGGATCAGAGGTGATGCGGCTTTTGCCTCGGCTCGCACGAAAAGGGCGGCTCCGAAGACGGCGGCCAACAGCAGAGCCATGTTGAGCGCACCGAATCTGCCCCGTCCGATTGTCATGACAAGCGCATAAGCCGCGAGCGTAAGAGCAAGCACCAGCATGCCTGTATTGTCGAAACTGGCCCGATCCGCCCTCGGTTTCTGGCGATCCACGGGCAGGTAACGATGCGCGAGAAGAAAATTCAGGATACCCAGCGGAACGTTGACGAGGAAGATCGCGCGCCAACCGAGACCGGCGATCAGAAGGCCGCCGAGCGATGGGCCCAGGGTGGTGCCAATCGCGGACGTCGTTCCGAGCAATCCCATGGTGCTACCGGTCTTTTCTTTTGGAACCGTCTCACTGACACACGCCATGGCGAGGGCCATCATGATGGCTGCTCCGAGGCCCTGCGCCGACCGGGCGGCAATTAGAAACCAGAGCGTGGGGGCGACGCCGCACAGTACCGAGTCCACTGTGAACAGGAAGATTCCGGCCAGTAGCAAGCGGCGGCGTCCGGCGAAGTCACTGAACCGTCCGACGCTGACGATCAGGGTCGTGATGGCAAGAAGATAAGCAAGGACGATCCACTGGACTGCCTGGAAGGAGGCAGTGAACGCTTGTGCCAACGCCGGCAAGCCAGCATTGGCGATGCTGGTATCAAGCGAGGGCATCAACATGGATAGGGAGAGGCTGGCCAGCGCCCAGCGGAGCGAAGGAGTGCGTTCCGCGCTTCCAGCTAGTACGTCATCTCGTTCTGCAATGATTGGCGTCAAAATGAACTCCGCTTTTTTGGCAACTCCCGAAATGGAGCCATCCCAAACATACCCGCTTACTTGACATGGCGGAAGACCCACCGTTCGCACTTTATTCGTGCGTTTGACGCCACATCAAGAATAACTGCTCTAAAATCAATGTATGTCGGTCCCAGATTTCAACTTGCTAGTCACTCTTGATGCGGTGCTCGCGGAAGGGAGTGTTGCGCGCGCAGCCCAACGGCTGCGGCTTAGCCCGTCGGCGATGAGCCGCGCGCTTGCGCGATTGCGAGAGACGACAGGCGATCCACTCTTGGTCAGGGCCGGACGAGGTCTCGTTCCCACACCACGGGCGATCGAACTCCGCGAGCGGGTCAGTCAGCTCGTTCAGGATGCAAGAGTGGTTCTCCGTCCTGCTGAGAAGCTCAACCTCAAACAGCTCGTCAAGACGTTCACGCTTCGTACTCGCGAAGGCTTTGTTGAGAACTTTGGACCGGATCTCATCGCTCGCGTCGGCGAGGAGGCTCCTGGCGTGCGGCTCTGCTTCGTACAGAAACCAAACAAAGAGAGCACGTCTCTTCGCGACGGGACCGTCGATCTCGAAACTGGCGTGGTGGGCAAGACGACTGGTCCGGAGGTTCGTGCACACGCGTTATTCAGGGATCGTTTCATTGGCGTCGTGCGAATGGGGCACCCGCTGAGCCAGGGCGAGATCACTCCTTCCCTTTATGCGAGAGGCAGGCACGTCTGCGTCTCGCGGCGGGGTCTGGACAAGGGACCGATTGATGAAGCATTGAAGCCGTTCGGGCTGGAACGAGAGATCGCCACGATCGTCGGCGGCTTTTCGACCGCGCTGGCTCTGGCCCGGGCCTCCGACCTGATCGCCAGTGTTCCCGAACGACAAACCGGAAGCCTGCGCGCTGGAATGCACAGTTTTCCCCTCCCGATCCCCGCGCCGGAGGTCACGATTTCATTGCTCTGGCACCCGCGATTGGATGCCGATCCAGCGCATCGCTGGTTGCGCGGCCTCGTTCTCGATACCTGCGCGGCGATCCGCTGAAGGAGTAAGTCTCCCGCAGTCAGAAGTGGCTGCCGCGGTTTGGCACACTCCAGGCACACAAGACGAAAAGAGCCGCCTGAATTAGGCGGCTTTACTACCTGTAAGTTATTGATATTGTGGTGCGGATGAGAGGACTTGAACCTCCACTCCCTTGCGAGAACTAGAACCTGAATCTAGCGCGTCTGCCAATTCCGCCACATCCGCACGATTGGGAAGACTGAATACTATGATTACAAATGGCTACCTGACCGTCAAGCGGAACTGAAAGTTCAGTGTCTATGTCCAATGGGCGTACTTCAGGGGCGCCTCAGGGGCGCGAGTGAACAAGCAGATCGGCGGCGCTTGGGCTATACTGAAGATGCTTATCCCTCCATCGCGGTGAGGTGCGAGAGTGGTTGAATCGGGCGGTCTCGAAAACCGTTGAACCTTTACGGGTTCCGTGGGTTCGAATCCCACCCTCACCGCCAGCCTAAGGCGTCTATTTCCATTTGGTTAACGGCCTCCTTAGTCTCGGTACCTCAGGCGTACCCGTCACTTACAGACTCAACAGCTCGGCAATCACCCGTTTTGTCTTGCCGCCGGTAGGTATGGCTTCGAGGGTTCTAATTGCGCCAGGCCGCGATAAACGGAGCCCGGTCTGGTGCGCCAACTCTCGCTCGAGTTCCACCAGTTTGGAATAATCAGCCGCCTCCATTCCCTGACCGGATTCAAAGAGCGCCTCGACGGCGAGGAAAATCGCGTGGGCCTGAGGGCGGCCGGCGCGCGCGGCCTGGGTGAGTTGCCTGCTCCAACGGGCAAACTTGATCGCGTCGGATGATGCTGCATCAACAAGCGCGCGGCCGAGCCCGGCGCCATCGAGCCGGCCTTCGCTAAGCGAGGCGATGAGTGCGTCGACAGCCAGCATGTTTTCGCCCGGCTCCTTGGCGCCGAGCCCCAGTGCGAGCAGCAAGCCGCCCATGGCGCCGATCGCCGTGTGCGGCTCGACGAGCGGTTCAAGGTAGGCGCGCGTCGACCAATCGGCTGCCCACCAATCGAGGTTATATCCCAGATCGCGGCAACCCGCCGCAAACCAGCCCTCGCGCCACGCCGGGCACACCGTGGCGCACCAGCGCTTCATTTCGAGTGACGCTCCGAAGCTAGCCGTGGAGAGCCGCGCCGGATCGAAGCGGCTCCGCTTGGCCGAGTTCGGGACCTCGAGGATCGGTTGATGGTGCGAGTAAGTCTTGCCGCCCGCCTCCCAACTCTTTGTCTTCCAAGCGAGATGCATCTGTGGCAAAGAGCCGTCCAAGCCCACCCCCGTGCGGAGCCGCGCCTGTAGCAGATCGAGGTGGAAGAGCGAACGGCGGTCGGCGGCAATCGCCTCCCGCTCGCGGCGGGGTTGCACCTTGACCTTACGCGCAAGCTCCTCAGGATCGATGCGGCCATCGGGCCACGTGGGCAGGCTCAGCAGCGGCCGCTCCTGCCGCTGCGCCGCCTGCTCGGCAACACACCACAGACGCCACACGAGGAAGTCCGCGAGGTTATCCTCGGCAGTCGGTTCCGGGGTCCGGCGCCCGCGAGTCCAGGCGAGCGCCAGTTCGGCGAGTCCGGCACGAGGCTGCTGGCGATCTCCCTGATCGAGGAGCTTTCCGGCTCGCTTGGCGAGGCTTGCCGTGAGCCGCTCGGAGGCGCTTATGCGGGCCACACCATCAATCACGCGCTCGATGTCCACCGGCGGACCTTGATTTTCAAGCACCACCCCGAACAGCTCGGCGAGCTCGGCGACGTTTTCCACCGGAACAACGCGTTGAACTTCGGTGACGGGCGGCGCAGCGTGGCTCCTTTCCGCCTCCACCGAAGTTGTTTCGAGCCGCGCGCGCACGGACGGCGCCAGTACCAGGCGATGCGTATCCAACAGTGCGGCGTGGTCCTCCAGCAAGCTGAGAGCCGAAGCTTGCACATCCGCCGACTCATGCGCCAGCGCCCGCGCAGCGACGGCCGCGATGCGTGCCTTCACGCTGCTGCCCGCGCCTCGGGCCGCTTTGCTCAGGATAGATAACGCCCTCTCGGCAGTTCCTTTGTCGCGAGCCTCCAGGGCCGCTCCCAGCTGGTCCAACGCCGAAATTGCGTCGAACGCACCTGCCTTATCCACCGCTACCAGAGCCTTCATCGCAAATGAAACCGTAGCAGGTACCCGGCTGCTCAATAGATCGATATACCGCTCGCGATGCGCCACGCGTTCGGCCCGCGTTGGCTTCAGCGCTTCGTGCAGACGCGAAAACCAGCCTGCGCGGAACGGAGCAAAGTCCCGCATGAGCGCGTCCAGCGTGGAGGCAATCACGCGCGTACGGTCAATGGTTCCATCCGCGGCCATCCCGCGGAACGATTCGAGCCACGTGTTCTGTTGTTGGACGTATTTGTCATACGCGGCGAGGCTGAGCTCACCCGAGCCTTCACACTCGAAGAAGCGCCAAAGTTCGTCGTCGAGCAAACCGCGATCCCGCTCGATAAACTGGCGCGGCGGGAGGTGGCGTTCCGGCGCCGCGATCATGCCGAGAATGTAGAAGGCAGAGGTTGGCTTCGGGACCAGTCCATCGCGAATCAGCGCGCGCACGGCCGCCCAGTTCCTGAAGTTTCTCTCCAGTTCGAACTCGGCCCATTCGGCCAGCCAACTGGGTCGCCGATCCATCAAAATGGCGTGTACGGCCTCGCCATGCAATCGCCATGGGGAGGTTTTCTTGAGTTCTCCAAGCGTGCAGGTGCCAAGCATCACAAGCTGCGCCGCCGTGTGGCGCCGAAGGTTCTGGGGCCGGGACGGGCCGAAGTCGCTCTTATACACAGAGTCGATCTCTTCGAGTGTCTGCGCCACACCAGAGTGCAACGCGCGCCGCGCAGGCTCGTCCAATCCCTTCAGTAGGCTCACGCACCTTTGCTCGTCGCCCGCCTCGATCGCAGCAAGCAATTCATCCTTCATCGCCGGCTTCTCCCGAAGCGATCTGCACGGCGAGAATATGCTTGCAAGGCCCGCGCGAGGCTCCGTGCCTGGCGCTCCACGGGCAAAGGCAATGCCAGCCGCCTTCTGCGTCGCGCCTCACGCGATACTCGCCATCTTTTCCGCGCACCCACGCGCTTGCGCCGGCGGCTTCGATCTCCACCTGCCCGGCGCGCACGAGCTTGCGCGCGTCGGCCAGGCGCGGATGGAGCTTTGCAACCCGCGCGCGGTCAAACGGCAACTCCCGATGAAAGTACTTCGCCTCCGCCAGATCGTAACCTACGAGACCGAGGGTGCCCAACTCGGCGAGGGCGGCCGCAATCTCCCTTTCGGATGTACCCAGTTCGGCTGCAAGTGCACGTGGCTCGAGGCTGTTCTGCCACCGCAGCATTGCGCGCAGCCGCGCCGTGACGCTGGATTCCGCCACGAGCGCGTCCAGCACCTGGCCCTCGCCCGAAAACCCACGTGATGGCTCGGGACTCAACACCACAAACAGGCGGGCGTCAAAAGTCTCCATTCGCCAAGCCGTCGCCCCGTCGCCGCTGGCGTAGACCTCGAGTTCAACCGCGTGACGCGCCACGTCCGCCAGGATGCGCAACCGCTCGACCCCGCCCACCGGCACGCCGCCGCCCACGGCCGTCTGGCTCAAGCGCAACGTGTTGCTAATCGGCGAAACATAGATCATCCCCGCCGTCCGCTGGCGCGGCAGGTCCCGCAGAAACCGCTGCGCGATCGCTCCGGAAATCGTAAATTGGCGCTCCATGCGCACCTGATGCGCCTGAACCTCTACGAAACCCTTGATCCAGCACACGGGCAGCGCGACGCGTCGTTCGAAGGCTTCGCCGGATTCGGCCGCGACTTCAAAGCCTGCTTTGCTCACCGTGAGGCGCGCGCGTTCACCGTCGCGGAGCTTTGCCAGGGCGGCTCGCATCGGCGGATTAAAGTCGACGTTCGCGGTGCCGGGTTCGAGACGGTCCGCATCAAACGCGTTACCCAGAAGATCAAGGCGCGCATAGACGCCGCAGCAGGCGGAAAAACCCTCGAAGCGCAGAACACCGGCTCCACAGGTAATCACGGGATCGCTCTGCTGAATCAGCCGCTGCACCATGGCCGGCGGCGTGTAGTAACGCGTCCGCACTACCTGGGCGAGGGTCAGCGCCAAGTCCGCTCCACGTCGCGGCGAGGCGAGGCAGCCGGCGAAGAACGGAGCGGTGGAAGCGCTCGAAGACGAAGCCGCGAGGAAAATCCCGGCAGCGCTTACCGAAGAGGGAGCGGCGTAGCGGTCAATATGCTCGATCGCCGTCGCGCTGCCGCTGCCCATACTTATTGTTATCGCAGATTCATGAGCACCATCAACAGGACTCGACCGGCGGCCCATCCATCTTTACCGCGCGGTACAGGATCAAGTCGGCTCATTTGGTTGACGGCGCGTCCATCGGCCGGACGCATCCTGCCTTAACGCCGTAGTGTATCGGTTCCTGCGTGGCGGGCGAGTCGTGTTGACCCGGAAGCTACGTTTTGTCGGGTGGACGCCGGGACCAACATCCGGGTGCGCCGTATCCAGGGCTTGACCGCTTCTTAATCGGATAAACTTTACTGAATCAACCAAATGCCGCTGTCAGCGTACGACAAAATTAGATCCCTACGAAATCCTAAGCGCGAGGATCCGCGCACCCGCTTCGAACGCGAGGCGCGGGCGGTGGCGTCGTTGAACCATCCCAACATCTGCAGGTTGTTCAATATCGGCGATCAGGACGGCTCCAGCTACATGGTGATGGAACTGATCAATCGCGAGACACTGGCCGCCCCCATCGAGAAGGGCGCGCTCCCACTCGATCGGGAGCTGAAGTTCGCCACTCAGATCGCCGATGCGCTCGACCGTGCACATCGCACCGGAGTGAACCATTGCGACGTCATACCGCAAAGCATCATGCTGACGCGCGATGACGTAAATGTGCTCGACTTCGGGTTGGCCAGGCCCGCGCCGTCATCGAAGCCCGCACCCACCGAGGCGACGCCGACCGCTATGTTGACAACTCAAGGTTCAGTACTCGGCGCGCCGCAGTTCGAAAGGAAAGAGGTCACTTGCGAGTCGGTGTCATTTATGTCGTAAGGCTCCGTGGCTATCATAGGTGGTGAATCCAATGAAAAACTGTACGATTTCCGCCGCCCTTGCTGGTGCGGCCGCACTAACAGCGATCCAGGCCTTTGGTCAGATTCCGGGCGCAGGGGCTCAGGGTGCGGATTTCAGCCAAGCCGAAAAACAGTTCGAACAGCGCTGCGAGAGTTGCCATGGTGAGGGTGGGGAAGGAGGCGACCGGGCTCCGGCACTCATCAACAGCCGTCGCCTGCGAAGCCGCACCGAAAGTCAAATTCGAGACGTAATCAAGAACGGAACACCCGGCGGGATGCCGGCGTTTGCTCTCGCCGAGCGGGAACTGCAGTCGCTGGCCGCCTGGGTACACTCGCATAATGTGTCCGCCTATAACAGCAGGCCGGCTGGAGACGCAGTTGCCGGGGAGCAATTTTTTTTCGGCCGCGGCCAATGCTCGACGTGCCATATGGTCCACGGAAGAGGAAAAGCGAACGGTCCTGACCTGTCGGACATTGGCTTGAAGTCAACGGCGCCCGAGATCGTAGCGGCTCTGGAGAATCCCACGGCACAAATGGGAGCCCACACGACGCCGAGTTGTCCGAATTGGGCCTTCTGTCCTGACGAAGCCTGGGTGGTGGTTCAAGTGCGGTTACGAAGCGGGTCGACGCTGCGCGGCTTTGCCCGCAACCGGGCGGAACACGATCTGCAACTACAGACCTTCGACGGCCGGATCCATCTGCTTACGGACGCCGAATATGAGGAGATCACCCGCGAAACACAGTCGTACATGCCGCCACTGAAGGCAACCGCCACCGAAAGCCGGAATCTGGTGGCCTACCTCAGCACCCTGGGCGGAACTTCTCCCGGCCCGCTGGCGAGTGAAACCGAACCCGTTTCCCAACAGTCCATTCAGGCCGTCACCAAGCCGAAGGAGGGTGAGTGGCCGACCTATAACGGCGTTCCCGGCGGCAATCGACACAGCCCGCTGGACCAGATCAACACCACGAACGTAGGCCGCCTGCAACTGCAATGGGTGCATTCCCTCAACGGCGTGGGATTGGAGACGACACCTCTGGTCGTGGACGGCGTTATGTATGTGACCGCGCCCGGTCAGGCCTGCGCACTCGATTCGCGGACCGGACGTGAAATCTGGTGTTATCAGGCAGGAGGCGCGGGCCGTGGTATCTCCGCCGCACCGAACCGCGGCGTCGCCCTGCTGGGCGACCGGGTCTTCTACGCAGCGGGAAATGCGCATCTGATCTGTTTGAATCGCCTGACCGGCGCCGTGATGTGGGATGTCAACATGGTGGTAGGATCGGGACCTTTCAGTGCATCATCGGCACCGCTGGTGGTGGGCGACCTCGTGATTTCGGGGATCGCGGGCGGGGATGGTCCTCTGCGCGGATACCTGGCAGCCTACAAAGCTACGACAGGGCAGTTGGCATGGCGTTTCTGGACCATCCCTCAGCCTGGCGAACCCGGATCGGAGACGTGGATCGGCAACGCGATCGCAACCGGCGGCGGGGCGACGTGGCTGACCGGATCCTTTGACGCGGAGACGGATACGCTTTACTGGGCCGTCGGGAACCCGTTCCCCGCTACAGACGGAGACCAACGCAAAGGCGCGAATCTTTACACGGACTGTGTCATCGCGTTGGAAGCGAAAACAGGAAAGCTGCGCTGGCACTACCAATTCACTCCGCACGATCTTCACGATTGGGACGCAACGGAACCCTTTGTTCTGGTGGATACGACATATCGGGGGCGCGAACGGAAGTTGCTGTTGCAGGCCAATCGGAACGGATTCTTCTACGTTCTCGACCGCACTACCGGTGAATTCCTGCTGGGAAAGCCTTTCGTGAAAAAGATGAATTGGGCCAGCGGAATTGGTCCGGACGGCAAACCACAGTTGCTCCCCGCCAACCAGCCGACAAAGGCCGGCGTCAAGACCTGCCCCTCCGTAAGAGGAGCGACCAACTGGTATTCCACATCGTTTCATCCAGGGACGAAACTCTTCTACGTGATGGCGGTCGAGGATTGCAGTATATACACACAATCGCAGAGGGGCGGTTATGAAGGCTACCGCGTGCCGTCCGATTCGGGGCTGAGGTTTCTTCGCGCCCTGAACATCGAGACCGGCGAAGTCGCGTGGGAAATACCGCAGGTCGGACCCCAGGAGGCGAACTACTCCGGCGTGCTCTCTACCGCGGGCGGAATTCTCTTTTATGGCGAGACCGGGGGCCGCTTTGCCGCAGTGGATGCAAAGACGGGACAGACTCTGTCCACCTTCAAGGCCAGCGAGTCATGGAGGGGTTCCCCTATGACTTACGTGGTGAATGGACAGCAGCACGTCGCGATCGCGTCTGGCGGAAACATTTTATCCTTCGCACTCGCCGAACGATAACCGAAACGTGGATTTTCTCGCGACCATAATTTTTCGGTTGCCTGGAACAGTTACCGGCGTGCGGTAAAAGGTGGCCCGTTCATATCGGAAAGGGAACGGATGGTTGGCGGCGAGCTGGTTGCTCGGATCAGCCACTTGCTGGTTCAAGATATTGGCACAGCCAAGCAGCCTCAAGGTAATGTTGATTCAGCGCGCGTACAGCTTTTCCATCTCTCGCCGCGCTTGATAAGCATTGCTTGACGTGTCGATCCTGACGTCGTCCCAGCTCAGGCATTGCCCCTGCTTCACCGCGCGCAGCAGCTTGACCTGGTGTGCGAGGCCGAGCGGCAGGCCGCCGGTCGCGCGCGACTTCGCCGCGGGCAGCAGCTTGCCCCAAACCGTGTAGCCGCCTTCGCCGTCGAGCATCTCGCCGGCCTCCAGGTCCCGTTTTGCGGTAGCTACCACATCGGCATTCCAACCCGTGGCCACTCCAGTGGGCTCGCCGCGCAGCGCGACGCTCGCGACCGAAACACCGACTTCGAAGCCGATCAGATGCCAGCGCTTATAAAGCGTGAAGTAGCGTCCGCTCGGGTCGGTGTGTGCGTTGTATTGTGTCCTTTCGGTGAGGGTGCGTGATGCAGTTGGCCGGCGTTGTTAGGGTAAGACAGTCACCGAGGGGCGACTGTCTATGGCCAAGCGACGTTCTCCAGAGATTCCCGAGTCGATCC
>JACXTT010003691.1_pt1 | contig 23327 bp, 18 predicted proteins | sample 9270951 | NCBI WGS metagenome assembly JACXTT01 (sample SAMN15532306, study PRJNA645909) | rock metagenome | isolation source: weathered quartz diorite | place: Puerto Rico | collected 2017-06-21
CCCGCCGTCCATCTCGGCAGACGGCAGGTTCGTCGCTTTCTTCAGCTTGGCGTCAAACCTGGTGAGCGGCGATACGAACCGTTCGGCGGTGGGCTCCTGCTCCACCGGTATTGTCGGGCCCTGCATTACGGATGCCGACTGCCTCCCCAGCCTCCCCCCCATTCGCGGAGCGTGCGTGTACGGGGGCGGGGACGTCTTCGTTCACGACCGCTGCAGATCGGGTGGGAGGCCCGTCGCTGGGTGCTTCCCCACCACGGAGCGCGTGAGCGTCGCTTCGGACGGCTCACAGGCCAACGATTCCAGCCTCCATTCGGTTTCCATGTCCGCCCACGGCCGGTTCGTCGCCTTCGCGAGCCTCGCCTCCAACCTCGTCCCCGGTGATACGGATGCGAGGGACGATGTCTTCGTGCACGATCGCGTGAGCGGTGTGACCGAGCTCGTCAGTATCGCCTCGGATGGCACGTTGGCGAACAATGCGCAGTTCGGCGGCGGCGCCGACCTCGTCGCCATCTCGGCCGATGGCCGCTACGTCGCCTTCTCCAGCGATGCCTCCAACCTGGTCAGTGGCGATACAGACGGGCAGGAGGATGCATTCGTTCATGATCGACTCACCGGCGTCACCGAGCGGGTGAGCGTCGCCTCGGATGGCGCGCAGAGCGTCGGCGGGAGCTCCGGCCGCGTCGGACTCTCGATGTCAGCGGATGGCCGTTTCGTCGCCTTCACGAACGACGGCGGCAACCTGGTCAGCGGCGTGAGGTTCGGCGGCGACGTCGAGGTTTTCGTGCACGACCGGCTGACCGGTACGACAGCGCTGACGAGCGTCTCATCGGACGGCGCACTCGCGAACAACGAATGCTTCGGGGCGTCCATCTCGGGTGATGGCCGTTTCGTTGCGTTCCCGAGCATCGCCACCAACCTCGTCCCGAAGACCACCCAGATGGTGAGGGGGGACGTCTTCGTCCGCGGGATCGACCCGACCGATGTGTCCGCCGACCTGACCGGCGACGGTGATGTGGACGACACGGCGTTGCGGATGCTCGACACGAGCGCTTCGAGTCCCACACCCGTGACGCTCGGACCTGCCGGCGCGACGGCGGTGTTCGGCGGAAAGGCCGCCTTCCTGCGGCCGGAGTCCGCGGGGGCGCCCGGCGCTCCCAACGGCATCGATCTGAACCACGACGGGGATACGACCGACGAGGTCGTGCACCTGTGGCCCGGCACGGGGCCGGCGCTGAACCTCGAGCGGGCAGGAACGGCCGTCGCGCTTTCCGACCGCTGGCTCGCTGCCCTGGTGTCGGAGGTGGGAGAGACCGGGTCCGTCGTGCAGGTAGCCCCGGTGACCGCCACGAGCGGCGCCGATTGGATTCCCGTCGGGCAGGCCGCCGACTCCGTCGACCTCGTGGGCGGGATCGTGGGGTTCCTCACGCCCACGCTGACCCCCGGCCATGTGCTGCAAGTCTACGACGCCGATGCGAAGCGGCTCCTGATGGGGGTAGGAGGTGCTCAAGCGGCACGAGCTGCCGACGACTTCGTGCTCGGGCCGCAGGGGCTGGTTGCGTTCCGGGCCAGTGGCATCGTGAGTGGCCATGACGTGCTCGAGGTCTTCGATCCGGCCACGAGCCTGCTCTGCAATAGTCACCAGACGGTGACTCCGTGCTTCCTCGAAGCGTGCGACCCGCGTGTCCCATATCGCGTGCTTGCCAACACAGTCACCTTCCTCACGTTCGAGGCCGATCAGGCAGAGGACCTGAACGGTGACGGGGACACCGACGACCTCGTCCTCCAGGCCTTCAACGTGGCCATGGCGGAGTCGGCGGGGTTGTGTGGTCCCGGCACCAGGGGAGCAATGGCACGGGCACGGACCGAGGTCGGCCCCGGTGGCGTCCAGGCAGGGCTCGTGACGACGCTCGCCGCCGCGACGGCGGGCGTCTGCACGAATACGGGCGCAGCGTGCGCGACGAGCGCGAACTGTGCCGGCGGCGCGTGCTTCGTTCCTCCCGGTGGCTGCATTCTCGACCTCGGTACCACCTGTGATCCGACGTTCCGGAATGCCTGCGCCCCTGGGCAATTCTGTCAGCCGGTCGCGAACGTGCCGGGACAGGGAACCTGCCGCGTGGTGCAGGGACCGTGTCGGAGCAACAACGACTGCACGGCCCCCGCGACCTGCAACACCGGCACCCAGAACTTCAATCGCCTGGTCGGCCCGCTCGTGAAGCACAATGCCGGGGCGACGGTGTTCACGGGAGCCGGCCACTGCATGGAGGACCTCGGAGCACCGTGCACCGGCAAGAGCGACTGCACGCCGTCGACGTTCTGCGACGACGGCACGTGCCACCGCGAGCACGGCGTCTGCCGCACGGACGATGACTGTCCAAATCGTTCGCTCACTCGGTGCGAGCCCGACCTCGTCGTGCACGCGCTCGAGGATCAGGACGAGGACGAGATCCCCGACGTGGTCGACAACTGCCCGACAGTGTTCAATCCCGACCAGCGCGACACGGACCACGACGGGGTCGGTGACGCCTGCGACCGGAAGGTGCTCAACCATCCGCCGGACTGCAGCCATGCGGTGGCGGCCCCGAGGACGTTGTGGCCGCCGAACGGGAGCTTGATCCCCGTCGACGTCCGGGGTGTCGTCGACCCCGACGGCGACCCCATCGCGCTCACCATCACCGCGATCGCGCAGGACGAGCCCCTCGGTGCGGGAACGAACTGCCCGGCCGGATCGGGGGTGGGCGGGCCGACGGTGTCGCTGCGCGCGGTACGAAATGCGAGCGGTGACGGCCGGGTCTACCACGTCGGATTCCTGGCCGATGATGGCCGCGGCGGCCGGTGCCGCGGGACCGTTGGCGTGTGCGTCCCGCACGATCAGGGCCGAGGCAGCAGATGTACGGACGAAGGATCGCTCGTGAGTTCGACCGGCCCGTGCGTTCCTTGAATCGCTGGAGAGCGGTCCGGTAGAAGCCGCCTGATTCCCTCAGCGGGCGGTTAGCTCAGCGGAGAACACCGGCCTTACAAGCCTCCCGGGCCGTGTTGCGGGTTGCCACCAACTGTGGTGCTCCGTGGCAGAAGTCAGCGCGGGACCATAGCTTTGGCCGCCGCACGGAGCCAATCGAGAAACGGCCGGAAACCGACCGTGGCAGTCGATTCGAGCACAGGTCGAACACAGGTCAAGCGCCGCCAGCTCCGCGACGGAGCGGCACCACGCTCGCGAGCCGCTCGCGCGAGGGCGGCCGTCTTCCAGCCGCCGACCGCCATCGCGTCCTCGATCGTCAGCCCGGCCGCCGCTAGGTCAGTCGCAGCGCTGTTGCGGCAGTGGTGGAACGTGAAGCCGCCCGCTTTGCGACCGACCGGGAAGCCCGCGGCCTTGCACGCAGCTCCCCACGCCTTCTTGACCGTCGCGATGGTCGAGGTCGATGCCGCAGTCCCGTCCGCAGAGGGCGTCGCGCTGGCGACGCTCGTGGCGTGTGGCGCGGGCCGTCTGTGTTCACGCGCCCTGTTTGACAACCGCTGGCGCGAGACATAGCGTCCGTAGCAAGTCGCATCGGTGACCTCGACTTCGTTCGTCAATCGGTCGTGGCACCAGAGGCGGCCCCACCACCTCGCGGGCATGGGCCTCCGCGTGGCAGGCGCATCATCAGGCCGTCACCGAGGAGATGTCATGTCCCTCCCGCCGAGGCCCCGTTTGCCCATCTTCGGCAACAAGCGGCTACCCGCGGCGAACGGCCGTGCGGTGCTCGGGGTCGGCTCGCGCGCGGTGGTGGCGTCTCCGGGCGCCGGATCCGGCCGCGTGACCCTCACCGACGACAGCGGCGCGAACGCGCTCGCGACGGTTGCCGACGGGGTCGAGGTCGAGATCACGGCGTGGCGACCGCGTCGCGGCAGCAACGCCCTGTACCGCGTGGTCTCGACGACCGGCGGAGTCGAGGGCTGGCTCGGCGCCGAAAGTCTCAAACCTCGGGTGCTTCCCGCGCCGCCGAAGCCTGCGGCCGGCGCGCAAGCCACCACGCGAACGCCGGTGGCGGAACCGGAACCCGCTCGGCGATCTCCCGTCGCCGTCCCGCACGGCCGTTCCCCGAGGCGTACGAGGGGGCGAACGCGGTGAGAGGGGACGGCCGCCGCGGCCCGCTGTCGGCGGTGCTTGCGAGGACCGGCGGCCGCTCGCTGAGCAGCAGTTCCGTCGCTCTCGTGGGGACCAGATCAAGCACGGAGGGCGCTGATTGGACGAGGCACTTCGGGACGTCACCGCATCACGAGGAGGTCACATGAACGCGAAGTTCGCGCCTTGCCCTCACTGCAACACCGCCCTCTCGTATCTCGAAGGTGCCGCCGGCAGCAGCATGAGTCCCACGTGTCCGCGCTGCAAGAAGGAGGTCAGCGTTTCGCGCGCGACCTTCCTGATGGCCGATCACTCGCGTCCCACCGCGAAGCTACCCGGAGCGCCTAAGCCTAACACGTGAGCCCCGGCTGACCATGCAGAGCCCGCCGCGCACGAGCCCCACGCCTTGCGACAACCGGAATCATTCCCGTCGGGATGCTCCGGTCCGGCATTGCCCGGAATGTGGCGCGGTCGTGAACGCCCAAGTAACCATTGTCGCCTGCGAGGAAGACAAGCACGCGGCGGCGCGACGGCGACGATCCCGCTTCTGCGTCGATTGCGGCATGCAGCTGGTGGCCTGGCACTGAGCCGGCGGATTGGGCACCGCCGCCGTGGCCCTCAAGGCGAAGGGCCTAAGAGGTCGCCTCTGTCAGAAGGTTAGCTTGCGGAAAGCGGCCGGGTTCCCGATCACGTCGCGCTCGATGAACTGAATGAATCGTGGCGCGGTCGTCAGGTACTGCTGCCACTCTGCGTTCGATGACGACGAGACCAGCGTCTCGTACGCGGTCTCGCGGGGGTAGCGGACGCTGGGGTCGAGGGGCGCAATCTCGGCAAGGTGCGTCCGCAGGTCGGGTGGAAGCTGGGACCATAGCCCAATCCGATGCGAGAGGTTGACGATCCGATGGGTCTCAAAGGATCGGGGTAGGAAACCGTAGTGCTCAACAATCACCGCTTTCACCGCGTACTCGGTGGACATGAACAAGGCGCTGGCGCCAGTGACATCCATCGAGGAGATGTCCTTGAACCGGCTCTGGGCCGCGCCGCAGCTGCCCCGGCTCTCGTTCAACCATCTCGCCGTTTCGGGTTGCACCGCCGGATCAGCTTGGGCGGTGGCAGGCGAGTCGTCAACTGCGTCATACGCGCGATGGGTCGCCGTCTCGCTACTCGAGCCGCCGATCCGCATCGTGGGAACGCGACCGCCGCTTCCTCTTCCGCGACTCGGCGCTGACCGCTTGGCTCGCCACCGGCAAGCGCGGTACCGACGAGCACCGCGCCTCCGAGCGCAAGAAAGCCGAGCGCCACGGGCACGGCCACGACGTTCCCGGCGACCGCGGCGAGCAGCTCGCCGACTCCGCGTCGATCCTCGTCGTTCGTCACAGACGGGGGTCTGCCTTAACCGGCACGTTGTCGAATGCGCAGCGCGCTGATTTGCGGCAAGCGCCGACGTCAGCTGGCTGAGCGGCGGGAAGGTCGTATGGCGAAAGTGGAAGTGGTCGTGCAGGTGCAGCTCGCGACCCGAATTCCCAAGACGCTACACCGCGAGCTGAGACTCCATTGCGTCACCGTAGGCAAACCAATGATGGAGTTTGTCGTCGCGGCATTGCAGGAACGGCTCGCCAAGGTCGCCGGACGGAGGCGATCAGGCCCCGCCACCAAATAGAGGCTCGGCAAGCGCGATGGCTGATCGGCGCTTCGTCGGGTCCCGTCTACGCTGCAAGCGCATCGTGACGATCACACCTCGGATCGCTGGCGATGAATTCGATCGGCTTCGGGCCCATCTGCTCGCATGTTGTGGCTGGTCCATCGCCAACCATCGAGGCTGTGCTTCGTCTTTTCCGTGTCGTGCGACAGACTCGAACGAGCCGCCACCGTAAGGCGCCGTCGAATGCGCTATCGGGTCGAACCGCAGTTCATTGAATCGCCATTCCTCCCGCCCGAGCGTGATCCAAGGTGCGGATCGGGTCTTCAGTGCAGCCGCGACGGAGTTGCCCTACGAACCCTGGCTGCGATAGCGTCGGTTTCTGTTCCGCGTGTGCCTGGCGCGGACTCCGAAGGAGAGCCGCGCCATGTTCGCCGACGATCTTGTCCGCTTTCGCGAGGTGGTAGTCCTTCGCTCGACGGCCGCAGCATTGCTGTTCAGGATCCGGGGGCGCCGGATCTGGCTTCTACGCAGTCAGATCAGCGGCAAGCTCTGGCACACGGGCGATCGTGGTCAGTTGTTCGTCCGCCGCTCGGTAGTCGTCGATCAGAAGCTCGGGGAAGCGCCGATCGGGAAGGGACGATGATCCACGTCTTGCTCCCGGTCCAGTACCTCCGCAAGCCCGGCGAGCGCCTCATGGAGCCGCCGAAGCGTCTCATGCTGGCGGTCCTCCAGACGGTCGTGGACGACTGCCGTGGCTCGGCGTACAGGCGGGCGGCCGGCTTCACCCAGCGCCCTGATCCGCGCGACCGCGCGGCGGCGCGCGCCTACGTTGCGAGCACGGACCGCACGTGGCCCTTCAGCTTCGAGAACCTGTGCGAGGCGGTGGGCCTGGACGCGCGCAGGTTGCGGAACGAACTGACCCGCTGATGAGGACGGCGGCCGCTCCGCCGACCTCGTGCGAAAACATGAATCATCGGCGCGCGAACTCGCCGGTCAGCCACTGCCCGCAGGGCGGCGACATCGTCAACCGGCAGATTCCGAACCCGCCGGTGCCGCGACGCGAAGCACGCCACGTCCCGCTGGCAGCACGCGGCCTTCTGCGTGGATTGCGGCGCGCGTCTCGTAGTCGCGCGCTAGGCTAGGGGTGGTCGGCGATCAGTAGCTGCGGCGGGAGAAGCCACCGCGCCCGCGGTCTCCTCCGCCAGTCGAGCGTTCCTTCGCCTCATTCACCGTGAGTGTCCGGCCCTGCAAGTCCTTGCCGTTCAACTCGGCGATCGCCTTCTGCGCCTCGCTGGCCGTGCTCATCTCGACGAAGCCGAAGCCGCGCGACCGCCCAGTGGCGCGATCGGTAATGACGGCGGCCGACTCGCAGGTCCCGACCTGGGAGAACAGGGTCTCCAAGTCCGTGCTCGTCGTGTCGAAGGACAGATTACCGACATAGATCTTCTTGCCCATATTCCACTCCTCGCCCCATGCGGGGCGGCATTCAGATTGTCGCGGTTGCCTGGGCAAGAAGCCAGCGGCGGAAGGCTGCGGGCTCGCGCACAAACAAGAGGACGCGCCCCTCGTATCAGCGGTCCAGCGTCGGTGCAAACGGCGCGTGATCAGCGCCCGCCGCAAGACCCTGCGCGCGCCGCCCGGACGCATCACCTACCGTCTGCAGACCCGGCCGGCATCTCGCGGACTGCCGCGAGCGGCATCCTGATCGCAACTCGACGGCGGTGCACTAACGATGGGACGATGGGCCGGAGTGACGGGCGATGGGCGCGGCGCGCAGTTGAGGTCGGGCGGGAACGGGCAGACACCTTGCCGAGCAGGTGAGAGTAAGGGAGTCGCGGACTTTCGATCACAGCTCGAGCACAGGTTTGCTTGCTCCCCCGGTTGGGACCGACTAAAAGCCGCGCCAATCCTAGGTCGGGCGGTTAGCTCAGCGGGAGAGCACCGGCCTTACAAGCCGGGGGTCGCCGGTTCGATCCCGGCACCGCCCAGTCTGTCGCGGCTCGCTTCCGGCGCTCCACGCTACGGTGCGCAGCTCGCCGCGTCGCACGCGTTCCCCGCACACGGGAGCGCCTGTCCCGCGCGCGGAACCGCGACGACCTGCAGGTCCCAGAGGGCGCCGGTGCGTTCGCCGATGCACGTCTGCAGATCGCCGCACGATGGTCGCCCCGTCGAGAGATCGACCTTGAAGGAGCCCGTCTTCCAGTCGTACCAACCCGGCTGGTTGACGCCTCTGCCCGGCGGTCGGTCGTAGCCCAGGTTCGTCGCTCCCCAGGAGACCTCGCACGTACCCGCTCCCACGTCGGGCGCCGTACCCGGGTTCACGCAGTTGTTGGTCGAGCAGAAGCCACCGATCCGGAAGCGGATCTTCGGCTCACCCTGCGGGCGCTCGCCGCGGCAGGACGTCGCGGGGTCGGTGGGCGGGCAGAGCTGGTGGTTCGATCCGCCCGGCACGGCGATCGCGATCTGCTCCGTCGACACGTTCGCGCAGTCGACGCCATGCGAGGGCACGCAGCCCGCGCCGAGCCGCTCGTCCTGTAAGTGCATGCAGACGGACTGTGTGTGCAGCCGGAGATCGCGGCAGCCACGTCCGTAGGGAGGGCTCCAGCAGCCGATGGCGTAGCCGGTGACGGCGACCTTGATCGCGCCCTCGGGCTGGGGCGAGGTCGGGCTGGGACAGAGCTGCGGGTCGGGACACGGCTTCGGATCGACGGTGTCCACCATGTGCGCGCACGGCGAGTCCGCGCCCGCCCGGATCGTGACGAAGCTCTTGCTGCCGGTGACCCCCGCGTCGGCGGGCAGGCCGTTGGCGGGAAAGGGCACGCCGAGGTCGTAGACGACCATCGTGTCACCCGGCCGGCACGCGCCCGTGTGATTGAAGAGCGGCGAGCTCGCGAGGCGCGACGCGGTGCACCCGCCGGTTCCTCCGGGCTGCGTGGGAGGATCGGTCTGCGAGTCGAGACCGCATTGCGGCGGGTTCTGATCCCCACACCGCGCCGCGGACGCGGGCGTGCTCGTGAGGAGCGCTGCGGCGGCGGCGCCGATGAAGAGAAGGATCACGCTCCTGACCATTTGGAGACCTCCACCGATCTTCCGGACCGATCCGCAACCGGTTCGGCTACGCCATGGAGCCGCCCGCCGTCAAGAGAAAATTGCGCGCTGCGAGGTCCTGCTCCTTGACGCTCGCCGCGATATCGGCGTATCGGGCGGTTCCCTCGCTCGCCGCCATGCGCCGCCCGCGCGTCCCGTCCGCTCTGTCTCCGCTCCTCCTTGCGGCTCTCCTTGCCGTCGCGTCGGCGTCGGTCGCGCGAGCGGAACTGCATTCGGGAATGGTCCTCGGCAGCGACAACTGGGAAGAGGCGAAGGGTCTCCTGCCGGACGAGTTCCTGGAGGCCTACAAGCGCGGGGAGTTCCACCACGAGATCCGCAGCTGGGAGCCCCCGCGACTCGACGAGGAGCCGATCTTCAGGGACGCGCTCAAGGAGAACGAGGACCGGTTCGACCTCGACGACGAGGGGACGATCATCGATCGCCGCACCGGCAAGCCCGCGCGCGACGTCCTGGCTTGGCCATTCCCGAAGATCGATCCGTCCGATCCGCGCGCGGCGCTCAAGATCGTCTGGAACTACTTCTACACCATGTACTACGGCGGGAACTTCCACTATCGCGCCGATCTGCTCTGGGTCTCGCGGCACGGGCTCGACCGCTCGATCAGCGTCGACGCGTTCCAGAAGGTCTACGAGGGACAGCAGCCGCGTTTTCGCGAGGCCAGCAATGCGCAGGACCTCCTGTCGCAGAGTCTCGCCCACGTGCTCTCGCCGGCCGACGTCGAGGGCATCGTCAATCTCACCTGGCGTTACCGCGATCCGCGCGCTCGTGACTCCGTGTGGGCCTACGTGCCGAGTCTCCGTCGCACGCGCCAGGTGTCGCCGGCGAACCGTTCCGACGGCTTCCTCGGCTCCGATCTCTCGCTGGACGACGGACCCTTCTTCGACGGCAAGGTGCAGGACTTCGAGTGGAAGCTCGTCGGTGAGCAGGATCTCCTCGTCCTCTTCGATCGCCTGTCGTTCGACAGCCCAGCGCTCCTCACCCGGCTCGCGGAAGGCGGGTGGCGCATGATGATCCCGGGCGGAGCGCGGGTGGGCTTCCAGGTGCCGGATTGGAAGGGGGTCGCGTGGTGCCCCGTCCAGGAGGTCCTCATCCGCCGCCCGCACTGGGTCGTCGAGGCGGTGCCGAAGGACAAGTACTACCTCTACGGGAAGATGGTGCTTCGCTTCGACAAGAGCATCTTCCTCGGCAGCTACAGCTCGAAGTACGACTGGAAGGGGAAGCTGCTCAACTCCTACGTGGCCGTGCGGACGAACCTCATCCGGGTCGGACCGGGCGAGCTCTGGGGCTGGGCGGGCGGCGCCGTCGCGCTCGCGGTCAATTGGAAGCTCGACCGGGCGACCACCGCCGGGATCGTCGCCGGCTCGGACGTGCCTGCCGACTCGCGCATCCCGCTCTCGACGGACGTCTTCTCGCTCCAGCGGCTGCAATCGCTAGGCAAGTAACCCCGCCGCCGGGTCCTGACACGCCGCGGCGCACGGGCCTCCGCGCAAGGCGTCGCGCACGCTGCTCCACATTCTAATCGCCTTGACAATCGCCTTGGAATCTCGAATACGCGCCCGAATGCGGACTGTGTCAGGTTGGCTGGTGCTCGGCGTCGCGGCTGTCCTGGGCGCCGTAACTCCCTCGCACGCCTACTTCCTCGACAAGGGCCGCAACTTCGATGTCCGCCTGAGGGCGTACTCCCAGCTCGGGATCCTGACCGACTCCGCCGAGCGCGACTGGCCGGGGAACGGAAAGAACACCTGCGTCGTCAACGGCCAAGAGTCGACCAAGTGCAGCTACTCCGCCGGCGACCTCGCCCAGCATCGCAACTTCTACAACCCCGAGTTCGACGCCAACCTGACCGACTACATGCGCTGGACGGGTGAGGTCCCGGGGCTCTCGCTGATCGCCCCCGAGGAGTTCAAGTTCCGGTTCGCCTGGTGGGGATTCTACGACGGGCTCTACGACTACCTGAACGGTCCGTGGAACTTCAATCGTCGGAACCTGAAGTCGCGGCAGTCACAGAGCGATGACATCCGGAAGGAGAGCTTCGCGTTCAACGACGAGAACAAGAACGCCCGCCACATCTACGGGCAGCGGAACCGGATCAACGAGCTCTACCTCGACTACAAGAAGGGCCCGCTGTTCCTCCGCGCCGGCCGACAATCGATTTCGTGGGGTGAGTCGGACGATATCGTCTTCATGGACCGGCTGAACGCCTTCGACCTGACACTCGGCGCGCCGGGCTTCTATCAGGACCTCGACGAGGCGCGCATCCCGTTCTGGGCGCTCCGCGGGACATACAAGATCGTCGACAGCTGGAAGTGGCTCTCGAGCGTCTTCGGCGAGGCCTTCGTCGTTCCCGGCGTCGTCGACACGACCGTGCCGATCGACCCGATGGTCGGCGGCGTCAGTCCCTTCTCTCCCGACGTCGCGGACCCCCAGCTCATGGCCAACGACCTCATCCGGCGGAACGGCTTCGACCCGCGGAACTTCCAGGGCCTGCACCTGGTGGTCGTGAGCCGGCAGCCGAAGCAGGAGTGGGACAACACCCGCTGGGGCGTGCACGTGACCGGCGTCGTGGCGCGCGACTACACGATGCAGGCCTGGTTCGCGCGAGAATTCCCGGTCGCGCCGGTGCCGCTGCTCACGGGGGGGCCGGGCGCGTTCGACGAGGGCTTCAAGGACCTGGCCCCTGGCCTGAAGCGGGTCCCGATCCAGCTGATCGACGACCGCGGGTTCAAGACGCCGGTCTGCCTCGACAACACGACCAACAAGCCGGTCGAGCGCCGGTTCGGGCGCGTCGGGCACACGCCGGCGGGGCGCACGTGCTCGTGGGCCGAGCCGATCGTGACCATCCTCGATCGTCGGCTCGAGTCGGTCTTCGGTCTCTCCAGCACGTGGTACAGCCAGATGGTCGGCGGCATCATTCGCGCCGAGGCGGAGTACTTCAAGGACGAGGAGGCGTTCATCCCCAACGAGAACCTGAACCCGCTGTCGCAGGTTCCGCGATCGATTCTCAACGGGAAGACATTCGTCAATACGGTGCCGCGGACCGACTACCTGCGCTGGCTGCTCGGCTACGATCGCTTCTTCTTCTTCCGCCCCCTCAACCCGAGCAACAGCTTCATCGTCGTGGCGGCCATCCACGGCGAGACCAACATCTTCGAGCGCCGCGAGCGCGACTTCCGGGCCAACGGCTTGCTCAAGCCCGGGAAGGATCCGACGGCGTTCAAGGCGCTGCCCGTCTGCAGCCCGGTCGCGATCGCGAGCAAGCAGTGCCGCGTGGCCCCGGCGAAGAACTTCGAGGACCAGAAGGCTTTCGACAACGACTACCTGTCGATCGCGCTGCTGACCGACTACATGCACGGGCGGATCGAGCCGCGGCTCGTCGTCCTCGCGTGGGCGAGCGGCATCTTCGGGTTTCAGCCGATGGTCACCTACCGGTACACCGACAACCTGCTCTTCAGCGCCACGTACGTCGCCATCGAGAGCTCGCGACGTGCGATCCTCGGGACCTTCCGCGGCCACGACATGGCGCAGCTGCGGGTGACGTTCCAGCTGAACTGACGGCCAGTTCCGGAGCGTAAACAGCGTGCGCGCGCGCGTGCGGAACGCCTCGACGCGGCGCGTTCAAAGATCCGGGCTTGCCTCCCCCCGAGGCGAATCGCCAGCTCACGGAATATAACGATTGACATGCCGGCTCCGGGCGTGGTCGTCTCCGGCGCCGAACAGCCCGGTGGGTCCACCTGCCGGCAACGGAGAACGCTCATGACGTCCCGACTGGCACTCGTCGCAATCGGCGCCTTCGCCCTCCTTGCCGCGGGCCCCGGCTCCCCGAGCATCGTTCACGCGCAGAGCAGGTGCGCGGCGACCAAGCAGAAGGAGGCGGGGAAGAAGGCCGACCGGAAGCTCAAGTGCTGGTCGAAGGGCGTGAAGAAGGGGGTGCAGGCCGATCCGAACTGCCTGAACAAGGCCACCTCGATCTTCAGCTCGAAGTGGAACAAGGCGGAGGCGAAGGGCGGCTGCACCACCACGGGCGACAAGACGACGATCGAGAACAAGGTCGACGCCTTCGTCGACGACGTCGTCGACGAGCTCGCGGGGTCGCCGGCCGGGTCGATTCTCTCCACGGGCGCCGCGCGCACCTGCGCCGGGAGCAAGATCAAGGCGGCCGGGAAGAAGGCCTCCTCGAAGCTCAAGTGCACGGCCAAGGCGGCGCAGCGGGGAACGACCACGGATCCGAACTGCCTCTCCAAGGCGACGCTCAAGTTCAGCTCCAAGTGGAACAAGGCGGAAGCGAAGGGCGGCTGCGCGACGACCGGCGACAAGACGGCGCTCGAGAACAAGGTCGACGCCTTCGTCATCGACGCGGCGGCGGAGATGCCCGGCGGCAGCAGCACGACGACCACCACGACGTCGACGACGACGACCACGCAGTCGTTGTGCGGCAACGGCACGATCGACCCGGGCGAGGAGTGCGACGGCTCGAACCTCGGGGGCGCGGCGTGCAGCTCGCCGATGGGCAGCTTCCTTCCGACGTGCAGCGCCAATTGCACCCTCGACTGCAGCACGTGTCCCGGTGGCACCTGCGCGGCGACCTGCGCCGACATCGTCGCCGGGCAGGCGATCGCGAACACCTACCAGCTCCTCGGGGTCGCGGGTCCAAAGCTCTGCAACACGGGCTCGGCCCTGAACGCCTTCAAGCCCTGCAACAGCGACTCCGACTGCGGCGGGACGTCGGGCGGATGTCTCCAGACGCCGTGGGTTACCGCGGACGGCTTCGCGTTCCAGTTCCCGGTCGGCATCAAGACGGTGTTCACGGTCGCAGCCGCGGACCCGGCCCCGACCTGCAGCCATTCTGCCTGCATCTCGTGCGGCGATCCGAACGCGGCCTGCGCGGGCATCCCCGGCTGCGGGACGCCCCCCGGGGCGCCGCAGAACGGCTGCGCCAGGAACACCTGCTGCAACATGCCGGGCTTCACCGTCCCGACCTTCAACATCCCGATCCTCGGTGGCCTCTGCGGCCGCGTGGATCAGTCGTCCTGCGGTACCGGCGTGGTGAACAGCTCCCGCCCGCAGACCGGCGACAACGAGGTGAACAAGCGCGGCGACACGAGCGATCCCGGGCCGGACTGCATGTACGGCACTCTCGACGACCCGCCGCCCGCGCTGTGCACCCAGATTGGCGCGGGCTCCGATGCGAAGGGCAAGATCGTCCGCACGGTCGGGAACGGGACCCCGGACACCAGCGGCGTTCACTTCCGGATCACGACTCCCATGCTCGCGACGGTGTGGCAGGACAGCGCGAACCCATGCCCCGATGGCTCGATGTTCGACGCCGGAGAGACGCTGATCGCCCAGCTGATCCTCAACGCCGAGCCATCGTCGGCCGGTATGACCGGGCGGTTCGCGGACCTGAACGGGGACTTCTGTCCCCCGCCGGGTTCGGGCTCCGGCACCACGAGCCCCGCCGGCCCGATCACGATCGACGCCACCGTCGCCCGGCCGCAGTCCTACGACGGGAGCGTCGGGGCGATCCAGGTCGCCGGAGGGCCCGTGTTCTCCGGCGCCGCCCCGCTCTACGACATCGGGTTCGTGGCGATCCTGCCGACCAGCCCGGCCACGGTGGCGCCGGCCGAGACGTGCAGCTGCACCCCGGTCGCTGGATGTCCGGAATAGCGGCGGCGGATCTCATCCCAGGCTCGGGCGCGGGTTCATCCCCACTTTCCGAGCGGGAAATCCGCCAAAATCCTTTGACACCGCCGGCAGAGGCGGCGTAACAGGGGTCAATCGAACGCCTCAATCGAACGCCCAACAGGAACGTGGCGAACACAGAAAGGGGTCGCGACATGGTCAAGAGGCTGGCGGCAGCGCTCGGGGTCCTCGTCTTCGTGGCGGTGACCGCTCTCACCGCGCACGCGCAGGGGAACAAGTGTCAGGGCGCCAAGATCAAAGATGCCGGGAAGAAGGCCGCCTGCTTGACAGGCCTGCAGGCGAAGATCGCCACGGCGGGTACCGGGACGCTCGATCCGGCGGCGGTCGCGAAGTGCGCTTCCAAGGTCGGGGCCGCCTTCGCGAAGCTCGAGGGGAAGGGGGGCTGCAACACGACGGGTGACTCCACCACGATCGAGGACAAGGTCGACGCCTTCGTCGACGATGTCGCCAACGAGCTCACGTGCGCGCCACCCCCCACCGGGACGTCGACGTGCGCACCGATCGTCGTCGGCGCGCCCATTCCGGGGACATACACAGTCCACGGCACGACGGGCGAGATGCGTTGCACGACGAACGCGGCGGCGAACCGGTTCGGAACGTGCACCAGCGACGCCCAGTGCGGCAACACGGCGGGCGCGTGCAAAACGCTCCCCTGGGTGACGGCCGACGGACAGGTCATGCCCTTCGCGACGGGGACCTCGACGACGTTCACGGTCAACGCCGAGGCGGCGTTCCCGGGCTGCGGGCACAACCTCTGCATCCCGTGCGGGAACCCGAACGCGGCGTGCAAGGGCATCCCCGCGTGTGAGATATCGGGCAATCCCTTCGGCTGCGTTCCGCGCGGAACGCAGGGCTGCTGCGACCAGCCCGGGTTCATCGTGCCCGTCTTCTTCGTCGACATCCTGGGCGGGCTCTGCTCGCGGGTGGATCAGTACGATTGCGGCATCGGCGTCATCAACACCTCGAACCCCCAGACGGGCGACAACGAGGTGGTGAAGAAGGGCGACACGAGCGATCCCGGACCCGACTGCATCTACGGGAACGGCGATGACGTCCCGAAGCCTTGCACTTCAAGCATGACCGGTGCCGGTGGCGACTACGCGGGGAAGATCGTGACGACCTACGGGAACGGCAGCGCGGACACCAACGGCATCCAGTACCGGTTGCAGACCCCGGAGCTGTCGACGACCTGGCAGGACTCGCAGAGTCCCTCGGGCACCTGCGCGCCGGGATCGGTGTTCGACTCGGGCGACCTGGGCCTGACGAGCCAGATCCTGCTCAAGACCGAGCCGACGACGGCGGGTGCCACCGGCCAGTTCATGGACCTGAACGGCGACTCGTGCAGCCGGGTGGGATCCGGGTTCACGAGCGCGCTCCCCGATGGACCGATCACCGTGCCCGGTGGAGCCTCGGGGCCGGCGAAGCCACAGCCCTACAACGGCTCGGCCGGATCGGTCGCCGCGGCGGTGAGCGAGGTCTTCTCCGGTTTCGGCTCGCCGATCCACGACATCGGATTCGTCGCGATCACCCCCAACACGCCGATCGTCCCTGCCTGTCATCCGGTGGCCTGCTCCTGCACTCCGCAGCCACACTGTCCGGAATAGACACGGCGAGATCCTTTCGTCCGTCATCGGAGCGGGCGTCCCTCGCGGGGCGCCCGCTCTTCTGTTAGGTGGGTCCACCACCGAAAGGAGAAGACCGTTCGATGAGGGCCGTTTCCCTGCTCGTCGCCTCTGTTGTCGCGTACTGGCTCGCGCTGGGGGCCGCCATCGCCGCCAAGCCGCCCGACTTCGCCCAGGCGACCCGGGTTGCAGGCAAGGTGCCGGGCAGTCTCGGCGGGGCGTGGTTCGTGTACGCGCAGGCTCAGCTGCCAGGGGGGCATTCGCGAGCCCTCCCGCCCCAGCTCATCACCGCCGCGGCGGGCGGCGATGGCGTCGAGCTGAAGCTTCTCGATGTGCAGCTCCCCAAGTCGCTCTACGAGCCCTTCCAGAAGGCGAACCACGAGCCCAACGCCTGGGAGCCGAGCCCGCAGGACATCGCGCTCCTTCGCAAGGAGTGGGCGAAGCTTCCCCCCGCGACCAACAAGGACTGGCGGAAGAGCGAGCAGGAGTACGACCGGATCGACTTCATGGTGGTGTCGCCCGAGAAGTACGGCGAGACGTTCGCCGACCAGCCGGGCGACGTCCGCCAGACGCTCGACGGCAGCGACTTCGCACTGGTCGTCGTCGAGAGGTACCGTCCGCATCCGGTTCCGTCGGGCGAGAGCGTGGCCCAGGCCATGCAGCGGAAGAGCATCTACGTCATCCGCAAGACGAGCGACGCCGTTCTCGAGGGAAGGCAGTTCACCGGCTACCTCGCCGCCGGGCCCGGAGTTCCGCTGCCGATCAACGTGGCCGGCCCGTTCCGGCTCTACCGCCTGGCGAAGGGCAAGACCGGCCCCGCGTCGCCGGCGAAGTCGAAGCCCCGTCGCAGCCGGCGGTGATTCGGTTCGCGTGCGACCGCCGGCGCGGGATGGCGAGACGCGGCGCGCAATCGGGTCCGTATTGACGCCTTCGCGGTATACCTGTTAACCGGGCGCGACCGACCCGGCAGGAGGGACGAGCATGAACGGCGGTGAACGGCGTACCCAGGAGGCTCGCTATCTTCTTCCGTTGATCGTGGGGATCGGGATCCTCGTGGCGGCCGTGCCGGGACGGGGCGATGCTGCGGACACCTGTCTCGTCTCGGTTCACGACGAGAGCGACCACCCGATCAGCAGCGGCTGCAAGAACGGGACGTCCTGCACCTTCATGCTGAAGGCCTGCGTGAACGACGCGGAGTCGGGCTGCACCGCGGGTCAGTCGAAGAAGAAGAAGATCCATGCCAAGGGGCAGCACTGCGGCGGGATCGGAAAGCTCCAGGTCGGCGCGTCCAGCAGCCAGAGCTGTGGAACCCCTGCCAGCATCCTGGTGAAGACGAAGAAGCACGGGAAGAAGCCCGGCGTCTGCAAGATCACCATCGCCGTCAAGACCAAGGACGGCCGCTCGGACAAGGACCAGCTCACGCTCACCTGCAATCCGTCCTCGGGCCCGCAGTGTCCGGCGACCACGAGCACGACGACGACGACCGTCGCGACGAGGACCACGACGACGGCGCCGTTCTGCGCGCCCCCCGTCGTCGGCGGGACGTCACCGTGTACGCCGATCGTCGTGGGACAACCGATCCCCGGGACCTACAAGCTCCAAGGTATGACCGGGGAGATGCGGTGCACGACGAATGCGGCGGCGAACCGATTCGGGGCTTGCGCCACGATTGCCGACTGCGGCAACACGGCGGGCTCGTGCCTGGCTCTCCCCTGGGTCACGGCCGACGGGCAGATCATGCCGTTCCCGACCGGGACGCAAACGACCTTCACCGTCAACGCGGCGGGCGCCGCTCCGGCTTGCGCGCACGACCTCTGCATCCCCTGCGGGAATCCCAACGCCCCCTGCGCCGGCATTCCCGCGTGCGAGCAGCCAGGTAACCCGAGTGGCTGCGTTCCGCGCGGGACGCAGGGCTGCTGCGACCGGCCCGGGTTCATCGTGCCCATCTTCTTCGTCGACATCCTCGGCGGTCTCTGCTCGCGAGTGGACCAGTACGATTGCGGCGTCGGCATCATCAACACGTCGAACCCGCAGACGGGCGACCTCGAGGTGACGAAGCACGGCGACACCAGCGACCCCGGTCCCGACTGCACGTACGGGACGGGTGATGACGTGGCCAAGCCGTGCAACGCGAGCGCGGCTGGCGCCGGCGGCGACTATGCCGGGAAGATCGTGACGAGCTACGGGAACGGGAGCCCGGACCCCAACGGCATCCAGTATCGGCTGCAGACCCCGGAGCTCTCGACGACGTGGATGGACGCGCAGAGCCCGCCGGGTACGTGTGCTCCCAACTCCGTCTTCGACAAGGACGACGCCGGCCTGGTGAGCCAGATCCTGCTCAAGGCGGAGCCAACCACGGCCGGTGCTACCGGCGCCTTCACGGACCAGAACGGGGACTCGTGCAGCCGTGTCGGCTCGGGGTTTACGGCCTTGGCGCCGGACGGACCGATCACGGTGCCCGGAGGGGTGTCGGGCCCGGCTCGGCCGCAGCCGTACGACGGCTCGGCCGGATCGGTCGCGGCGGCGGTGAGCGAGGTCTTCTCCGGTCTCGGCTCACCCATCCATGACATCGGCTTCGTCGCGATCACGCCCAACATGCCGATCGTGACGGTACCGCCGATGGCCTGCTGCTGCACCCCGGCGGCCGGCTGTCCGGAATAGCGGAGGAGACGTCATGAGCGACGGCGTGCGGCGCTTTCCGAGAATGTGGTGCCTCCTCGCGGTCGCCTCCGCGCTGGCCGCCGACCTCATCACGGGCGGACGGCCGAGCGACGCCGTGATGGACGCGACCACGGAGTGCCTCGTCGGGTTCTCGGGCGTTCCCGACGCGGACAAGAACGGGGGGACGCTCTCCGGGGACGGCGTGGGGGGGTCGTGCACCTTCAACATCGGTGTTTGCGCGAACCAGCCGGACAGCGGCTGCACGGGAACCTCGCTCAAGAAGGTGAAGGTGAAGGGTCGCTGCAAGGGGGCGTCGTCGCTCTCGTTCTCGCCTTCCGGTGAGGCGGGCAGCTGCGGCCCGACGTCCGGGGTCACCGTGAAGCTCAAGCGGAGGGGGAAGAAGCCCGGCAAGTGCAAGCTCGTCGCGATGACCCAGTCGACGGGGAAGCCGAAGCGCGTCGACAAGGACGTCCTGAACCTCGTCTGCAATCCTTCAACGACCCCGGCCTGCAGCACCGCCACCACCTGCACGCCGTCGGGTCCCGTGACGTGCGAGCCGATCGTGAACGACGGACAGGGAATCGCGGGGACGTATCAGCTCATCGCGCAGCCCGGGCCGAAGCTCTGCCAGACGAACTCCCGGACGAATCGATTCGGTCCGTGCACGACGGACGCGGACTGCGGCGGAGGCACTGGCAACTGCTCGGTGACGCCGTTCGCCACGGCCGACGGGGTCGTGCTGCCGTTCCCCCAGGGGATCAAGACCATCCTCACCATCGCGGCCGCGGATCCCGCACCCCCGGCGGGGAGCTGCAACCATCCCTCCTGCGTCGTCTGCGGGAACGAGGGCGCGCTCTGCGCCGGCATCCCCGGCTGCGGCTCGACCGGGGGGCAGCCGGCGCCGGGCTGCATTCGCAATCAGTGCTGCGATACGCCGGGGTTCACGATTCCGACGTTCCTCGTCCCCCTCCTCGGCGGCCTGTGCTCGCGGCTCGACATGTACCGGTGTGGCTTCGGGGTGGTGAACACCTCGAACCCGCAGATCGGCGACAACGAGGTCACGAAGACCGCCGACACGAGCGATCCGGGGCCCGACTGCGCGTACGGAACCGCCGACGATCCTCCTGCGAAGGCGTGCAACACGAGCGGCACGGGGGCCGGCAACGATCTGGCGGGCAAGGTCGTCCGCTGCGTGGGTGACGGGCACTGCGACCCCGCCGGGATACAGTACCGCGTGGCCGTTCCCTCGCTCTCGACGACGTGGCAGGACGGCCAGAGCCCTCAGGGGACCTGCAATCTCGGCTCGACGTTCGACCCGGGCGAGCTCATCATCACGCAGCTCGTCCTCAACGCCGAGTTCACGACGGCCGGCGCGACGAGCAGCTTCGCCGATCTCAACGGCGACGGATGCGCGCGTGCTGGCGCCGGGTTCACCAACTTCAACCAGAACGGCCCGTTCACCCTCGGTGCGCCGCCGGCGGGACCGCAGCCCTACGATGCGAGCACGTGCCCTGCGGGCGGCGTCTGTTCGACCGCCGTCTCGGCGGGGGTGGCGCTCACCGGCGGCGGACCGCTCTTCGATACCGGCTTCATCGCGGTGCTGACGAACGGCCCGTTCACTCGCCTGCCGACGCAGGCGTGCTCGTGCACCGTCGTGGCGGGCTGCCCCGAGTAGCCGGTTCGCGCAGCGCCCGGGCGCGCTACTTCCCGTGCGTGGAGAGCGCCTCGAGGTCGAAGATCTTCGGATCGAACGTCAGCCGCACGTCGAAGTTCGACGTCGGCGACGACTTGATCCCGGCGACCGTGGCCCGGTTGAGCTTGATGCTCTCCGCGCACTGGAAGGCCTGATTGGTTCCCTGCACCCAGTCCTTCTTCCCGTCGGGCCGGACGACGGTGTGGGGATTCCAGGCCATCACCTGCAGCGTGTTGATCAGCTCGCCCTTCCAGCCGAACTTCCGGTTCCACGCGCCCTGGAAGCTCACCTTGTCGAGGTACAGCTCGATCTTCCCGTAGAGGTAGTAGCGGTCCCGGGGGACGGCCTCGACGACGTAGAACCGCCGCTTGGCGAGGCCCGCCGTGATCGGCGCCCAGGAGACGCCCTTCCAGTTCGAGTCCATGTAGCCGAGGAACTTCGTGTCGGGCCAGTTCGCTCGCCACCCACCGCCCGAGACCCAGAGGTTGCTCGACTTGCCCTCGAGGTTCTGCGGGTCGACGATCCGGAGCTGATCGGCCTCGCCCGTGAGCTTCCAGTCGAAGTCCTCCGGCTTGCCGTCGAAGAACGGCCCGTCGTCCTGGCTCATGTCCGAGCCGAGGAAGCCGTCGGACCGGTTCGCCGGGCTCACGGCCCGCACGCGGCGTAACGCCGGCACGTACGCCCAGGAGGAGTCCCGCTTCTGCGGGTCGCGGTACCGCCAGCTGAGCGACCCAGTCCCCTGCAGGTCCGCGGGGCTCTTCACCAGCACGATCTGCTGGTAGAGGAAGTTCTGCGGGTTGTTCTTGAGCCGCTCCGCCTCGGGGACGCCGTCGTAGTACATGAAGCTCACGTCGACATCGAGGCGCCGCTCGAGCGCGCCGGGGCTCATCATGTTGAGCTGCGACTCGGCCCGGAGGTTCCCGAAGTAGTTGGTGCGATAGAAGTAGTTCCACACCGCCTTCACGCCGGCGGCGGGATCGGCGGGGTCGATGGTCGGGAACGGGAAGCCGATGATGTAGGGCGGCTGCTTGCCCGTCGCGGTGTCGACGATGTCGCCGAGCTTCCCGGTGGTGAAGCGTCCCGCGTTCTGCTTCGTTCCCGCCTGGAAGTCGTCGGGCCAGTTGTAGACGTCGGCCGGCCAGGTCGTGATCGGATTGACGTACTCGTCGCTCTGGTAGTGCTTGAGGACCTCGGGCGGCAGGAGCCCTTCGGCGCGCGAGGCGGTGCTGCGGTTGAGCACCTCGCCGGGCTTGAACCCGTCCGACGCGGCGCCGCCCGCGGGCGCTTCGGCGAGGACGCCGCGCGCCACCAACAGGAGGAGCATCACTCCGGCCGAACCAACGACGCGAGTTCGCATGAACGATCCCTTCGGTTGCGGGCGCCGAATGAGCCCGGCTCTCCTTAGTCGTTCCCGGAGCCGTCCACAAGACGTGCACGATTTGCAAGAATCCAGGCGCTGGGCTAGGAGCACCCGGTGCCGAGTGCCGGAATCCACGGGGTCGTAGTTCAGCCGGTTAGAACGCCTGCCTGTCACGCAGGAGGTCGCGAGTTCGAGTCTCGTCGGCCCCGCCACTCGCGGCGGGACCCCGGCAGCGACGGTTGTCCGTGGGTCCCGTCGCCGCTCTCTGCCTGATCGATCCCGATGGCGCTGACCCGGACGACCACCAATCTGAGCGCCGAGGCCGCGCGCGCCGCACGCCGCTGGTATGTGGCGGACGCGGAGGGCAAGGTCCTCGGCCGGCTCGCCTCCCACGTCGCGTCCGTCCTCCGCGGGAAGACGAAGCCGACGTTCTCGCCCCACGTCGACGCGGGCGACTTCGTCGTGGTGGTGAACGCCGCGAAGATCCGCCTGACGGGCCAGAAACTCGCCAAGAAGGAGTACCTCCGTCACACCGGCTGGCCGGGCGGCGTGCGCCGGGCGCGCGCCGAGGAGGTCCTCGCGCGACATCCGACCCGCCTCGTCCGCGAGGCGGTGGTCGGCATGTTGCCGCACAACCGCCTCGGCCGTCGCCTCGCGACCAAGCTCAAGGTGTACGCGGGGCCCGAGCATCCGCACCAGGCGCAGAAGCCCGTGCCGCTTCCCGAGGCGTAGCGATGGCCGCCGAGCGTGTCTCCGCGATCTGGGCGACCGGCAAGCGAAAGTCGTCCGTGGCGCGCATCCGGCTCCAGCCGGGGGGCGGCGAGATCCTCGTCAACGAACGGCCGCTCGACGCCTACTTCGGACGCGAGACCTCGCGCATGATCGTCAACCAGCCGTTCGAGATCACCTCGACGCTCAACCAGTATCGGGTCGACGCGAGCGTGACGGGCGGCGGTGTCTCGGCACAGGCGGTGGCGATCCGCCACGGGATCACCCGCGCGCTCCTCCAGGCCGACCCCGAGCTGCGCTCGGCGCTCAAGAAGGCCGGCTTCATCACCCGCGATCCGCGCGAGGTGGAGCGCAAGAAGTACGGCCGGCACAAGGCACGCAAGCGGCCGCAGTACTCCAAGCGCTGACCACATCCGTCGACCGCTTCGCGTTGCACGGCCGGCAGGCATCGCGTAGTGTCCGTGCGCATGGCGTCGCGCGTCCCGGTCGCGGTGCTCGGCGCGACCGGCTACACGGGCGTGGAGCTGCTCCGGCTCCTCGCCCGCCATCCCGCCGTCGAGCTCGCGTTTCTCTCCTCGGAGCAGTACCGCGATCGACCCGCCGCCGAGGTCTATCCCTTCCTCGAGGGGATCGTCGACGCGCCGCTGCGGGCGCCCGACCCGGACGCGGCGGCGGCCGCCGCCGACGTCGTCTTCACCGCCCTGCCGCACGGC
>JACXTT010003692.1_pt1 | contig 23326 bp, 18 predicted proteins | sample 9270951 | NCBI WGS metagenome assembly JACXTT01 (sample SAMN15532306, study PRJNA645909) | rock metagenome | isolation source: weathered quartz diorite | place: Puerto Rico | collected 2017-06-21
GCCGCATAAGCCTTCATCGCGTGGTCGGCGAGCGTCTTGCCCAAAGACCAAACCGCGCCGGGCACGCGATGGCTCTCGGCGATCACCGCATCGAAAGCTTGCTCGATCCAGGCGCAATCGCTTTCCGTGATGACCAGGGCCGGAAGCAATTTTATCGTATGGCTTGCGTGGCCCGCAACCTGGCACAGGATTTTGTGATCTTTGAACAAGGGAATGGTTATGAGCTGGCAAAACAGGCCAATGTTGACCGTTTCGAGGAGCGTCCAGGCCGCCTTAAGTTTTAGCGATTTCGGGGGCCCGAATTCGATTCCAATCATCAGCCCTTGTCCGCGCACCGTCCGCACGAGCTCGTAGCGTTGCGCCATCGCTTCAAAGGCGGCAACAAGCCTTGTCCCAAGCTCTGCGGAGCGTTGAACGAGCCGTTCATTTTCGATCACTTCCAGCGCCGCGAGGCCTGCCGCCATGGCAAGATCGTTCTTGCCAAAAGTCGAGCCATGAACCACCGCCCGGTCCATGCGGTCAAAGATCTTGTCGAAGATCGCCTTGCGGGTTAAGACCGCGCCAACCGGCACGTGACCGCCGGAAAGCGTCTTGGCGAGTAAAACCATGTCGGGCTCGACGCCCCAATGTTCGATGGCCAAAAATTTTCCGGTCCGCCCAAGCCCCGTTTGGATCTCGTCGGCGACAAACAAGGTTCCGTATTTGCGGCACAACGTTTGGACACCACGAAGATAAAGATCGTCCGGCAGATTGACGCCCTTTCCCTGGACGGGCTCGACAAGAAAGGCTGCGGCATTTCGCCCCGACAAGGCCTTTTCGAGGGCGGCAAGATCGTTAAACGGAATGGAAGAGAAGCCCGGCAGGAACGGGCCAAAACCTTGCCTGAAGATCTCGTCGCCGTTCGCCGACAAGGCGCCACAGGTCAAGCCATGAAAGGCATGATCGCAATAGACGATGCCAGGGCGTCCCGTGGCCCGCCGCGCAAATTTTATCGCCGCTTCGACCGCCTCAGAACCGGAATTGGCAAAAAATACCTTATCGAGAAATGGAACAAATCGGAGCAAGCGCTCGGCGAGAAGACCCGCAAGTAAGGACACATCCATCTGCACAAGATTGGCTAGATCGCATGCAAGAACCTGCATTAATCTTTCACGGACCAAAGGATGATTGCGGCCGATCCCGAAAACACCAAACCCGCTCAAAAGGTCGAGATAGCGCTCGCCGGAGCGATCGAACAAATATTGCCCTTGGCCGGATTGAAAGCCAACATCGAAGCCGAGCGTGCGCAAAACGCGCACCATCATCTCGTTGAGATGCTTGCTGTGCAGGCCGTAGCGCTCGGCTTCGCGGCTCGCCAGCATCTCGCAGATATCGAAATGCCGCCCCGCCTCGCCGGATCTTGTTTCGCGAGTGTTTCCCATATCCGGGGCTAGCTTGAACCACTTTCGCGCATAATGGCGTGCCACAGCCGGCGAAGATCGGCAATAGCTGATCGCTATTCTAACATGTTGCTGGGCGCCCGCATCATGCTTGAAGCCTGCGTGTCATGGGCAAATTCGCGGAATTTTAAGCTTAACCGCCGTCCCTATTCCCGGCGCGGATTCAAGCTTTATCTCTCCGTGAAGGGATGAAGTGACGAGATTGCGCACAATCGCCATCCCGAGTCCGGTGCCGCCGGAAGAGCGCCCTGTCGTAAAGAAGGGATCGAAGATGCGCGGCAAATCTTCGGCTGCGATACCCCGCCCGAAATCCATCACGGTCACAAGATAAGCGCCCGGATCGCCCGCGAGCACAATCCGCACCTCGCCGCCCTTGCCTTCCGGATAGGCGTAGCGGTCGGCGTTTGTTAACAAATTCAGGATGATCTGAGAGAAATGTCCTGGGTAGCCTTCCCACTGTCCATCGCCTTGGGCCAGCTGATCGGCGATGTTGATCTTTAGCTGGGAGGCGCGCGCTTTTAGCCCATATAATGTGACGCACTCATCGATCAGCGCGCGAACGTTCACGATTGCCTTGGAATCGCTGACCTGGCTGGCGGAGAGATTTTTGAATGTCTTCACCAGCTTGTCCGCCCTGGCCACCCCATCCTGAATGAGCTTCGATGCTTCGCGTATATCGTCTTTTGCGTCTGGCGTTTCGCTGTTTATCCGTTGCGCGATGATACTGGCGGCGTGGTTTACAATGCCGAGTGGAGTGTTGATCTCATGCGCGAGGCCGGCAATCATCTCACCCATCGATCGCAGGCGGTTAATCTCTTGCTCCACGCGTAGCTTGTTTTGTTGAATTGCCGCTTCGTAATACTGAGCGTTCGTATGGCGCATCTTGCCGCTTAGTCCGAGGAGCAAGCCGGGCAGCAGCTGAGGAGATTTTGCAACCAGCGACAGAAAATCGCGACGCATAATCACGAATACCTCAGTGGGCTCTTTCGCACGCACTGAGGCCGATCGCGGTCCGCCATCGATGATGGCGAGTTCGCCGATGAAATTTCCCGTGTTCAGGATGGCGAGACAAATCTCGGTTCCGTCCTCAGTCAGCCGCACGACCTCCACCGAGCCTGACAAGATCAGATAGAGCGACTCGCCTAGGTCTCCTTCGTAAAACAGATATTCGTCTTGCGCGGCAAAGCAGATACGGCCGATCCGTTCGACGCTCTCCAGTTCTGCACGGGAAAAATTCGCAAACCACGGGATTTGCTTTAACGCCGTTTCGAGAGAGGAGCCAGTCTTGTGCTGGTTGCTATTGCTAGAGAGAGTGCTAGGCATCGGCGGTTCTCCGCGTAGCTGAGCCAATCCGGGCACCGTTTACTCATCTTCCCGGCTTTGCCGCCAAGCGTTGGCGAGCCCCGTGACGAAACTATGCATTAGACCGATGATATGCTCTGGCGGGGTAAACCGCGTTTTAAAGACGTAAGCCGCAGCCGATTTCGCCGCTGAGCTCACAACCTCAATCATTTGATAACCGTCCTCGCCCTTGACATAGTAATCGCCGAACGGGGTAAGCGGAATATGTTGCAAGGTTCGCAGTTTGCCGCGCAGCCCAAGGGCTTGCTGAGCATCGGCCTCATCCAGAAACAGGACCTGATCGTCGACGATGATGCAGCGCGGTGTATCTCTTTGATCCGTTCTCAAATCCGCCACTGAGGAAACAGCGTATAGAAGCTTGCGCCGTGACCCCGCGGCAGCGATCAAATGATTCAGCAATTCCACCGTGGCAAGCGCCATCCCAGAAGACAGGTACTGGCGTACCGCGCTCTTTACTAACGAATACAGCTTGTCCTCGGTCGCTTCGATCTTGGTGTAATAGCCATTGATGTCGAATTTGTCGATGACCTCGCGCTCGGGCGCCAGTCCGGGCTGGCCGGTGCGGATGAAAATTTGGGTGAGCTTGTTGCCGGTATCGTTACGGATATAGTCGCAGAGCTCGAGGCCTGCCTTGTCGTTTTCCATCACCACATCGAGAAACGCGACAGCCAGCGAGCATGCGGCATCGGCATTGTCGTTGAGCAACTTGATCGCATCGGCTTTGCTGGCGGCAACATAAATCTTGAGCGGCAGGCCGTAGACATCAAAGTTCTTCATCGAGAGCTTGGAGACGGCCAATATATCCGGCTCATCATCGACCAAGAGAACGGGCCATTCCTTAAAGAACATAAGCCATCCTCCTCGTCAGTACGTCAATGGCTGGCGCAATTCGTGGAACCGTGAAGCGTCGAGGCGCAAATGCTTGGCCAAATAGGCTGCGGTTTCTTTAGGTCTGACCTTATGCACGAAGTTGTAACGGGCCTCGTGGTAACTGATATCGCCTCCATAAAACTTGCCATAAAAATTCATCCGCATATGCTGCAGCTCCGCAGCGCGATAGGCGGCAAGCGGCTTTACCGCCTCATCGGCCGCGCGCCGTTTGTGCTTTTGCGCAAGGAGTACGTCATAATCTGGGCTGCTTGCCAGAGCTTCGGCCTTGCCCCGGAGCTGGTGCTGAAACTCGCCGTAATCATCCGGCAGAATCTCATCGATCATGCCGATTGTCTTGGCATTTTTCATACCTATGGGGAGGGGTATTTCGGTCAGCTCAAGGGCGCGGCCTGGCCCGACGCGTTTCGGAAGAAGATAAGTCCAGTACTCCGAACCATAAAGCCCCATCGTCTTGTAGTGCGGATTCATGACGCAGCCCTCGCGGGCCCAGACATAATCTGCCGCCAGCGGCATCATGGCGCCGCCGGCACCCGCTCCGCCCCATATTGCAGAGACCGTAAGATGGCTGCCGGAATTGATGATTTCATAGACAATATCATCGATCGCATTGATGTTGCGCCAGGATTCATCCTCGGGGCTGTCGGCGGCCTCGATAATGTTGAGATGGATGCCGTTCGACCAGAAATCAGTCCCGCCCCTCAATACAATGACCCTAGTGGGCCGTTTCAGTGCCAACCGGTAAGATTCTAGCAGACGCTGGCATTGTTCAGTGCTCATGGCGCCGTTATGGAAATCAAAATGGAGATAGCCAACCTGGTTTATCTCTTCGTACCAGATCTCCTTAAAAGTCTTTGCGGTACCCATGTACAGCGGGTCAATTGGTGACTCTGGTACCGCGTTCAAAGCATAGCCAAGCACCATGGCCGCGGGCAGCTTGAAAACAAGCGGGCTTTTGTCACGAGAATGGACGCGTTGGTCGAGCAAACCATCTCCGGCTCCAGCCTGCTTGGCGATATTTTTTCTGCGCAGATGCGAGATCCATACCGAGCCATCGGCCGCCGCCCGGCAGATCGCGCCATGCCGTTTGGCAATGATTTCGCCAGGTTTGCTGCCGCGTAATTCGCCTTCTTCGTGAGCACCGAAAAGATAAACTTCCTCGCCGTTGATGGAGCCTAGAACGCCCGGCGCGCTATCCCCCGCATTGATTTTGCGGATGATGGTTTCAACCGTATCGGTGGACCAATCGATGGCACGGTCTTTTTCCTTCATCAACGGCCGCAATTGCCCCCTGACTTCCGGCTTGGCGTAGTCCAAAGGTTCTGGGGTAAAGTCACGGCTCTCAAACCGCCGCAGGGTTTCGAGCATGCTTTTAATCGCCGCTTGCGTAACTTCGCGCCGGTAGAGGCTTGCCTTACTGGCCTGACGCACAGGGAAATTATGGGTGGCCCAAATGTCTCCCGCATCCATCTCTTCGACGGCTTGCAAGGCGGTGGCGCCCCACTCCGTTTCGCCATTCATGATCGCCCAGTCGAGCGATGACGGTCCGCGGTCACCCTTGACGCCGGGATGAAGGATTATGCAAAGATGCTTCTTATACACATCCTCGGGGATTTTTTCTTTGAGGAACGGACAAATAATGAGATCGGGTTGAAAGATGGCAACTGCTTTTCTGACATCCTCCGCGCTTAGTGCTAGAGTGATGGAAATGTCGTAGCCTAGATCATCTAACTCCACATGGGCGCGCTGACACAGACCATTGTAGGATGAGGATATAAGCAGTATCCGCATCTTGTTGTCGCTCCAAGAAGCACGAGCCCTGCAAAGATGAGTGCGTTCCCCCGGCTAATTTTGCATAAGCTTAACACATCGATTCAGCTGACACCATAGTCATCCTAAACCCGCGATCCAGCAGCGCAATCGACAAGTTCAAGCCGGGGACTTCCAGGCGCGAAATTCCGGACGGCCGCACTCGCGGTCTGTTACTCATCGTGCAGCCGACCGGCACAAGGCGATCGCTCAGGCCCGCCTGCGATCCAGGGTGCTAATCGCCACCAAGGTCGGACTTGAACGGCGGGATGACAAAATCTTCCGCAATGCCAGCCGGGAAAGGATCAACTTAGACCCGGTCGGCCCGGAATTTATGGCACCGCCCGCGGGGCGGCGCCGTCCCTTAGGAGCAAAAGTATCCTTGGCGCTCGCGCAACCAAGCCTGCTCATCCGGTATAGCCAGCGTATCCAAGTCTTGCGGCGTTGCGCGTGCATCGTCCACCCAATCCCGGAGTAACGGACCGCCATTGATAACATCGATGGCGAGCTTACCCTGCTCATACTCGTAGGCGAAATCGCGCCAGAGCGGATAGCCGGGATACAACCGGCGAATGGCTTTGAAAGCGAGCGCCTGGAGACGCCAGGGCTTGAACGCCTGATGATCGTAGTCAGGACCTTCCGTGTGAATCTGTACGCCGTTGCACAGCTTGCCGGCATGTTTGTGGAACGTGGGTTCGAACCAGCAATTGCGCAGGCGGCAACCACGGAGCCACTGCGGTGCAAGAGCGAGCATTTCCTTTATGACTGCGCGCGCATCGATATCGGGAGCGCCGAACACTTCGAGCGGCCGCGTGGTGCCGCGCCCTTCCGAGAGCGTCGTGCCCTCGAGCATCACCGTGCCCGCATAGGCGCGCGCCATCCATAAATTCGGCGCGTTGGGACTGGGATTGATCCACGTGCGCTCGCCGAGCGGCCAGCCGAATCCTGGCGCGGCATCGGGCTGCCAGCCCTGCAATTCGACGACACGGTACTCGATATCGAGCTTGAGGGTTCTGATGAACCACAGACCCAACTCACCAAGCGTGAGTCCGTGACGCATCGGCACTGGCCCGGAGCCAACGAAGCTTTCCCATCCGGCGCGCAGCGTCAAGCCTTCGACTGGCCGGCCAGCGGGATTGGGCCGATCCAGTACCCACACTGCCTTGCGATGTTTCGACGCCGCTTCGAGAACATAGCGCAAGGTCGTTATGAACGTATATACGCGGCAACCCAAATCCTGTAGATCGACGAGGATGACATCGCATGCATCCATCATTGCGCCGGTCGGCTTGCGCACGTGACCATAGAGGCTGAATACCGGGATGTTATGCACCGGATCGATGAAGTCCGGCGACTCAATCATGTTGTCTTGTTTGTCGCCGCGCAGACCATGCTGAGGACCGAAAGCGGCGGTGATGTTCACGTCGCCGCATGCAGCTAGCGCATCGAGCGAGTGCGTCAGGTCTGCAGTGACCGAGGCGGGATGCGCGAGCAATGCAACGCGCCTGCCCTTGAGCGGCGCGCGCAAAGCGGGTTCGGTGATAAGCCGGTCATTGCCAAATTTCATGGGCGCTACGCTTTACAAAAATTCAAGCGCAAAGGAATCGGAATGATGGAAATCTGGCTTGCCCAGTGGATGCGCCAGCGCCCAATATGATTTATGGCCGCTCGTTTCTTCGGTCACCGCCGCAAGACCAATTCGCCATGCCCCGCCGCTTTGCAGGCTCGACATCTGATCCATTTCCAGCGAGGCTTGCAATCTGTAGCACGCCCGGCTCGATTGCACCTCAATGCGGGACGCGCTTATCCCGGTTGCAACACGCATCCCGCTCCGGTAGCTATCGAACCGGTATGCCGCCCATTGGCTTGAGGGCGCAAAGTTGAATTCGTAATAGGCGGGGCCGGGCGAAGTGCGGACGAATGCCTCGAAACAGGTGTGCTGCCAAAGCTCATCGGCACGCGCTGCCGCAACTGCGGGCGGAAAACGTAGGCCGCCTATCCTGCCGGTCACCGAATAGGACAAGACCAAACTGCCGGCGCATGGACGCATGACTTCCACTTCGATATGCGTCACCGCGGAGCGAAGCGAGTCCGGAACTTTTAGTGCCTGACGCATACGGCCATTTTAGCGATAAGACAACCTCAGGACAAAGGTAGAGACGCCGCAGGCTCATCGGCTGTCGAGATTGACAGACTGAGGTCAGTTTGCATTTACTCGCCTTTGTGCCCGCGCGCGACGAAGCGCCTAGACTAATGCAGGGGCATGGCAGTTGCTGAGGGACGGCAATGCTGAGAGACGATAGGACCGATGAAGGCGGCCGGCAGCCTGCCTCCCGAAACGTGCTCGGCGAACCGCTTGAAATTTGCTCAATATCGCCCATGACTGGCTTTTATCGGGACGGCTGCTGTAATACCGGACAGGAGGACTTCGGCGGTCACACGGTCTGCGCCGTGGTGACTTCGGCCTTTCTCGAGTTTTCCAAATCGCGCGGCAACGATCTTTCGACTCCCGTGCCGGAATTCGGCTTTCCGGGGTTGAAACCCGGCGACCGGTGGTGCTTATGTGCACCGCGCTGGCAGGAGGCGTTCGAGGCAAATAAGGCACCCCGTGTGGTCTTGCGCGCCACGCATGAGGCTGCTCTGGCGAACTGCTCCCTCGCCGATCTCAAACGCTTCGCAGTGGACCTGGCGTGAGACCGCCGGCGCAATACGTCTTTGGCGGCGGCGTTACCGAGCGGGATCAGCGCCGGTCGTCAGGCGGCCGATTTTGTCGGTATTCAACTCGGTGAACCATATATTGCCGTCGGGCCCCTGCCTGATGCGGTGCATCACCGTGTCGTTTGACGGCGTCTGGTAGTAGGTGATCGGCACCCCGGACGGGTCCCCAGCGGGCGCGGTTGCGATCGCCTTGTCGACTTTGATGACATGGTCAGTGTCGCCGAAGTAGTTCTTCTGTGTCGCGTACATCTGCGTCCACAGATTGCCGTTGCGGTCGAAGGCGAGCCCGGCCAGGACCACCCTCTTGCCAGCGAGCGGGATCGGGTACTCGGTGATGTGCCCGTCCATGTCGATGCGCGCGACATTGTTGCCGGCTTCCTCGCTGAACCACATCGATCGCCCGTCGGGTCCCGGCACGATTGCGATCGGGCGGCTGTTCCGCGTCGGAATCGTGAACTCGGTGATCTCGCCTTCGGGTTTCACCCGCAGGATCTTGTTGCCGACCAGCTCGGTGCCCCACATGTTGCCGTCGGGCCCCGCCTCCAGATAGATCGGCACGCTGCCGATCGTTTCCAGCGCAAAATGCGATACGATGCCGCCGGGGTCGATCTTGCCGATAGTGCCGGTCCGCTTTCCGGTGAACCAGATCGTCTTGCCGTCGGGCCCGAAAGCGATACCGTGCGGCGCGGGATTGATCGGCTGTTCGGCGCCGGCACAGCGCAGCATCACGTCGACCTTCTCGGCGATTTTGCCGTTGCCGTCGATCCGCACGATCAGCCCGGCCATTTCGAGCGAGACCCACAACCGCCCTTCCCTGTCGAATGCCATGCCGTGCGGGCCGCTGTCCTTGTTCTTGTCGATCTTCATGTCGAAGTATTCGCGGGTGCCGTCGAGCTTCACCCGAGCGATTTGATCCTGGTTCTGGCCGGTGACCCAAAACTCGCCGCCGTTGTTCTCATAGGCCGCTAGCTCGTGCGTCGATTGGCGCACCCCGCCTGGCCAATCCAACGCGAATTCGGTGATCGTGCCGGGCGCCTCGGCTGCCACCACGGCGCCGGCCGACAACAACAGCAGCACGGCAGAAGCGATCAGGCGCATGCCGTTGTCGCGCTTTATCCGGCATTCCCCGGGTTCGCGTGACTTTTCGCCCATTGGCGCCCCCTCGCAACGGCATTCGATCGCATCCGATATTGCAGAGATATTCGCAGAAAAGTTGGGTGCGTCAAGTCATCGGGTCCGGTCGAGGCCATCCCTTGTAGCGCCGCCCGCTCCTCGGCTCTCGGCGCTATGAAGGGCGCGCGTCGCGAGTTCTTGGTCCCACCAGCCACACCGCTCGCCGGGAGTTCATCGCGTTTTAGGAGCGGCGGTCCAGAAAAAATTTCATGAGAGACTTGCGCTCAATGAAATGGCCCGGAACGGCGATCGTTCCGGGCCGAAACCGTGGTTGGACTTCGGCTTAATATTTCGCGACGACCGCCGGTACTTCGAAGCCGGTGAAGCGATAGTTTAACCCAATGGTTGTGATCCAGCCGTTGCGCCTGACGTCAGCGTTGGGGACCGAGACCGGGATGGCCCCCGTTGGCCCGGCCAGAAGGCCGAAGGAGTAGTGGCTGGAACCAAGGTTGAAGTAGTTTGTTTCCGCCTTGACCGACCAATTTTCGGTCAGCCCAAGTTCTGTGCCGCCGCCGACTGTCCAACCCGCATCGGTTCGGGTCGTGCCTTGCACCGGGCAACCGGGGTTCAGGAGTCCACCCGTGGTGATGACGAATGGGGTTTGCATGGCATCGGTGTCGCAGCGGCCTTGCGCCCTGAATTCGCCGATCGCCAAGCCGGCTTTGCCATACCACAAGACCCGGTCCCAATAGGCGTAACCGACCCGGCCCGTCACGGTGTAGAGCGAATTCACGTCGATTTCGCAGTTGAAAAAGAAATTCGGGCAGGCCCTGGCTCCATGCCCATTGGTCCAGCCGGCACCGCCTTCGACTCCGAAGACCCATTTGTCATATTGATAATTGTAGCCAACCTGGCCGCCGGCGAGAATTCCGGCGAAGCGGGGATAGGTCTTGGACCCGTCGAGGAAGGTCCAGTTGGTATAGCCCCAATCAATGCCGAGCTGCGGACCGAGATAGAAGCCCGTCCAATTATAGACGGCGGGGACAACAGGCGTGCCAAGGACCTCGGCGCTGCGGCCGGTGATGACCGGGTGAGCCGGGTTCAATTGATAGCGCAGGCCGCCATTCAGGCTCCAGCCGTCGATATGGTCTCCCGTCCGATAATCGGCGCGCACATAGCCAAGCCAGCCGGTGTTTGGGATGACGGCGACGACGCCGAGGCCAAATTGGCCATAGTTCCCGATGTTGGTGGCGGAGAGTCTGCCCCCGAGGGTGCATGGAACGGTAGCGCCGTTAAAGCCAACACAATTAAAGCGTCCTGTGGTTGGGTTTATTGCCGCTATGGGACCAGTACTGGTTGCATTGACGAAGATCGACCCGCTGTTATTGCCCTGGAATTCCCGAAAGCCGCTGATTGTGGCGAAAGGCTGGAGAATCCAGTTGTCCGTGATAATGCTTGTTCCGACCCGCAAACTCACGCGTCCGAGAGCGCTGTAGATATTGTTGATCGAAACCGTGCCGGGCACAGACAGATTCACTGCAGCCCCCGGTAGAACCGGCTGAAGCAACAAGGTGCCGGCGGTATTAAACGGATCGACCCACACCTTTGACCAAAGGAATCCGGCGGACGGCTCAATGAACCAATTGTCTGGCAAGCCGTAATTGTAACCGACATTGCCGTTTACCGAAAAACCGCGGGCGTCGACATCCTGGCCGAACAAGCCATTGGAGGGGTCCGTAAGCCTATTCTGATAGTAAGTCCACCGTGCCTGACCGTCGACGAAAAATCCGCCTTTGGTGGCGGCCGCATAAATCCCGACGAACGGGATCTGCAAATTATCCTGGAAGTTTCCGCCGGTGGAAAAATCATTGGCGTCGGTACCCACGTAACCGAGCGTCGAACCTGCATGGAGATTCCAGCCATCGACATTCAATTGGGAAACGTCCGTGCCGACCTGTACGCCGCCGAAATTGAGCTTTGTCGTTGTATTGCACGTAATGTTGCCGGTGAGCGGGGTCCCGCCAAATGTGTATGACGAGGTCGACTTGCTCTTGAAGTCGGTCTGGCCGCCGATGCCGCGGGCCCAGACGCCGCCGCCCAGTTGATTGGGATCCGGGTTAGACGGGCTACCGATAAAGGCCGTAGACTGCGTGAGGAAGGCGGTATTGGCAACGTTAATCGCCGAGACCAGGGTGTTGATTCCCCCGCCCGAGGCAAAGGGCACAGCACCAAGACCTGCAAAATTGTTGAAGGCGGCCGTTTGACCGGTCGAGACGCATGGGCCCTGGACTAATGACTGCGCCGCCGCGGGGGCAACGGGCAGCGCCAGCGCGGCGGCAAAACCGGCCAGAATCACGCCGGTGTGAGCTCGTCTTTTTACAATCCCGCTCAGGGGAGCAAAGTTCGCGTCGATTTTTTGCTTAACCATTGTTTCACCCCCGGCCTCTATCTCTGGCGAAATCCGGACCTAAAAACTGTCACGTCCGCGAGCCTAGCGCCGGAATCCCAAAAAGTCTGTGTCCCGAAGGCAACAGTGCACCGGGAAATGCATCCGCGAGCATCCGGAGAGAGAAAGGACCGCAAATTTCACGTGTATGCGCAAGGTCACAGAGCTCGAACAAAATGAATGGGCTATTGCAACGAAAGTCTGCCCAAATTGTTATGAATTGATTCCGGCTGAAGAAGGTGCCTGAAGGCTGGGAATAGGTTTGGATCGAGAATATGTGAGGACGTTGCAAAGTCGCAACGGTGGGCAAGTACGGACAACAATCTGCGTCTTCGGAACGCAACCTTAACGCGAAAACAACTTGCCCAAAGGTTGCCGTTGTAGCAGAATAGGCAGTTAGTGGCCGGGAGCCTGGCACGAATTGGGGTATCCGCGTGTAATCGAGCTTTGCGGATAATCTAAAGAGCGGTCCCTGGTATATTGGTTCGCGTTAAAAAGCTTTCCGGTTAGTCGATTTGCGAGGTACCCCTGTATGCGCCACACGAAACTCTTTCTCGCCGCCGCGGCGGTGTTGGCCGGGTCCGTCTCCACGGTTTGGGCGGACTCTCCCATGGCGATAAATTACGTAGATGTTTCCCTGCCTGCCATCAGCTCTTCACCGATTACGGCGCCGTCCAGCGACACGGCCGCGCCCACGCTTGTGCCTTTATCACCGGTCGTCGAGATCGCTTACAAGTCGAAGGACCAGCCGGAGGCGCTGGCGGCGGACCCCAGCCCGTCCGTGTCCCGGCTGGGCGTATTGCCCGTCCGACCAACCGCTCAACATGCGCGGGCCCATTCTTGTTACGCGCAGAAGTATCGCCCGGCGCGGGTCGCGAAACGCGCCGGTCAGGCGCAATTGGCGCCGCTTCGCGGCGCGCTGAGGCGCGGGGGTGCACCGAGCGCGGCGCAGTGCAGCCATTGTTGGACGGTCGTGCTTCTCGGCGTTGGCTATTAGGGTATTTTTGATACCCTCGTAGCGGCGGCGTACGTAGTTTTACTTCCCAGTGTCGACTTCGACGACGGGTGTCACGCGATCGCCGTCTCTCAAAAACGCCCCAGCGCGCGAGACGACCATGTCGCCTTCCGCGAGGCCTTGACGGATCTCGATGTTCCCTTCGGACCGCAGACCGGTCGTAACAAACTGGGACTCTATTTTCTCGTCGCGGACCACTTGCACAACGGCGCCATCCTCGCTGTATAGCAACGCCGATAAGGGAACGGCGACGGCGTCGCATCTCTGTTCGGAGGTTATAAAGGCCTTGCCCAGCATGCCGGCTTTCAGCCGCTCATCGTCGCCGGTCGAGAGGCGGATTTCGCCCAATTGTGTCATTGAATCCACCGTGTTGGAAATAAATCTTACTTTTCCCGGCAATTCTCCTATCCCCACAACCTTGATCCTTGCCGGAAGGCCAGGGAACAGCTTGGACAGATATTTTGTCGGGATCTGTGCCGACAATTCTAACTCGCCGCCAGCAATAATCTGGAAAAGCGGCTGCGTTCTGGCCGAAGCAAAGGTTCCGATTACGGCGTTCGAAGTGCGAATAATACCTGCAACCGGAGCTTGAACGGTAATCGGATTCCCTTGAGTCTCGGCACTCATGAGTTGTGCGAGCGCCTGTCCAGCGTTTACTTTGGCTCCTGGTTCGACGAGAACCTTGTATATCTGAAAGCCTTCCCGGTCCGGATAGACAAGAACTTCTTGTTTCGGAACGAGCGCGCCGGTGATCTCCGTTATATCGTCAAAGCAGCTTTTCTTCGCGATTGCCACGCTCACGACCGCGCCTTTCGTAACCTTAAGGCTGGTCGGGCTGCCCGCAAATAATTGTGAGGGTTCAATTAAAAACAGGCTCGGTGGCAGAACTACAAGGGCCCGGAAAAATTTGCTAAGCCGTACTTTAGTGTTAGTACATTCCACCACGTCTTTCGCCTCAATGCCCATTTTCTTCGGGCTCCTTCGATGATTCGATGCCCTATTCATGCAAACACTCAAGATATTGGCAAAATCTGGAAGAGCCTGGGCGCCTACTCGCAACGCCGTAGGTTTGGAGCTGTTGCCGGTTCATTTGCTAGTGGCTGCGGGTGGAGGCGAACAGAGCTGGCGCTTGCACCGGCGAGTCGTCTCGCCAAGCAAGGATCTCAAAGGCCGACATAGGTCTGTTGAAGCCCTTAAGGTTCAGTTCGCCAATCGGTGCCGCGTCGACCCATCGTTTAACAACGCCGAACGCTCTTTGGCTAATCACGATCTGGCCTGCCTTTGCCTCGTCGCAAAGCCGCGACGCAAGATTGGTCACGCTCCCCACAGCCGCATATTCCAGGCGGCGGTCAAATCCAACTTGCCCAAGGGTGGCGTAACCGAGAGCAATTCCTATTCCAAACCCGAGCCGGTGTCCCCGGCTGCGCCAGTTCTCCGAAAGCCTGCCGACGCTGTCCCGCATTTCCACGGCCATTCGGACGGCGCGCTGTGTATGATCCGGAAACGGAATTGGATCGTTGAATAGAATTAAAATGCCGTCCCCGGCAAAACGATCCAATGTGCCTTCATAATGGAAAATGATCTCTCCCAATGCGGCGTGATATTCGCGAAGCACCCGCATGACTTCTTCAGGCTCTGCACTCTCCGTAAACGCCGTAAATCCTCTCAGATCGCAGAACACCACCGTGACCTCCCGGCGGTGGCTCGCGAGCAGCGACGCATTGTCATCGGAGGACGCAATCACTTGCGCCAATTGAGGCGCCAGGAACCGTTGCAGACGACTGATCCGCTCGATTTCCGTCAATTGCGTCGCCACCCGTTCTTCCAGCAAATGGTTCCAAGACTCCAACTGCTCGGTCTGCTCTTTGAGCTTGTCTGCTTGGCTCTGAACCGTATCGTGCGCTTTCGCCAGCTCGCGGCCTTTTTGATCGATTTCGTGGAATAGCCTGGCATTCTGAATCGCCAGAACCGACTGGTGGGCAAAGGTCTGCATCGATCCAATCGTATTCGATGGCAATGCCCCGGCAGCCTTGCTTTGCACGACCAGCGCGCCAAGAACCTCCTCCTGACCCGCCAAGGGAACCACAAGGATGGAGTTTGCGCCGGCGAGGAGCGGCAAGCTCTTTAACGAATAGCCGGTTGCCTTTCGCAAATCCGGAATGAAAATTGGTTCTCGCTTTCTAACGGCGATACTCATGAGGCTGCCGTTGTCGTCGAGCCGGACGAAACGCTCGGCATCCACGAGGGACTGCTCGATTCCACAAGCTTGCGCGATTTCAAAGATCCCCTTGGAGCTATCGTAGCAATACATGACCCCAGCGTCAGCTTGCGTGATCTTGACTGCGTTGGTGACGATCGTAGCCAGAACCGCATCGAGGTCGAGCGAGGAGTTTATGGCACGCCCGGTCTCCTCCAGCACCTTCAGTTCGCTCACTGTCTGGGCGAGGTCGCGCGTGCGCTCATCGACTTTCTGCTCCAGGCGCCCGTAGGATTCTTGGAGCTGACCCGCCATCCGGTTGAAATGGTCGGCGAGTTCTTCCACTTCGTCTCCTGTCCGCACGTCGATGCGGTGATCGAATTCGTTGGCCCCGAGTTCGCGCGCGCCAGTTTGCAGCTTTCGTATCGGAACGACCATCCGGCGCGCCAATAGCGTTCCGGCGGCGATTGCAAGCAGAAGGCCCAGCGCCAGCAGCAAGCCAACGCGCGCCAGCATATCGTAGATACCCGCAAATGCCCGGCTCAGGGGCTGTTCGTAGAAGACGAACCCGTTTAATTGCGGAATCGGCGCGGATGCCGTCAGCACCGAGCGTCCGTCGAGTTCTTTGCCGATGGCGGCGGGACTTGCTTTAGAATTTAGTGCGTCCGCGACCTGGGGAAGCGTTGAAAAATCCGTGCCGAGAGTTTGGCCCGGATCCGAATGGGCGAGCAGCCGGCCGCTCTGGTCGATGAGGTAAGCCGTGTTGGCCGTTCCTGCCTGATTGGCGTCCACGAATTCGGAAAGAAATTTTAGATTGACCTCGGCGACTGTCACGCCGGCGTTTCGGCTCAAATGGGCCATGGCGATCAAAGCGAATGGCTGAGTCCCGTGGAAATAGATCGGCGACCACCAGACGCTTCGGCCACGTGCTTCCGTAAATCTTGGGTCGCGCGAATAATCGGTGCCTGTTCCAACTACAAAACTGTTGCGGCGGGATCTCAGCTGCTCGCGCCCTTCGGCATCGATTTGCACGACTTCCTCGATGGCCGGCACTTGGTCTAGAAGCTCCGCATAGTCGAGCCGCCGCTGCTCAAGCGCGACGACGCTCGCGCGCGTGACCCAGCTGATATGGCGTTCGATGTCGGACAAGGCCTGATCGACCCGGAGTGCGGTCGCCACGGCCCGTTCGGTTTCGACGCCAACCACTGCCGCCTTCGTCTCGCGATACATGAACCAGGTTTCGACGGCACCGTTCACGACGAGCACGAAGACGACCAGTCCGACGAAGGAGATAACGAATTTTCTGAATAGGCCGCCCCGGCGCAACCAATTTGCGCGCCGCGCCTTAGCCTTGAGATTCGGAAGAAAAGCGCTGCCTGTCATGTCGAGCTATGCCCCTACCACAGAAATCAATTAGGGCGCGCGGCGCAATATGTCACGCGAGAAGCGGCCGCTTGGCTATGCCTCTTTGGATAACGCGCCATTGGATGACGATTGAGTTCAGACATCCAGACTCACGCGATTGGGCAACCCGACTTTGGATGATTGAAATTTAGAATTGTTCGAAAGCATTTTTTGTCCGGAGGGTTGGCCGACGAATCGGCCAGAGCCGCATGCAGGGGGGAGCGAGCCGCCGTCTCAGTGGTGGCCTGATTCCATCGCAAGGCGCTCGCCTTCTTGCCTCTCGCCTCCATCCAGTTCGGCTCCGAAAGCTCAGCATGATGTTTCCGGAAAGACTCATAGCGGTCGCAGATTGTTAAATGTTTATCAAATTTACGGCATCTTTTGATAAAAGAAAAAGTCGCAAAATGATGTGTTGTTGCGATCTGCTTCCACAAATTTATACTTGTTAGGCAAAGATTCAATTAGACTCCACTCATAAGCATATTTTACCACCCAGTCAGTGAATTTACGATGTCTGACGTGGTAGTCACCATACATTCTGTTTAACGTTTCATCGTCAGAGGAGTAGATAATGACGAACTTATTCGATGATTTAAAAAGTCTTCGCATATACAAATCAAATACATCATCTTCGATAAGATGATATATGACGTCAAGCGACAGAGAGAGTTCCGATTTTTCATTTGAGTATTCGTCAGCCACTTTAAAAGTCTTGGTAACGTCTGATTTAAAAGCGGCCCTACACATATCAACGGCTTTTCGTGAAACGTCGAACCCAACATAATTCTCATATTGTGCTAGCTTGAGTTGATTTCCGTCGCCGCAGCCAAACTCTATTACTTGTGTTATGCCGTGTTTTTTGACAAATGAATTGATTATGTCCGCTTTAAAGTCAGCAAGCCTATTGTATGAGCCAGGCCCTGAAGTACCACCTTTCGCATAAACCTCCTCCCAATATTTGGCAGAACCTGGAAATTTCTTTAGGTGGTGAAGGGCTCTCCAGACGGTCATAGCAACGACACCGATAATAGGATGTTCTTGAAAAAACAATTTAAGGCGAGCTTTCATACTTGTCTTTAGAGCCCTTTTAGTACCCTTAAAACTAGCGTTAAATTGTTTCATAATTCCTCCCTCATACAGTTATGTGAAATGGATCCGCGAAGTGGGACCAGTTTTTCGAGACCGCCGGGTCCCCGTGCCGCGAACGAAACATTGGCGCGCGAGGCCGGTTATCTCAGACTCCGTCATATTGAGCCAACCGCCGTGCTTGGACGCGTAATGCCATAGAAACGGTATGCTTCGTATAAAAAGGGCTGGCTTGCGGGTTCGAACCGGGCCCGGCCCAATCGTTCGAGCGCCAAAAAAGTGCATGCCATCAGGGGCCGTCCCACACAAAACCGCATAGGTGACTGCGCCTTGAGACGCCTACGACTAAGCAGAAAATTGGTCTTTTGAGCGGTTTGCGAGGAGCAAGCTAAGCTTCGCCCGCCCTAACGATGAGCGGGCGGCTCGTCAAATAGGCACTGAAGATTCTCGAGCGCAAGGCTATCGGACACAATGTCGAGCGCGGCCTTGAAGGCGGCCTCTATGTCGAGCGCCGTTGTGTCGAGCACTGTGGCATCATCGGCGGGCTGAAGGGGCGCGACGGCGCGCGTCGTGTCGCGTTTGTCGCGGCTCAAAATTTCGGCGAGCACGGCGGCATAATCTGTTTTCTCGCCGCGCGCACGAAGTTCTAGGGCGCGGCGTGTCGCGCGAGCCTCGACGCTCGCCGTCACAAATATTTTGGGACAAGCTTCTGGGCAAATCACCGTGCCGATGTCGCGGCCATCGAGGACCGCGCCTCCCGGCCGATGCGCGAAAGCTCGCTGCAAATGGACCAGCGCCACGCGGACTTCTGGGATCGCGGCAACGATAGATGCGGCTTCCGCCATCTCATGGCCGCGTAATGTGTTCTCGTCAATATCGGCAAGTGCTAAGCCGCGGGCGGCGATGATCGCGGCATCCCTGTTGGCAGGGTCGCGGCCTTGCACCATCAAGGCCCGAGCCGTTGCCCTGTAAAGAAGACCAGTGTCGAGATGCGGCAGGCCAAAATGAGCGGCAAGCTTTCGCGCCAGCGTGCCCTTGCCGGAGGCCGCCGGCCCGTCGATGGCGATAATCATTGGAAACGCGCCCCGAGCTCCGCCATCTGCTCTTGGAACGAGGGATAGCTTGTCGCGATCATGCTTGCATCGTCGACCGCCATGCCGCGCCGCGAGGCAAGTCCTAGCACAAGAAAGCTCATCGCGATGCGATGATCGAGATGGGTCGCAGCGAGGCCGCCCCCCAAAACATCGCCTCCCCGGCCTTCGACGAGAAGATCATCGCCATCGATCTGCGAGGCGACGCCCGCCAATTTCAGGCCCTCGGCGATCGCGCGCAGACGGTCGGATTCCTTGACCCGGAGTTCGGCAAGGCCGCGCATGCGCGTCTCGCCGCGGGCGAAGGCAGAAGCAACCGCAAGGATCGGATATTCGTCGATCATCGAAGGCGCGCGGGAGGCAGGCACATCGACGCCTTTAAGCTCCACCGCGCGCACTCGCAAATCGGCGACCTCCTCGCCGCCCTCCTCCCGGCGGTCAAGCATTGTTATGTCGGCTCCCATGTCGAGCAGGGTCTTAATCAGCCCTGTGCGCAAAGGGTTCATCATCATCCCCTCAATGACGATATCGGAATGCGGCACAATGGTCGCGGCAACCAGCGGAAAGGCAGCCGACGACGGATCAGCCGGGACGGTGACAAGCGCCGGGTGTAGTTCGGGGCGGCCTTCGAGGCTGATTTTCTGCCCCTTTTCCGCAAAAGGTTCAATGTAGACGGAGGCGCCAAAAAGTTTGAGCATTTTTTCGGTATGATCGCGGGTCGGCGCGGTCTCTACGACAGTTGTGCGGCCTAGCGCATTGAGGCCAGCAATCAGGATGGCCGATTTGACCTGCGCCGAAGGAACCGGGGACGAATATTCGATTGGAATGGGCTCGGGGGTGCCCTTTAGCATGATCGGGCAGCGCCCGCCTTGGGCCTGAGACAGCACTTCGGCTCCCATTAAGCGAAGAGGCGCGAGAATCCGTTCCATGGGGCGCCTGCGCAACGAGGCATCGCCATCGAAAGCGGCGGTCAGGGCGTGAGAACCGGCAACGCCCATCATGAGGCGCATGCCGGTGCCGGAATTGCGGAAATCGAGCGTTTTTTGGGGAGCCAGCAGCGTGCCGATGCCGCAGCCGCGCAGCCGCCAGCAGCCCTCGCCCCGCTGCTCGACCGTGGCCCCCAGCGCGGCACAGGCGGCGGCGGTCGCAAGAGCGTCGCTGCTTTCGAGCAGGCCGGTAATTTGCGTCTCCCCGCAGGTGAGGAGGGCCAACATCAGGGCGCGGTGGGAAATCGACTTGTCGCCTGGCGGCCTTACCCGGCCGCGCAAAGGCCCATGTGAGCGCGCGGCGAGTGCCTGAGGCTCCATAAGGTCCTCCCTGGTTGGTGATGGAGAAAACGCAACAATGTCCTCGCTTTGGCAGCACAATCGCCCCTCTTCGCTACCACAGCGCCGCCTCTCATGTCATCAAACAGGCTGCAGCGTTCAACTTCCATTTGACAGGAGGGCCTAGCCCCACTAACCGGACCGAAAAATGTCGCGTGAGCGAGCCGGGAAAGAGCCGGCTGCGCGCTTTTTCGAGGTATATTCCGTGGCCAGACCAGAACTCGGTTGCAAACATCATTGCGAACACTGCGGCGCGCGTTTTTTCGATCTGAACAGGTCACCAATCGCGTGCCCAAAATGCGGAGCGGTTGTGGAGGGCGCGCCGCGTGCGGCCCCGCACGCAGCGGCGCCGGCTGAGAAGGACACGTCAGCTGGAGCGGAAACCGAACTCGTTTCGCTCGAGGAAGCCGATGTCGAAGAAGACAAGGTCGCCGCCGTGGCTGACGAAGAGGTAGAAATAGATACAAACGACGATACATTTCTCGAGGAAGAGGAAGAAGACGATGGCGATGTCGGCGATCTCATCGATAGCGACATCGGAGACGAGGAAGAGCGGTGATGTTTTGCTTGTGATGCGACGCGGTTGCGGCTATACAGCCGCCGCGAATTTGTAGCTTCCGCAGAATGGCCGAACCCAATAGCTTGGCAAATGTGAACGCAGGGGCTCGCGCGCAATTTTGGAACGGCCGGGGTCATAGCTCAGTTGGGAGAGCGCTTCAATGGCATTGAAGAGGTCGGCGGTTCGATTCCGCCTGGCTCCACCATTATACAAACACAAGTCATTGTTATTACAAAATAATCTGTTGATCTTTCCGCCGCGGTCCTACTCACGTTCCTATTTTTGAACGCTGCTTGGCGTACTCAGGCCGGAAACTCGCCTTCCATTGAAGTGCGGTGCTTAAATGGATCGCGTCTGACCGCCGCAAATGGGGAACGCGCGAGCTTCGCGACTTCTAAATCTACAGCGACCCGTTTCACGTACGGCTGCTCCAAGAGATAGTGAATTTTTTGGTCGCTTTCCTCTGGGGGATATGCTGTGCCGAGAGGTGGCCGTGCTGCGATCACTTCGAGATAAGTAAAAGTGCTAGTCTAAATCTCAAATTGTCCGCGCTGCGCGTGCTCCCAAATGATGCGCAAAGGGGGGTGTTTATCTGGCTCATTGTTCAGAAGACCGATCCAAGCACATGCATCCCAATAGACGCGGCGAGGTGGGTCAGCCATCGTCGCCGCTCCAAAGTTCTGCTAAGTGCTCTGCGATAGAACGGCCCCCCGTGAAATTGGGATTCGCGATGTCTTCAAATCGTAGCGGCGGCGACTCAATTGTTTGAATATCCGTGGCGAAGACGCGGGCTATTTCTCCATTCTTTTTGTAGGTGATCTCACCGACAACTAGGACTCGCTTCCCGGCCCATACCTCGCTCCAGTTATGGAGATGCCCAATGCACTCGGCTAAATCACGAGAGAGCGCGCAAGTAATCTCCGCTTTGGAGAGGCGTTCACGAATTTTGATCGCGGGATTGCCGTAATGCGTGGTTGCGTCAGTAATCTCTCCCTCAACAGATCCGTTCTCTGATCGTGAGAGATCGACTTCGGCAGCCTTTTCCTCAATTTCCGTTTTTTCGAGCACAAGCAAGGCTGTGCGCGCCGTTTTTTCGACGATGACTTCCACAGGAGACTCATCGTCAAAGCGAATATCAGTGCGGCCTACGCCATTGAGATTTCGCCGAAAAATATTCCGCGCCTTGGCTCGCGCATTGTGATCCATCCAGGATGGCGGCCGATTGCCGGCGAGCAAACTGCGAAGAGCCGTTTTGAGCGATTCTTTTCCGCGGTGAGCGATGATATCGACTGGAACGCCGGGCTTAATCGCGTGCGGCTCGCCTGTAGCAGTCAGCGGACTGCGCATCGAAATGTCTGCGAAATGCCAAGCGACAGCTTCGCCGTCCTCCGTCCCTTGTGCGGCAACAAGCAAGTCAAAGAAATCCAAAACTTGGCGTAGGGCGTCCTGTACGGTGAGCGTGCCTTCGTCACCGATATTCGACCGAACTGCTATAGTGACTCGCTCAACAGGCATCGCTTCATCCTACCCGGGACGCCACATTATGCCAGAATTTCGCTATAATTCAATAACTTGCTAAGATTCTGACGTATTTGAGTTATCAGGATTTTGCAGCGAGCGCATGAATTCGAACGCGAGTGCCCAGCCTCGAGCGCATCACGCAGAGGATAGCGAAAGGCGTGCCCGAGCCCAAGGAACACCCGGGCGCGATGCCGCCGATGGGGAGGAGTGGCCCTGCCCGAGGCCGACCTCAAGGCGGTCGCCGCCTATGTATGGGCGGTCGGCCGTCAGCGGCAGGAGTAGCGGCGGCGCAGTTTTGCCAAACTCGGAGACCCGGTATGCGCATGGATGTCGGCGCCCGCGCGGCATGATGCGATAAAGGAGCGGCCTGTGCAAATTGCATTCGGTGAAAAAAGTCCAGCAGGTGAGATCCTGGAATTGGCCGATGCTGCGACAGAACAACCTTCTCTCTACAGTTCCTGCATTCGCGCATAAGGGTTGCAAGATTTGGGCTTCATGAGGCACCAAGCAAACCTCTATTGCTCCGGAACGGTCGCCGACACCGTCCGTGTCGCAGTGCGGGTCCTTGAAAATGTGATAGACGTCTCGCGTTTTCCTTTGCCGGAGCAAGCGAAGAGTTCGAAGCTTGGAATGGCGGACGGTTTGCCCGACGCTTTCGTCACCGCGGGCGACTGTTGCCTTGCAGGCGGCGCTTAAGCTCTTCGTCGATCATTCGATTTCGAAGACAACCAATGTTCCGGCGGAGTACCCCAAAATGCGGTGACAGGGATGGTGCTCAGCGAAGAGGACGCCGGCGCTCATGCGCCCCATTGCTGCGTGCTCGAACGCGAGGAGGACTGATGAGGGCCTCGGCCTTGATGGGAACCAATGGCCAGGTCACGCGTCTCCTGTCTGAGGCTTGAACTTAAGAAGGGGATATTGCCATGCTCACTTTCATCATGTTGACACGTCTGAGCCCCCAGGCGGTGCGCTCGCCCCAGGCGCTTGAGGACCTCGAACGCCAGGCCATGGAGCGCGTGCGCAAGGAGTGCCCCGATGTCGAATGGATCAAAAGCTACGCGATACTTGGTCCTTGCGATTATTTGGACATATTCCGCGCTAAAGACATCGAGACAGCGAGCAAGGTCTCGACGCTGGTACGCACCTTTGGCCACGCCCATACCGAGATTTGGACGGCGACCGAGTGGGACCGTTTCAAAGAGATCGTGCGAACTCTTTGAGGCGAAGGCCGACCCCGTCAAAGCCCTCGGATTCCCATTCAACACGTCACGTGCATGAGGCCGGCCTTTTTGTCCCGCGACGCGTTGAACGAATGAATGGCTTCGGGCGTCGGCTCAATTTTGACGCGGCAGC